>Ga0209573_1000727_pt1 | contig 61556 bp, 54 predicted proteins | sample TNRBio252014_DNA_FD_185870 | JGI IMG/M metagenome (GOLD analysis project Ga0209573, IMG submission 185870) | Wastewater treatment Type I Accumulibacter community from EBPR Bioreactor in Madison, WI, USA - TNR Reactor_6/25/2014_ DNA (SPAdes)... | ecosystem: Engineered > Bioreactor > EBPR >...
CAAAGTCACTACGACTTGGAAATGGCTTTAGAGCAGCTCGGCAACCGCCTGGAACAAGAAGTCAAGCCTTTGGCCATGCGGCATACCGTGACGGAAACCACCCTTTCGCCATAGTCAAGCGCGTTCTCCCTATCGCTCCAGCACCGGCGCCAAAAACCGTCCGGTATGGCTTTGGGGGTGCGCCGCAACCTGCTCCGGCGTACCGACTGCGACCATCTCCCCGCCGCCCCCGCCGCCTTCCGGCCCCAAATCAATAATCCAGTCGGCGGTCTTGATCACGTCCAGGTTGTGCTCGATCACGACAATGGTATTGCCCCGGTCCCGCAACTCGTGCAGCACCTTTAGTAATTGCTCGATGTCGTGGAAATGCAGGCCAGTGGTCGGTTCGTCGAGAATATAGAGGGTCTGGCCGGTGTCGCGCTTGGACAGTTCGCGAGCCAGTTTCACCCGCTGCGCCTCGCCGCCGGACAGGGTGGTGGCGTTCTGGCCCAGCCGGATGTAGGACAAACCAACGTCGGTCAAAGTTTGCAGCTTGCGCGCGATCACCGGCACCGCTTGATAAAAGGCCAGTGCGTCTTCAACCGTCATCTCCAGCACCTCATGGATGTTGCGGCCCTTGTAGCGGATGTCCAGCGTCTCCCGGTTGTAGCGCTGACCCTTGCACTGGTCGCAGGGGACGTAGATGTCGGGCAGGAAGTGCATCGCCACCTGAATCACCCCGTCGCCTTGACAGGCTTCGCAACGCCCGCCCTTGACGTTGAAACTGAACCGGCCCGGCTGATAACCACGCGCCCGCGATTCCGGGACGCCGGCGAACAGCTCCCGAATCGGGGTGAACAGGCCGGTATAGGTCGCTGGATTGGAGCGTGGGGTGCGGCCAATCGGACTCTGGTCGATGTTCACCACCTTGTCCAACTGCTCCAGCCCCAACAGATCCCGGCACGGTGCGGGCGACTCGTTGGCGTTGTTCAAATCGCGGGCGGCGTAGCGGTACAGCGTGTCGTTGATCAGCGTCGATTTGCCGGAGCCGGAGACGCCGGTAATGCAGGTCAGTAACCCCAGCGGAATGTCCACCGATAAATTCTTGAGATTGTTGCCGCTCGCCCCGACGATGCGCAGTTGCTTTTTAGCATCGGGCGGCGTGCGCCGGGCCGGCAGTTCAATCCACCGCTGACCGCTGAGATAGGCGCCGGTCAACGAGTCGGGATGGGCCATGATCTCCGCTGGCGTGCCTTGCGCCACCACCCGTCCACCATGGACGCCCGCGCCCGGTCCCATATCCACCACCTGATCAGCGGTACGAATCGCTTCCTCGTCGTGTTCGACCACGATCACCGTATTGCCCAGGTCGCGCAGTCGCAACAGGCTGGCCAGCAGGCGGGCGTTGTCGCGCTGGTGCAGGCCAATCGACGGCTCATCCAGCACATACATCACTCCCATCAACCCCGCGCCGATTTGCGACGCCAGCCGGATGCGCTGGGCCTCGCCGCCGGACAAGGTGTCGGCGCTGCGCTCCAGACTTAGGTAATCCAGTCCGACATTGACCAGAAAATTCAGCCGCTCGCTGATTTCCTTGACGATCTTGGCGGCAATCGCCCCACACCGGCCCGGCAGGGTCAGTGCGGCGAAGAACGCGCCCGTTTCCCCAATCGGCAGCGCTGTAATTTGCGGCAGACTGTGGCCGGCGACGAAGACATGCCGGGCGGAGCGGGTCAGCCGCGCACCCTGGCAGGAGGGGCAGGGCCGGCTGCTGAGAGCTTTCGCCAGTTCATCGCGCACCGTCGCCGAATCGGTCTCCCGGTAACGGCGTTCCATGTTGGGAATCACCCCCTCGAAGGGATGGCGACGCGACTGGGTTTCACCGCGACTGTTGGTTTGCGCAAAGTCGATGGCTTCGGCGCCGCTGCCGTGGAGAATCACCGCGCGGAGCGGCAACGGCAACTCCTGAAACGGCGTGTCCACGGAAAAGTGGTAATGCCGGGCCAGCGCCTGCACCAGCGGGAAGTAGTAAAAGCTGTCCCGCCCCCAGCCGCGCACGGCCCCCCGCGCCAGACTTAAATGGGGATGGGCGACCACCCGTTCCGGGTCAAAGAACGGCTTGGCTCCCAATCCGTCACATTCCGGGCAGGCCCCGACCGGGTTGTTGAACGAAAACAGGCGCGGCTCCAGTTCGCTGAGGCTGTAACCGCAGACCGGACAGGCATAGCCGGACGAAAACAGCCACTCGGCCCGTTCCGGCTCGTCCAGAAACGCCAGCCGCGCTACGCCTTCCCCCAGTCGCAACGCGGTCTCGAACGACTCCGCCAGCCGCTGGGCGAGATCAGCGCGGACCTTGAAGCGATCCACCACCACTTCAATGGTGTGCTTGTGGCGCAAGTCCAGCGATGGCGGACTGTCGAGTTCCACCACGTCGCCATTGATCCGGGCGCGGACGAAGCCTTGCGCCTGTAGCTCCCGCAACAGCTTGACATGTTCGCCCTTGCGTTCCTTGATCACGGGCGCCAGCAGCATTAACCGTTCCCCTTCCGGCAGCGCCAGCACCTGATCGACCATCTGGCTGACGGTCTGAGCGTCCAGGTCGATGCCGTGATCGGGGCAGCGCGGAATGCCGGCCCGGGCGTACAGCAGCCGCAGGTAGTCGTAAATCTCGGTAATCGTGCCGACCGTGGAACGGGGATTGTGCGAAGTGGATTTCTGCTCGATGGAAATCGCTGGCGACAGTCCTTCGATGTGATCCACATCCGGCTTTTCCATCAGTGACAGGAATTGCCGGGCATAGGCCGACAGCGATTCGACATAGCGGCGCTGGCCCTCGGCGTAGAGCGTGTCAAAGGCCAGCGAGGATTTGCCGGAGCCGGACAGGCCGGTGATGACGATCAGCCGGTCGCGGGGCAGATCGAGGTCGATATTTTGCAGATTGTGGGTGCGGGCGCCGCGTATCTTGAGAAGTTTCATACGGATCAAAGGGTGGAAGCGCGACTAAAGTGGGTTGAAAATCAGACCGGGAAGTTGATGACGACGGTGAAGACTATACCGCCTGCGCCGCAAACTGGCCGGATTAACGCACTCAATCGCCACGCCAGAACCCGCTGCCCGTCGCGCTAACTCAACCATGAGTTTCGAGACCTTCCAGACCGGTCTGACGCGCTCGGTCTGCCGTTCACGCCATAGACCACGGCTATGACCATGATCCACACAAGCCATTCCACCGAGCCGCGTACCGGCGCTAGAATCAAGTGACAAACACAGGCCGCCCCTTCCCCTGGGAGCCGCACCCGGTTTACCTCGCCCTGCCACCGGAGATCGCCGCCATGACCCAGACCGCCGACTTTCAATACCAACCCCCGCTGCCGCACTGGGTTCGTTTGGTTCTCCTGGGATTTGGCGGCTTTAATTTCGCCTTGGGCGCGCTGGGCCTGATCCTGCCCGTGTTGCCAACCACAGTGTTCTGGATCGTGGCCATTGGCTGTTTCTCAAAGGCATCGCCCCGGCTGGCGGCGCGTCTGGTCGCGCATCCGCGATTTGGCCGACCGTTCGCCGACTGGCTGGCCTGTGGCGCCATCGACTGGCGCGGCAAGGTCTTTGCCATTGGCGGCATGGGTGCGAGCTTGCTGACTGCCACCCTGCTGCTCGATCCCGCCGATTGGCTGCTGATTCTGCTGGGTTTGGTCTGGCTCGGTGCGTCCGTTTACCTGGCGACGCGGCCTGCCTACTGCCCGATCGCGTGAGCCGGCGACGCCAGGAAAGGGCGAGGCTCCGCGTTACAACCGGTCCAGGTCGACGCGGGCGTCGTGGGCTGGCGTCTTTTGCCCGTCAAGCCGCTGGAAGCGTTCCAGCATCCCGCTCTGCTGTAGAAAGCGCAGCACCGAGCGCGCCGTCACCGTGCGGTATTCGCCTTTCAAACGGTCGGCGAGTGGATGATCGGTAAACGTCAGGTTCGCCTTGAACAAACCGCCGCCGATCCGGGCCAGCCGGTCGATTTTGACCACATCCGGCTGGTAAGCCTGCATCAGCGGATGCTGTTGCGCCTCGACACGGCGGTGAACCGCCCCTCCGGCCATGGCGGCCACGGTCAGTTCCAGCAGCCACTGGTTGCTGTTCTGGAAATCCACGGACCGCGGATGGGCGATGGTGTTATAGCGGGGTTGATGCAAGCGCCAGACGAGATCGCTGCGCAACGCCTTGACCAGCGCCTCCTGTAATTCCGGCTTGGGCGTGGCGATCACCGCTTCGTAGGCGAAGGGATCGTCCAGGAAGAAATTGATCAGGCCCTCGTCGTACAGCGACGACTCCGCCGTCCCGCAGCGGTTGAGCAGATGCACGAGCGTCCAGCGGCCCTGGCGATGATCGCGCACCGCAAAACCCAGATGGCTGAACCGCAACCCATATTTCGACAAATCCGCCCCGACCCGGCCCACGATGGCGACCTGGGCAGCGCTTTGCTCCAGCGCCTCAAACACCTTGACGCCCAGCCGGGCAGCGTTCGCCAGCGCATCGGGCTGCAACGGTTTGAGGATGCAGGCGGTTCCCGCCGGCGCTGCGGGTATCAGCAACGCCAGCAGCGCCACACTGAGCAGTGCGCCCGTCAGCGTCCGCCGCCAGCGCCGCTTATTGGGCGGGATGCGGGGCATGGTGCAACAGGCGCCGGCCCAGCGCATTCGGGACAAAGGCGATCATTTCACCGCCATACATCAGGGCGTAGCCCGCCGATTCGCTGACCACCTTGACCGTGGCGCCAACCGCCTGTGACAGATGGCCGGCGATTTCCGGCGTCACCCGCACCGACACGGTGGCCGCCTCGGACGCGCCCCGCAACACCACGACGGCGCCTTCCGCCACCGCGTTCACGGCGGTCACGCTCAAGACCGGGGCATTGGCCAAGGTTTCCACGCTGCCGGCGACCAGTACCGAAGCGCCTTCCGCCGACAGGGTGGAAGCCTGCGAGACGGCGCTGCCGTCCGCTGCCTGCGCCGCCATGATGCCGCCCGTCATCCAGACGGCGATGATCAATAAACCCATGACCTGCATCGCAGGCTCCTTGCTGGAACTAAGAGGCGTTTTTAGACCGCCTCTAGCCGATTTAAAGAGTCGAAACACCCTCTCCCCCTGCCCCTCTCCCGCCTGCGGGCGAGGGGTTTTTAGACAGCGACTAAAGAAGAACCCAAAAACGAAAGGCGACCTGGAGCCGCCTTTTGCGAGCCGAGAGTTCAGATCAACCGGTATTTCAATCCATCGCTTCGTACAGCGGCAGGGTCAGGAACTCCGGATAGTTCGGATCAAGCGACATCTTCTCGAAGATGCCCGCCGCCTGATCATAGGTCGTGGTGTCTTCACCCTGAGCGATGACGGTGGCCTTGACCTTGGCCAGTTCCTCAGGAATCAGGCCATGGACCAGTTCGGCGGTCACTTTCCGGCCATCGTCCAGCTTGCCCTTGGGACTCACCACCCACTGCCACACCTGCGAGCGGGAAATTTCCGCGGTCGCGGCGTCTTCCATCAGGTTATGAATCGGCACACAACCATTGCCCGCCAGCCAGGAACCCAGGTAGTGAATGCCAACATTGATGTTGTTGCGCAAACCGGTCTCGGTAATGGGCTGCTCCGGCTGGAAATCAAGGAAATTCTTGGCGGTGAACACCTCGGCGCGCTGCTTTTCCCACTGATTCGGCTTGTCGCCCAGCACCTTGACGAATTCTTCGTGAGCGATGGGCACCAGACCGGGATGCGCGACCCAGCCGCCATCAAAGCCGTCGTTGGCGTCGCGGGTCTTGTCGTGGCGGATGCCGGCCAGCGCCTTCTCGTTGGCTTCCGGGTCATTCTTGATCGGAATCAGCGCCGACATGCCGCCCATCGCGGGAGCGCCGCGCTTGTGGCAGACCTTGACCAGATGCAGCGCGTAAGAACGCATGAACGGCACTTCCATGGTGATCGCGCCGCGATTGGCGAGGCAGAAATCCTTATTTTTCTTGAACTTCTTGATGCAGCTAAAGATGTAGTCCCAGCGCCCGGCGTTCAGCCCGGCGCTGTGCTCGCGCAGTTCGTACAGAATCTCTTCCATCTCAAAGGTGGCGAGAATGGTTTCGATCAGCACGGTCGCCTTGATCGTGCCGCGCGGAATCCCCAGCTCGTCCTGGGCCATGCAGAAGATGTCATTCCATAACCGCGCTTCCAGATGAGATTCCATCTTCGGCAGGTAGTAGAACGGGCCGGCGCCACGGGCGATCTGTTCCCTGGCGTTGTGGAAAAACACCAGGCCGAAGTCGAAGATGCCGCCGGAAACGCGCTGACCGTCCACCAGGACATGCTTCTCGTCCAGATGCCAGCCGCGCGGGCGGATTTGCAGGGTGGCGATCTGATCATTCAGCCGGTATTCCTTGCCGACCTCGTTGACGTAGCTGATTTTGCGGCGGATGGCATCCTGCAAATTGACCTGACCCTGAATCTGGTTAAACCAGTTCGGGCTGTTGGAATCCTCAAAGTCGGTCATGTAGGAATCAGCGCCGGAGTTGTAGGCGTTGATGATCATCTTGGCTTCGACCGGGCCGGTAATTTCCGTCCGGCGGCGCTCCAGCGCTTTGGGCAACGGCGCGATTTTCCAGTCGCCTTCACGGATGGATTTCGTTTCCGGCAGGAAATCGGGCATTTCACCGGCGTCAATGCGGGCCTGGCGCTCGATGCGGGCTTTCAGCAACGCCTGACGGCGCGGTTCAAAAGCGCGATGCAGCTTGGCGACCAAGGCCAGCGCGTCATGGGTCAGCACTTCGTCAAAACGGGGAGAAATCGGGGCGGTGACTTGTACGCCAGCAGGCAAATTCAGACTCACGGACAGCTCTCCTTGATGGAACTTCGTTCGGTGGGGTTCAAGGTTATTTTAGCGCCTGTAATGGCAAAAACCCGGAGGGGATAGCCTCCGGGTTTGCGCAAACGCTGGACGCCCCGCTGATGCGGGGCGGCGAGGCTTAGTGGAACTGTTCTTCTTCGGTCGAACCGGTCAGCGCGGTCACGGAAGAGACGCCGCCCTGAATCACGGTGGTCATGTCGTCGAAGTAGCCGGTGCCGACTTCCTGCTGATGGCTGACGAAGGTGTAGCCCCGGTCGCGGGCCGCGAATTCCTGCTCCTGCACCTTCTCGACGTAGGCGGTCATGCCGCGCTGTACATAATCCTGCGCCAGATCGAACATGTGGTACCACATATTGTGAATGCCGGCCAAGGTGATGAACTGGTACTTGTAGCCCATCGCGCCCAGCTCACGCTGGAACTTGGCGATAGTGGCGTCGTCGAGGTTCTTCTTCCAGTTGAACGACGGCGAGCAGTTGTAGGCCAGCATCTTGCCGGGGAACTGGGCCTGGATCGCCTCGGCGAACTTGCGGGCGAAGTTCAGATCCGGGGTGCCGGTCTCGCACCACACCATGTCGGCGTAGGGCGCATAGGCCAGACCGCGCGAAATCGCCTGCTCCAGACCCTTCTTGGTCTTGTAGAAGCCTTCGACGGTGCGTTCGCCGGTGCAGAACGGCTTGTCATTCTCGTCGCAGTCGCTGGTCAGCAGGTCAGCGGCTTCGGCGTCGGTGCGGGCCAGAATGATGGTCGGGACGCCGTAGACATCGGCCGCCAGCCGCGCCGCAATCAGCTTTTGCACCGCTTCCTGGGAGGGAACCAGCACCTTGCCGCCCATGTGGCCGCACTTCTTGACCGAGGCCAGTTGATCCTCGAAATGCACTCCGCCAGCTCCGGCGCGAATCATCGACTTCATCAGTTCGTGGGCGTTCAGCACCCCGCCAAACCCGGCTTCGGCGTCGCCCACGATTGGCAGGAAGTAGTCCACAAAATCCTTGTGGCCGGGACCGATGCCGCGCGCGCACTGAATCTCGTCAGCCCGCTTGAAGGTGTTGTTGATCCGTTCGACCACCGCCGGCACCGAGTTGACCGGATACAGCGACTGGTCAGGATACATCGCCATGTAGGTGTTGTTATCCGCCGCGACCTGCCAGCCGGACAGATAAATCGCCTTGATCCCGGCCTTGGCCTGTTGCATCGCCTGGCCGCCGGTCAGCGCGCCCAGACAGTTGACGTAGGGTTCGGTGGTGATCAGCTTCCACAAATTCTCGGCGCCCCGTTGCGCCAGGCTGTACTCGACCGGAATATTGCCGCGCAACCGCACCACGTCTTCGGCGGAATAACCACGCTTGATGCCTTTCCAGCGGGGGTTCTCGGCCCAGTCTTTTTTCAGTTGTTCAACGCTCAGAAACGCCATTTTTCCTATCCTCTTGGAGGTTGCGGGGTGTGGTGGGGTTGCTCAAAATCCGGCTAATCGCTTCATTGATAAGGCTCTCGGTTCAGGTTGGACATTGAACGAGGGCTTGTTGAATATTTCTTTTATTTTAATGTGGCTATGCAATCTTTTACAAGATGGCTACGCGATCAGGCTGCTGCATACTCTTCAGTGTACAACTCGCTGACCTTGGCGGCCATGATGAAATCATTTTCGTGCAGGCCGCCGATCTTGTGGGTGTAGAACAGGACGTTGGCATAGCCCCAGCCGAAGGCGATATCGGGATGGTGGCCTTCCTGTTCAGCCAGATCGCCCACGCGGTTGACAAAGGCCAAGGCGGCGGCAAAGGTTTTGAATGAAAACCGCCGCTCCAGCCGGCTGGCGTTTTCCAGCAATTGCCAGCCCGGCGCCTGCGGCAACAGCGCTTCGGCGGCGTTCAAGGGCAGCGGGTCCATACCGCCTTGACAGGGTGTACAGGTTTTCTGGGACAGACTCATTGGGCGCCTCGCTTCAAAGTGGGTCAGGAATAGCGGTTATCCTCGGATTAGAGCGGCGAACGGGGGAAAAATCCGCCGGGATTGTCCAGTTCGCCTATACTCTTTGCCCCAGTATTGACCCATGGGAGAGTGCGCACATGCGAGCCGTTTTGATTCCTGCCCTTGGCGCGGCGCTGACCGCTGGCGCGGCGTTGACGCCCTTACTGGCGAACGCCGCCGCGCCGAACGCGCCGCCGGAAGTCGTCGCCAGCCGCGAGGTGGTGCAAAAGTTGGGCGCGGCGCTGAAGGACGCCCTGCAACAGGCCATCCAGAGCGGCGGGCCGGTCAACGGTATCACCGTCTGTCACGACAAGGCGGGACAGATGGCCACCGATCTGTCCCAACAATCCGGAATGCTGGCAGGGCGGACCAGCCTCAAAATCCGCAACCCCGCCAACGCGCCGGATAACTGGGAATTGGCGGTGCTCAAGCAGTTCGAGGCGCGCAAGGCGCAGGGCGAACCGGTCGACCACCTGGAATTCTTCGCGGTCATCGACGACGACCAGGGTCAGAAGACCTTTCGCTACATGAAAGCCATTCCCACCGCCGCGCTCTGCCTGTCCTGCCATGGGGAAAACATTCCCACCGACGTGGACGCCAAGCTGAAGGAACTGTATCCGAACGATCAGGCGCGCGGCTTCAAGGAAGGCCAGTTGCGCGGCGCATTCACTCTCGCTCAACCGGTGCCCTAAGGAGGCTGCATGGACTGGGACGCACGTCTGACCGTCGCCACCATTATCGAAGAGGATGGCCGTTTCCTGCTGGTGGAAGAATACGCTGATGGGACGGAACTGGTTTACAACCAGCCCGCCGGTCATCTGGACGAACGCGAGACTCTGGCGGCGGCGGCCATCCGGGAAACGCTGGAAGAAACCGCCTGGGAAGTGCAGGTCACCGCCATCGTCGGCATTTACTACTGGACTCATCCCCAAGGCCAGACCTACATCCGCACCTGCTTCGCCGGGCGGGCGCTGCGCCATCACCCCGATCAATCCCTGGATCACGGCATTGAGCGCGCCCTGTGGCTGACCCGCGAGGAAATCGCCGCGCTGGGACCGAAACTGCGCAGTCCCCTGGTGTTGCGCTGCGTGGACGACTACCTGGCGGGCCGGCGCTACCCGCTGGAACTGTTCAGCTATTTGTGAACCAGCGGGGAAGAGCGAAGCAGGGAAGGAGCGAAGCTGCTACCCATCGGTTCCCTGCTCGCCACTCGCCACTCGCATGCATCACGCATCACGCCTTGGCGCGACGGCTCACCATAAAGATCGCGCTGCCTTCCACCACCACCTTGTCGGCGACGGTGCAAACCGTGCTCATGATCACCCGCCGTCGCTCCGGGTTGATTTCCTGAATCGTGCAGGTGGCGGTCACCGTGTCGCCAATCCGCACCGGCGCCTTGAAGCGCAGTTGCTGGTCCACATAGATGCAGCCCGGCCCCGGCAGGCGGGTGCCGGCGACGCAGGAAATCAGCCCGGCGCAAAACATGCCGTGGGCGATGCGGCTGCCAAACTGGGTCTTGGCTGCGAAGACCTCGTTGCAATGCACCGGGTTGTTGTCTCCGGTCAGCCCCGCGAACATCACGACGTCGGTCTCGGTGACGGTCTTGGCGTGCGAGGCGCTCATGCCGACCTGGAGATCTTCCAGATAGTAGCCGTGGATGCTGTCGTTATAGCCTTCATGGGTCGAATACATGCACTTCTCCGGTTGGTGATCGGTATTGTTGGCGGTGCATAGCCTACCCGAGCGAGCGGGCGGATGGGTGGAAAATAGCGCAATGTCGGCTAAAGGTTCGGATCCACCACCACCCGGCCCCGCACCTGGCCAGCGAGGATGGCTTCGGCCAGCGCGGGAATATCCGCCAGCGACACGATCTGGGTCATCTGCTCCAGCAGGCTGGCCGGCAGGTCGTGCGCTAACCGCGCCCAGGCCGCCCGGCGCGGCTCGGGCGGACACAGCACCGAATCGATCCCTAGCAGTTTCACCCCGCGCAGAATGAAGGGCATGACCGTGGTCGGCAAATCGACGCCGCCGGCCAGCCCACAGGCCGCCACCGCGCCGCTGTAATCGATTTCTGCCAGCGCCCGCGCCAGCACCCGGCCGCCGACCGTATCGACCGCGCCCGCCCAGCGCTGCGCTTCCAGTGGCCGGCAGGGTTGATTCATCTCGGTGCGGTCAATGAATTCCACCGCGCCAAGTTCGCGCAGGTAGTCGTGATTTTCGGGGCGGCCGGTTACGGCAGCCACCCGATAGCCCTGATGGGCCAGCAGCGCTACCGCCACGCTGCCTACCCCACCGCTGGCTCCGGTGACCAGCACTGGCTTGCTCACATCCGGACGCACGCCGGCCTGTTCGAGCGCCAGCACAGCCAGCATAGCGGTCAATCCGGCGGTGCCAATCGCCATGGCCCGGCGGCTGTCCAGTTTCTCCGGCAGCGGCGTCAGCCATTCCGCCCGGACCCGCGCCCGTTGCGCATAGCCGCCCCAGTAGCGCTCGCCCACGCTCCATCCGGTCAGCACCACCCGGTCGCCCGGCTGATAGGCCGGCGCATCCGACTCCAGTACGGTACCGGCCAGATCAATGCCGGGAACCAGAGGGAACTGGCGGACAATCTTGCCCTTGCCGGTCACCGCCAGCCCGTCCTTGTAGTTGAGCGAGGAATAGTCGACCGCCACCAGCACGTCTTCGGGCGGCAGGTCCGCGTCGGTGAGGGTAGCGAGCGTAGCGACGGTCTGGCCGTCGCGCTGGTTCAATACCAGCGCCTTGAAAGTTGCGGTTGCGGTCATGGAGTCCTCATTCCGGCTAAAATAGTCAGGTGGAGAATATGCAGATCCCGGCGGGAGCGCGCGCTGGCGGCGCCCGCCCGCCCTTAGCCAATAAATGCATTGCATCGAGAGGATGGACTAAATACCATGCTTCACTAGGGTTTAGCGCCATTCCCACACGCAAGCACGCTCAAAGCGAAGGTGAACGATGAAAATTCTAGTCGCCGTAAAACGGGTCGTTGACTACAACGTCAAGGTTCGGGCGAAAGCCGACGGTTCTGGCGTGGAAACCGCCAACGTCAAAATGTCCATGAATCCGTTCGACGAAATCGCTGTTGAAGAAGCGGTTCGGTTGCAGGAAGCAGGCAAAGCCAAGGAAATCGTGGCGGTCTCACTGGGCGTCGCCGCCTGTCAGGATACGATCCGCACCGCGCTGGCCATGGGCGCTGATCGCGGCATTCTGGTGGAAACCGACGCCGAACTGCAACCACTGGCGGTCGCCAAGCTGCTCAAGGCTCTGGTTGACAAGGAGAAGCCCGACCTGGTGATTCTCGGCAAGCAGGCCATTGACGACGACTTCAATCAAACCGGTCAAATGCTGGCCGCACTGCTGGGCTGGCCGCAGGGCACGTTCGCCTCCAAGGTTGAACCGGGCGCTGGCGAAGTCACCGTCACCCGCGAAATTGATGGGGGTCTGGAAACCGTGGCGCTGAAGCTGCCGGCCCTGGTCACCACCGATCTGCGGCTGAACGAGCCGCGCTTCGTCAAGCTGCCCAATATCATGAAGGCCAAGAAAAAACCGCTGGAGGTGCTCAAGCCCGCCGATCTGGGTGTGGACGTCACACCGCGCCTCATCACTCTCAAAGTGCAGGAACCGCCCAAGCGCCAGGCCGGCATCAAGGTTGACAGCGTGGCCGCGCTGGTCGACAAGCTGCATAAAGAAGCCCACGTCATCTAACGCTTGCGGGAACCGAACATGAGCATTCTGGTTATTGCCGAACACGATAACGCCGCACTCAAGGCGGCGACTCTGAATGTCGTCACCGCCGCCGCGCAACTGGGTGACGACCTCCATGTGCTGATCGCCGGCCACGGTTGTGGCGCGGTCGCCGAAGCCGCCGCCCAATTGGCCGGGGTCAAGAAGGTGCGGGTGGCCGATGCCCCGCATTACGCTCATCAACTGGCTGAAAACGTCGCGGCGCTGGTGGTCAGCCTGGCCAGCGGCTACAGCCACATCCTGGCCCCGGCCACCGCCGCCGGCAAGAATACGTTGCCACGGGTCGCCGCCCTGCTGGATGTGGCGCAACTCTCCGATGTCATCAAGGTGGAAAGCGCCGATACCTTCATGCGGCCGATCTATGCCGGCAACGTGCTGGCCACCGTTCAGTCGAAGGATGCCGTCAAGGTGATGACCGTGCGCGGCACCGCCTTCCCGGCCGCGGCGGCGACCGGCGGCTCCGCCGCCATCGAACCCGTTGCGCCCGTCGCTGACGCCGGCGTATCGAGCTTCGTCAGCCAGCAGTTGACGAAATCCGACCGGCCGGAACTGACCGCCGCCAAGATCATCATCTCGGGTGGTCGCGGCATGGGCAACGGCGACAATTTCAAGCTGCTGGAAGACGTGGCCGACAAGCTCGGCGCAGCGGTCGGCGCGTCCCGCGCCGCGGTGGACGCCGGCTTTGTGCCCAATGATTATCAGGTTGGACAGACTGGTAAGGTGGTGGCGCCCGCCCTGTACATCGCCGTGGGCATTTCCGGCGCGATCCAGCATCTGGCCGGCATGAAAGATAGCAAAGTGATCGTCGCCATCAACAAGGACGAGGAAGCGCCAATCTTCCAGGTCGCCGACTACGGTTTAGTGGCCGATTTGTTTACCGCCGTGCCTGAAATGTCCAGGGAGCTGGATAAACTGAAAGCCGCCAGTTAAGCATCGATCCTATCGCATTCCGCGCCGTTGCCCCAGCGGCGCGCGGTTTCCCGCTGATTTTCCGTAGTTCCGAATTCTGAACGACCATCAGGAGGCGTTCATGACCGCCTATACCGCCCCAACCCGCGATATGCAGTTTGTTATCAATGAATTGGCTGGCCTGGCTGAGGTCGCCGCCCTGCCGGCGTTCGCCGAGCAGGACGTCGGCCCGGAGCTGGTCGAAGCCGTGCTGGAGGAAGCCGCCAAGCTGGCCGCTGAAATGCTGGCCCCGCTCAATCACTCCGGCGACGTGCAGGGCGCGCGGATGTCGCCGCAAGGCGTCCTTCCCGCTGAGGGTTTCACCGAGGCGTACCGGAAGTTCGTCGAGGGCGGCTGGAACGGCATCGGCTGTCCGACCACGTTTGGCGGGCAGGGCCTGCCGGAACTGATCAACACCGCCACCCAGGAGATGTGGAACGCCGCCAACATGTCGTTCGCGCTGTGCCCGCTGCTGACCGCCGGCGCGATTGAAGCCATTCGCCACGTCGGTTCGGATGCGCAAAAGGCGCTGTATCTGCCCAAGATGGTGAGCGGTGAATGGACCGGCACCATGAATCTGACCGAATCGCAGGCCGGCTCCGATCTGTCGGCGGTGCGCACCCGCGCCGTACCCGAGGGCGACCATTACCGGATTTTCGGCCAGAAAATCTTCATCACCTGGGGCGAGCACAACATGACGGCCAACACCATTCATCTGGTGCTGGCCCGCACCCCGGACGCACCGGAAGGGGTCAAGGGCATTTCGCTGTTCATCGTCCCCAAGTTCCTGGTCAATCCGGACGGTTCGCTGGGCGCGCGCAACGACGTGCATGCGGTGTCCATCGAACACAAGCTGGGCATCCACGCCAGCCCGACCTGCGTCATGGCCTTTGGCGACCAGGACGGCGCGATGGGTTATCTGGTCGGTGAGGAAAACAAGGGTCTGGCCTATATGTTCATCATGATGAACGAGGCCCGCTTCAAGGTCGGCGTGCAGGGCCTGGCCATCGGCGAGCGCGCCTATCAGGGCGCCCGCGAATACGCCAAGGATCGGGTGCAGGGCCGGCCCATCGGGGTCAAGAGCGGTGACCGGGTGACGATCATCCATCATCCCGACGTGCGGCGGATGCTGATGACCATGAAAGCCCAGAATGAGGCGATGCGGGCGCTGGCTTACGTCGTCGCCAAGCACATGGATCTGGCCCGCCACCATCCCGACCCGGTGGTGCGCAAGACCCATCAGGCCCGGGTGGATCTGCTGATCCCGGTGGTCAAGGGCTGGTCCACCGAAGTCGGCATCGAGGTCGCTTCGCTGGGCGTCCAGGTGCATGGCGGCATGGGCTTCATCGAGGAAACCGGCGCTTGCCAGCACCTGCGCGACTCGCGCATCGCCACCATCTACGAAGGCACCACCGGCATTCAGGCCGCTGATCTGGCCGGACGCAAGCTGAGCATGGATCAGGGCGCGGCGCTGCGGGCGCTGATCGCCGAGATGGAAACCACCGTAGGCGAACTCGGCCAGGCGCCGGGCGATGATCTGGCGACGATCCGCGCCGCCCTGGCGGAGGGGATCAAGGCGCTGGCCGGGGCGACGGAGTGGATTTTGCACAGTCGTGACGCCAACGCGGTCATGGCGGTGTCGGTGGACTATCTGATGCTGACTGGTGCGGTCTGCGGCGGCTGGCAGATGGCGCGGGCGGCGCGGGCGGCGCAAAACAAGCTGCTGACCGGCGAGGATACGGTGTTCCACGAAGCCAAGCTGGTCACCGCCCGCTTTTACGCCGAGCATGTGTTGCCCAAAGCCCAGGCTCTGCTACGCTCAATCCAAAGCGGAGGCGTATCGATTCTGGCGCTGACCGAGGAGCAGTTCTAGCCCCGCCGTCCAGCGCCCCTTGTCGCCTTGGCGTTCCACCGACTTCCACAGGTTATCGGTCATGACTCAACTTCCTGTCCGCGAGTCTGAAATCACCCGCGCCAGTCTACTGAACCGCACCATGCAGAATTTGCGGGAAGCCTGGCGCGAGGTCGCCGACTGGCGGGGCGGCTTGTTGTCCGCCGCCCCCAGTCCCCACCTGCCCGACAAGGATGTGGAAGCGCTCAAGGCGCAAATGCGCGACTGTCTGGAAGCGCGCGGCGGCGAGGTCTCGGCCCGCGCCCGCGCCGCCAATCTGGGGCGGATTTATCTGTCGCTGAACGACAAGGGTCGCAAGCGGTTTTTGCAAATCCTCGCGGTCGAGTTCGATATCGACCGCAAGGCGGTGGACAAAGCGACGGCGAAATGGCAGCAGGCCGACGCCAAGGCCGAGGAGCGCGCCAAGACGGAGCGGGCGCTGCGGCAGGCGCTGCAACCGCCGCGCCTGCGCTTGCTCACCCAGCTCAACGCCCTGCCCGAAGGCTTTCACTTCTTGGTGGATTTGCGCGCGGAACTACTGGAATGGCGCAAGGACGATCCGGCGCTGGCGGCGCTGGAGCGGGATCTCCTGTCGCTGCTGATTTCCTGGTTTGATGTCGGTTTTCTGGAGCTGCGGCGTATTACTTGGGATTCTCCGGCCTCACTGCTGGAAAAGCTGTTTGCCTATGAGGCCGTGCATCCGATCAAAAGCTGGGGCGATTTGAAAAACCGCCTCAGTTCTGACCGGCGCTGTTTCGCTTTTTTCCATCCGCGCATGGCCAATGAACCGCTGATCATCGTCCAGGTGGCGCTGGTTCACGGCATCGCCGACAACGTCCAAACCCTGCTGGACGAAGCCGCGCCGATACTGGATCCCGCCGAGGCCGATACTGCAATTTTCTACTCGATTTCCAATGCCCACGAAGGGCTGGGCGGCATCAGCTTCGGCAACTTCCTGATCAAGCGGGTGGTGGACGAACTGGCCGGCGAATTCAAGAATCTCAAGACGTTCGCTACTCTGTCGCCGATTCCGGGGTTCCGGCATTGGCTGGACAACAAGTTCAAGGAACCCGGTCAGGATGTCGAGGCCGAGTGGCTGACCCTGGTCGAGCGCAAGGCGCTGGCGGCGGCTGGGACCGGCAGTGAACCGGTTTCACTGCAAACCCTGCTGCAAGCGGTGGATTGGCGCGAGAAGCCGGAACTGGCCAAGGCGCTGAAGCAACCGTTGCTGCGGCTGTGCGCCAGTTATCTGGTCAAGGAAAAGCGCGAAGGGGGCACGGCTTATGATCGGGTAGCCAACTTCCATCTGTCCAACGGTTCGCGGATCGAGCGGTTGAACTGGCTGGCCGATACCTCAGCCAGGGGCATCAGCCAGTCCGCCGGGATCATGGTGAATTATCTGTACAAACTTAACGACATTGAGGCTAATCACGAAGCCTATCGCGGCGAGGGCAAGGTGACGTCGTCGTCGGCGATCCGCGCGTTGCTGAAAAGCTGAAGGTTCTCCCCTGGCCGTCCTCAATAGGGAACTCGTCGCCAATCCATCTCGGACGCGGCTACACCACAATCGCCTGAACCACCGGCAAGCCGGACAGGCGCACCGCGCCGAGGTTGATTGGTGAAGCCCGTTGCAACCGGCGTCGGCAACGGTACGGCCGGAGCTATGCAAAGCGCTTCTACTCCGACCCAAGACGCTTTGAGAGCGGGCTTCAAGTTCAACAGACAGCGAGGCCATCCGCGAATCGGGCACGGCACACCTTACGGCTGTGGGCAACCCGCCTGCTACTGCCGCGCTTGATGGCATTTTACTCCAAACCAGCCTGCCCCAGTTCACTTGGAACCAGAATGCACAAGGCCCGCCAGTAACTCTGGGGGATCGGTAGGCGCATTTGCCGACCGTCAGTTAGAACCCCGACTCTTGGCGAGCCTCGATACAAGCATACACCGTAAAAGTGGGTAGCCACAAACCGCCGCAAACTGCGGCGTATTCTAGACTTATTCCAGATACGCCGTCCGGAGGTACATCGATTTGGTGGGTAACTACCTGATTAGATTGGCGTCCCCAAGGGGATTCGAACCCCTGTTACCGCCGTGAAAGGGCGGTGTCCTCGGCCTCTAGACGATGGGGACAAAAAGGCGGGAAAAAATAAACCGTCAAGAGCGATGACGGTTGGTTTTGGTGGAGCCAGGCGGGATCGAACCGCCGACCCCCTGCATGCCATGCAGGTGCTCTCCCAGCTGAGCTATGGCCCCGTTGAATCGGAGACGCGCAATCTAAAAGATTCGCCCGTTACTGTCAACTTTTTCCAATCTCATGATGGACTCGCATATCGGCCAATGAAGTCCAGGGCACGCTCGATGCGCGCCAGGGTTTTCCGCCGGCCCAGCAATTCCAGGGTCGCGTCGATGGGCGGCGACACCGCCGCACCGGACACGGCTACCCGCAACGGTTGCGCCACCTTGCCCAGCGCCAGCCCACGCTCCTCCGCCACACGGTTTACCGCCGCATGGATCGACTCGGCCCGCCATTCCAGCACGGCGGCCAATACCTCACCAACCATTCGTAACGGCGTCTCAACAGCAGCAGTCAGATGCTTACTGGCGGCCTTGGCGTCATAAGCTTCAAACTCGCGATAGAGAAAGCTCGCCGCCTGGGCCATGCCCTGCAACGTATCCGACCGTTCGGCGAAGACCTTGACCACCTCGGGTAAAGCCGGCCCCGCGCTGGGATCAATGCCCAACTGGCCGATATGCCAGCTCAAATGCCGCGCGACATGGGCGGGATCCAGGGTTTTCAGGTAGTGCTTGTTCAGCCAGATCAGCTTGGAGGGATTGATCGCCGACGCCGCCTTGTTGCAACCGTCAAGATCGAACCGCTCCACCATCTCGTCCAGCGAGAAAATCTCCTGATCGCCATGCGACCAGCCCAGCCGCACCAGAAAATTCAACACGGCTTCCGGCAGATAGCCCTGATCGCGATACTCCATGACGCTGGCGGCGCCGTGGCGCTTGGACAGCTTCTGCCCGTCTGGTCCCAGAATCATCGGCACATGCGCGTAGTGAGGAGCCACCGCGCCCAGCGCCCGGAGAATGTTGATCTGCCGGGGCGTGTTGTTAATGTGGTCATCGCCACGGATCACATGAGTAATATCCATATCCATGTCATCCACTACCACACAAAAATTGTAGGTCGGGCTGCCATCGGCGCGGGCGATGATCAGATCGTCCAGTTCCGCGTTCTGAAACACGATGTTGCCGCGAATCAGATCCTCGACCACCACCTGGCCATCCAGCGGATTCTTGAACCGCACCACTGGTTCCACTCCCGAACGCGGCGGCCCCTGATAATCGCGGTAGCGGCCGTCATAGCGCGGCTTTTCCTTGCGCGCCATCTGCTCGGCGCGCAGCGCCTCCAGCTCTTCCCGGGTGCAATAGCAGTAGTAGGCGTTGCCCTGCCGCAGCAACTGCCGCAGCACCTCCTGATAGCGGTCGAAGCGCTGGGTTTGATAGAACGGCCCTTCGTCGTAATCCAGCCCCAGCCAGTTCATACCTTCCAAAATGGCGTTCACCGCTTCCGGGGTGGATCGCTCCAGATCGGTGTCTTCGATGCGCAGGACGAAAGGCCCGCCATGCCGGCGGGCGTAGAGCCAGGAAAACAGCGCAGTGCGAGCGCCGCCAATGTGCAGATAACCGGTGGGACTGGGGGCAAAACGGGTCTTGACCATGTCGGCTCATCAGGGGTGTACGTAATGGAAGAAGACGATATCAGCCTTTTTTCGGCTTGACGGGTCGCCGCCAGTTCGCGATGTCCTTGCGCGGCGCGCGCGTCAGGCACAAACCGCCATCGGGCACATCGCGGCTGACCGAGGATCCCGCGCCCACGGTGGCGCCCTTGCCGATCCGCACCGGCGCCACCAGGGAGCTGTTGGAGCCGATGAACGCACCATCGCCGATCACGGTCAAATGCTTGTTCGCGCCGTCGTAATTGCAGGTGATAGTGCCGGCCCCGACATTGACCTCTGCACCAATCTCGGCATCGCCGATGTAGGTCAGGTGGTTGACTTTCGACCCTGGCCCAATGCTGGCTTTCTTGGTTTCGACAAAATTGCCGATATGCACCCCCGCCGCCAGTACGGAGCCGGGCCGCAGCCGGGCAAAGGGGCCAATCTGCGCGCCAGCGCCCACTGTCGTGCTCTCAATCCGGCAATGCGACAGAATTTCCACATCGTCGTCGATGACGGCATCCTTCAACACACAGAAAGGGCCAATCCGTACCCGGTCGCCCAGTCGCACTGTGCCTTCGAACACGACACTGACATCAATCACTACATCCCTGCCGGTTGTCACCGCCCCGCGCACATCCACCCGGGCGGGGTCCAGCAGCGTCGCTCCCTCGCCCATAAGCCGTTCAGCCTGTCGCCGCTGGTAAAATCGCTCCAGTTCAGCAAGTTGCCGGCGATCATTGACCCCCAGCACCTCTTCTGGCGCCGCCACCGTAAACGCCTCCACCGGAATCCCATCGCGCACAGCCAGCGTCACCACGTCGGTCAGGTAATATTCACCCTGTGCATTGTTATTGTCGAGTTCGGCCACCCAGCCGCGCAGCGTCGCAGTCGTTACTGCCAGAATGCCCGTGTTGACCTCGTGCAACTGCCGTTCTTGATCGGTCGCATCTTTTTCTTCGACAATCCGGCATACCTGACCCTGGTCATCGCGCACGATGCGGCCATATCCACCAGGATCGGCCAGCGCCACCGTCAGCAACGCCAGGCTGCCGCGCTGGGCCGCCATCACCAGCGGTTGCAGGGTTTCGGCGCGAATCAACGGCACGTCGCCATACAGCACCAGCACCACACCCGTCTCGTCCAGCAGGGGCAGCGCTTGCGCTACCGCATGACCGGTTCCCAACTGTTTCGCCTGTTCGACCCACTGCACCCCGGTCTCATTCGCAAAGGCTGTTCTGACCGCCTCGCCGCCATGACCGTACACCACCAGCCGCGCAACCGCCGCCAAGTCGCCAGCCGTCGTCAATACATGCGCCAGTAGCGGCCGGCCGCCCACCGGATGCAGCGCCTTGGGCCAGTCCGACGCCATTCTCTTACCCTTGCCGGCGGCAAGAATTACAACCGAAAGCTGCTGCATAAGGGGTACGCCTCTGCTGTTGAAGGAACTGACCGGTATTGTATCGAACTTAACCCGTTCCCCACTTCTTCAAGCCAAGGATAAGGAGGATGGATGGGAAAACTTCACAAACAAAAAGGCCGTGACACGGAGCCACGGCCTAGCGGGGTCGAGATTATTGTTATTGTCAGCCTTGCTAACCTGATTTGCGCAACTTGCGCAACCGTTCAATCGTCTGCAACTGCGCAATCGCCTCGGCCAGTTCAGCCTTGGCCCTGGCGTATTCAAACTCGCTGCGGCTGTTGGCGATGACCTGCTCCGCTTGCTGCTTGGCGGATTTTGCCGCCGCCTCATCCAGATCCTTGGCCCGTTCCGCCGTATCGGACAGAATGGTGACTACATGGGGTTGGACTTCCAGCAACCCTCCCGACACATAAAACAACTGTTCCTCGCCGCTGAGCAGGCGAACTCGAACCTGTCCGGGTTTCAACCGCGTCAATAACTGGCTGTGACGCGGCAGAATACCCAACTCACCCAATTCGCCCGGCGCGGTTACCATCTCCGCTGCGCCGGAGAAGAGTTCCTTTTCCGCGCTGACGATATCAACATGCAGTGTCATGGCCATGGTGCGTCTCCTGGTCGGTTAGCCATGGAGCACGGTCCCGCCACATATGCGGAACCGCTGCCCCATTACAGCTTGCTGGCCTTTTCCACGGCCTCGTCAATTGAGCCGACCATGTAGAACGCCTGCTCGGGCAGATGATCGTACTCGCCGGCCACGATGCCCTTGAACGCCGCAATCGTGTCTTTGAGTGCGACATACTTGCCGGGCGAACCGGTGAAGACTTCCGCTACGAAGAACGGCTGCGACAGGAAGCGCTGGATCTTGCGGGCGCGGGCCACCACCAGCTTGTCTTCCTCGGACAGCTCATCCATGCCCAGAATGGCGATGATATCCTTCAGCTCTTTATAGCGTTGCAGAGTGCTCTGCACCGCACGGGCCGTATCGTAATGCTCCTGACCCACCACCAGCGGATCGAGCTGCCGGGAAGTGGAATCCAGCGGATCCACCGCCGGGTAGATGCCCAGCTCGGAAATTTGCCGGGACAGCACCACCGTAGCGTCCAAGTGGGCAAAGGTGGTCGCCGGCGACGGGTCAGTCAAGTCGTCAGCAGGCACGTACACCGCCTGAATGGAGGTAATGGACCCGGTCCTGGTCGAGGTAATGCGCTCCTGCAACACGCCCATTTCCTCAGCCAGCGTCGGCTGATAGCCGACCGCAGACGGCATCCGGCCTAACAGCGCTGAGCATTCCGTACCGGCCAGGGTGTAACGATAGATGTTGTCCACGAACAGCAGCACATCGCGGCCTTCGTCACGGAAGTTCTCGGCGATGGTCAGACCGGTCAGGGCCACGCGCAACCGGTTGCCCGGCGGCTCGTTCATCTGGCCGTAGACCAGGGCCACCTTGTCCAGTACGTTCGAGTCCTTCATCTCATGATAGAAGTCATTACCCTCGCGGGTCCGCTCACCCACACCGGCGAACACCGAATAACCGGAGTGCTCGATAGCGATGTTGCGGATCAACTCCATCATGTTGACCGTCTTGCCCACGCCGGCGCCGCCGAACAGGCCGACCTTGCCGCCCTTGGCGAACGGGCAGAGCAGGTCGATGACCTTGATCCCGGTCTCCAGCAACTCGGTCGCGCCGGACTGATCTTCATAACTGGGCGCAGGCTGGTGAATGGCGCGATAGGTGTCGGTTTCCACTGGCCCCTTGTGGTCAATCGGGATCCCCAGCACGTTCATGATCCGGCCCAGGGTGGGCTTGCCCACCGGCACCGAAATCGGCGCTCCGGTGCTTGACACAGCCATGTTACGCTTAAGGCCTTCCGACGGCCCCATGGCGATGGTGCGGACCACGCCGTCGCCCAATTGTTGCTGTACTTCCAGGATCAGCCCGTTTTCATCGAGGCGCAGCGCATCGTAGATCTTGGGCACCGACCCACGGGGGAACTCAACGTCCACCACCGCGCCGATGATTTGCACGATATTGCCAGAACTCATTCTTTGGGTTCCTCATTAAGTTTCATCGCACGCCCGCCCCAGGAGGGACAGGCGTTCGCTGCGACCCCTATACCGCCGCGGCGCCACCCACAATCTCGGCCAGTTCCTGGGTAATCGACGCCTGCCGGGCCTTGTTGTAGATCAGTTGCAATTCATCGATGAGGGCGCCGGCGTTGTCGGAGGCGCTCTTCATGGCGACCATGCGGGAGGCCATCTCGCAGGCGACGTTCTCGACCAGGGCCTGATAAACCACGGACTCACCGTAACGCCGCAGTAGCAGCTCGATGAGTTCCCTGGGATCAGGCTCGTAGATGTAGTCCCAGCGATGAACCGGCGCAGCGTCCTTCACCTCAGCGGTGATCGGCACGAGCCGCTCCATCTTGGGCTTCTGGCTCATGGTGTTCACGAACTCGTTGTACACCAGATAGATCGCGTCGACTCGCTCCTCGGTGAACGCATCCGCCATGACCTTGACCGGCCCGAGGACATCCTCGAAGCGGGGCGAGTCCCCGAGATGGGAGACATGGGCGACGATGTTGCCCCGCAACCGGCGGAAGAACTGGAACGCTTTGGTGCCCACGGTGCAGACATCAATCTCGACGCCGCGATTCCGCCATTCCTGCATCGCATTGATAGTGGTCTTGAACAGATTGGTGTTCAGGCCGCCACACAAACCACGATCCGTTGAGATGACAATCAGTCCGACCCGTTTGACCTCGCGTTCCACCAGGCCCGGACTGCGATACTCGGTGTGGGCATGGGACAGGTGAGAGATGACGTTGCGAATTTTGTTCGCATAGGGCCGGGCCGCTCGCATGCGTTCCTGCGCCTTGCGCATCTTGCTCGCCGCCACCATTTCCATGGCCTTGGTGATCTTCTGAGTACTTTTGATACTCTTGATTTTAGTGCGTATCTCTTTGGCGCCTGCCATGCTGCCCCCGTTTAAACGTAATGGGCCTTGAAATCTTCCACGACTTTCTTGATGCCGCTTTCGATCTCATCATTGTAGTCGCCCGTCGCGTCGATCTTGTCGATCAAGGCGGCGTGGTTAGCCCGCGCGAACGCCAACAGCCCGGCTTCGAAATCACCGATCTTGTTGAGCGGCACGTCGTCCAGGTAGCCCCGATCCACGGCGAACAGCGAAATGCCCATCTCGGCGACCGACATCGGCGAGTACTGTTTCTGCTTCATCAACTCAGTGGCCCGCTGACCGCGTTCGAGCTGCTTGCGGGTCGCCTCGTCCAGATCAGAAGCAAACTGGGCAAAGGCCGCCAGTTCACGATACTGGGCCAGCGCCAACCGGATGCCGCCGCCGAGCTTCTTGATGATCTTGGTCTGGGCGGCGCCGCCGACGCGGGATACCGACAGGCCAGGATTGATGGCGGGACGGATGCCGGCGTTGAACAGGTCCGTTTCCAGGAAAATCTGGCCGTCAGTGATCGAGATCACGTTGGTCGGCACGAAGGCGGACACGTCGCCGGCCTGCGTTTCAATGATCGGCAGGGCGGTCAGCGATCCCGTCTTACCGGTCACTGCGCCGTTGGTGAGGCGTTCCACCTCGTCGGCGTTGATCCGGGAAGCCCGTTCCAGCAGGCGGGAGTGCAGATAGAACACGTCGCCGGGGAAGGCTTCACGGCCTGGCGGGCGACGCAGCAGCAGGGACACCTGGCGATAGGCCACGGCCTGCTTGGACAGGTCATCGTACACAATCAGCGCGTCCTGGCCCCGGTCGCGGAAGTATTCGCCCATCGCGCAGCCGGAATACGGGGCGGTGTACAGCATCGCCGCCGATTCGGACGCGCTGGCAGCCACGACGATGGTGTGATCCATCGCGCCGTGTTCTTCCAGCTTGCGCACGACATTGGCAATCGACGAGTTCTTCTGTCCAATCGCGACGTAGATGCACTTAATGCCGGTGCCTTTCTGATTGATGATCGCGTCAATCGCCACCGCCGTCTTGCCGGTCTGGCGGTCGCCGATGATCAATTCGCGCTGACCGCGACCGATCGGCACCATGGCGTCGATGGCCTTCAACCCGGTCTGCACCGGCTGGCTCACCGACTGGCGCTCAATCACGCCGGGGGCGATCACTTCGATGGGCGAGGTCTGCGTGGCGTTGATCGGCCCCTTACCATCGATAGGCTGACCGAGAGAATTGACCACGCGCCCCAGCAGGGCTTCGCCGACCGGCACTTCCAGAATACGACCGGTGCAAAGCGCCTTGTCGCCTTCCGCCAAATGCTCGTAGTCACCTAGAATTACCGCGCCGACGGAGTCACGCTCCAGGTTCATGGCCAGGGCATAGGTGACCGGATCGCCTTCCCGGGGGGCCGGGAACTCGATCATTTCACCCTGCATCACGTTGTCCAGGCCATAAATCCGGGCAATGCCATCGGCCAGACTAACGATGGTGCCTTCCGTGCGCGCTTCGGCGCTCGCCTCATAGCTCTGCAGGCGCTGCCGAATCAGATCGCTGATTTCGGATGGTTTAAGTTGCATAAAACGGTATTCCCCTTACAGGCTTAAGGCCGTGGCGAGTTTATCCAGCCGACCGCGCGCTGAACCGTCGATCACCAGATCGCCGACCCGAATCACTGCGCCGGCAATCAGCGACTCATCCGTCTTGCAGTCCAGCTCCACATTGCGCTGGAACTTCGCCTTGAGCGCCGTGGCGACGCTCTGGCGTTGAGTATCAGTCACAGCAGCGGCGCTGATGAGTTGGGCGTGGAGGGTGCTTTCGGCCTCCGCGCGCAACCGTTCGAACAGGACGGTGATGCCCGGAAGCTGATGCAGGCGATGGAATTCGGCCAGCATCTTGAGGAAGGTGACGAACACCTCCGGTACTTCCGCGCCGTCGCGCAGATCGCGACACAGTCCCGCGACCAGTTCAGCTTTCTGATCGCCACGCAGCGTGGGATTCCACGCCCCTAGCAAACGTTGCATGACCGGATCCGCCGCAACAGCGGCGGCAGTCTGCAACAGTTCGGACCAGAGCGGCAGGGCGTTGGCCGCCTGCGCATCCTCAAACGCGGCGCGGGCGTAGGGTCGGGCAGCAGCAGCGGGGCGGACGACGGTTGTGGTTTCAGCCATGGGCGTGGTCCGTGTGGTTAGAGCTGAGCGACCAGGTCATCCAGCAGGGCGGTATTTGCCGCTTCGTCGACCTCGCGCTTGAGAATCTTGCTGGCGCCAGCGACGGCGAGAGTAACAACCTGATGGCGGAGCTGCTCGCGGGCGCGGTTGACCTCCTGCTCGATTTCCGCCTTGGCGGCAAGGAGCTGACGGTCACCTTCGGTGCGGGCGTCGAGTTTGGATTGCTCGATGACTTCGTTAGCGCGCTTGTGGGCTTGGGCGACGATCTCAGCGGCTTGCTGCTTGGCTTCCTTGAGCATCTGCGCGGACTTGGCTTTGGCCAATTCCTGTTCGCGCACCCCGCGTTCGGCGGAGGCCAGGCCATCGGCGATGCGCTTCTGGCGGTCTTGCATGGCCTGCATGATCGGCGGCCACACATACTTCATCGTAAAGAGCACCAGAAGGCCAAACGTGATCATCTGCCCGATAAGGGTGGCATTGAAGTTCACGCGGATACCTCCTCAGGTACATGGGTTGGCATGTCGGAATGATCCAGAAGGATCACTTGATCAGCGCCTGCACTGGACCGAGGAAGGGGTTGGCGAAGGTGAAGAACAGCGCGATACCGACGCCGATCATGGTCACCGCATCCAACAGACCGGCCACGATGAACATCTTGACCTGCAACGCGGGAATCATTTCTGGCTGGCGAGCGGCGCCCTCCAGGAATTTGCCACCCAGCAGGGCGAAGCCGATGGCGGTGCCCAGCGCGCCCATGCCGATAATCATGGCCACGGCGATGACAGTCATACCCTGCACGTTGGCAATCAGGCTTGCAGCTTCCATTAGTGTCTCCCGTTATAGAGGTTGGGGTGTGGATGGAAAGAAAACCGGGTTTCAGTGGAACCGGTCGACGGGGAAGGGCGCGACCGGATTCCGGGGCTGGCGACGGGTTCGATCAATGATCCTCGTGCGCCATGCTCAGATACACGATGGTCAGCACCATGAAGATGAAGGCTTGCAGGGTGATGATCAACAGGTGGAACACCGCCCACGGCCAGCCCAGCGTGAACTGAATCCACCAGGGCAGCAGTGCGATCAGGATAAAGATCAGCTCACCCGCGTAGAGGTTGCCAAACAGACGCAGGCCGAGCGAAATGGGTTTAGCCAGATCTTCGACGATCCGCAACAACAGGTTAAAGGGCATCAGCCACTTGCCAAAGGGGTGCGTCAAAACTTCCTTGAAGAAATGGATCGGACCCTTGACCTTGAAGCTGTAGTAATAAAGCAGGAGCAGCACCGAAATCGACAGGCCGAAGGTCGAATTCAGGTCGGTAGAGGGCACCGTGCGCAAATAGGGAATGCCCAGCGCGCCGGCGATGGCCGGCAGCAAGTCGACGGGAACCAAATCCATGGCGTTCCACAGAAACACCCAGACAAAAATGGTCAGCGCCAAGGGGGCGATGACTGGATTACGGCCATGGAAACAATCCTTGACCTGCGCATCGACGAACTCAACCAGGATTTCGCAGAAATTCTGTAATCCCCCAGGCACGTCACTGGTTGCAGACTTTGCCGCCTTGGTGAACAGCCACAGGAACAGCGCCCCCAGACCGATCGAAAAAAGCAGGGTATCCACATGCAGCACCCCAAAGCCCCCTGTCTCTTCCCCATGCAGGAATTTCATCTGGGTCAGATCAAACCGGAGATTGGTCAGGTGGTGGATGATATACCCTGTTGCGGAATGACCAGTTTCGCTCATAGCGTCCTCACCGAAGCGTCGAATGTGAAGGGTAGTGCCAGCCAGTACGCCATCAGCGCCGCCATGTACGCCAACAGCAGTGGAAGCGGCGATACGTCAAGCCATAGGAGAGCGATGCTCAACAGGATGATCGTCAGCAATAGCTTAACGAGTTCGCCCCAGTAGAACGCCCGAGCGATTTTGGCGGCGGGTGAGCCAATGTGAACCGAAAAAACCTGGCTGGCGAAATAGAGGGTGGCGAGGGTGCTGACGCCGCCCCCGACAAGCGCGGAGTACGCAGCGTGTGCGCTCCCGAGCACAAGGGAGACCGCAGCACTCAGCAGCGTGACAAGCAGTTGAATAAGGAGAACGGTTCGGGTGACCCGTTTCGCGCCCATGGCTCGCATTGGTTTTAATTCTCTAAGGACCGCATGGCGCTGGGCATACCGTTATAGGTCTAGTTATAGGTCTATTTTTGGTTTTTTCATTTTTCGGCGCTACGAAAGTTCAGAATTCTCCTCCTGAAAACTTATCTTCCTGACTTTTCCTGACTACGTAGAGCGTCACGAATTATAGGGAATTTACGGCGGCGGGGTCAACGAAAATTACCGCCTCATCGGACCCGGGCGATGATGCCGTCCAGTTCGTCCAGGTTGCTGTAATGAATCACCACGCAGCCCTTGCCCGAGACCGTATGCCGCACCCGCACCCGGGCGCCCAGGCGTTCTGACAGATCGTCCTGCAACAGACGAACATTGGGATCAAGCGGCGGCGCCGGTAACGGCTCGGCGGCGTTTTGCTGAAGGCGGCGAGCGAGTTGTTCCGTCTCCCGCGCCGACAGTCCGCGCAGCAGCACCTGATGAGCCGCTTCCCGTTGCAGGGCGGGCGGCAGCGGCAGCAGGGCGCGGGCATGCCCCATGTCCAGCTTGCGCTCCCGCACCCATTGCTGAACCTCCGTGCTCAGATCGAGCAGGCGCAACAGGTTGCTGACCGTCGCCCGCGACCGGCCCACCGCCTCGGCGGCCTGCTGATGGGTCAGTTCGAATTCCGTGATCAGCCGTTGCAGGGCGGCGGCTTCCTCCAGTGGGTTCAAATCCTCGCGCTGAATGTTTTCGATCAGCGCCACCGCAATGGCGGCCCGGTCGGGAATAGCGCGGATCACCGCCGGCACTTCGCGCAAGCCCGCCAGTTGCGCCGCTCGCCAGCGCCGTTCGCCGGCAATCAGTTCATAGCGGCCATCGCCGAGCGGCCGCACCAGCACCGGTTGCACCACGCCTTGGGCGCGGATCGATTCGGCCAACTCCCGCAGCGTGTCTTCGCGCAAATCCTGGCGCGGCTGATAGCGGCCCCGTTCAATGGACTCGACCGGCAGGGAGCGCAGCGTTTCGGCAACATCGGGTTCCAGCGCCGGTTCGCCACGGGCCGCCGCGCTCGCGCCCAGCAGCGCATCCAGCCCCCGCCCCAGTCCCCCTTTTTTCCGGATCATACCCTCGCTCCATCGTTTATTGCCGCCGCTGGCCGCCGCAGCCGTTTGCGTACTTCCTTGGCCAGTTCCCAGTAGCTTTGCGCGCCGCGCGAGTGGTCGTCGTAATAAATGATCGGCAACCCGTAACTGGGCGCTTCAGCCAGGCGCACGTTGCGCGGGATCAGCGTCTCGAACACGGCTTCGCCGAAATGCGCCACGATCTGGGCGGAAACATCATTGGCCAGCCGGTTGCGGGGATCGAACATGGTTCGCACCAGGCCCTCGATACGCAGACCGGGATTAGTGGATTTACGCACCTTCTCGATGGTGTCCAGCAGCGCCGACAAGCCTTCCAGTGCGTAATACTCACACTGGACGGGGATCAGCACCGACTGGGCGGCGGTCAGCGCATTGACCGTCAGCATGTTCAGCGCCGGTGGGCAATCGATCAGGATCACGTCAAAGTTCCACACCACGGGAGCGAGAGCGACCCGGAGCCGGTCAGGGGCATTATCCTTTTCCAGCAGGTTGACCTCAGCGGCGGTGAGGTCGCCGTTGGCGGGCAGCAACTGCATCTGGGCTTTTTCGACCCATTGCAGCGCCTCAGTCAGGGTCGCCTCACCCAGCAGCACGTCATAACTGGTGGCGGGCACGGTGTGCTTGTCCACGCCGCAGCCCATGGTGGCGTTGCCCTGCGGATCGAGATCAATCAGCAGCACATTCTGCCGCAGCGCCGCCAGACAGGCGGCCAGATTGACGGCTGTGGTGGTTTTTCCCACCCCGCCCTTCTGATTGGTGATGGCGATGATCGCAGCCATGAACTCAGTGAACTCCACTGTGGGGGAGGGGAGCGGGAGCCAGATGCACCAGATGGCGTTCGGCGTCCAGACTCGGCACCTGCAAGGGATAGACGCCGGCCACGCTATAGCCGGGCGGCAGGCAGGCCAGTTCATCGTCGGGAAAAACGCCCTTCATCGCCAGCAGCCGCCCCGTCGGCGCACACAACCGCCCGGCGTCCGCCACCAGTTCCGCCAGGGTGGCGAACGCCCGCGACACCACACTATTAAAAGGTGTGCCGGGGCGATAATCCTCAACCCGGGCGCGCACCACATTCACCTGAGGCAAGCGCAGTTCGGCAGCCGCCTGGGTCAGAAACCGGGTGCGCTTGCCATTGCTATCGAGCAGGCAGAACTCGCAATCCGGGCGGGCGATGGCCAGCGGAATGCCCGGCAACCCGGCGCCGCTGCCCACATCCAGCACTCGTGGCCCCTCCAGCCAGGGCAGGATCGACAGGCTATCCAGCAGATGGCGCACCACCATCGCATCGGGATCGCGCACCGCAGTCAGATTGTAGGCGCGGTTCCAGCGTTCCAGCAGCGTCAAATAGGCCACCAGTCGCGTGATAGCCTCGACAGGCAAGGGGATGCCCAACTGCTCGCTACCCTCGATGATGGATTGCTCGATACTCATGAACCGTGATTGCTCGCTGAGGTGTTCGCTCTGAAATGCGTCTAGTATTGTAACATGCCGACCCGCTCTTCAGGCACCGCCGTTTCGTCCGCTATCGCCCATACTCTTACCCGGTTTCTCGCTCGCAGCAGCGGCAGCGCTTTCCGCAATTCCCGAACGCTGAGGATAAAAATGAGACCTTTCACACCCTCCCCCCTCAGGATCGTCCTGATCGCGCCGCTCTCCGGACCATTGGTGCCGATTGAGCGGGTGCCCGACCCGGTCTTCGCCCAAAAAATGGTCGGCGACGGCATTTCCATTGACCCGCTCGACCAATGTCTGCGTGCGCCCTGCGACGGTCAGGTGGTTCAGTTGCATCCGGCTGGACACGCCGTGACCATTACTACTGCGCAAGGCATCGAAGTTCTGATGCACGTTGGCCTCGATACCGTCGGTCTCAAAGGCGCCGGCTTCACCCCAAAGGTCAGAGCGGGCGATCCGGTGCAAACCGGCGAGACGCTGATTGAATTTGACGCTGATTACATCGCCACCCATGCCAAGAGCCTGTTGACGCAAATCGTGATCACCAATAGCGAGCGGGTCGCCACCTTCGCTCCACGATCCGGTTCGGTGATTGCCGGGCAGGACGTGATCCTGGAACTGACTCTGGCCGATGGGCAAACCGAAGCAGCGGCGGCGGAGTCGGTCAAGACCGCGACCTCCGAAGCGATCCTGATTCCCAACCCGACCGGCCTGCACGCCCGCCCGGCGGCGGTTCTGGCCAATCTTGCCAAGAAGTTCAAGGCGGATCTTCGCTTGCAGAAGGGCGATGCCCAAGCCAACGCTAAAAGCGTCGTGGCGATCATGGGCCTGGAAATCGGCTACGGCGATAAAGTGGTGTTGATCGCTCGGGGCGAGGATGCTGAAGCGGCGGTCGGGACGCTGACGCCCCTGTTGTGGGAAGGTTTGGGCGATGAGGGTTCCAAACCCGCGCCGGCTCCGGCCAGCTTCGAAGTATCGGCCAGCGCCGCACCCGCCCCACGACCGCGCTCGGAAGACCCCAACCTGTTGATCGGCGTGGCCGCTTCGCCGGGACTCGCAGTCGGCGAAGTGTTCCAGGTTCGGCATCAGGAAATTCAGGTGAATGAAACCGCCGAGGGCGACCCGCAGCGGGAACGCGACCGCCTGGATAATGCGGTCGATCAGGCCAGGGGGCAACTGGAAGCCTTGCAGGCGCGACTTCACGACCAGCGCGCCGCCGACAAGGCCGCCATCTTCGCCGCTCATCAGGAATTGCTCGACGATCCCGACCTGCTGGACATCGCTTGGTCGGCGCTGGCCAAGGGTAAGAGCGCCGAGTTCGCCTGGCAGCGGGCCTATTCCACCCACGCCGACCGGCTGGCCAGCCTGCGCAACGAGTTGCTGGCGGCGCGCGCCAACGACCTGCGCGACGTGGGTCGGCGGGTGCTCATGCTGCTGACCGGTGCGGAACCGGAGCGCCAGGAACCACCGGCCAACGCCATTCTGGTGGCCGAGGAACTCACCCCATCCGACACCGCCAGCATGGATCGCACCCGGGTGCGGGGGTTTTGCACCACGCTGGGCGGCGCGACCTCGCATGTGGCCATTCTGGCCCGTTCGCTGGACATCCCGGCGGTCGCCGGTATCGAACCCCGGGCGCTGGAACTGCCCAACGGCGCGCCGGTGATTCTTGACGGCGGCAAGGGCACGCTGCGGTTGAATCCCACGCCCGAGGACATCGCCCGCATCCGCGAGACCCAGGAGCGGCTGGCGGTGCGCCGGCAGGCGGAAATAGCGGTAGCGCACGAACCGGCGGTCACCCTGGACGGCCACCGGATGGAAGTGGTCGGCAACATTGGCGGGCTGGCCGAGGCCGAGCAGATTGCCGGTTTGGGCGGCGAGGGCGTCGGCCTGCTGCGTTCGGAATTCCTGTTCCTGGAGCGCACCACCGCGCCCAGTGAGGACGAGCAGTTCGAAACCTACAAGGCCATCGCCGAGGCGCTGGGGCCGGACCGGCCGCTGATCATCCGCACGCTCGACGTGGGCGGAGACAAGCCACTCATTTATTTACCCATCCCCAAGGAGGAAAACCCGTTTCTCGGCGAGCGCGGCCTGCGAATCGGTCTGGACCGCCCGGAAATCCTGCGCACCCAACTGCGGGCGATCCTGCGCGCCGCCGCGTTCGGCAAGGTCCGGGTGATGTTTCCGATGGTTGGCCTGCTGTCGGAACTGCGCGATGCCAAGGCCATGCTGGAAGAAGAGCGACAGCGGCTGGGCGTCGAACCGATTGAGACCGGCATCATGGTGGAAATTCCGGCGGCGGCGATCATGGCCGCGCAATTCGCCCGCGAGGCGGATTTCTTTTCCATCGGCACCAACGATCTGACCCAGTACACCCTGGCGATGGATCGCGGCCATCCCAAGCTGGCGCCCAAGGTGGACGGGCTGAATCCCAGCGTGTTGCGCTTGATCGCATGGACGGTCGAGGCTGCCCACGCCCAGGGCAAGTGGGTCGGGGTCTGCGGCGGCATCGCCAGCGACCCGCAGGCCGTACCGCTGCTGATCGGCCTGGGCGTGGACGAACTCAGCGTCAGCCTGCCGACCATCCCCAGCATCAAGGCGCAAATCCGCACCCTGTGGCTGCACGAATGTCAGGAGCTGGCGCGGCGGGCGTTGACCCTGGAAACCGCCGCTGAGGTGCGGTTCGCCACCCCGACCCCCGCACCGTAACCGACCGATCACCCGGAGACTCTCGTCATGTGGCAACACGCATTCGCATTCCTGCAAAAGATCGGCAAGGCGCTGATGCTGCCGGTTTCGGTGCTGCCGGTCGCCGGCATCCTGCTCGGCATCGGCAGCGCCCAGTTCGCCATCCTGCCGGACGTGGTGTCCAACATCATGGCCCAGTCCGGCGGGGCCATTTTCGGCCTCATGGCCATCATGTTCGCCATCGGCGTGGCGCTCGGCCTGACCAACAACGACGGTGTGTCGGCGCTGGCGGCGGTGGTCGGCTATGTGGTGATGCTGGCGACGCTGGGCGTTATGGCCAAGTTGCTGGGGGTGGAAAGCAAGGAGTTGATGGGTATGGTGTCCATCGACACCGGCGTCTTTGGCGGCATTCTGATCGGCGGTGTCGCGGCGGCGTTGTTCAACCGCTATTACCGCATCGATTTACCGCCCTATCTGGGCTTCTTCGCCGGCAAGCGCTTCGTGCCCATCGCTACCGCCTTCGCCGCCATCGGCCTCGGGATCGTGCTTAGTTTCGTCTGGCCGCCGATTGGCGCGGGTATCAAGGCCTTCTCGCACTGGGCGGCGGAAAGCAATCCGGCGCTGGCCTTCACCGTCTACGGCGTCATTGAGCGCTTGCTGATTCCTTTTGGCCTGCACCACATCTGGAACGTACCGTTCTTCTTCGAGGTCGGCAGTTATCTGGATCCGACCACCGGCAAGGTCATCACCGGGGAAATTCAGCGCTACATCGCCGGCGATCCGACCGCCGGCAACATGGCCGGCGGCTATCTGTTCAAGATGTGGGGCCTGCCGGCGGCGGCGATTGCGATCTGGCACTGCGCGCGCCCCGAGAACCGCGCCAAGATCGGCGGCATCATGGTCTCGGCAGCGCTGACCGCCTGGTTGACCGGCATCACCGAACCGATTGAATTCGCCTTCATGTTCGTGGCACCGGTGCTGTACCTCATTCACGCCCTGCTGGCCGGCGTCGCCTACTTCCTCTGCATCGAACTGGGCATCAAGCACGGCATGACCTTCTCGCACGGAACCATTGACTTCGTCGTGCTGTACGCGAAGTCCACCCATGGCTGGTGGCTGCTGGTGCTCGGGCCGGCCTGGGCGCTGCTGTACTACACCGTCTTCCGCGTCGTCATCACCAAGTTCGACCTCAAGACGCCGGGCCGCGAGATCGAGGAAGCGGTCATGTCGAGCGATGCGGCCACCGACATCGCCCACGGTTTCGCCAAGCAACTGGTGCTGGCCTTCGGCGGACGCAGCAACATCAAAAACCTGGACGCCTGCATCACCCGGCTGCGGGTGGAACTGAACGATGTCAGCAAGGCCAGCGCCAATAAGCTCAAGGCGCTGGGTGCGGCCGGGGTGATCGTGGTCGGCAGTGGCATGCAAGCGATCTTCGGCACCCGATCCGAGAATCTGAAAACCGATCTGGAGGAGTATTTGAAGGTCGCCGGACCGGAGGCGGACGCTGTTGAGGGACCCTCGCCAGTCACAGCGCCGGTCCCCGATGGCATCGTGTCCAAGCTGCGCGACCCCGAAGCCGCCGGCAAGGCGCGGGACCTCATTGCCGCGCTGGGCGGGGCTGGCAACATCGAACGGGTCGATGCCTGTGCCGAAACCCGGCTGCGGCTGGTGGTCGAAAACGACGGCACGGTAAACGAAGCAGCGTTGCGAGCGGCGGGCGCTGCCGGGGTGATGCGGCTGGCCCACCGCACCCTGCATCTGATCGTTGGCCTCAACGCCGATCAGTACGCGGCGGAGATGCGCGGGCAGCTTGGTTAGCGGCCCATGACGTCAAAGACCATCACCGCTGTCAAAGCCAGTCCCCTTGCTCTGGCCGCCAACATCAGTAGCGAAGACGCTTTCATCGCCATTATCGGCGCGTGCCTGCGTCACGCCGAAGCCAACCAGCCGGCGGTGCTGGCCGGGGATCTGGAAGGCATTCATCAGATGCGGGTCGCATTCCGCCGCTTGCGCTCTGGCCTCAAACTGTTCCGTCCGCTGGTTCCCGGCGCGGCCAGCGCGATGTGGGTTGCGGACATCCGCTGGCTGAACGGTTTCCTCGGCCCGGCCCGCGACTGGGACGTGTTTCTGGAAGAGGGAATGCCGCCGCTGTTCACTCACTTTCCACGCAAACGCAGCCTGTCCCTGTTCCGGGTCAAGGCTCAGAGCATCCGCGAGACCCATCATCGCACCCTGCGCGAGGCGCTGAGCGATCCCCGCTATCCGCAACTGACTCAGGGACTTGCCGGGTGGCTGGACGACCACGCCTGGCGCGATGTCCTGAATGACGAGCAGCGGGAACGACTGGCGCAACCGGCCCTGGATTTCGCCACGCCGCTGCTGGGCCGCGACCATCGACGGGTTGAAAAACAGGGTGGGGATTTCGCCGAGCTTTCTGTCGAAGAGCGGCACACGCTGCGAATTCGCATCAAGGCCCTGCGCTACGCCCAAGACTTTTTCGCCAGCCTCTACCCGGCGCTGACGGTCAAGGTCTATTTGAGCGCCCTGGCCCGCTTGCAGGATAGCCTGGGCGTGATGAACGATATTGCCGTGGCGCGCCGTTTGCTCGATGAAGCCAAGCTGGGAGCCGCTTCCGTCGCCCGTCAGGTCATCGAGGGCTGGTACGGGTGCCGACTGGATATTCAGGAACACGCTTTTGCCGATCTCTGGCGGGATTTCACCGCCTGCGAGCACCCTTGGAAGGACTGACCGGCCAGCGCCGGCGCGGCGGCTATACTGAGAGAACGCCGCGCCGCACATCCCCTAGCGATGGGGCGCTTTTCCCGGTTTCCGTCCCCGTTTCGCCCATCCAGAGAGCATCCCATGAGTAATTTGACCCTGACGCAGCAATTAACCGAACTGATCGCCACGAAGCCGATAGCGCCGGCTGACCTGGAACACGCGGCGCTGTTAACGCTGGACGCTATCGCCAACGCCCTGGCGGGACGGGTCAGCGAACCGGGCGCCATTCTGTTGCGCTGGGCTGCGGCCACCGTGCCCACCGACGCCGCCCGCCGCGCCTTTCTGCTGGGGACGTTGACGCACATTCTCGAAACCGACGACCTGCACCGGGCTTCGGTCGTTCATCCCGGCTGCGTCGTGGTGCCGGCGGCCTGGGCGGTGGCGGCTCGTGAAGGTATTCGCGGCCACGCCATGCTGCGAGCGGTGCTCTGGGGGTTCGAAGCGGCGACTCGGGTAGGGATGGCGGTGGGACCGTCCCACTATCGGCTTTGGCACAACACCGCGACCTGCGGCCCCTACGGCTCGGCCATGGCGACGGCGGCGCTGTTGCATCTGGACCGGCCGGCGACGGTTCATGCTTTGGGCAACGCGGGCGCGCAGTCCTCCGGACTCTGGCAATTTCTGGAAGCCGGCACGATGACCAAACATCTGCACGCGGGACGGGCGGCGGAAGCGGGGGTGCTGGCGGCGGATCTGGCGCGCTACGGTTTCACCGGGCCGCCGACCATGCTCGAAGGCGCAAAGGGCTGGTTCGCCGCCACCTGTCCCGATGCCGATCCGGACGCTGTGACCCGCGACCCGGACGGTCCCTGGCAATTGCTGATGACCTCGGTCAAACCCTGGCCATCCTGTCGGCATACGCATCCGGCCATCGATGCGGCCCAGGAACTCCGGCGGCGGATCACTGCCGGTACGGTGGAACAGATCGAGGTAGAAGCCTATCCGGCGGCGCTGGAGGTGTGCGACCGGCCCGCGCCACAAAGTGACTACGAAGCCAAATTCTCCTTGCAGCATTGCGTAGCGGCGGCGCTGAGCCGGGAAACCGTGGATTTCGCCGCGTTCGCCGAGCCGACGCGGCGGGAACTGGCGGCGTTGCGGGAGCGGGTCACCGTGCGGGCGGCGGAACCCTATGCCTCAGCCTATCCCCAGGCTTGGGGCAGTGCGGTAACGGTGACGGTGCGCGGCGGCGAACGGCTGACGGTGCGGCGGACTCATGCCAAGGGCGATCCTGAGATGCCGCTGACGCCGGTTGAATTGATCACCAAGGCGCGGATGCTGATGATCCATGGCGGAGTGGACAAGCCGGATCGGCTGATCGACGCTATTCTGGCGCTGACCGATGATCAACCGCTGCCGGAATTGCCTTAAAAGTCATCATACTCCCGCAATGCAGCAAAAATTCCGGTATAACTGGTTGTTTTTAAAATAAAATGTTGTTTTTTGCCGAAAAACAACGAAAAGTAGTGTGTTTGCTCTAAATTTCCTGTTAGAATAGTCACCGTGCAGCAGGCGTTCTTTCTCCTCTGTCTGCTGCACATCCTCCTTTGGTGGTTTTTGGCCGGGCAACTTGCCCGGCCTTTTTTATTCCAGCCGCACGCCCACCATCCCGTCAAATGTCCTCGCGCCGATGCCGCAGCAGCACCAGCGACCGGCCTTGCGCCGGGTAGGGATCCTCGGAAGGATGCTGGAATCCCTCGGTCGGTTGACCCAGCGGCAGGGCCGTATCCAGCAGCACCTCGAACAGCGCGCCCGCGCGCAATACCGGCAACACGAACGGAATTTCCTCGTGATGGGCGTTGCACAGCAGCAGAAAATCATCGTCCACCAGGGGATGACCGCGCTCGTCGCACTCCTGAAGACCGACGCCCGGCAGATACAGCCCCAGACAGCGAGCGTAATCGTGGCTCCATTCATCGTCGTCGATTTCCCGGCCATCGGGATTGAACCAGAGAATGTCGCGAACCCCATCGCCGTGAATGCCCCGGAAGAAGTGCTGGCGGCGGAACGTGGGATGACGCTGGCGCAAGCGCACCAGCCGCTGGGTGAACATCAGCAGTTCGCTGTTTTCCGGCAGCCAGGCCAGATCCCAGTTCAGCCAGCTCAGCTCGTTATCCTGGCAATAGGCGTTGTTATTGCCGCGCTGGGTGCGGCCGACTTCATCGCCCGCCAGCAGCATCGGCACTCCCTGCGACAGCAACAGCGTCGCCAGCAAATTGCGCCGCTGATGCAGACGCAGCGCCAGGATTGCCGGATCGTCGGTATCGCCCTCCGCCCCACAATTCCAGCTCCGGTTGTGGGACTCGCCGTCCTGGTTGTTCTCGCCGTTGGCCTCGTTGTGACGTTCGTTGTAGCTGACCAGGTCGTACAAGGTGAAACCGTCGTGGGCGGTGATGAAGTTGATGCTGGCGTGCGGTCGGCGCCCGTTGTGCTGGTACAGATCGGCGGAACCGGTCAGCCGATAGGCCAGCTCGCCGATCAGACCGCCCTCGCCGCGCCAGTAGTCGCGCACCACGTCGCGATATTTCCCGTTCCACTCGCTCCAGCCGGGCGGGAAGCGGCCCACTTGATAGCCGCCTTCGCCCACATCCCACGGTTCCGCAATCAGCTTGACCTGGGACAATACCGGGTCCTGCTGGATGATCGCCATAAACGCGCCGGCCTGCTCCACCTCATGCCGGCCCCGGGCCAGCGCGGCGGCCAGATCGAAGCGGAAGCCGTCCACATGCATCTCGGTCACCCAGTAGCGCAGACTGTCGGTGATCAGTTGCAGCACCTGAGGATGGGCGGTGTTCAGCGTGTTGCCGCAGCCGGTATAGTCCATGGTGTAGCGCGGATGATCAGGCGCCAGCCGGTAATAGGTAGCGTTGTCCAGGCCCCGGAAGCACAGGGTCGGCCCCAGTGGGTTGCCCTCGGCGGTGTGGTTGTACACCACGTCGAGAATCACTTCGATGCCCGCAGCGTGCAGGGTGCGCACCATGCTCTTGAATTCGCTGACGGGATGATCGCTGGCGGCGTAGCGCGGGTCCGGGGCGAAATAGCCGAGCGGACTATAACCCCAGTAGTTGCGCAGTCCCCGGTCCAGCAGATGGCGCTCGTCCACGAAGTACTGGACCGGCAGCAGCTCCACCGCCGTGACCCCCAGCGCCTTGAGGTAATCCACCACCGGCCCGCAGGCCAGCCCGGCGTAAGTTCCGCGCAGCGATGCTGGTACATCGGGATGGCGCATGGTGAAGCCGCGCACATGCAGTTCGTAGATCAGCGTGTCGCGCCAGGGCGTGCGCGGCGGCCGGTCATCGCCCCAGACAAAGGCGGTGTCCACCACCTGGCACTTGGGCATCCCCGGGGCACTGTTGCGGGTGTTGAAGCTCAGATCTTCGGTGCGGCCGCCGATCCGGTAGCCAAACTGGGCGTCGCTCCACTGAATCTGACCCACAATGCTCTTGGCGTAGGGATCGAGCAACAGCTTGTGGCCGTTGAAGCGGTGGCCTTCCTCGGGCTGATAGGGGCCATAAACCCGGTAGCCGTACAGCAGATCGGGACGGGCTTCCGGCAGATAGGCGTGCCAGACCCCGCCGGTGCGCTCGCCCAACGGAATCTGGGCGATTTCGTGCTTGCCCCGGAGGTCGAACAGGCACAAGACCACCTGTTCAGCTTCTTGGGAAAACAGGGCGAAGTTCACGCCCTCCCCATCCCATGTGGCCCCAAGCGGGTAGGGCCGGCCCGGCCAAACGGTCATGGTGGATTTCATCATCAGGTTTTTCTCAAAGCCGGTTTCAATGATCAGCGTTCACCGCAGGCGCCCGAATTCGCGCTAGTGCTCTGTCAGTCAGATTTTGATGGGTTCAATCCCTGAAAATTCAGAAAGTTGAAAGCTGGTATCCATCAGAATAAAGATGACAGAGCACTAGCTATGGACTACCGCAAGCGTTTTGACCGGTTCTCGTTCCCACGCTCCGGCGTCACTGCCATTAAGTTAAGGATTCATGACTTTCGGTAGTCTACCTTTTCCGTCACACCCGTCCTCGCGAACGCGGGGAACGCGGGTATCCCTTCTTTTCAACCAGTAACTGGATTCCCGCAGACGCGGGAATGACGGAAAACCCAGTCTGGGCGTTGTAGGTCTGGCATCGATCACCCTATAACTTAATGGCAGTGACGCTCCGGCGTGGGAATGCCGTCGAGCCGCTCCAGCGGCCCGCGTCCGAAGGCTGACCCCGAGACGCTGGAGCGTCTGGACCTGCTCCCACGCTGGAGCGTGGGAGCCAGCTCCGTCAGGGTTTCCGGCCAGACGCTCACTACTGGTGATTCCCATAAATTCGCGCGATAGCCAACGTGGCGTCGGCATTCTTCTGTTTGGGGATAAGCAATTCCGCCGGAAAGTCATGATGAACCAGACGTTCGGCGTGCGCCAGCGCCGCCGCTTCCGCCACCCCGTAGCAGCCGGTGGCGCGGAACACGGTCCCGGAAAGGCGACTGAGCCGGTCGCGGTAGGCGTCCAGCACCGATGCCGGATAAAAGACAATGGGCGCACCCAGTTCCGCCGCCAGTTCATGCAGCCCGGTTTCGTCCTGTTTCAGGGCGATGCTGGCCAGGGCATGCACAGCGCTGCGCTGCAAGCCGTGGCGGGCCAGCGTCGTATCCAGCAGCGTCCGCAGCGAGTCCAGCGGGCAGCCGCGATTACAGCCGAGACCGGCGACCAGCAGAGGCTGCGTGTAGCGTTGCGCGCCGGTGATGACCGGTTGTGCGCCCAGCCCTGCCGCGACCTGCCGCGCCCATTCATTGGCGCCCCCCTCATGCCCGGACAGAATCGGCACTACGAACCGGCCGTGCTCATCCACTACCAGCACCGCCGGATCCTGGCGCTTGTCGCGCAGCACCGGGGCCAAGGTTCGTACCGCGATACCCACCGCGCACAGCAGGATCAACCGGCTGCCGGCCTGAAACCGCTGCTGAACGGTATCCTGAAACGGCTGCGGCCGGTGCAGACATTCGGCTTCAGGCATTTGATGGCGCAGCCGTTCCGCCAGCGCCCGGCCCGGCTCCGTCAGACTGATGAGCGTAATGGCAGGCGGCGCCGGGTCGTTGGTGGCATCCAGAACTTTTGCCGTGTCCACGATGTGATGGTGACCTCATGCACTTGAAGCTTGAAACTTATAGGACTTTCGCTTTTCGTCATTCCCGCGTCTGCGGGAATCCAGTCACTGGTTGAAAAGAAGGGATACCCGCGTTCCCCGCGTTCGCGAGGACGGGTATGACGGAAAAAGGTAGGTAAGCGAAAGTCCTGACTTAATACAGCACTTCCGCCGCCGCGATTTCGCTGGAGCGCAGCGAGAACGTCACACTGCCGCCCGATTTGCGCGCCGTGATCCGAATCATGCCCTCCGCAACCGATTCCAGTTGCCCACGGTATTGGGTGCCGGTCGTGGTGCGCAGTTTAGCGATTTTACCGACATGCTGGCCCAGCGCATTCACGGGCGTGGGATGATAGGTTTTCTGAATCATGCTGGGTTTCTGGACAGCCAGCGGCGTGGGCGTCTCGTCCAGTTCCGACGCCGGCGGCGGTTCCGGTGCAACCCCCAGCGCCTTGGCCACTTGGGCATTATTCCAGTCCACGGTGAGATCAGTAATTGCCGTGTCGTTGACCTTGACGGTCAGGCCAAGCAGCTTGATCACATCGGCGGGAGCATAGTCGCCCAGCTCATCAGGGTTAATGGGAGCCGGTGGGTTAGCCGTGACCGTCAAAACGCCTCCTTCGGTCAGATAGCGCTGATAGGCGGCGATCAGACCCGGTCCCAGGGTGACGCCATTGGCGCGCAGCCGTTCGGCTGCCAACCGCACATGCTCGGTCAGATAGTCGGGGAGGGTCTTGCCGGCCTTGACCGCACAGTAGTTATTGCGGCGGTGATTGAACCCGTCATCGCGCAGCACGAGGTTCAACTGAGCCAGCCGGGGTTTGAAGGCGCCCAGTTCCAGCAGCGAACGCGGCGGCGTGGGTGCGGCGAAACCCAAATTCAGATTCAGCATCGCCCAGTCCCGGGTGTTGCTGTCCAGTCGCAATTCCAGCCGGTTGTTCCTGGCGTCTATCCGATAGCCGATCGTGAAGGTGCTGACAAACCGGTCGTAGCCCATTTCCTGCCATTCGTTGCCGCTGAAGCGACTGACCGGCCCGCAACCCAGGGCGCTGAGACCATCCAGGGGCGACTGGGGCGGGGCCTGGGCCGGACTGGCACCCAGCAGGCCGCCGTGCAACGGCAGTTCGATATCCTCAAAGGACAAGGCCAGCGCGCCGGGCAGTTCGCCCCGGCTTAACTGCCAGCGGATATTGAGCAGGGCCAGCAGGTTGGGCGCATGAAGCCGGATCGCGCCCATCGTAATGAAATCATTGATAAAGTTCGGGGTGATCCGCAAGTTCCGGACGCCGAGCGAGCCGGTGGGCGATACAACGATGCCTTCATAACGAATTTCGGCCATGGGTTTGGCCAGGGTCGCGATCTGATCCATCTGCTGTTTGGCGCCGTACCACAGATAACCGGTGGCGGCGGCCGTGAGCAGCACGGCAACGATAATCATGATAATCGCGATATTTATCAATTTGCGCATGGGCGGATTCCGGGTGAAGCGGAGGGCAAAGATTATCATACGCTGGAGCCTATAATGGACCCCAAATTTCGGACAGACCAACAAGAGAATGTCTCAGAAAATATACAAAAACTTATACTAAGAAGTTTATAAAACAGCCTCTCTTAATAACGCTCTTTCTTTACAGATTCTTCGCAGTTAATCGACTTGATGCGATATAAACTTGCCCTTCGCTCGATATGGTTTTTCGCTCATAATCCTTGCTCAAACGCCAGCAATTCCCGGTCTCTTTATTTTTCTTTCAAACGGTCTAGAGGGATATTGCTTGCAAAGCAGCTCTTGTGCTGCTGCATTATTGCCGATAGCTGATTCTGCACACACTGCACTGATTATTTGCTGCCTTGTTCAGCATTTTGTATCAATTGTCTAATAGCCGGCGTGGCGCCGCGTAGCGGCATCCAGCTTGATTCCCTTGTTATACCGTTTACCGATAGATTTTATCTTTTTCAGATCAAAAACGACCCCGTTTGTCATACCCGCGAAAGCGGGTATCCCGTTTTTCAGCGGCTGCCTGGATCCCCGCCTTCGCGGGAATGACGAAAACCTATTGAGAATGGGTATTAGGTGTACCATTTCTAACGTAAATTTGAGAATTTCATAACTTACGTATGACTCGACAAGGATTGCCTGCTGCAAAAACGCCAGCAGGTATATCTTTTAAGACAATGCTGCCAGCGCCAATAACCGAACCATCGCCAATGATAGCTCCTGGACAAATGATTGCTCCACCACCAACCCAGACATCATTGCCAATAGTGACACGTTTACCAAATTCAAGGCCACTGCGCCGCTCTTTTGCATCCACAGGGTGAGATGCAGTGTATATTTGAACTGCTGGACCAAAAAGCACATTGTCACCTATATAGACTTTTGCCACATCAAGGATAATACAGTTGAAATTAAAGTAAACTTTTTTACCTAGTTCGATATTATAACCATAGTCACAATAAAACGGTGGTGTTATGTAAACGTCTGACTTTGCCTTGAAAAGTCGAGCTAACAAGTCCGCTTTCTCAAGTTCAGACGCTCTTGGAGATAACATCGTTAAAGCTTGGCATATTTCGCGTGCATAAAGGCGGTCCTCAACCAACTCGAAGTCAGCACTATCATAAAGCTCTTCTGCGAGCATTTTTTCTTTTTCAGTTTTCATAGTGCCTCCTATTTAGGCTCTTTGGTAGTTCGCGTTTCTGGTATCCTACTGATAATTATTAAAATAACCCATATTCCCTAAGGTCGGTGAAAAGCTGTTGGAAGAAATGATTTCGGTTGGTAATCCCGTAGCAACGCCATTTAATTATATTTTATTATCCCACAAGATGCCAAAGAGCCAACATTTTAACAGGGTCGAGTCAGGCGAATCCATGCGCGTGCTGCACAATGGCAAACTCATCTCCGACATCGTTGCGGGATGCCGCCGCCCTGCAACCTCAGAAAACCCGCGCCAGCATGTAGATCGCTACACCGACCATCGCTGTAGCGAACAGTTTTTGCAATTGGGGTCCGGCGAGGCGGCGACTCAAGCGCGCGCCCCACATCATGCCGCACAGTCCGCCAAGCACGAACAGGGTGGTCACTCCAAGCGCCAGAGGTCGTCCTGCCAGCAGATAGGAGGCGCTGCCCGCTGTGCTGATGAGGGCAATGATCAGCAGCGAAGTGGGCACCGCGCGTTGCATCGGCAGGGAGGCGATCAGCACCAGGGCCGGAACGATCAGGAACCCGCCGCCCACGCCGAACAGTCCGGACAGGAAGCCGGTGAAAACGCCGCTCAGCACCAGCACGGCGGTGCAACGGGAGGTCAGGGTTAAACCGCCGGCGGGATTGATCCGGCAGGCCGGGCCGGAAGTTGCATCGAGAGCCTCATCGCCCGCGCGCACAATACGAGCGTCAGCGGGACGGCGGACGGCCTGAAGCCACATCCGCGCCGCGACCAGCAGCATCAACAGGGCAAATCCGCCCAGCAGGAATTTCGCCGGCAGTTTCGCGCCCAGCACCGCGCCCAACGGGGCTCCGACGATGCCGGCGATCCCGAACAGGAGCGCGGCTTTGAGTTCCACTTCACGCCGCCGCAAACGGACAATCGCGCCGCCCAGAGCCGTAGCGCCCACCGCGACCAGCGAGACGCCGACCGCTTCATGCACCGGCATCGCCAGGCCATAAACCAGCAGCGGCACCGCGAAAATGGAACCGCCGCCGCCGGTCAGCCCCAGCGAAAAGCCGACGATCAGTCCAAGCAGCAGGCTTAACATATCGGTACCTTATTCCTGATGTTGCTGCCCTATGGGATAGGCGTTGACCGCACTGTTGATGGTCTTGGGCATCGAAATGCATTATCGCAATCTGGTTTTAAAATAGCTCTGTCAAAGGTTATTACCCGTGACTACGCCTGCTGAAATTGCCGAATTTATCCGGGTTTGCCGCGCGAGTACGCTCACCGAGCGCAGCGGTTCCCAAAGTCATTTCATCGCGCTATGCCGGTTGCTCGGAATCAAGCCCCCGCTGGAGGAAGATCCGCGCGGCGAGTGGTTCGCGTTCGAGAAGGGCGCGAAGAAGACCGGCGGCGGCGATGGCTGGGCCGATGTGTGGCGGCGGCATTGCTTCGCCTGGGAATATAAGGGCAAGCACAAGGATTTGAACGCGGCGCTGCGGCAATTGCAGCAATACGCGCTGGCTCTGGACAATCCGCCGCTGTTGATCGTCTCCGACATGGAGACGATTGAGATTCACACCCATTTCACCAACACCGTCAACGTCACCCACCGGCTGACTTTGGATGATCTGGCGAATCCCGCCAAGCTGGATCTTTTACGCTGGGCGTTTCTGGAACCCGACCGCTTGCAGCCGTCCCGGACACGGGAAGCGGTCACACAAGATGCGGCGATGTTGCTGGGCGGCCTGGCGCAACAGTTGCGGCAACGCGGCCATGATCCGCAACCGGTGGCGCATTTCATGACGCGGTTGCTGTTCTGCCTGTTCGCTGAGGATATTGGGTTGTTGCCCGACCGGTTGTTCAGCACGCTGGTGGAAGAATCGCGGCGGTCGCCGGCGGATTTTCCCGGTTTGGCCGGTGATCTGTTTCGGGCGATGCACCAGGGCGGGCGGTTCGGGTTGGAACGGATTGCCTGGTTTAACGGCGGGTTGTTCAATGATGACCACTGCCTGCTCTTGGAACGGGCCGATCTGGATACGCTGCATTCGGCGGCGGCGCTGGATTGGTCGGCGATTGAACCGGCGATTTTCGGGACGCTGTTTGAGCGCGGTCTGGACCCGGACAAGCGGTCGCAACTGGGGGCGCATTACACCGATGCGGCGTCGATTCGCCGGTTGATTGAGCCGGTGATTCGGGAGCCGTTGCTGGCGGAATGGGCGACGATCAAGGCGGAGATAGAGCGGAGGTTGCGAACGAAGAAGCCGAAACGGGCGCAGGCGGAACCGGCTCTCCAGGGTTTTCTCGAACGGTTGCGGACGTTCCGGGTGCTGGATCCAGCCTGTGGTTCGGGCAACTTTCTCTATCTGGCGCTGCGGACGCTCAAGGATATTGAGCATCAGGTCATGCTGGAGGCGGAGACGCTGGGTCTGCAACGGGGATTTCCCGCCGTCGGCCCGGAGGCGGTGATCGGCATTGAAATCAATCCCTATGCGGCGGAACTGGCGCGGCTAACGGTGTGGATCGGCGAGATTCAATGGATGCTCGGTCACGGTTACAGCTTGAATGATCAGCCGATTTTGAAGCCGCTGAATTCCATCGAGTGCCGGGATGCTTTGTTGCTCCCCTCTCCCGCTGGCGGGCGAGGGGCCGGGGGAGAGGGCGCTGGGCAAGCAGTCCTGCCGAACGTGTCGAACCACCCCGGCGCTGCGCGCCACCCCTCCTTATCCAAGGAGGGGAATTCGGTCAGCGAAGCCGCTTGGCCGGTTGCAGATGTCATTGTGGGGAATCCGCCGTTTCTGGGCGACAAGAAGCAGTTAGCGGAATTGGGCGATCAGTATGTGGGCTTGTTGCGTCGGGTCTATCAGGGACGGGTTCCCGGCGGCGCGGATCTGGTCTGCTACTGGTTTGAGAAGGCGCGGGCGCAGATTGAAGCGGGACAGGCGCAACGGGCCGGACTGGTGGCGACGAACTCGATCCGGGGCGGTCAGAATCGCAAGGTGCTGGATCGAATCAGGGAGACTGGCGCGATATTCAACGCTTGGTCTGATCTGGAATGGGTTAATGAAGGCGCGGCGGTTCGGGTGTCGCTGGTCTGCTTTGGCACTGCGCTCCCCTCTCCCGCGTGCGGGAGAGGGGTTGGGGGAGAGGGTGTAATGCTCGACGGTCAGCCAGTGACGGCGATTCATACCGATTTAACCGGCCAGGTGCTTAATTCTGCCAGCGGTGTGGATTTGACCGAGGCTCGAATGTTGCCGGAAAACGCCGGAGTGTCATTCATCGGTACGTCTAAAAAAGGTCGCTTTGACGTTCTCGGCGAACAGGCGCGCTCTTGGTTACAATCGCCTAATCCTCATGGACGCGGCAACCATGAAGTGTTGAAACCGTGGGTGAACGGTATGGATGTGACCCGTCGGCCTTCGGATATGTGGATCGTCGATTTCGGTATCGACATGCCCGAGGTAACAGCGGCGTGTTTTGAACTGCCTTTCGCGCATGTGTTACGGGAAGTCAAACCAGCGCGAGATCAAGTCCGAAACCCGCAAGAGCGACGGCTTTGGTGGTTGCACGCCCGCACGCTTTCCGCTATGCGTGCCGCGTTATTATCCCTGCCGCGCTATATTGCTACGCCTCGCGTTGCCAAATATCGTCTGTTTAGTTGGATGGATAAGGCAGTCATGCCAGATAGTGCTGTTGTTGCTATCGCCCGTTCCGACGACACCACCTTTGGCATCTTGCATTCCCGCTTTCACGAACTGTGGGCATTGCGGACTTGCACTTGGCTTGGCAAAGGTAACGATCCCCGCTACACCCCGACCACCTGTTTCGAGACCTTCCCCTTTCCCGACGGCTTTCAGCCGAACCGAAGCGCCCTCACCCCAACCCCTCTCCCGCAAGCGGGAGAGGGGCTTGAGATTGCCGACGCCGCCCGTAACCTCAACACCTTGCGCGAGAACTGGCTGAATCCCCCGCAATGGGTGGATCGGGTTCCCGAAGTCGTACCGGGTTATCCCGACCGCATCATCTCCAAACCCGAACACGCCGCCGAGTTGAAAAAGCGGACGCTAACCAACCTCTACAATCAGCGCCCAACTTGGCTGGATCACGCCCATCGCACGCTTGATGAAGCCGTCGCCGCTGCCTACGGCTGGCCCGCTGATTTGAGCGATGATGAGGTATTGCGCCGGCTGCTGGCGCTGAATCGGGAACGAACACGTTGACGCTACAGGAAATCCGCCATGCGCTTTTTCAATACAGAAGGGCCGAATGTCGCAGAAGATCATTACTGCCTGCCGCCGTTGGAGCGTTGGGATCTGGAGGAAATCCTGATCCTGATTGACCAGAAGAAATACTTTCTGCTCCATGCGCCCCGCCAGACTGGCAAGACGACTTGCCTGCTGGCCTTGGCGGATTATTTGAACCGGGAAGGCCGCTACCGGGCGTTGTACGCCAACATCGAAGCGGCGCAGGCGGCGCGCGAGCGGGTGGATGTGGGGATGGCGGCGGTAGTGCAAGCCATCGCCAACAGCGCCCGTTGGTCGTTGCAGGATGAAACCGCCCAGACCCTGGCGCGGCAGGTCTTACAAGAACAGGCGGCGCTGGTCGGACTGGAAGGATTTTTGACGCAGTGGTGCGCACAATCGCCGCGACCCGTGGTCTTGCTGCTCGACGAAGTGGACGCGCTGGTTGGCGATACGCTGATTTCCCTGCTGCGGCAATTGCGCGCCGGCTATCCGAAACGGCCGACTCAATTCCCACAGACGGTGATTCTGTGCGGGGTTCGGGACTTACGCGACTACCGGATTCATGCCAGTTCGGAAAAGACGGCGATCACCGGCGGTAGCGCCTTTAACATCAAGGCTGAATCGCTGCGGTTGGGCGATTTTAACGCAGCGGAAGTCCGGGCATTACTCCAGCAACATACCGTCGAAACGGGGCAAATCTTTACGCCGGAGGCGCTGGACGCCGTATGGACGTTGACCTTGGGCCAACCCTGGCTGATCAATGCCCTGGCTTATGAAGCTTGTTTCCGGATGCGCGACGGTCGCGACCGCCGCCAGCCGATTGCCCTTGAACAGATTGAGCAGGCCAAGGAAAACCTGATCCTGCGGCGAGTCACCCATCTGGACCAATTGGCCGACAAGCTGCGCGAGGAGCGGGTGCGGCGGGTGATTGAACCGATGCTCGCCGGCGGGGCGCTGGGGGAAGTTCCCAATGATGATATTCAGTACCTGATTGACCTGGGCCTGTGCCGGATGACAAAGGATCAGGGCTTGACCATCGCCAATCCGATCTATCGGGAAGTCCTGCCGCGCACATTGGCCTTTACCCCGCAAGCCTCCCTGCCGCAGATTACGCCGACTTGGCTCAATCCCGATGGCAGTTTGAACCCGGAACACTTGCTGGATGCCTTTCTGCGCTTCTGGCGACAGCATGGCCAGCCGCTGCTGGGTAGCGCCCCGTACCATGAAATCGCGCCGCATCTGGTGCTGATGGCGTTTCTGCATCGGGTGGTCAATGGCGACGGAACCTTGGAGCGGGAATACGCCATTGGCTCGGGACGTATGGATTTATGCCTGCGCTATGGCGTGGTGACGCTGGGCATTGAACTCAAGGTCTGGCGAGATAGGGAACCGGACCCACTGGCTGAGGGCCTGGAGCAACTCGATGGCTATCTGGCCGGCTTGGGGCTGGCGAGGGGTTGGCTGGTCATTTTCGACCGGCGCAGCGGACAACCGCCGATCCGGGAACGCACTTCCAGCGAGGCGAAGCAAAGTCCCCAGGGACGGCGGATTGCCGTGGTGAGGGCATGAACCTGAGTTGGAATCAGCTACGGTCGGGTTGCGACCGCCAGAAACAGCGGATATTCCCGCATTCAGTCACCCCAATTCCAGCGTATCGCCATTACCCACGAACAGATTCGTCTGTGAACCGTTCCGGGCCGTACCGCGCATCACCGGTATCCCGATCTCCAGCATCTTTTCAACCGCAGTACGTCCGGTGCAGTGGTTGCAGGCCACTTTGGCAATGCCATACCGGTGCAAGGCATTGACGACCTGATTCCGCGCTTCGTCCCAGTCTTCCAGCGGGGAAATATGCAATCCGCCATAGATCGCATGGATGCGCTCGCCGCCAGTGAAGGTCTGGCGGGCGTAGTTCAGCAGGTTGAGCACCCCGCCGTGACCGCAACCGGTGACCATCGCCATACCCTGACCGGCAAGGCGAGCGTACAGCACATTTTCGCCATCGACCCTCAACAGGGTATGCATCGGGAAATTGACCAGCGCCAGACCGGAAAACAGCACCAGCGGCTGATCGACGGGAACCGTCACGACCTTGCCCGTATGTCCTTGCTGCTGGATATGCGCGTAGCCGCTGGGATGGAAGCCTTCAGGGACATAAATGGTCATACCGGGACAATACTTGAGGGTCGAGCCGATCCCCCAGAAGTGATCGAAATGCTCATGACTGATGACCAGCGCTTCGATCTGACCCTGTTGCAACAACTGGTCAATGCCCTCCTCGGCAAAGCGCCGGTCCATCCATGCGGGATTCCAGCCCGTGTCAAACAGCAGACGGCGCACCGCGCCATCGGTCGCCTCAGCCTCCAGCAGCGCCGAAAAGCCGGCGGCATTGTCGCTATGCAGCGGCCCGAACGGCGGCCAGGGAATCGTGTACTGATCGGTTTCAGCACCCCCCGCGTCCCGGATGTCGCCAAATACGGTAGCCGTGTCAAACCAGCCGGTTTCAGAAATACAGCGGATTTTCAACCGTTGCAGGACGCCGATATCGAGAAGTTGCGAAGTAGACATGGCGATAACCCTCCTTCGGGTGGAATCAGGGCTGACTTGGGGACAGGGACGGGAGATAGACCGAATCCTCGGGTGAGACTCAGGCCGGCGCTGACGTTCGAATCAGGTGATCAAAGGCCGATAGCGAAGCCTTCGCCCCTTCACCCATCGCGATGATGATCTGCTTATACGGCACCGTGGTGCAGTCGCCCGCTGCAAAGATGCCGGGGGCTGAGGTGTGGCCTTTGGGATCGATGACGACTTCGCCGAACCGGGTCAATTCAACCGTCCCCTTCAGGAAATCGGTGTTGGGCAACAGGCCGATTTGCACGAAAATGCCTTCGAGTTCGAGCCAGTGCGTCTCACCCGAAGCCCGGTCCTTGTACATCAGACCGCTAACCTTGTCGTCGCCGGTCACTTCGGTGGTCTGCGCGCTTTTGATCACCGTGGCGTTGGGCAGGCTGTAGAGCTTCTTTTGCAGCACGGCGTCGGCGCGCAGATCATCAGCGAATTCCAGCAGCGTGACGTGACTCACAATGCCGGCGAGATCGATAGCGGCTTCCACGCCGGAGTTACCGCCGCCGATCACCGCCACGCGCTTGCCCTTGAACAGCGGGCCGTCGCAATGCGGACAGTAGGCCACGCCCTTGCCGTTGAATTCCTTTTCGCCAGGTACATTCATGTTGCGCCAGCGCGCGCCGGTCGCGACGATCACCGTCTTGGCTTTCAGCACGGCGCCATTCTCCAACTGCACTTCGGCCAGGTCGCCCGGTACGACCTTCACGGCGCGCTGATGATTCATGACATCGACTTCGTACTGCTTGACGTGTTCTTCCAGCGCCATCACCAGCTTGGGGCCTTCGGTCTCCTTGACCGAGATGAAGTTTTCGATACCCAGCGTATCCATCACCTGACCGCCAAACCGCTCCGCGACGATACCGGTGTGGATGCCCTTGCGCGCCGCATAGATCGCCGCCGCCGCGCCCGCCGGCCCGCCGCCGACGACCAGCACGTCGAAGATTTCCTTGGCCGACAGCTTTTGTGCATCACGCGCCGCCGCGCCGGTATCGGCTTTCGCCAGAATTTCGCCGAGTTCCATGCGGCCCTGGCCGAAGAGTTGGCCGTTGAGGAAGACCATCGGCACCGCCATGACCTGGCGCTCATCGACTTCCTGCTGGAACAGCGCGCCGTCGATCATGGTGTGGCGGATGTTGGGGTTGATCACCGCCATCAGGTTCAGCGCCTGCACCACTTCCGGGCAGTTGTGGCAGGACAGCGAAACGTAGGTTTCAAAATTGAATTCGCCTTCGAGAGCGCGAATCTGCTCGATGACCTCAGGTTCGGCCTTGGGCGGATGACCGCCGACCTGCAACAGCGCAAGAATCAGCGAGGTGAATTCGTGGCCCATGGGCAGGCCGGCAAAGCGCACGCCCAGATGGGCGCCTTTGCGATTGAGCGAGAACGACGGCTTGCGCTGGGCGTCGTCGCGGACTTCAGTCAGAGTGATTTTGTCGGTCAGACTCGCGAGGTCATTGAGCAGGGCCTGTAATTCACGCGACTTGTCGCCATCGTCCAGCGAAGCGACGATCTCAATGGGCTGCGTGACTTTTTCCAGATAGGCTTTCAGTTGCGTTTTAATATTGGCGTCGAGCATGGCGATTCCTTCTGAAAAGAGGGGCTGTGCCCGCAGCAACGCGGCGCACATAAAACACAGCCGGCATGAAGCCGGCTGGGGAGCGGACACTCCGGGCGACGAGCGCCCGGTGGATGGCGGTTTAGATCTTGCCGACCAGATCCAGCGACGGCTTCAGGGTGGCTTCGCCTTCCTTCCACTTGGCGGGGCACACTTCGCCCGGATGGGAAGCCACGTACTGGGCGGCCTTGACCTTGCGCAACAACTCGGCGGCGTCGCGGCCAATGCCCAGATCGTGAATTTCAGCAACCTTGATGACGCCTTCCGGGTTGACCACGAAGGTGCCGCGCAGCGCCAGGCCCTCTTCCTCGATCATCACGTCGAAAGCACGGGTGATCGCGCCGGTGGGGTCGCCGATCATCGGATAATGGATCTTCTTGATCGTCTCCGACGCATCGTGCCAAGCCTTGTGCGTGAAGTGGGTGTCGGTCGAAACCGAGTAGACTTCAACGCCCAGCTTCTGGTACTCAGCGTACAGATCGGCCATGTCGCCCAGTTCGGTCGGGCAGACGAAGGTGAAATCCGCCGGGTAGAAGAAGAACACCGACCACTTGCCTTTCACGCTGGCGTCGGTGACCTCGACAAACTTGCCATTGTGGTAAGCCTGAGCCTTGAAGGGTTTGATTTCGCTGTTGATTATCGACATTTCATATTCTCCAGTTGGTTGATGGAACAACGGGGTTAAACTTGATGGAACGCAGTTTAGGCGCAGGCGCCAGATTGATCTAATTGATTAGATAAATACTACCGATTGCATAAACCTATCAGACCTCCCAGCATATGCCCGACCCAAGCAAAGCATAACAGGCATCATTGTAACGATTTGTCGATGTTCATGCATGAGGGTGGTGATGATCGGGGTGGTGATCGCAGGAACCTGCGCCGCCCGCCAGCGTTCCTTGCAGATAAGCAGCAACCACCTGGTCGGGGTCGGCTTCCGAAGTCATCAGCGCCGTGATGCCCTTGGCCGCGAGACGGTGCTGCAATCCCGGCCCCATGCTGGCCGTGATCAACACCTGCACCTCGTCCAGCGGATGGGGTTCATGCGGTGAAGTTTCATGAAAGGACTGCTCAATCGGCAACTCCAGCAGGGTCTTGCCCGTGACTTGGCCCTGCTCGGTATCGTAAATCCAGAATTTGCGGCACTTGCCCGCATGTTCAGTGACGGTACGGCGATTCTGACTGGTGACGGCGATTTTCATGTCGAAGGTTCCCTGCGAATTCTCGCGAAACATTCAGCGCCCAATGGCGCTCTCAAGTTGGATCAACTGTTGTTTCTCAAAACATGACCATGGCGCGTGAGCGCGGATGATCGATGAAGCCGATTTCACTGCATGCGATTTGGCTGGGCGAAACCAAATGCCGCTCTTGCGCGGTCCGCAACTCGGCGCTGTTCGCCGGACTGGAAGAGGCGGACTTCCGCCATATCCACCATCCCATCAAGGATATTGCTCTGGTTCCGCAGGATGCGCTGTACCGGATGAGCCAACGGGGCAGCACACTGTTCACCCTGCGGAGCGGGGTGATGAAGCTGGTCCAGTACCTGCCCGATGGCAGCCAGCGGATCGTGCGCCTGCTGCGGGACGGCGACGCCCTGGGTCTGGAAGCGCTGGTCGGCCAGTCGTACCAGCATGACGCCATTGCGCTCACCGACTGCGAAAGCTGCGCAATCCCGGTCGAGGTCATCGAACAGTTGGGCTGCGAGCGGCCGCGCCTATACCATGAATTGATGCTGCGCTGGCAGCAGGCCCTGAGCGAAGCAGACCTCTGGTTAACCGAGTTCACCACCGGCACCGCCCGCCAGCGGGTCGCCCGGTTGTTGCTGCGTCTGTCCTGCCCGGTGCAGGACAACCACTTGCCGCTGTTCGGACGTGAAGATATGGGTGCGATGGTGGGACTGACCACCGAAACCGTCAGCCGCACCATCGCCGAACTGCGGCGGCAGGGGTTGCTGCGGGATCGCGGCGCTAACGTCCAGGAATGCAACCGCGAACGACTGCGCCGCATTGCCGATGGTGAGGAATGACCGCTGGCTTCAAGTACCGGGAAATGACAGAAGAAACCATTAGCGGCTGAATTCCTCAAAGGCTCGCAGCGCTTCAGCCGCGTACATCAGCGCGGGGCCGCCACCCATGTAAACCGCGACCGCCAGCGTTTCATTGAGTTGTTCGCGGGTCACGCCCAGCCGCACCAGGGCTTTCACATGGAAGCCGATGCAGCCATCGCAGCGCGCCGTCACCCCAATCGCCAGCGCAATCAATTCCTTATCCAGTTCTGACAGAACGCCGGGCGCCATGGCCGCTTTCGCCATGGCGCCAAAGCCGGTCATCGTGCCGCTGGCCTCCTTGTAGAACCCACCCAGCGCCTGGTTGATGTCCTGAGTGATCAGCTTGAATGATTTGCTGCTCATGCCGGGTTCCTGATGCGGGATTAGGAAGAAGTTTTACAGGTGTTCAGACCCAGCAGGGTGTAGGCGGGGCAGAACCCAAAAGCGCCTGTCACCACCGGCACTACGCCAATCCAGCCCCATGCGCCAACCGTTCCCGTTGCGGCCAGCGCAATCAGACCCAATCCAACGATGACCCGAATGGCCCGATCCGGCGTTCCAACATTGATTTTCATGTTCATGGCAATACCTTTTTCAGGGATGAAGTGAAACAGCACTTGAAGCGAGACTTACTCTGGGGCGCAAATTTGCCGCTGCCCCATCGCAATCAGGGTTTTCACGGTCAGCGTTGCGACCACCAGCAACACCATCATCAGAAAACCCAGACTGAGCAGGGTGAAAACCGGGCCGAACCGGTTGACGCTCATCACCAGAGTGGCGATGGTCAGTGCGGCCAGCCAGGCGCGGTTTCGACATAAGCGGTGGCCAGCAGCAACAGATGAAGAGAGTAGGGAAGCGGCAGGAGCAGCATTCATCGGGGGAACCTGTGTGGTTTGGGGCGGGCTTCGGAGCGCGATGCTGAGAAGAGCCGACATATTGGTAAATTAGCATAAACTAATATATCAAGGCAACCACAAATGCGTATCCGCCCAAAGTGCTGAAAACCTGTTCCTGTGCGCTCAAACCATCCCGGCCCTTCGGGCCACCCCCTTAGTTCAAGGAAAGGAATGAGGATGGTTTGATCCTGCTGGTCGGCGAAAACTCAACCCGGTCTCCCCCAAAGGACGAGGAGATGCGGGCAATGCCCGAACTCAGGCGATTTCGTCCAGCACCGCGCGAATGCGGGCGCTGATTTCCTCGATAGTCCCGGTGCCCTTGACGGTGCGCAGCAATCCTTTCCGGGTGTAATAGTCCTTCAGTGGCGCGGTCTTGTCTTCATAGACCCGCAGCCGGTTACGGATTGTCTCCTCATTGTCATCCGCGCGGCCGCGCCCCAGCAGACGCTTGACGATTTCCTCGTAATCCACATCAAAGAACAGCACCAGATCCAGCGGTTGGCTGATCTTGTCGAGAATCTGGTCCAGCGCCTCGGCCTGCGCCAGATCACGCGGGAAACCATCCATCATGAAACCCTTCGGATTCGTCCGGGCCAGGGTCTTCAGCCCGTTCTCGATCATGCCCAGCACAATGTCGAACGGCACCAGTTCGCCGGCGTCCATGTAGGGCTTGGCCCGCTGACCCAGTGCGGTGCCGGCGGCCACTTCCGCGCGCAGTAGATCGCCGGTGGCAACCGTGGAGACGCCATAGCGGGCGATGATGGCGTCGGTTTGGGTGCCCTTGCCTGAACCGGGAGCGCCTAGCAGAACAATTCTCATGGTGATTTCACTCTAATTAGGAAGTTTTGCAGGGAAAAAATCGGGATTGCCGCGGAAATCCGCTGGGGACCGACGCCATCGCGCCTGCGCGGCGGGGCGCGGTAGTAACTGTCAAGCAGCCGGCCTTAGTTGTAGTATAAGCATTCTTTCATTCCATCAACCGCCGCACAAAGGTCGCTGCCATGATTCTGGATAGAGTGGACGCCGGACACAACCTCCCCGACGAGTTCAACGTCATTATCGAAATCCCGGCGCATTCGGACCCGGTCAAGTACGAAGTGGACAAGGAATCCGGCGCGCTGTTCGTGGACCGTTTCATGAACGCCGCCATGCACTACCCCTGCAACTATGGCTACATTCCCCATACCCTGTGCGAGGATGGCGATCCGCTGGACGTGCTGGTGGTGGCCCCGCTGCCGGTGATCAGCGGCTGCGTGGTGCGCGCCCGGCCGCTGGGCGTGTTGAAAATGACCGATGAAAGCGGCGGCGACGCCAAGGTGCTGGCGGTGCCGATCAAAAAAGAATGCACCCAGTTCGACAACATTGAATCCTACGAGCAGATGTCCAAGACCCTGTTGGGACGAATCGCCCATTTCTTCCAGCACTACAAGGATCTGGATTCTGGCAAGTGGGTGAAAATCGACGGCTGGGGCGGGCTTGAAGAAGCCAAAGCCGAGATCCTGGCTAGCGTAGAACGCTACAACAACAGCAAACAAGTTCAGTAGCCACCGCATCACGCATCCCCTGCGGTTCCGTCGCGCCGCGCCCGTTTCCCAACCGGCGCGGCGCGGTCGTTTTCAGCGGCTTCAGCGCCGTTTGACCGCTTTGGCCTCAGGTTCTGTTGTCTTGATATCCACATCGCCTATGCTTTAGGAATCTGCAAAAGCCTTTCAACGACAACAAGCGATAACCGAGGAGGAACCATGCATCTCATCCATCCCCGTTCTGGAGGATTCACGTCATGGCGGCGATAGGCCTGATCTTCGCGTTACTCTGCGCCCTCGGCGCCTTGGTCTATGGCCTCCAGTCCGTGCGCTGGATCCTGGCCAAGGACGCCGGCAATGCCCGGATGCAGGAAATCGCCGCCGCCATCCAGGAAGGCGCCCGCGCCTTTCTGAACCGGCAATACCTGACCATCGCCGTGGTCGGCGCGATCATCACCGTTCTGATCTATTACGCCTATGGCTCGGACAAGGGCCTGCTCACCGCAACCGGTTTCGCCATTGGCGCGCTGTGTTCGGCGGCGGCCGGCTATATCGGCATGTACATTTCGGTAAGGGCCAACGTCCGCACCGCCCAGGCGGCTCATGACGGGCTGAACGCCGCGCTGGAAGTCGCCTTCCGGGGTGGGGCGATCACCGGCCTGTTAGTGGTCGGGCTGGGTCTGCTCGGCGTGGCGGGTTACTACGCCGTGCTGGTGCTGCTCAATCCTCATCCGGAGACCCTGCCCGATCTTGGCCCGCTGATCGGCCTGGGCTTTGGCGGCTCGCTGATCTCGATCTTCGCCCGGCTCGGCGGCGGCATCTTCACCAAGGGCGCGGATGTGGGCGCGGACCTGGTCGGCAAGGTCGAGGCCGGTATTCCCGAGGATGATCCGCGCAACCCGGCGGTGATCGCTGACAACGTCGGCGACAATGTCGGCGACTGCGCCGGCATGGCGGCTGACCTGTTCGAGACCTACGCCGTCACCATCATCGCCACCATGCTGGTCGGCAGTTTGCTGGTCACCGGCGATCTGGCCTCGACCTTCAAGGCGGTGGTGCTGCCGCTGGTGCTCGGCGGCGTCGCCATCGTGGCCTCGATCATCGGCACCTATTACGTCAAGGCCCGCGAGGGCGGCAAGATCATGAACGCCCTTTATCGCGGCCTGGGGGTGGCGGGCGCTATCGCGGCCGTGGCCTTCCTGCCGATCACCTGGCTGTTGATGGGCGGCGACACCCTCCAGCATCTGGACCAGGGCCAGTATTCGATCTGGGGCATCTACGCTTCAACCCTGGTCGGGCTGGCGCTGACTGCGGCTCTGGTGGTGATTACCGAGTACTACACCGCGACCGAGTACGGTCCGGTGCGCGGCATCGCGGAAGCGTCCACGACCGGCCACGCCACCAACATCATCGCCGGGCTGGCGGTGTCGATGAAAGCCACCGCGTTGCCGGTGCTGGCGGTGTGCCTGAGCATTGGTCTAGCCCATCACTGGGCGGGGCTGTACGGCATCGCTATCGCAGCGACCGCCATGTTGTCGATGACTGGCATCATCGTCGCTCTGGACGCCTACGGGCCGATCACCGATAACGCCGGCGGCATCGCCGAAATGGCGGAAATGGATGAGAAGATTCGTGGCATCACCGATCCGCTGGATGCCGTGGGCAACACCACCAAGGCAGTGACCAAGGGCTATGCCATCGGCTCTGCCGGACTGGCGGCGCTGGTGTTGTTCGCCGATTTCCAGCACAAGCTGGATGCGGCCGGGATGAAAGTCAGCTTCGATCTCACCGACCCGGTGGTGATTATCGGCCTGTTCCTCGGCGGTATGATCCCGTTCCTGTTCGGGGCGATGGCCATGGAAGCGGTGGGCCGCGCTGCCGGCGAGGTGGTGCGCGAGGTGCGTCGCCAGTTTGAGGAAATCGCGGGCATCATGACCGGCGAGGCCAAGCCCGATTACTCGCGGGCGGTCGACCTGCTGACCAAGGCGGCGATCAAGGAAATGATCGTGCCGTCGCTGCTGCCGGTGCTGGCGCCCATCGTGGTCGGTTTCGGCATGGCCTGGCTGCTGGGCGGCGACGCCGGCGCCCGGGCGCTGGGCGGGCTGCTGATGGGCACGATCATCACCGGGCTGTTTGTGGCGATTTCCATGACCGCCGGCGGCGGGGCCTGGGATAACGCCAAGAAGTACATTGAGGATGGCAACCATGGCGGCAAGGGATCCGAGGCGCACAAGGCGGCGGTCACCGGCGATACCGTTGGCGATCCCTACAAGGACACCGCGGGACCGGCGGTCAATCCGTTGATCAAGATTATCAACATCGTCGCGCTGCTGATCGTGCCGCTGTTGATGGCGATGCCGAAATAGGGCGATGGCTGATCTCAGTCATTTCAACGCCGCCGGCGAGGCCCACATGGTGGACGTGGGCGACAAAGCTGTGACTCGCCGGGCGGCGGTGGCGGAGGGGTGGATCGTTATGCAGCCGACCACTCTGGAACGGATCGTGGCCGGCGCCCATGCCAAGGGCGACGTGCTCGGCGTGGCGCGGCTGGCCGGAATTATGGCCGCCAAGCGCACCGCCGACCTGATTCCGCTCTGCCACCCACTGGCGCTGACCCGGGTTGCGGTCGATTTGCAGCCCGTCCCGGAGCGTAACGCCGTGCGGTGCGAGGCGACCGTGGAAACCCTGGGGCGCACCGGGGTGGAAATGGAAGCCCTGACGGCCGTGCAGGTGGCGCTGCTGACCGTCTACGATATGTGCAAGGCGGTCGATCGCGGCATGACCCTGACTGACCTTCGCCTGCTGGAGAAGACCGGCGGCCAGTCGGGGCATTGGCGCGCAACGGCCTGATGCACCCACCCACCCGCGCCGGTGGAGATTAAGGTTGATGGTCATTCAGATCCCCCTGATTTTGGCGGTTGCCGAGGGCGTTCGCGGTCTGATCTTCGACTGCGACGGCACTCTGGTCGATTCTCTGCCGCTGCACTACGCCGCATGGGAGGAAACTTTCGCGGCGCTGGGCCTGACCTGTCCAATGGACTTTCTGCTCCGCCACAACGGCAAGCCCACCAGCCGAATCGTCGCCTTGTATAACGCCGAGTTTGGCCATGCCCTTGATGTCGAGCGGTTCACTGAAGATAAGGAGCGGCGAACCTATGCCCGGCTGGATCAGACGCCGCCGCTGGAACCGGTCGCGACGCTGGCGCGGCGCTACTACCACCGGTTGCCGATGGCCGTGGTCTCGGGCAGTAACCGCGCCAACGTCGAGCGGGCGTTGCGCGCGGCGGGCCTGCGGGAACTGTTCTCCGTGGTGCTGACCGCCGATGATGGCCTGCCTCCGAAACCGGCCCCGGATTTGTTTCTGGAAGCCGCGCGGCGCATCGGCGTAGCGCCGGGTGATTGCCAGGTGTTCGAAGATGCCGACGCTGGACTGGAAGCCGCCCGCTGCGCGGGTATGGTCGCCACCGATGTCCGGCCCGTGCTGGCCGAGACATCTTCGCCGTCGGCCTAGCCCCGGCACTCGATCTTCACCACAAAATCACGGGCTTCGGCGGCGATATCGGTAGCAAGGCGGGCGGGACCGGGCGGGCGGCTCTGGCAGTCCACCCCGGCGGCGTCCAGAAAGCTCCGCGCCAGGGCGGCCTTGATAGCGAAATTGACGTTCTGCGGAATATCGCCAGTCATTTCGTGGACGCGGACTGCGTTGAGCTTGGCGCTGACCACCCCGACGACCCGGCCATCGCTGTCCAGCAACGGCCCACCGCTGTTGCCAGACTGGGTTGGGGCCGTGAATTGCAGCGCGCGGGTGTCGTCGCCGGGACCGATCAGCGAACTGACGTTGCCCGTCGTTACCTGCGGCCCGGAACCCAACAGACCGCCCAGCGGATAGCCAACCACGATCACCGCTTCACCCAGGCGCGCCTGCGGTCCATCGCGGAAGGTGGCGACCCCGGCCAGCGGCGCGGTGGCCCGCAACAGCGCCAGATCATTGGTGGGATCGGTGAACACCGGCTCCAGCGCACAGCGCTGGCGCGGCGAGCGGGCTACGATGTCCCGCGCGCCATCGATCACATGAAAGTTGGTCAGCACATAGCCATCGGCGTGGACGCAGAAGCCGGTGCCGCTGAACGCAGTTTCCACCGGCCGTTCCCGAGTTCCAGCGCTGGGCTGCTCCTGTTTGGGCAGAGGCAATCCGAAATACGCCGCCAGCGCCGGCAGACCGGCGGCAAAACCCTGACCGACCGCCCGGAATTTCCATTGCCCCTGCCGCCGGTAGAGTTCCGCTACGATCATCGCGGTCTCACCGCGACTGGCAGGCGGCAGCGGAAAGACCAGCGCCGGTGCGCCGGAGGCGTCGCTCAGCCAGGCGCGAATCGCTGCAAAGATGCCAAACGTCGTTCCCGGCGGCGCTCCCGGACGGACCGTCAGCACCAGGGCGATGCGGGCGGTCTCCGCCGGCGCCGCGTCCAGATTGATACGAAACTCGCCCGGCGGATCGGTAAAGATCACCGCGTCCTCACGCGAGCGCGGTTGCTCGGCGCTGATGAGGTCGGCGAAATCCCGCGCCCGACCCTCGTCCGTCAGCAGGACCATACCGGTCTGGGTTTGGGTGGCGAAATCCTCGCGCGGCTCGCCGGCGATGCCCACGATCACGCGCCCGCCGCCCAGGGGGCGATTTTGTCCCGGCTGAAGTTCCTGCATAGCGGTTATTCATCTCAGGTTTTATGTAGGTTTTTCAATCGCGCCCATCCAGCGGCAGCAACTCGGAAAAATCATGAATCGCCGGAAACTCACCCGGCGGCCGGGGTGGATGGGTCGAATCCGGTCGCGCCACCGCCACCAGATAGGCAATCCCGTAGTCCCGCGCAGTGCGCAGAATGCCGGGATGATCATCAACCAGCAGTGTAGCGGCCGGGTCGAACGGCTCCCGCTCGCGCAACCGGGGCCAGAATTCCGGCTGCTCCTTGACCAGGCCAAGATCATGGGCGCAGAT
>Ga0209573_1000728_pt1 | contig 61493 bp, 58 predicted proteins | sample TNRBio252014_DNA_FD_185870 | JGI IMG/M metagenome (GOLD analysis project Ga0209573, IMG submission 185870) | Wastewater treatment Type I Accumulibacter community from EBPR Bioreactor in Madison, WI, USA - TNR Reactor_6/25/2014_ DNA (SPAdes)... | ecosystem: Engineered > Bioreactor > EBPR >...
TGCATGGGCCTCGTCGATCATTGCCTCGATGGCCTTCTCGGTCATGCCGGGGTAGTGCTCCAGTGCCATCGCGCTGACTTCGCCGGCTGCGCCCTCGTTGCGGTCGCGCACGGTACCCACGAAGGCGGCGACTGCACCCACCGCCGAATCGCCGGCGCGCAGCGCGGCCACTTCGGCGGACAGGTCGAAGTCCTGGAGCTGGATGCTGACTCGCGGTGTGGGACTCATGACGTCGCCCATTGTGGCATCGCCGGCCCAGGGGCCATGCCCTGCGCAACCCCGTCAGGGGCAGGGCCGCGACGCCCGGCGACCCCCGTGCCTCGGAGCCGACGACCCGCGGCAGTCGCTCGTCAGGGGCTAGCCACCGGTCACCGGCGGGAAGAAGGCCACCTCGGCGCCCGGCGGCACGGGCGCGTCTTCGTCGCTCATCACCTGGTTCAGCGCACAGCGCAAGGCACGGCCGCGCGCCAGCACCTGGGCGTGGGCGCCGCCTCGCGCGATCAGCGCATCACGCAGGTGCGCCAGTGTCGCGCCATCCGGCACGTCGATGGTCTCGCTGCTGCCCAGTGCCTCGCGCAGCGAGGCGAAGTAGCGCACCTGCACTTGCATCAACGCCCCATCAGGTCGGCGAACGACAGGAATCGCACCGCGTCGCCACGCGCGATGGCCTGGCCGGCGGGGTTGTCGACCAGGCCGTCGCCCCACACGGCCGAGGTCAACACGCCGGAGCTCTGGTTGCCGAACAGGTCCAGCCCACCCCCGCCGTTGACGCGCACGCGCAGGAACTCGCGCCGCCGATCGGGTCGCGGCCAGTCGAAGTCGGCGCGCAGCATCACGCCGCGCGGCGGGGCTGCAGGGCTGCCTTGCATCGCGCGCAGCAGCGGCGCCACGGCAAGCAGGAAATTGACGAAGCTCGACACCGGGTTGCCCGGCAGCCCGACGAAGAGCGCGGCACCGCCGTCGTGTCGGCGTACGCCGCCGAAGGCCAGTGGCTTGCCCGGCTTGATCGCCACCTGCCAGTTCTCTATCCAGCCCTGCGACTCCACCGCAGGACGGATGTGGTCCTCGTCGCCGGTGGACACACCGCCCGAGGTGAGGATCAGCTCATGCCCCACCGCCGCGGTGCGCACGGCAGCGATGGTCGCGTCGCGGCGGTCGGGGACGATGCCGAAATCGGTGACCTCGCAGCCGGCCGCCAGCAGCAGGCCACGCAGCGTGAAACGGTTGGAGTTGTAGATCGCCCCGGCCTTCAGGGGCTCACCAGGCATCACCAGCTCGTCACCCGTGGAGAACAGTGCCACGCGCGGCCGACGGCGGACCCGCAGCGTGGCCGCGCCCACCGAGGCCGCCAGGCCCAGCGCCTGCGGCGTGAGGCGGGTGCCAGGCTGCAGCACGGTGGCCCCCTGGGCCACGTCCTCGCCGCGGCGCCTGATCCATTGGCCGGCGAGCGGCACCGCGTCGACACGGACCGAACCCAGGCCGTCACCGGCGATCGCTTCGCATTGCTCCTGCATGACCACCGCGGTGGCGCCGGGCGGCACCGGCGCACCGGTGAAGATGCGCGCTGCCGTGCCACGCGCCAGCGGCTGGCCGACGGCACCGGCCGGAATGCGCTGCGCCACCGCAAGCACCGCTCCGGCGGCGGGCACGTCGTCGACATGCAATGCATAGCCGTCCATCGACGTGTTGTCGGACGGCGGCACGTCGAGCGCACTGACCACCGGCTCGGCCAGCACGCGGCCCAGCGCGTCGAAGGTCGAGATGGCTTCGATGCCGGCGACCGGATGGGCCTGGGCACCGGCCAGCAGGCGCCCGAGCACCTCGTCCAGCGACATCATCGGGCGCTTGTCGGCCATGGGGGTTCAGTCGCAATGGGTTTCGATGTAGCGCTTGACCCTTGCCGCGTCGACCGGCATCACGGTGAAGCGCCTTGGCAAGTCTTCGATGCCCTCCAGCGCCGCCGGGCGCACCGGGTCGCGGCCCAGTGCCTCCTGGATGGTGGCGGCGAACTTGGCCGGCTGCGCGGTTTCCAGCACCAGCATCGGCTGCCCCTGACGCACATGGGGCCGGCCCACCACGAGGCCGTCCGCCGTGTGCGTGTCCACCATGACGTCGAAGCGCTGCCAGGTGTCGCGTATCGTGGCCAGGCGGTCGGCGTGCGTGCTCTTGCCCGCAATGAAGCCGAAGGAGGCCACTGCAGCGAACTCCGCCGGCGTCAGCGTGAAGCCCCCTTCCCGGGTCACCTGCGTGCCGAAGAGCCCGGCAGTGCGCTGGCCATCCCGTCCCAGCAGGTCGAACACGAAGCGTTCGAAGTTGCTGGCCTTGCTGATGTCCATCGACGGGCTGCTGGTCTCGAAGGTCTCGGCGCTGCCGCGCACGCGGTAGGTGCCGGTGCGGAAGAACTCCTCCAGCACGTCGTTCTCGTTGGTGGCCAGCACCAGGCGGTCGATGGCCAGGCCCATGCAGCGGGCCACGTGGCCGGCGCAGATGTTGCCGAAGTTGCCCGTGGGCACGGCAAAGCTCACCGCCTGCGCGTTCGACTGCGTGGCCCGGAAGTAGCCGGCAAAGTAGTAGACCACCTGCGCCAGCAGCCGCGCCCAGTTGATCGAGTTGACGGTGCCGATCCTGTAGCGACGCTTGAAGTCGAGGTCGTTGCTGACCGCCTTGACGATGTCCTGGCAGTCGTCGAACACGCCTTCGATCGCGATGTTGTGGATGTTCGCGTCCTGCAGGCTGAACATCTGCGCCTGCTGGAAGGGACTCATGCGGCCGTGCGGCGACAGCATGAAGACGCGCACGCCCTTCTTGCCGCGCATCGCGTACTCGGCCGCACTGCCCGTGTCGCCGCTGGTGGCACCCAGGATGTTGAGCTGCTCGCCGCGCCGCTCCAGCTGATATTCGAACAGCCGGCCCAGCAACTGCATCGCCATGTCCTTGAAGGCAAGCGTGGGCCCGTTGGACAGCGCTTGCAGGAAGACACCCTCCTCGAGCCGCCGCAGCGGCACGATCGCCTCGGTGCCGAAGGTCGCCTTGTCGTAGGTCGCCTGGCACAGGCGCTTCAGGTCGCCGGCCGGGATGTCGTCGATGTAAAGCGACAGGATCTCGAAGGCCAGGTCGGCATAGGGCAGCCCCCGCCAGCGCGTGAGCGTGGCGTCGTCGACCCGCGGGTAGTGGGTCGGCATGAACAGCCCGCCGTCGGGGGCCAGTCCTTCGAGCAGGATGTCGGAAAAGCCGCGGGGCGCCCGGTCACCGCGCGTGCTGATGTACTTCACGACAGCTCTTCCTTGCGGATGCGCACGATGGGCGCCAGCACCGTCGGCAAGGCCTGCATCTGCGCAAGCGCCTTCTGCATGTGGCCCTCGACCGTGTCGTGGGTCAGGATGATGAGGTCGGTCTGGTTCTCGCCTTCCGCCGACTCGCGCTGCAGCACCGCGTCGATGCTGATGTCGGCCTGCGCCAGGATGCCGGTGATGCGCGCCAGCACGCCCGCCTTGTCGGCGACCACCAGGCGAAGGTAGAACGCGGTCACCACCTGGTCGATCGGCAGGATGGGCGTGGCCGCCAGCGCGCCCGGCTGGAAGGCCAGGTGCGGCACGCGGTGACCGGGGTCGGCGGTGTGCAGCCGCGTGATGTCCACCAGGTCGGCCACCACGGCGCTGGCGGTGGGTTCGCTGCCGGCGCCCTTGCCGTAATACAGCGTGGTGCCGACCGCGTCGCCCTGCACCACGACGGCATTCATCGCCCCTTCGACATTGGCGATCAGCCGTTGCGTGGGGACCAGCGTGGGGTGGACACGCAGCTCGATGCCGGTCGCCCTGCGGCGTGCGATGCCCAGCAGCTTGATGCGGTAGCCGAGTTGCTCGGCGTAGCGGATGTCGGCCGCCTGCAGCGCCGTGATGCCCTCCACATGCGCCTTGTCGAACTGCACCGGGATGCCGAAGGCGATGGCGCTCATGATGGTCGCCTTGTGCGCCGCGTCCACGCCCTCGATGTCGAAGGTCGGGTCGGCCTCCGCATAACCCAGCCGCTGCGCCTCCTTCAGCACGGCGCCGAAGTCCAGGCCCTTGGCGCGCATCTCCGACAGGATGAAGTTGGTGGTGCCGTTGATGATGCCGGCCACCCAGTCGATGCGGTTGGCCGTCAGCCCTTCGCGCAGCGCCTTGATGATGGGGATGCCGCCCGCCACCGCGGCCTCGAAGGCCACCACCACGCCGCGGGCGCGTGCCGCCTCGAAGATCTCGCTGCCGTGCACGGCCAGCAGGGCCTTGTTGGCGGTCACCACATGCTTGCCCGCTGCGATGGCCTCGAGCACCAGCGTCCTGGCAATGCCGTAGCCGCCGATCAGCTCGACCACGATGTCGATGCCGGGGTCGGCGATCACCGCACGCGCGTCGTCCACCACGCGCGCCGCCTCGCCGACGATCGCACGCGCGCGTGCAGTATCGAGGTCCGCCACCATCGTGATGACGATGCCGCGGCCCGCACGACGGCGGATCTCTTCCTGGTTTCGCTGCAGCACCTTGAAGGTGCCGCTGCCGACGGTGCCGATGCCGAGCAGGCCGACCTGGATGGGGTTGTCTGTCATGAGTTGTGCCGCTTGCGGTAGTGGGCAAGGAACCGGTCGATGCGCCCTATGGCCTCGGTGAGGTCGTCCGAATTGGGCAGAAAGACGATGCGGAAATGGTCCGGCGCACCCCAGTTGAAGCCGCTGCCCTGGACGATCAGCACCTTCTGCTCGGCGAGCAGTTCGTAGGCAAGGACCTGATCGTCGGCCACCGGGTACACCTTGGGGTCGAGCCGGGGGAACATGTACAGCGCCGCCTTCGGCTTGACCACGCTGACGCCAGGAATCTGGCTCAGCAGTTGATGGGCCAGGTCCCGTTGCCGGCACAAGCGCCCCCCCGGCGCCACCAGGTCCTTGATGCTCTGGTAGCCGCCGAGCGCGGTCTGTATCGCCAGTTGCCCCGGCGTGTTGGAGCACAGGCGCATCGACGCCAGCATGTTCAGGCCCTCGATGTAGTCGCGGGCATGGCGCTTGTCGCCCGACACCACCATCCAGCCCGCCCGATAGCCGCAGGATCTGTAGTTCTTGGACAGGCCGTTGAAGGTGACGAACAGCACGTCGTCGGCCAGCGAGGCGATGCTGGTGTGCGCATGCCCGTCGTAGATCGTCTTGTCGTAGATCTCGTCGGCGAACACGATCAGCTGGTGCTGGCGGGCCAGTTCGACGATCTGCTCCAGAACGCTGTCCGGATACAACGCGCCGGTCGGGTTGTTCGGGTTGATGACCACGATGCCCTTGGTGCGCGCCGTGATCTTGCGCCGGATGTCGTCGATGTCCGGAAGCCACTCCGACGCCTCGTCGCAGACATAGTGCACCGGCGTGCCGCCCGAAAGCGACACGGCGGCAGTCCACAAGGGGTAGTCGGGTGCAGGCACGAGGATCTCGTCGCCGTCGTCGAGCAGCGCATTCAGGCTGAGCACGATCAGCTCGGAGGCCCCGTTGCCCAGGTAGACGTCGTCCACCGTCACCTGCGCGATCTTCTTCTCCTGCGTGTAATGCACCACCGCGCGACGCGGGGCGAACAGGCCCTTGCTGTCGGTGTAACCTGCCGCGTGCGGCAGGTTGCGGATCATGTCCTGCACGATCTCGTCGGGTGGTTCGAGCCCGAACACCGCCAGGTTGCCGATGTTGAGCTTGATGATGTGCTGGCCCTCGTCCTCCATCTGCCTGGCCTTGTCCAGCACAGGCCCGCGGATGTCGTAGCACACATTGGCGAGCTTGCTCGACTTGGCGATCGGCTTCACTGCGGGCCCCCGGCAGCGTCATGCTGCAGCGCAAAACCTACAATTCTAGCTGTCGGCATCACAGCCCCCCATCCCCGCCGTGGCTCGCGGCGGCGTCGCAAGACATCGTGAAGTTCCAACCCGAAACCCTGGCCGGAGCCAACCTCATTGCCCGGCACGAACGTGGTGCCGTGTGGGTCGGCGCGGACCGCCATGCCCGGTCCGTGCTCGTGCCGTGGCAAGGCCCCGTGCTGGGCTGGGAGATCCCCGGGTTGGAGGCGCTGGAGGCGTCGCACTTCGAGGCGGCCGCCCGGCTCGAGCCCGAGGTCGTCATCTTCGGCTGCGGCGTGCGCCTGCGCTTCCCGCGGCCGGAATGCCTTCGCGGCCTTGTCGAAAGAGGCATAGGCATCGAGACCATGGACACTGCCGCAGCGTGCCGCACCTACAACGTGCTGGTCACTGAACGGCGCAGGGTGGTGGCCGCCTTGCTGATCGAACCGCCCCCGCCTTGACGGCAACCCTTCAACCCGCCAGCGCGAAGCCCGAGGGTCGAGCACCTATAATCCGGTATTGGCCTGAGCGGCGCCCGAAGAACCAGACCCATGACGCCTGTAGTCAACAAGTCCCTGCCGGAGTTCGAAGCGTTTGCCACCGGCGGCGTGAAGGTGACGCCGCATTCGCACCTGGGCAAGGCCGTCGTGCTGTACTTTTACCCCAAGGACAATACGCCGGGCTGCACGACCGAAGCGATGCAGTTCCGCGACCAGCACAAGGAGTTCCTGCGTGCAGGTGCGGTGGTGTTCGGCGTTTCGCGCGACAACATGGCCTCGCACGACAAGTTCAAGCAGACGCTCGAGCTGCCATTCGAGCTGATCGCCGACACCGAAGAGAAGCTTTGCCACATGTTCGGCGTGGTCAAGAACAAGATCATGTACGGCAAGAAGGTCAAGGGCATCGAGCGCAGCACCTTCCTCATCGACGCTGAAGGCGTCATGCGCGCCGAGTGGCGCGGCATCAAGGTCGCCGGCCATGTGGACGAAGTCCTCAAGGCCGTCAAGGCGCTCAAGAAGGCGGCCTGAGATCCGCACGAGGCCAACCCGCACGGCAGCGCGTCGCCGCCTGGCCGCAAGACACAAGCCGCCCAGCCTGCTCGGCGGCTTTTCCTTTTCCCCTTCCGCCTGAACCATGCCGCTGCCCAAGCCTCCGGCCAAGAAGGCCAGCCTCCTTTCGGACGCCGATTTCGCCGCCAAGGCGGTGCCGGCGCCTGCCAGGAAGACCGTCCGAGCCCGTCCGGGCTCGGCCGATGAACCGGCGGCGCAGGTTTCCGTGCTGCCCCCCCCACCGCCCGGGCCGCCGATGCCGGTGGCCGCGAACGGGGTGCCCAGGTCCGCGCGGGAGTCGGCCGGGGCCTTGCCCCGCGAGCGCGCCCGTGCGGCACGCCACAGCGGCCCGGCCAAGCTCTTCGTGCTCGACACCAACGTGCTCATGCACGACCCGATGTCGCTGTTCAGGTTCGAGGAGCACGACGTGTTCCTGCCCATGATCACGCTGGAGGAACTCGACAACCACAAGAAGGGCATGAGCGAGGTCGCGCGCAACGCCCGCCAGGTGAGCCGGGAACTCGATGGTCTGGCCACGTTTCACGACAAGCATGGCACGCTGGACCCGAAATCCGGCATCGAGCTGGCCAAGACGGGGCATCGGGAAGCCGGCGGCAAGCTCTTCTTCCAGACCACCCTGCTCGACGTCAGGTTGCCCGACGGCCTGCCCCAGGGCAAGGCCGACAACCAGATCCTGGGCGTGGTCAAGAGCCTGCGGGATCAGCACATGGGCCGCGAGGTCGTGCTGGTCTCGAAGGACATCAACATGCGCGTCAAGGCACGCGCACTCGGGCTGCCCGCCGAGGACTACTTCAACGACAAGACCCTGGAAGACGGCGACCTGCTGTACACCGGCGTCATGCCCTTGCCCGCAGAGTTCTGGGAGCGCCATGGCAAGACCATGGAGAGCTGGCAGCAGGGCGGCCACACCTACTACCGGATCAGCGGGCCGCTGGTGCCGGTGCTGCTGGTCAACCAGTTCGTCTACCTCGAATCCCCCGGCGCTGCGCCTCTGCACGCGCGGGTGACCGAGATCACCGGGCGCACGGCGGTGCTGCGCACGCTGCGCGACTACACGCACGCGAAGAACGCCGTGTGGGGTGTCACGGCGCGCAACCGCGAGCAGAACTTCGCGCTCAACCTGCTGATGGACCCGGACTGCGACTTCATCACGCTCACCGGCACGGCCGGTACCGGCAAGACCTTGTTGACGTTGGCCGCCGGCTTGAGCCAGGTGCTCGACGACCGGCGATACAGCGAGATCATCGTCACCCGGGTCACGGTGCCGGTGGGCGAGGACATCGGCTTCCTGCCGGGCGACGAGCAGGAGAAGATGGGGCCCTGGATGGGCGCACTGGACGACAACCTCGAAGTGCTCGCCAAGAGCGACTCCAGTGCCGGTGAATGGGGTCGCGCTGCCACCAACGACCTGGTGCGCAGCAAGATCAGGATCAAGAGCCTGAACTTCATGCGCGGCCGGACCTTCCTGAACAAGTTCGTGCTCATCGACGAGGCGCAGAACCTCACGCCCAAGCAGATGAAGACGCTGATCACGCGCGCCGGGCCGGGAACCAAGATCGTCTGCCTGGGCAACCTGGCGCAGATCGACACCCCGTACCTGACGGAAGGCTCGAGCGGGCTGACCTATGCCGTCGACCGCTTCAAGGGCTGGCCGCACGGCGGCCACGTCATGCTGGCCCGCGGTGAGCGCTCGCGGCTGGCAGACTTCGCCAGCGAGGTGCTCTAGCCACGCCCTGGCGCTGCCCCGTTCCGGGGCCGCGGCGAAGGGTTCCGCCACGGCCTCCCGGGGAAGTCACTTCACCGCGACCAGATCCTTGATCTGCTGCAGCGCGGTCGGGTCCTCGATGGTCGTGAGGTCGCCGGGATCCCGTTGTTCGCAGACCGCCTGGATCGCGCGGCGCAGCAGCTTGCCGGAGCGCGTCTTTGGCAGCACGGTCACGAAGCGCACGCGTGCTGGGCGGGCGACGGCACCCAGTTGCTCGTCGACCACCTTCATGATCTCCCCTTCGAGCTTGAGCGCATCGGCGTCGCTTGCCGCCCGGGTTGGATCCTTCAGCACCGCGAAGGCCATCGCGACCTGTCCCTTGAGCGAGTCGGCAACGCCGACCACGGCCACCTCGGCGACGTTGGCGTGGCTGGAGATGCTCTCTTCGATCTCTCGCGTGCCCAGCCGGTGGCCGGCAACGTTGATGACATCGTCGGTGCGCCCGAGGATGAAGAAGTAGCCCTGCTCGTCACGGATGCCCCAGTCGAACGTGCTGTAGACCTGCCTGCCCGGCACGCTGCTCCAGTAGGTCTTGACGAAGCGCTCGTCGTCCCGCCACACCGTCTGCATGCAGCCCGGCGGCAAGGGACCCTCGATGACGACCACCCCCTTCTGGTTGGGGCCGGTCAGTTCCTGGCCGTTCGCTTCGTCGAGCAGCTTGACGTCGTAACCGTAGACTGCCTTGCCCGGCGAACCGAACTTGCTCGGCGCCGGCTCGACCCCGTTGCAGATGGTCAGGATGGGCCAGCCGGTCTCGGTCTGCCAGTAGTTGTCGATGATGGGCTTGCCCAGCGACGCGGCGATCCACTTGGCCGTCGGCTCGTCGAGCGGCTCGCCGGCGAGGAACAAGGCGCGCAGGGAAGACAGGTCATGCCGGGTCAGCGCAGCCGGGTCCTGCTTCTTCAGCACGCGCACCGCGGTGGGCGCGCTGAACATCACCGTGACCTTGTACTTCTCGACCAGCTTCCACCAGATCGCCGCGTCAGGGCGGATGGGCAGGCCTTCGTACATGATGGTGGCCATGCCTGCGATCAGCGGCCCGTAGATGATGTAGCTGTGGCCGACCACCCAGCCGATGTCGCTGGTGGAGAAGTAGGTCTCGCCCGGCTGGCCGCAGAAGATGTGCTTCATGCTGGCTGCCAGCGCCACGGCGTAGCCGCCGGTGTCGCGCTGCACCCCCTTGGGCTTGCCGGTCGTGCCGCTGGTGTAGAGCGTGTAGCTCGGGTGTGTCGAGTCGACCCATGCACAAGGGACCTCGACCCCGGCCTGACGCTCGCGCCAGGCCGAGTAGTCCTCGTCGCGACCCTCGACGCGGCTGAACGGCGCCAGGCCGCGGTCGACCATCAGCACCTTCGCGGGCTTGTGCACCGACAGCGCGATCGCTTCGTCGAGCAGGGGCTTGTAGGGCACGACCTTGCCGCCGCGACTGCCGGCATCGGCACTGACGATGACGGTCGGCTGGGCGTCGTCGATGCGGCTGGCCAGGCTGACGCTGGCGAACCCGCCGAAGACGACCGAGTGCAAGGCTCCGATGCGTGTGCAGGCGAGCATCGCAAATGCGGCTTCCGGAATCATGGGCATGTAGACGAGGACGCGATCTCCCTGCCGGACACCCAGCCCCTGCAAGGTGGCAGCCATGCGCTGCACTTCGTCGCGCAGCTCGCGGAAGCTGTAGCAGCGCTCCTGGTCGGTCTCGGTAGAGACGAAGATCAAGGCGTTCTGGTCACCTCGTTGCGCCACATGGCGGTCCACGGCGTTGTGGCAAAGGTTGGTCTTGCCGCCGACGAACCAGTGGGCAAATGGCGGCCGGTCGTAGTCGCAGACTTTGTCGAACGGCTGATGCCAGTCAATCAGGCGCGCTTGCTCGGACCAGAAGGCGTCGCGATCGTCGATCGAACGGCGATAGAAGTCGTCGAATCCCATCTCTTGTCTCCTTTTGCAATATGGAATGCGCTGCCGGAAAATGAACTGCCCGCATTAGTGGGCAACGCGCTGACGCTCGCCTGACTGCTGCCCGCAGCCCCGGGCGCGAGGGTTTGTCAAGTTGACATGTCGCAATCGAACCCCTAGGGTTCGACGCTCCATGGCTCGATGCACCCCGACGGAACGCCGCCTCCTGCGATCGCTTCGCGTCGGGCTTGTGGCCTTGGGCTGCAGCCTGTGCCTGGCCTCAGGCGCCTGGGCCACGCCCGACAAGGCCGCTGAAGACGGGCTGCTGCAGGTGCTCAACGAGCGCGGGCTGCTGGCCGCCGAACTGCCGGCCCGCGCGGCGGGCCTGGTGGCCGGCATCGGCGGGCGCGCGGCTGACGTGGTGTTCGCCGCCATGAATCACCTGGGGGTCAGGTACCGGCGTGGCGGCAGCTCGGCCGACACCGGCTTCGACTGCAGCGGCTTTACCCGGCATGTCTTCCAGTCCGCGATTGGCCTGGTCCTGCCGCGGCGCGCGGACCTGCAGGCCAGGGACGAGAGCGGGCTGGCCATCGAGCGCAGCGAACTGCGCCCGGGTGACCTGGTGTTCTTCAACACCATGCGTCGGGCCTTCTCGCATGTCGGCATCTATGTCGGAGAGGGCAAGTTCATCCACGCCCCGCGCACGGGTGGCAGGGTCAGGATAGAGAGCATGCACGAACCCTACTGGACCAAACGCTTCGACGGTGCGCGCCGCCTGGGCGTCGACGTGCGCCAGGGCGAAGCGCCCGAGCCCCTGTCGACCACGCCGAACCCGCGGCTGCCCTGAGTCCGCCGCCGCCGAAGCGGCACAATGCGGCAACATGGGCGAGACCATCATTCCACTGGCCGACCTGCGCTATGCCGCACCCGTCCCGCGGGTTCCACAGCAGGCGGCGCCACCTGTCGGATTGCTGTCCGACCGCCTCGGTCGTCCGCTGCGCGACCTTCGCGTCTCGGTCACAGACCGCTGCAACTTCCGCTGCAGCTACTGCATGCCCAAGGAGGTTTTCGACAAGGACTACCGCTTCCTGCCGCAGTCCTCGCTGCTGAGCTTCGAGGAGATCACGCGACTGGCACGCGTCTTCATCGCGCATGGCGTGCACAAGCTGCGGCTCACCGGCGGCGAGCCCCTGTTGCGCAAGAACCTGGACCTGCTGGTGCGCCAGTTGGCAGCCCTGAAAGATGCGCAAGGCCTGCCGCTGGACCTCACGCTGACGACCAATGGTGCCCTGCTCGAGCGAAAGGCTGCCGCGCTGAAGGCGGCAGGGCTCAAGCGCATCACGGTCAGCCTGGACGCGCTGGACGACGAGGTGTTCCGCCGCATGAACGATGTCGACTTTCCGGTGGCGGAGGTCCTTTGCGGCATCGACGCCGCGCTGGCGGCAGGCCTGCAGCCCGTGAAGGTCAACATGGTGGTCAAGCGCGGCACCAACGAGCAGGAGATCGTCCCCATGGCGCGCTTCTTCCGCGATCGCTACGGGCCGAAGGTGGTTCTGCGCTTCATCGAGTTCATGGACGTCGGCGCCAGCAACGGCTGGCGCATGGACGAAGTGCTGCCGTCGCGCCACGTGGTCGAACTGCTTGACCGCGAGTTCGGCGTCGAGCCACTGGAAGCTGCCGCTGTCGGCGAGACCGCCGAGCGCTGGCGCTACCGCGACGGCCATGGCGAGGTCGGCGTGATTTCCAGCGTCACTCAGGCGTTCTGCCGGGACTGCAACCGTGCCCGGCTGTCGACCGAGGGAAAGCTGTTCATGTGCCTGTTCGCGTCGAGCGGCCACGACCTGAGGGCCTTGCTGCGAGGTGCCCCCGGACGGCCTGCGTGCAGCGACGAGGAGCTCGCGGCCGCCGTCGGTCCGCTCTGGGCTTCGCGGGAGGATCGATACTCCGAACTGCGGGGGCTGACAGGCGCCGACACCTCTGCGCAGTCGGCGCCCCGCGTCGAGATGCACTACATCGGCGGCTGATGGCCGCGCAGGCGCATGGCGCCGCCCGGGCGCCATCGTGCGCCCTACTCCGCGCCTCCGGCCTGGCTCACCGGCTGCTCCGGCGTCTGGATCTCGCCCGGAATCGCCTTGCGCGCAAACAGCGTGTAGATGGTCGGCACGACGAAGATCGTCAGCAGGGTGCCCACGCTCATGCCGCCCACGATCACCCAGCCGATCTGCTGCCGGCTCTCCGCCCCTGCCCCGGTTGCCAGGGCCAGCGGCAAGGCCCCCAGCACCATGGCTCCGGTGGTCATCAGGATGGGTCGCAGGCGCAAGGTGGAGGCCTCGACGACGGCGTCGCGCACCGACCTGCCCTGCTGTCGCAGCTGGTTGCTGAACTCGACGATCAGGATGCCGTGCTTGGTGATCAGCCCGACCAGGGTGATGAGGCCGATCTGCGAGAACACATTGAGCGTGCCGCCCGACAGGTGCAGGGCGGCCAGTGCGCCCACCATCGACAAAGGCACCGCAAGCAGAATCACGAACGGGTCGACGAAGCTCTCGAACTGCGCCGACAGGACCAGGAAGATGAAGCCCAGCGCCAGCACGAACACCAGTCCGAGCGCGCCAGCGGACGCGCGGAACTCTCGGCTGACGCCATTGAGGTCGGTCGTGTAGCCCGCAGGCAGCACCCGCGCGGCGGCCTCGTCCATGAAGGTCAAGGCCTCGCCCAGGGAGTATCCGGGGGCCAGGTTGGCCGTCAGGGTCACCGAGCGGCGCTGGTTGAAGTGGTTGAGCTCGCGCGGACTCACCGACTCGCGCACCGTGACCAGCGACGACAAGGGCACCATGACGTCGTTTCGACCGCGAACGAACAAGCGGTCTATGTCTTCAGGTGTCGCACGCCCCCGTGCCGAGGTCTGGACCATCACGTCGTACTGATCGGCGTCGCGCTTGTAGCGCGTGACGACGCGTCCGCCCAGCATGGTCTCCACCGTGCGGGCGACCGCTTCCACCGACACCCCGATGTCTGCGGCCCGCGCGCGATCGACGTCGAGAAAGATCTCGGGCTTGTTCAATTGCAGGTCGATGTCCGGCTGCACGATGCCCGGGTTGCGTGCCACCTCCGCCAGCAGTCGCTGCGCGTTGCGTGCGATGCCATCCCAGCTGTCGTTGGCCACCACCACGAAGTTGAGCGGCCGCTCCCTGAAGCCCTGCCCCAGGCTGGGCGGCGTGACCGGGAAGGCACTGATGCCCGGCAGCGACGACAGCTTGGGAATCAGTTCGCGCTGCAGCTGCGGCGTCGTGCGTGTGCGTTCTTCCCAGTCCACCGTGCGCATGACGCCGAACGCGCTCGACACCTGGCCCCCGCCCATGAAGAGGAACCGGCGGTCGAACTCGGGCACCTGGGAGGTGATCGCCTCGACGGCATCGAGGTAACGCGCCGTGTACTCGAGGGTGGCACCGTCCGGGGCCCGGATCGGCATCGCGATCACGCCACGGTCCTCCACCGGCGAGAGCTCGCTGCGCGCAGTCTGGAACAGCCAGGCGCTGCCGGCCGCGCTGGCCAGCATCACCAGGACGACCAGCCAGCGCATGCCCAGGCTGCCGGCGAGCGCGCGCGCATAGCCCTGCGTCAGGCCGTCCAGCAGGCGTTCCATGCCACGGTCGAAGGCCCCGGGGCGGGGGTTGTGGCGCAGCAGCTTGCTGCACATCATCGGCGTCAAGGTCAGGGCCACGAAGCCCGACACCAGCACCGCCCCGGCCAGGGTCAGCGCGAACTCGCTGAACAAGCGCCCGGTGCGCCCGGGGGTGAAGGCCAGCGGTGCGAACACCGCCGCCAGCGTCAACGTCATGGCGACAACGGCGAAGCTGATCTCGCGCACGCCTGCAAGGGCCGCCTGGAACGGCGTCATGCCGCGCTCGATATGGCGAAAGATGTTCTCCAGCACGACGATGGCGTCGTCGACGACCAGGCCGATGGCCAGCACAAGGGCCAGGAGGGTCAGCGTGTTGATCGTGAAGCCTGCCAGGGCCACGAGCGCGAATGCGCCGACCAGGCTGACCGGTATGGTCACCAGCGGGATCAGGGACGCACGCAGCGTGCGCAGGAAGACGAAAACGACCAGCGCGACCAGCGCGATCGCTTCCAGCACCGTCTTGTAGACCGCCTTGATCGATCGGTCGATGAACACCGAGAGGTCGTTGGCCTGCACCACCGTGACCGAGGCAGGCAGGTCGCGCTGGATCAGCGGCATCACCGCGCGCACACCGTCGGCCACCTCGAGCGGATTGGCCGTCGCGTTGCGGATGATGCCGGTGGAGATCGACGGCACACCGTTCAGGCGCACCCGCGAGCGGTCGCTGGCGGCGGCCTCCTCGACACGGGCCACGTCGCGCAGGCGCACGACGAAGCCGCTGGCCGACTTCAGCACGATGTCCTCGAACTGCGTCACCGTGGTCAGATCCGTGCGCGCGGTGACGCTGAACTCCCGCTGGCGACTCTCAATCCTTCCCGCCGGCACCTCGAGGTTCTGCCGCCTGAGGGCATCTTCGGCATCCTGCACCGTCAGCCGGTAGGCCGCGAGCTTGTCGGGGTCGAGCCAGATCCGCATCGCAAACCGGCGATCGCCACCGATCTGCACGTCGGCCACCCCGGGCACGGTCTGCAGGCGAGGCTTGACGACGCGGTTGATGAGGTCGGTGACGTCCAGCGGCGACATCGTCTCGCTGGTGTAGGCCAGCCAGATGGTGGGTGTCGCGTCGGCTTCGACCTTGGCGATCACCGGTTCGTCGACCGCTGCCGGCAGCCGGCCCCGGACCCTGGAAGCGCGATCCCGGACCTCGGCCGCCGCCGTGTCGGGGTCCTTGCTCAACTTGAAGCGAACGGTGATCTGGCTCTGCTCGGTGCGCGAGATCGAGGTGATGATGTCGACGCCGTCTATGCCGGCGATCGAGTCCTCCAGCGGCTTGGTCACCTGCGACTCGATGACCTCCGACGAAGCACCCAGCAAGCGTGTCGACACGGTCACCAGGGGCTCGTCGATGCGGGGGTACTCGCGCAAGGACAGCTGCTTGAACGACACCAGTCCGACCAGCACCAGCAGCAGCGACATCACCGTGGCCAGCACCGGACGGCGGACGGAAGTCTCGGAGAGCTTCACGGTGCGTCCTCAGGCAGGCGGTGCGCCGCTCTTGCCCACGCCGGAGCCGGACGTTGATGCGGCGGCCGCAGATGCCGCCGCTGCCGGCCCGTTGCCTGCGCCGCGCGGTGCCCCCGCACCGGCGAGGTCGACGATCCGGACGGCCGCCGTGTCGCTGCGCACCAGGCGCGCATGCCCGGCGGTGACCACCTGGTCACCCGCGGCAAGGCCTTCGAGGATCTCGACCTTGCCCGGCAAGCGCACGCCGATGCGGGCCTCGAGCCTGCGCGCCACCGGAGGCCCGCCTGCCGCATCGCGCTCGATCCTGAAGACGAACTGCCGGCTGCCCTGCGGCACCAGCGCCTCCTCCGGCACCAGGGTCGCGCCGCTTCGCCTGGCGAAGACCAGCCGAGGCCGCGCGAACATGCCGGGCTTCAGCGACGCCCCGGCGTTGTCGATGCGGGCGCGCACCAGCAGCGCACGGCCGTTGGCGTCGACCTGGACATCGATGGCTTCGACCGCAGCCTTGAACGGGCGCTCCGGCCAGGCGTCGACCGCCACCTCGACCGGCAGGCCCACCTTGACGCGGGAGAGATAGCGCTCGGGAAGGCGGAAGTCCACGGAAATCGCCGTCAGGTCCTCGAGACCGACGATGTCGGCGCCGTCCTTCAGGTAGTCACCCACCGCCACGTTCCTGATTCCGGCCGTGGCATCGAAGGGCGCCACCAGACGCATGCGCGACACCTGCGCCTTGGCCAGCGCGACCTGCGCCTCTGCCACCTGCAAGGCGGCGGCGTTCTGGTCCACTGCGCTCTGGGCGACAAACCCCTGCGCTTGCAGCTCGCGGCTGCGCTGCAGGTTCGTGCGGGCGATGCTGGCCTGGGCCTCGGCCTGCAGCAACTGCGCCTGCTGAAGGCTGTCGTCGAACTGCACCAGCAGCTGCCCCTTGCGCACGCGCTGGCCATCCTGGAACTCGATGCGCGAGATGCGGCCGCTGACCTCCGGGCGCAACACCACACCTTGCCGCGAGCGCAAGGACCCGACGGCCTGGGCATCGTCGCTGAGGTCGGACACCTCGACCTTGGCCACTTCGACGGGAGCCGGTCCACCCGGCCCGCCCGGTCCCGCCGGACCACGCGCAGGCGCGCCTGAAGGCCCCTTGCCCGCCTTGGTTTCGCCCGCAGTCGTCACTGCCGCACTGCCGGAGGCCGCTGCAGGCCCGGACCCTTGACGCTGCCAGTACCAGGCGGCAGCCCCCAGTGCGCAGATGCCGACGGCGGCGAGCGCCCAATACTTGACTTTCAACGTCACCTCGATGCCCGTGCCCCAGGCGGTGGGGCCTCCGATGGAGCATGTGACTGTACGCGCTGCGACCGATCTGCGCTGGCGACGCCGGCCCCACAGACGTTCCGGCCGGATCAGCCTTGCACTTCGTCGGCGCCTCGGTTGGCCAGGCGGTCGGCGCGTTCGTTGCCGGGGTCACCCGAGTGCCCCTTGACCCACCGCCAGTCGACATCGTGGCCCGCCGCCAGGTCATCGAGCCGGCGCCACAGGTCTTCGTTCTTGACCGGCTTGCGATCGGCCGTCAGCCAGCCGCGTGCCTTCCAGGCGTGGATCCACTGCGTGATGCCGTTGCGCACATAGGCGCTGTCCGTGTAGACGACGCAGCGGCAACGCCGCTGCAGCGCTGCCAGCGCCTCGATCACCGCCTGCAGCTCCATGCGATTGTTGGTCGTTCGGAGCTCACCGCCCCAGAGCTCCTTCTCCCGCCCCCCGGCGCACAGCAGCACCCCCCAGCCCCCCGGCCCGGGGTTGCCCCGGCAGGCGCCGTCGGTATGAATCACGACTTCGCTCAAGCGTCCTCCTGGACTTCGACTGCATGGTGCCGCTGGGCATGACGGCGCGCGGCCACCATGGCGCCCGCCCCTGAGCAGGCCTTTGCCCGCCGGGGCAACCCGATCAGACGCATGCCGCGCACCCGCTTGACCGCCACCAGCACATAGACCGCCCCCAGGACCGGCCACCAGCGCTCGCCGAGAGCTTCGATCCAGTCGAAGCGCTCCAGCCACTGGCGGGAAAGGAAAGGGGGGCGGTAGACGCCGAACTGACCGCGTTCGGGCTCCAGGGCCAGCAGGCGCAGCCAGTCGCGCAGCCGCCAGTAACCGATGAAATCGCCCGCGCGCGGCATGAACAGGGTCGACGCCCTCCCGAAGCCCAGACCGCGTCGCAGGCGCCCGCAGCGCTGCCGCAGCCCCCACAAGCTGGCCGGGTTGAAGCCGACGACGACCACGCGACCCTCGGGTCGCAGCACGCGCGCGACTTCCCGCAAGGCCTGATGGGGGTCATGCGACAACTCGAGCGTGTGCGGCAGCAGCACCAGGTCGATGCTGTCCGAAGGCAGCGGCAAGGCGTCGAAATCGCAGACCAGGGCCACAGCCCTTTCGCCGGTCCGGCTGCCGCACACCTGCGCCCCAGGCCACTCGTCGTCGAACAACCAGCGATGGGGCATGCGATTGGCGCGCAAGCCGTCGAGTCCAGGCAGCCCCAGCTGCACCGCATGGAAACCGAAGGCATCGACCACGAACTGGTCCAGCCGACCCAGCGTCCAGTCGTTGAGCAAGGCACCCGGCGGGGTCTGCAGCCACTGGTCCAACTCTATAATCGCCGCGCTGCTCATGCTGACCCTGGTCGCCCTGCCCGCCTTCGAAGACAACTACATCTGGATGCTGCACGACCAGGGCCGAGCCGTGGTCGTCGATCCGGGGGATGCAGCGCCCGTGCTCACCGCACTGGCGACGAAGAAGCTCTCCCTGGCGGCCATTCTAGTGACGCACCATCACCCGGACCATGTCGGCGGCATCGACGGCCTGCGCCACCTGCTCGACGGTCCGGTGTTCGGGCCCGCGGGTGAGCGCATCCCCGAGCCCTGCCAGGCACTGGCGCACGACGATGTGATCGAAGTGCTCGGGCTGAGGCTGCGCGTGGTCGATGTTCCCGGGCATACCGCGGGTCACATCGCCTACGTCGAAGAGGACAGCGACGCGCCGCTGCTGTTCTGCGGCGACACCTTGTTCAGTGCCGGCTGTGGCCGGCTGTTCGAGGGCACGCCGGCACAGATGCTCGACTCGCTGCATCGACTGGCCGCGCTGCCGTCGCAGACCCGGGTCTGCTGCACGCACGAGTACACACTGTCCAACATGAAGTTCGCCCTCGCGGTCGAACCGGCGAACGAGGCGCTCGAGCTGCACCATCGCCGTGCGAAGGCGGCGCGGGCGGCCGGTCGGCCGACCCTGCCCTCGACCCTCGAGATCGAGCTGCAGATCAACCCTTTCCTGCGTTGCCGCAAACCCGCCGTCGTGGCGACGGCACTTGCGCATGGGGCCACGGGTGACGACGAGCTGTCGGTCTTTGCGGCCCTGCGCGAATGGAAGAACGTGTTCCGATGACGCGGGCGCGCTTCTCGCCCTTGGTGTCGACGATCCGGCGCTGCGCCGTCGCGACCGCCCTGGGGGCGCTGGGCGCCTGCGCGAGCGTGCCGCCGCAGCAAGTCCCGCCCGCCGAGGCCGCCGTCGTCATGGCCGCGCCGCCTGCCCCCGAACCGGCGGCGCTGCAGATACCGGCGGACCGCAAGGCGCAGGACCAGCCCGTGGAAACTTCGCCGGAGCCGACGAGGGCGCAGGAGCTTCCAAGGGCGAGGCTGGACCCGGCCATCGATGGCGAGCGCGGTGACCTTTGGGCACGGGTCCGGGCGGGCTTTTCGATGCCCGACCTCGAGCACGAACTGGTCGCCAAGTGGGAACAGTACTACGCCGCCAGGCCTGACTACGTCACGCGCATGACCGCACGCGGGTCGCGCTACCTGTTCCACATCGTCGAAGAGGTCGAGCGCCGCGGCATGCCCACCGACCTGGCCCTGCTGCCCTTCATCGAGAGTGCCTTCGATCCGCAGGCCCTGTCGGTGGCACGGGCGGCCGGCATGTGGCAGTTCATGCCCGGCACGGGGCGCGACTTCGAACTCAAGCAGAACCTGTTCCGTGACGACCGGCGGGACATCGTCGCATCGACTCGCGCTGCGCTGGACTACCTGCAGATGCTGCATCGACAGTTCGGCGACTGGCATCTGGCGCTGGCGGCCTACAACTGGGGCCAGGGCAATGTGGCCAAGGCCCTGGCGCGCAACCCGCGCGCGCGGACCGTTCGGGACCTGATGGCCCTGCGCATCCCGGTCGAGACGCGCAACTACGTCCCCAAGTTCCAGGCCATCAAGAACATCGTCGGCCAGCCGGGGGTCTTCGGGCTTGCCTTGCCGCCGCTGGAGAACCATCCGCACTTCGTCGGCGTCACGCTCGAGCGGGACATCGATGTCGAACTTGCCGCACGGCTTGCAGGCCTGGAGCCAGACCAGTTCAGGCAGCTCAACCCTCAGATGAACAAGCCGCTGATCCTGGCCGCTGCCACACCCCAGATCCTGCTGCCCTACGACAACGCCAATCGCTTCGTGCGCGAGCTCGGCGCGCATCCCGGCCCCTTGGCCAGCTGGACCGCCTGGGTGGCCCCGTCCACCATGAGCCCTCGCGACGTCGCCCGCCGGGTGGGCATGGACGAGGCCAGCCTGAGGGAAGTGAACCGCATTCCCGCCGGCATGGTCGTCAAGGCCGGGTCGACCCTGCTGGTGTCCCGTGGGGCCCACATGACGGCCGACGTCGCCGGGGACCTCGCCGATCACGGCATGATGGCGCTGGCGCCGCAGGTGCGTGCGGCCGGGAGCACGAGTTTCGTCGTGGGCCGGCGGGGCGACACCGTCGGCGCCGTTGCGCGGCGCCACGGGGTCACTGCGGCCGCCGTTGCGGCCGCCAATGGGGTCGGCGTGTCGGCGGTGTTCCCGGCCGGTCAGCGTGTCGTGGTGCCCGCGGCGGCTCGCAAGACCGGGGCGGGCAGGCCGCCTTCGGCCGCGCGGTCGGCGCATGGACAGGGCCGACCCGCTCAAGGCCGGTCAGCCGCACCGGCAAGGACCAAGGTCCCGGCCGCACCCGGCCGACCGACGCGCTGAGTCGCGGCCCCCGGGCGACGGGCCGCAGGGGGCATCCGCTCGCCGGCGCGGCGGCGGCGCGTCAATGGTTCTCGCGCGCGTGGTTGATCGTGTACCTCGGGATCTCGATCGTCACGTCGGTGCGGCCGAGCACCGCCTGGCAGGACAGGCGCGAGGTCGGCGCCAGCCCCCAAGCGCGGTCCAGCAGGTCTTCCTCGATCTCGTCCATCTCGCCCAGGGACTCGAACCCCTTCATGACGACGACATGGCAGGTCGTGCACGCGCAACTCATCTCGCAGGCATGCTCGATGGCGATGCCGTTGTCGATCAGCGCCGCGCACACCGACTGACCCTCGGGTGCCTCGAATTCGTCGCCCTGCGGGCAAAGCTGGGCATGGGGAAGGATGCGGATCTTGGGCATCGAGCAGGCTCTTACAGTTCGTCGACGCGCCGACCGGTCAGCGCGTCACGGATGCTGCGATTCATGCGCAGCGCGGCAAAGGCCTCGCTGCCCTTGGCCAGGGCATCGACAGCGGCATCGATGGCGTCGGCGTCGGGGCCGGCCGCACGCTGCTCCAGCGCGACAACAAGCGCCAGCAGCGCCTGCCGTTCCACCGTCGTCAGCAGCGGGCCGTCGACCTCGAGGGCGGTGCGGGTCGCCAAGGCCATGCGCTGTGCCTCCACGCGGGACTCGCCCAGCTTTCGCGCCTGCATGTCCGCGTCGGCGTTCGCGAAACCCTCCTGAAGCATGTGAGTGACCTGCTCGTCGGTCAGTCCATAGCTCGGCTTGACGACCACGGAGGCTTCGACACCGGAGCCGGTCTCACGCGCGGAAACGCTCAACAGGCCGTCGGCATCCACCTGAAAGGTCACACGGATGCGAGCCGCACCGGCAACCATGGGCGGGATGCCCCTGAGCTCGAAGCGCGCCAGCGAGCGGCAGTCCGAGACCAGCTCGCGCTCCCCCTGGACGACATGGATGGCCATTGCGGTCTGCCCGTCCTTGTAGGTCGTGAACTCCTGCGCCTTGGCCGCAGGCAAGGGCGAATTGCGCTCGATGACGCGCTCGACGAGCCCGCCCATGGTCTCGATGCCCAGCGACAGCGCGGTCACGTCGAGCAGCAGCAGTTCGCCGTCCCGGCTGTTGCCGGCCAGCGCATTGGCCTGTATCGCGGCGCCCAGCGCCACCACCTGATCGGGGTCGATGTCGGTGAGCACCTCCCGCCCGAAAACCTCCGCCACCAGGGTCCGCACCAGCGGCATGCGCGTCGACCCGCCGACCATCACGACGCCGGCGACTTCCTGCGCACGCAAGCGGGCATCGCGCAGCACGCGGCGCACCAGGGCCAGCGTGCGGTCGATCAAGGGCCGGGCCAGGGACTCGAGGTCGGTGCGCCTGAGCTTCAGCGCCCGCACCTTGCCGTCCAATGTCGCCTGCCAGAACGTCTCATCGATCTGGCTCAGCGCCTCCTTCGCCGCACGCGATGCCACCAGCGCGGCACGCTTGTCCTGCGGCGTGCGCGCCTGCACCGCCAGCGCCGACAAGACCCAGTCGGCCAGCGCATGGTCGATGTCGTCGCCGCCGAGCGCGGCGTCGCCGCCGGTCGCGACCACCTCGAACACGCCACGTTGCAGGCGCAGCAGCGAGATGTCGAAGGTGCCACCGCCCAGATCGTAGACGGCGTAGAGTCCCTCCACACCGCGGTCCAGCCCGTAGGCCACCGCCGCCGCCGTGGGCTCGCTGATCAGGCGCAGGACCTCGAGCCCGGCCAGTTGAGCAGCGTCCTTGGTGGCCTGTCGCTGAGCGTCGTCGAAGTACGCGGGCACCGTCACCACCGCGCCGTACAGCTCGCTGTCGAAGCTGTCCTCGGCGCGCTGACGCAGCCGTGCCAGGATCTCGGCAGAGACTTCGACCGGGGACTTCGGCCCGGCGCAGGTGTCGATCGACACCATCCCCGGACTGTCCACGAACCGGTAGGGCAGCCTCGATGCGCCTGCCAGGTCGGCCAGCCGCCTGCCCATCAGCCTCTTGACCGAGACGATCGTGTTTTCCGGGTCCTCCGACTGCACCTGCCTGGCCGGCTCGCCGGCTTGCGTGGACCCGTCCGGAAGGTACCTGACGACCGACGGCAGCAGGACATCACCCTGCGGGTCCGCAAGGCATTCCGGCTGGCCATGCCTCAGGGCGGCCACCAGCGAATGCGTGGTGCCGAGGTCGATACCCACGGCGACCCGGCGTTGGTGGGGGTCGGGCGCCTGTCCGGGCTCGGAGATCTGCAGCAATGCCATGGTGGTTCCGCCGCCGGCGGTCAATCCTTGAACGTGTCGAGGCGGGCCTCGACGTCTTGTCCGAATCGCCGCACGAACATGGCCGCGCGCACGGCAACCGCGGCGGCCTGGGCGTCGCCCCGGTCGTCGAGCAGGCGAACCAGCTCTTCCTGCAAGCCGGCTTCGGCCTGCCCGACTTCACACGCCAGCGCCTGGACCTCTGCCTTCGAGGTCGCTTCTTCCAGCGCTTCACGCCACTGCATCTGGCGCATCAGGAAGTCGGCCGGCATCGACGTGTTGCGGTGCTCGTCCACCGCCACGCCGGCCAGCTCGCACAAGGCAGCGGCCCGGCGCAATGGATCGACCAGGCGTCGGTAAGCCTCGTTGACGCGCATGGCCCACTGGGTGGCCAGCCTCTGCGCGACCGCGCCCTGGGCGGCAAAGCGGTCGGGGTGGACCGCGGCCTGAAGTTCACGCCGTCGCTGCTCTATCGGCTCGCGCTGCAGCGACATGCGCCGTGGCAGCCCGAAGAGTTCGAAGTCATCGTCGTCCAGGCTCATCGGCCGGTCCGGGCATGGTGGGCTGGTTGACGGATCCGCGCCTGAAGGCGCGCGTTGTACGCGCTCGTCGGTCACGGGCGGGCGGCCGCGGCGTCAGACGCGGAACGACTCGCCGCAACCGCAGCGGTCCTTCTCGCGGGGGTTCCTGAACTTGAAACCCTCGTTCAGGCCCTCGCGCACGAAGTCGAGCTCGGTGCCATCGATGTAAGGCAGGCTCTTGGGATCCACCAGCACCTTGACACCATGGCCTTCGAACACCACGTCTTCGCTGGCCACCTCGTCGGCATACTCGAGCTTGTAGGCCAGGCCGGAGCATCCGGTCGTCTTGACGCCCAGGCGAACGCCGACGCCCTTGCCGCGACGCGTCAGGTAACGCGTCACGTGCCGGGCTGCGGCTTCGGTCAGAGTGACAGCCATGGTGCTCAGGAAGCCTTCTCGACAAGGCCCTGGCCCGCCACCGCATGTCGCGTCCTGTAGTCGTCGACGGCAGCCTTGATCGCATCTTCGGCCAGGATGGAGCAGTGGATCTTGACCGGCGGCAGCGCCAGCTCCTCGGCGATATGCGAATTGCGGATCTCCAAGGCCTGCTCGAGCGACTTGCCCTTCACCCACTCCGTGACCAGCGAGGAAGACGCGATCGCCGATCCGCACCCGTAGGTCTTGAACCGGGCATCCTCGATCAGTCCCGTCTGCGCATTGACCTTGATCTGCAGCTTCATCACGTCGCCGCAGGCCGGGGCACCGACCATGCCGGTGCCGACCGAGTCGTCGCCTTTGTCGAAGCTGCCGACGTTTCGCGGGTGCTCGTAGTGGTCAACGACCTTTTCGCTGTATGCCATGTCGATCTCTCCGTTGGTCTGGGGTCCGGTTTCAGTGCGCCGCCCACTGGATGGTGGACAGGTCGACGCCGTCCTTGTACATCTCCCACAAGGGGGAGAGCTCGCGCAGACGGGCTACACGATCCTGCAGCGTCTGGACGGCGTAGTCGATCTCTTCCTGGGTGGTGAAGCGCCCGATGGTCATGCGCAGGCTGGAGTGCGCGAGTTCGTCGCTTCGGCCCAGTGCCCGCAGCACGTAGCTGGGCTCGAGGCTGGCCGAGGTGCAGGCCGAGCCCGAGGACACGGCAATGCCCTTGATGCCCATGATCAGCGACTCCCCCTCGACGAAGTTGAACGACGCGTTGACGTTGTGAGGCACACGGCGCTCCAGGTCGCCGTTGAAAAAGACTTGCTCGATGCCCGCCAGGCCCTCGAGCAGGCGACGCTGCAGCGTGCGGATTCGCTCGTTGTCGGTCGCCATCTGTTCGTGTGCGATCCTGTAGGCCTCGCCCATGCCGACGCACTGATGGGTGGGCAGCGTGCCCGAACGCATGCCGCGCTCATGGCCGCCGCCGTGCATCTGCGCCTCCAGCCGTACGCGCGGCTTGCGCCTCACGAACAAGGCTCCGATGCCCTTGGGACCGTAGGTCTTGTGCGACGCCAGGCTCATCAGGTCGACCGGCAGGGTCGACAGGTCTATGGGCAGCTTTCCGGTGGCCTGCGCCGCATCGACGTGGAACACGATGCCCCGCTCGCGGCACATCGCCCCGATCGCGACGATGTCCTGGATGACGCCGATCTCGTTGTTGACCAGCATCACCGAGACCACCGAGGTATCAGGGCGCAGGCTGTCGCGGAGCCGGTCGAGATCGATCAGGCCGTTCTCCTGGACATCGAGGTAGGTCGCCGAGAAGCCCTGCCTCTCGAGGTCGCGCACGGTATCGAGCACCGCCTTGTGCTCGGTCTTGACCGTGACCAGATGCTTGCCGCGCGATGCGTAGAAGTGTGCCGCGCCCTTCAAGGCCAGGTTGATGGATTCGGTGGCCCCGGAGGTCCAGACAATCTCCCGCGGGTCTGCACCCACCAGATCAGCCACTTGCCGGCGCGCCTTTTCCACTGCCTCCTCGGCTTCCCAGCCCCAGGCGTGGCTGCGCGACGCCGGGTTGCCGAAGTGCTCGCGCAGCCAGGGCACCATCGCGTCGACGACACGAGGGTCCACTGGCGTCGTCGCGCCATAGTCCATGTAGATGGGGAAGTGCGGAGTCACCTGCAGGACCTCACTTGGCGATCGTGTTGCCGAGAGCGAACACCGAGTTGGGTGCGGTGATCTTGATCGGCTTGACGACAGGCTGGGCAGAGATTGCCCTCTTGACGGGCGCATCGTCGATGGACACCCCCTTGGCGAGCTGTTCGTCGACCAGGCTCTTGAGCGTGATCGAATCCAGGTATTCGATCATGCGCGTGTTCAGGCTGGCCCACAGGTCGTGCGTCATGCAGCGACCCGCTTCCTCCCCCATGCAGTTCTCCCGGCCGCCGCAGCCTGTGGCATCGATCGGTTCGTCGACTGCAACGATGATGTCGGCCACCGAGATCTCCGCCGCGGCCCGCCCCAGCGAGTAGCCCCCGCCGGGACCCCGGGTGCTCTCGACCAGGTCATGGCGGCGAAGCTTGCCGAACAGCTGCTCGAGGTAAGACAAGGAGATCTGCTGTCGCTGGCTGATGGCGGCGAGCGCCACCGGGCCGGAACCGGATCGCAGTGCGAGGTCGATCATCGCGGTGACCGCAAAGCGGCCTTTCGTCGTGAGGCGCATGAAGGGCTCCTGGGCTGGGGACCAATCGGTCAGCGTCGTTCGATGCCTTCGGCCGGCTCGCCGCTGGAAGCGGCAGCGGGCCAATGACCGGCGAATCCCACTGAATTGGTCAAGTATAAATTTATCCTACTGATTTTGTCAAGTTCACCCCTCCTCGCGCCCCTGCCCTGCAGCCGACAGCTCTTCGGCCAGGAAACGTGCCAGCCCTTCGCACGCATCCTCGATCAGGTCGAGCATGGTCTCGAAACCCTGTGCCGGCCCGTAGTAGGGGTCCGGCACCTCGTCGACACCCTGGTGCCGGCTGGCATGCGCCATCAGCAGGCCGATCTGGGCGCGTGAGCCCTCGGGGCGTCGGCGATCAAGCCAGGCCCGGTGCGATTCGTCCATGCCCAGGATCCAGTCGAAACGCCCGAAGTCCTGCGCCCCGACCGGGCGCGCACGCAGTGCGGACAAGTCGTAGCCCCGGCGCCGTGCTGCCTGCTGCGCGCGCGGGTCAGGAGGGTCTTCGGTGTGAAAGCCATGCGTACCGGCAGAGTCCACGCGGACGCGCCCCGCGATCCCCGCCGCAGCCAGGCGGGCCCGCAACACGGCCTCGGCGGTTGGCGAGCGGCAGATGTTGCCGGTGCAGACCATCAGCACGCCCGGCGCTTCGGGCCCGGGCCTGGCGCCATCACCCCAGCGCAGCCAGCGCTTCAGCACCGCCTTCACGGCCGCCCCTGTGACAACCCGGCGCCTGTGCCTCCCGGCCCGGGTCGATCGGGCACCACGGCCCCGAAGGCCTGCTCGCGCAGGGCGGCGAGCTCGTCGCGCACACGGGCCGCCTTCTCGAACTCGAGGTTGCGTGCATGATCGAGCATCTGCTTCTCCAGCGCCTTGATGCGCCTGGCCAGGTCCTTCTCCGACAGTTCGGCGACCTCGGCAGTCGTCTTGGCCGCCGCCGCCACCGTACGCGAGCTGCGGTCGGACACCACCCCGTCGATGAGGTCGCGGATCTCCTTCCGGACAGTCTGCGGCGTGATGCCATGGGCGGCGTTGTGCTCGATCTGCCGAGCCCTTCGGCGCCCGGTCTCGTCGAGGGCGCGTCGCATGGAGTCGGTGATCTTGTCCGCGTAAAGCAGCGCCCGCCCCTGCGCATGGCGGGCGGCCCGTCCTATGGTCTGGATCAGGCTGCGCTCGGCACGCAGGAAGCCCTCCTTGTCGGCATCCAGGATGGCCACCAGCGCAACCTCGGGCAGGTCCAGCCCTTCGCGCAGCAGGTTGATGCCCACCAGGACGTCGAACACGCCCAGCCGCAGGTCGCGCAGGATCTCGACTCGCTCGACGGTGTCGACGTCGCTGTGCAGGTAGCGGACCTTGACTCCGTTGTCGGCCAGATAGTCCGTGAGCTGCTCGGCCATGCGCTTGGTCAGTGTGGTGATCAACACCCGTTCGCCGCGCTCGACACAGATGCGGATCTCCTGCAGGACGTCGTCGACCTGGGTGGACGCAGGCCGGACTTCCACGCGCGGGTCGACCAGGCCGGTCGGGCGGACCAGCTGCTCCACCACCTGGCCGGCCCGCCGCTGCTCGTAGTCGGCCGGCGTTGCCGACACGAACACGACCTGCCGCATCTTGCGTTCGAACTCCTCGAACTTCAGCGGTCGGTTGTCGAGCGCGCTCGGCAAGCGGAATCCGTACTCCACCAGGGTGCTCTTGCGTGCGCGGTCGCCGTTGAACATGCCTGCGAACTGGCCGATCAGCACATGGCTCTCGTCGAGGAACATCAGCGCATCGCCGGGCAGGTAGTCCACCAGCGTCGGCGGCGGCTCGCCAGGAGCCGCCCCCGAAAGGTGCCGGGTGTAGTTCTCTATGCCCTTGCAGTGGCCCACTTCCTGCAGCATCTCGAGGTCGAAGCGCGTGCGTTGCTCGAGGCGCTGAGCCTCGACCAGCTTGCCCGCGCCGACCAGATCGGCCAGTCGTCCCCGCAGTTCCTCCTTGATGGTCGCGATGGCCTCGACGACCCGCTCGCGCGGCGTCACATAGTGGCTGGACGGGTACACGGTGAATCGCGGAATGCGCTGCCGGATGCGACCGGTCAAGGGGTCCAGCAATTGCAGCGACTCGACCTCGTCGTCGAACAGCTCGATGCGCAGCGCCAACTCGGAGTGCTCCGCCGGGAAGACGTCGATGGTGTCGCCCCGCACCCTGAAGCTGCCACGCGAGAAGTCGATCTCGTTGCGCTTGTACTGCATGCGGATCAGCTGCGCGATCACGTCGCGCTGGCTCATCCGGTCGCCGGACCGGACCGTCATCACCATGCGGTGGTAGTCGGCAGGGTTGCCGATGCCATAGATCGCGCTCACGCTGGCGACGATGACCACGTCACGGCGCTCCAGCAGGCTCTTGGTGGCCGACAGCCGCATCTGCTCGATATGCTCGTTGATCGCGCTGTCCTTCTCGATGAACAGGTCGCGCTGCGGTACATAGGCCTCGGGCTGGTAGTAGTCGTAGTAGCTGACGAAGTACTCGACCGCATTGCGCGGGAAGAAGTCCCGGAACTCGCTGTAGAGCTGGGCGGCCAGCGTCTTGTTGGGTGCGAACACGATTGCCGGCCTGCCCAGGCGCGCGATCACATTGGCCATCGTGAACGTCTTGCCTGAACCCGTCACGCCCAGCAGCGTCTGGTAGCTCAGACCGTCCTGGATGCCCTCCACCAGTCGGGCGATCGCCGCCGGCTGGTCGCCGGCAGGCGCAAAGACCTGCCGCAGCTGGAAAGGCGAGTCCGCAAAGGTCAGGAACGCCGACTCGCTCTCGCGAGGCACGGCCGCAAGGTCGGTCATCGGTGCAAGGCCCGCGAGGGGGCTCCACTACAATCCACATCCCGGCCAGCGCCACGGCGGGCTCGCAGCCGACCCGCAGTTGACTGCCTGCGCGGGGCCGCGAGCGTAGCGCAAGCGGCCTGCGCCTGGCACCCGGCGCCACGGCGAAGCCCTTCCCCGTTCCTGCCTGCCACGTCCATGAGCACGCCAGCCTCCCCTTTCGCGACGGTCGAACTTGCGCCGCGAGACCCCATTCTCGGACTCAACGAACAGTTCGCCGCCGACCCACGCGCCGAAAAGGTCAACCTCGGGGTCGGGGTCTACTTCGACGACGACGGCCGGCTGCCTGTGCTGCGCTGTGTGGCGGCGGCCGAGCGGCAGCTCCTCGAATCACCCAGGGCCAAAGGCTACCTGCCCATCGACGGCATCGCCGAGTATGACCGCGCCGTGCAGGGGCTGGTGTTCGGTCAGGCCGGCAATGCGGTCGCCGCCGGCCGGGTGGCCACCGTGCAGACCCTGGGCGGCACAGGTGGCCTGCGAGTCGGCGCCGACTTCCTGGCGCGCCTGACGCCAGACGCCAAGGTGCTGATCAGCGACCCGAGTTGGGAGAACCACCGCGCGCTGTTCACCCAGGCCGGCTTTGCCGTCGAAAGCTATCCGTACTACGACGCCGGCTCCCGCGGCGTGCGGGTCGAAGCCATGCTGGCCGCACTGGCGGCCGCTCCGCGCGGCAGCATCGTGGTCCTGCATGCCTGCTGCCACAACCCCACAGGTTGCGACCTGGGTGCCCACGAGTGGGCACGCGTGGTGTCCACGATCGCCGAGGCCGGCCTGGTGCCGTTCCTGGACATGGCCTACCAGGGCTTCGGGGAAGGCATTGCCGAAGATGGTGCGGCCGTGCGACTCTTCATGGATGCGGGGCTCGACTTCCTGGTCGCCACCTCGTTCTCCAAGAGCTTCTCCCTCTACGGCGAGCGTGTCGGTGCCTTGAGCGTGGTCTGTGCCGACCAGGACCAGGCGGCGCGCGTGCTGTCGCAGCTCAAGATCGTCATCCGCACCAGCTACTCCAATCCGCCGACCTTCGGCGCGCGTGTCGTCGCCAGCGTCCTGACCACGCCAGAGCTGCGCGCGCTCTGGGAGCGCGAGCTGGCTTCGATGCGCGAGCGCATCGGGGCCATGCGCCGCCTGCTGGTCGAAAAGCTGCGCGCGGCCGGCGTCGACAGCGACTTCGGGTTCGTCCTCCGGCAGAAGGGCATGTTCAGCTACTCGGGCATGAGCGCCACGCAGATGCAACGGCTGCGGCAGGAGTTCGGCATCTACGGGGTCGACTCCGGGCGCATCTGCATCGCCGCGCTGAACAGCCGCAACATCGACGCCGTGGTGGCTGCCATCGCCGCCGTCCAGCCGGCCTGAACGGTACACGGCGCGAGCGAGCGCTGCTTGTCGGGAACCCGGGTCAAGGAGTTCCCTGGAATGACCCTGGGCGCGACGGCGCCTGGGCCAGCCCCTGATTTGAGTGGCCGCTCTACGTGTTTTCGCGCTTTCGCGGCCCCGCGCCCCTGTGCAGGATGCAGGTGATCATCGTATGATTTGCTGCGCCGCAGCATTTCGGTCGCTCCCGATCGCGTTCTGCCTTCGCGGTCTGCAGCACAGGCGATGACCTGATCGGAGAAATCGATGCTTTACCAACTGTACGAGACCCAGCGCGCCTTGATGGCACCCTTCGCCGAGTTCGCCAGCGCGTCCTCCAAGCTCTACAACCACCCGCTATCTCCCTTCGCGCAGATCCCCCTTGCACAGCGGCTTTCGGCGGGCTTCGACCTCATGCACCGCCTGGCCAAGGAATACGAGAAGCCCTCCTTTGCCATCAACTCGGCGCGTGTCGCCGGTGTCGACGTGGCGGTCCAGGAACAGGTGGCCGTGAGCAAGGATTTCTGCAAGCTGCTGCGATTCAAGCGCTTCACCGACGACCCTGGCGCCCTGGCCGTCATGAAGACACAGCCCAAGGTGCTGGTCGTGGCCCCGCTGTCGGGCCATCACTCGACCCTGCTGCGCGACACCGTCAAGAGCCTGTTGCAGGACCACAAGGTGTTCATCACCGATTGGACCGATGCCCGCATGGTGCCGCTCGAACAGGGACCCTTCCACCTCGACGACTACGTGGCCTACGTGCAGGAATTCATCCGTCACATCGGGCCCGAGGTGCACGTGATCTCGGTCTGCCAGCCCACCGTGCCGGTGCTGGCCGCCATCTCGCTGCTGGCTTCCGCCGGCGAGCCGACGCCGCGCACCATGACGATGATGGGTGGCCCCATCGATGCACGGCGAAGCCCGACCGCGGTCAACAACCTGGCCACCAACCGCAGCATGGCTTGGTTCGAGACCAATGTGATCTATCGCGTGCCAACGAACTTCCCCGGTGCCGGCCGCGCGGTCTACCCCGGCTTCCTGCAGCACAGCGGCTTCGTGGCGATGAACCCCGATCGCCACATGTCCTCGCACTACGACTACTTCCTCGACCTCGTCCGCGGCGATGGCGACAGTGCAGAGTCGCACCGGCAGTTCTACGACGAATACAACGCCGTGCTCGACATGCCAGCCGAGTACTACCTCGACACCATCAAGACGGTGTTCCAGGATTTTGCGCTCGTGCATGGCACCTGGCAGGTCGGAGGCGACCTGGTTCGCCCGCAGGACATCGTGTCCACGGCCTTGCTGACCATAGAGGGCGAACTCGACGACATTTCCGGTGCGGGCCAGACCCGCGCGGCGCATGGCCTGTGCAGCGGCATTCCGACCGACCGGCAGTTCCACAGGGACGTGAAGGGCGCTGGGCATTACGGCATCTTCTCCGGTCGGCGCTGGCGCGAGCAGGTCTATCCGGAAGTACGCGACTTCATCGCCCGCTTCGATGTCCAGGGACCGGGTTCGGCCCGGCGTGCCGGCACCAAGGCCAGAGCGACAACTTGATTCCGGGCGCCGGCGCTCAGGCGAGCTCGCAGGCGACAGCGCAGGAGCAGGCGCTGGCCGACGCGCTGGACGCGGCCTTGCCTCAGACCCAATGCACGCGCTGCGGCTTTCCCGATTGCCGACGCTACGCGCAAGCCATTGCCCGCGGCGAAGCCGCGGTCAACCGCTGCCCACCCGGGGGCCTCGAAGGAGTCGTGCGCCTCGCGGCCATCGCGCACCGGCCCGTCGTCGACCTGGACACTGCCCGAGGCGTCGAAGGGCCGCGCAAGCTGGCCGTCATCGACGAAGCCTGGTGCATAGGCTGCACACTGTGCATCAAGGCCTGCCCGGTGGACTGTATCGTGGGCGCACCCAGGCGGATGCACACCGTGGTCAGCGACGAGTGCACGGGCTGTGAGCTCTGCTTGCCGGCGTGCCCCGTGGATTGCATCGCCATGCCCGAGGTGACCGCCCCGTTGACCGGCTGGGCCGCATGGAGCCCCGCACAGGCGCAGGCCTCCCGCCAGCGCTACCGGTTCCACCTGCAACGCGTCGAGCGGGATCAGCGCGAAGAAGACGAACGACTGGCCCGCAAGGCGCGCGCCAGGCGCGACCAGCGGGTCGACGGGAGCCCTGTCCCAGACCCCATGCAGCCCGAGCAGATGCGCACGGCCATCGAAGCCACCCTGGCCCGAACCCGGCAACGCCAGGGCACCGGGGAGGCGACCTGACACGCCCATGAAGCCTTCGGACGTCGAAGCCCTCTTCGCCAGCCTGGCCGCCGCCAACCCGAGCCCTCGCAGCGGGCTCGAGTACAGCAGCGTGTTCGAGCTGCTGATCGCCGTGCTGCTGTCTGCGCAGGCCACCGATGTCGGTGTCAACAAGGCGACCCGAAGGCTGTTTGCCCGTGCCCCGACGCCGCAGGCCATGGTGAACCTGGGCGTCGAAGGCATCGCGGCCGAGATCCGCACGCTCGGCCTGTACCGGGCCAAGGCGCGCCATGTCGAAAGCGCCTGCCGCCTCCTGCTGGCCCGGCACGACGGCCGGGTTCCCGGCGACCGCGAAGCTCTGGAGGCACTTCCCGGAGTCGGACGCAAGACCGCCAACGTGGTGCTCAACATCGCGTTCGGGAGGCCGACGATCGCTGTCGATACCCATGTGTTCCGGGTGGCCAATCGCACCGGCCTCGCTGCGGGGAGGAGCCCGCTGGAGGTCGAGCGCGCTCTGCTCGCCCGCACGCCACCCGCCTACCTGCAGGACGCGCACCACTGGTTGATCCTGCACGGCCGCCATGTCTGCCAGGCACGCAAGCCGCAGTGTGGGCGCTGTACGGTCCGTGCCTGGTGTCGCCACGCCCGGAGCTCGCCCGCCGGCTCAGCGCCCGGGCTGGCGCCTACAATGGAGCCCTCTCCTTGACCGGGTTCCGATGAGCACGCTGCACGACCTCGCCGATCGGGTCGAACACCTGGTGGTCAGGTACCAGGAACTCGAACGCACCTGTGCGCTGGCTGAGCAGCAGCTCGCAGCGGTGACGGCCGAGCGCGACGGCTTGAAGTCGAGATTGGCCGCGGCGCGCAGCCGCATCGACGCGCTGCTCGAACGGCTACCCGGCATCGGCAGCCCCTCCGGAGGCGGCACTTGAAGCAGGTCGAAGTCACCATCATGGGCAATGGCTACGTCCTGGGCTGCCCCGAGGGCGGCGAGGCACTGCTGGCGGCCGCGGTCGCGCAGGTCGACAAGGAAATGAGCGCCATACGCGATGGCGGCAAGGTCAAGGCGCGCGAGAGGATAGCCGTGCTGGCTGCTCTGAACCTGGCCTATCGGATGTCGGAGCTGCAATTGCCCGGTCCCGGGCCGCGGCGCGACCCGGGCGCCGGACCGCCCCCGCCCGAGATCGACATCGACGCCCTCGTGCAGCGCATCGACTCGGCGCTGGCCCGGGACGGCCGTTTGCTGTGACTTCCGGCGCAGCGGCGCGCAGGGGCAATCTCGGTCCGCCGACACGCGTCGGCTCATGCGCTGCATAGAATGGGGGCGTCCGCCATGGTGCCGCGGGTGATAATTTCCTTGAACCGATGCTCGACGAGCAAGGGCTTGGAACATCGCTCGGCTGGTGTGAGCGTCTCGCGTCAGATGAACCCGAAGCCTTGCTGACCTCGCCCACCTGAACTTCCCAGAGGGTTCAGGAATGCGGCCCGCGGGCCGTGGCGGACACCTTCTGTTGCCTGCGCTGTGCCCCTGCCTACCTTCGTCTGCCCCGCACCCGCAAAGGCGCCTGCGTGGTGCGCCGCGCCAGGGGCGGCCTGCGGAGGGACCTGATGGCGGGCTATTGGCTGATGAAGAGCGAGCCGGACGAGTGCTCGATCGACGACCTTGCCGCGGCACCCGGCCAGGTGCTGCCCTGGACCGGGGTCCGCAACTACCAGGCACGCAATTTCATGCGCGACCACATGCAGGTCGGCGACCCGGTGCTGTTCTATCACTCGTCGTGCCCGCAAACCGGCATCGCCGGCCTGGCCTGCGTTGCCGGGGACTGCGCCCCCGACGCGACCCAGTTCGACCCGGCGAGTCCCTATCACGACCCCAAGTCACGCGCCGACAAACCAAGGTGGCTGCAGCGCCCCGTGCGCTTCGTGCGCAAGACACGCCTGGTCGGACTTCCGGAACTGCGTCGCACGCCCGCGCTGCACACCATGCGAGTCCTCCAGCCCGGCAATCGCCTCTCGATCACGCCGGTGAGCGCCGACGAGTGGGCCGTCGTGCTGGCCTTGGTCGACACGCCCCGATGACGGCGGCCGGCGCCCGATCTGGCGGCCCGTGGGGCCACCGGTGAGCACGCTGCTCGCCTTCGGGCCCCTGCTCGTGGCGGAGTTGCTGCTGCTGGGCTGCCTGGCAGGCTTTCTGGCCGGCCTGCTGGGCATCGGTGGCGGCATGCTGATGGTCCCGTTCCTGACCGTGATCCTCGAGAACCGCGGCGTGTCGCCTGGCATGGCGGTCAAGATGGCCATCGCCACGTCGATGTCGACCATCGTCTTCACCTCCTTGTCCAGCGTGCGCGCCCACCAGCGTCGCGATGCCGTGCGCTGGGACCTCGTCGGCGGCCTTGCGCCGGGGATCGTGGTCGGCGGGCTGTCCAGCGGCGCGGCGGTCTTCCAGGTGCTGCAGGGGCGTTCGCTGGCACTGCTGTTCACCGGCTTCGTGGTGTTCTCCGCGGTCCAGATGCTGCGCGGCAGCCGGCCCGACCCCCGGCGGACGATACCCGGCTGGCCGGGGAGGTTCATGGCGGGCGCGCTGATCGGGCTTCTGTCCGGGCTGCTTGGCGCTGGCGGCGCCTTCATCGCCGTGCCGTTCATGCTGTGGTGCAACGTCCCCTTGCGCCAGGCGGTCGGGACCAGTGCGGCGCTCGGGTTTCCGGTGGCCGTCGCCAACACGGTGGGTGTCGTCGTCGGCGGTTGGCAACTGGAGCCCCCCCTGCCCGGCGCCATCGGGTATCTCCATCTCCCGGCCCTGGCCATCATTGCCCTTGCCAGCGTGCTATGTGCACCCTGGGGTGCCGCGACCGCCCATCGCGTGGACATCGATAGGCTGAAGCGCGTCTTTGCCCTGCTGATGTTCGGCCTTGCGGCCTTCATGCTGCACAAGGCCCTTGGAGCCTGGTAGGCGCACCGACGCCGGCCGCGGCCCGCATTCATGCGGCCCCTGGGGGCTGCGCCTCTAGTCGCGCAGCAGCCGGATGCTGGCCAGCGTCACGTGATTGCCGCCCCGGCGTCCGGCCTCGTTCAGCGCCTGCGCGCAGGCGACCACCAACTCATCCACGGACTGTGCCGTGTGGGGATAGCTGGCCACCCCCATGGACACCGTGAACCCGAGTTCCCGACCCTCCTGCACCAGGATCTGGGTGGCGCATTGCCGGCGCAGGCCCTCCATGCGCGAATGCGCGGTCGCCAGTCCGACGCCGGAGAGCAGCACGGCGAACCGGCTGTCATCGTAGCGGCAGGAGGAGTCCATGGCCCGCGTTCCACCACGCACGAGCCGCCCCAGAGCGTCGAGCACCAAGGCCCGCGAGGCCCGACCGTGCGCCTGCGGATCCCGGTCGTTGTCGACCGCGATGAAGACGAGCGCAAACTCCCGGTGCTCGCGGCTGGACAGGTCGGCTTCGCGTCTGAGTTGATCCTCGAAGTGCGCCCTTGAATGGAGGCCGGTCGCTTCGTCGCGAAGGGCATGCTCGGAGAGTTCGCGCCGGAGCGCCTCGTTGGCACGCTGCAAGTGCTCGATCTGACCGAGCGTGGCGCGCGTCTGCGCGTCGCGCCGGCTGACCACGGTGCTGTCGATCCACCACGACAGCATGAGCGGTTGCCCCGGCCCGGTCACGTCCAGGGTCTGGCGGATCACACACCACTCCTGGCGTACGCCGGACACCTCGAGACGATGATCGCTGCGCAGCACCCCCCCCTGGGCCAAGGCCGTCTGCTCGGCGGCCCGCAGCGCCGCGAGCGCGACGGAGTCGAACAAGTCCGCATCCGGTCGCCCGACCAGGTCAGCCACATCGCGGCCAAGCCAGCGGGCCAGTGCCGGGCTGGCAACGAGGTACCGCCCTGTCGAGAGGTCCTTGACAGCGAAGCCGTCGCCATGGGCGAGAGCGATCGCCTGCAACCAGGCCTGCAGACCCTCCCCCGCCCAGGGCGAATCGGAGGACGTCCTGCCGTCCTCCGCCGCTGGCTTTGCAACGCTTGCAGGCTGCTCCATGGTCCGTTCGAGGTTGTCTCCGGGCTGTCCGGCAACCGGCAACGCCGACCGCCCCGGAGGCAGACCTGACAGGTGCCGCTGGCGGCAGCAGGTCGGCTGGGGTGGCGATCGAGGCCGCATGCCGTGGATGCGAAGCTTAGCGTGGCTTTATGCACCTGGCTGCCGGAACGCCCCCCCGGCGCCCGGTGTTTCGTCCCCCGCAAGCCGGGGAGTCCCGGATCGGTCTTGCCCGTCCGGACGCGCCATTGCAGTGAGCGGATTCCGAAGTAGAATGCAAGGCTTTTTGGCAAAAGACCCGCGCCTCGATCCAGCGGGCGGCGCCTCAGCGCAGGCGAGTGAAGGCGGGAGCCGTTGCTCGATCAGGCGGTTGGCCGCGACCTGTGGGCCCCAATGGGCCTGCACCGTGCCCCGCTTGTACTGCGTGCCGGCTTCGCGCCTGGACACCGAGCGCATGCACCCGGAACCCCGATACACATGACCACGATACGCGTCAAGGAAAACGAGCCGTTCGATGTTGCCCTGCGCCGCTTCAAGCGCACGATCGAGAAGATCGGACTGTTGACCGAACTGCGCGCGCGCGAGTTCTACGAGAAGCCCACCGCGGAACGCAAGCGCAAGAAGGCCGCCGCCGTCAAGCGCCACTTCAAGCGGGTGCGCAGCATGCAACTGCCCAAGAAGCTCTACTGAGTTCCGTCGCGCCGCCGGCGCCAACCGGCCCGGCCGGCCCCCCAGCCCGCGCGCCGATCCGAGCCGCGGGCTTTGTCGTTTCCGGCTCTCTCAGCCCGCTCATGACAGGAGCAGCCAGGTGACCCTGAAAGCACGCATCCAGGAAGACATGAAGGCCGCCATGCGTGCCAAGGACGCCGACCGACTGTCGGCCATCCGCATGCTGCTTGCCGCCTGCAAGCAGCGCGAGGTCGACGAGCGCATCGAGCTCGACGACGTAGCGGTCGTCGGCATCGTCGACAAGCTGATCAAGCAGCGCAAGGAATCTATCGTCGCCTTCACCCAGGCCGGCCGGATGGAGCTGGCCGACAAGGAATCGGCCGAGGTGGCCGTTCTCGAGGCCTATCTGCCGCAGCGGCTGAGCGCCGACGAGATCGTCGCGGCCGTACGGGCCCTTGTCGCCGAGCTGGGCGCGAGCGGCCCGGCCGACATGGGAAAAGTCATGGGTGCCGCCAAGTCAAGGCTCGCCGGCAAGGCCGACATGGGCCTGGTGGCCGCGGCGGTCAAGCAGGCGCTCGCGCGCTGAGCCGCGATGAACAGTGTCTCCATCCGCCAGGTGGCGGCCGATGTCTACGTCGCCCCCCAGCTGACGCCCCAAGCGATGGCCGCCGCAGCCGAGGCGGGTTTTCGGAGCGTCGTCAACAATCGCCCCGACTTCGAGCACGGACCCGACCAGCCTGCGAACGCCGCCATCGAGGCAGCGGCACGGGCGGCTGGGCTGGACTATCGCTTCCTGCCGGTCTCCGGAAGCGCCCTGACCGAGCAGGACGCAAAGGCCTTTGCCGAACTGCTGAAGTCGATGCCGCGCCCCTTGTTGATGTTCTGCCGCTCCGGGGCGCGATCGGCACGGCTCTACGACATGGCGAGCCGGGCCTGACAAGGCAAGGCGCCGCGCACCCCACTGCCCGCCAGCGCCGCCGCGCCCGCACCGGCCCCCTTACCGGGTGGACGGCCGCTCCCCGCGCGGGTTTGCAGGGGTCGAGACCGCACTTGGGCATGCCTAGAATCCGCCGTCCTTCCCCTGGTGGAGCCCCGATTGAAACCCCTGCTCAGGATTTCCGCGGCGATCGATTCGATCAACGAATGGCTCGGCAAGCTCATCATGTGGCTGGTCCTTGCCGCCGTGCTGATCAGTGCCGGCAACGCCATCGTGCGAAAGGCCTTCAACATCGGCTCCAATGCCTGGCTCGAGATCCAGTGGTACCTGTTCTCGGGGGTGTTCATGCTGGGCGTGGGTTACGTGATGCTCAGGAACGCGCATGTGCGAATCGACTTCATCTCTTCCCGGCTTTCAGCGAAGACCAACGCCATCATCGATGCCGTCGGCATCGTCGTCTTCACGATTCCCCTGTCCATCATCATGATCGACCTGGGCTGGCCGCTGTTCGAGCGCGCCTGGACCAGCGGCGAGATGAGTCAGAACGCCGGCGGGTTGATCCGCTGGCCGGTGCTGGGGCTGGTGCCCCTGGGGTTCGCCATCCTGCTGCTGCAGGCCCTTTCCGAGCTGATCAAGCGACTGGCCTTCGTGAGGGGCCTCAGGAGCAGCCCCTTCAGCGACGACGGCGCCAAGAGCGAGGAAGAACAGCTGGCCGAGCAGCTGGCGGCCGAAGCCGAGAAGAAGCTCGCAGGAGCCAATTGAGATGTCGGCCTTCATCGCCCAGAACTTTGTCCCGCTGCTCTTTGGCGGCCTGCTGGTCTTCCTGCTGACCGGCATCCCGGTGGCTTTCGGGCTGGCCGCCACGGGGCTGCTGTTCGGCTACATCGGCATGTCGGTGGACCTGTTCGGCGGCAACCTGTTCCAGGCCTTGCCGCAGCGGGTGTTCGGCATCATGCAGAACGACACGCTGCTGGCCATTCCCTTCTTCACCTTCATGGGCATCATCCTGGAGCGGTCCGGGATGGCCGAGGACTTGCTGGAAACAGTGGGGCAGGTCTTCGGCCCCTTGCGGGGTGGCCTCGCCGTGGCGGTGATCCTGGTCGGTGCCCTGCTGGCGGCGACCACCGGGGTGGTCGCCGCAGCGGTGATCTCGATGGGTCTGATCTCGCTGCCCATCATGCTGCGCTACGGCTACAACCGCACCATCGCCACCGGCACCATCACGGCATCCGGCACGCTGGCGCAGGCCATTCCGCCCTCGCTGGTGCTCATCGTCCTGGCCGACCAGATGGGGCGATCGGTCGGCGACATGTATGCCGGCGCCCTGCTGCCCGGGCTGCTGCTGGTGGGCCTTTACCTGCTGTTCGTGTTCGCCGTGGCCATCGTGCGGCCCACCTGGGTGCCGGCTCTGCCGCCCGAGGCGCGCATCTACCGCGAGGCCAATGGGGCCAGCGGACACCGGTCGCTGCTGGTGCTGCTGGCTCTCGCCACCGCGGCCGGCGTGGCGTGGTCCAGGGGCCACGACAGCCTGATGCGCGCCTGGCTGGGGCGGACCTCGGCCTCGCCCGGCGACGAAGTGGTCATCCTGTCGATGACCGTGGCCTCGCTTCTGGCCCTTGCGCTGGCTCTGCTCAATAGGCTGCTGCGAATGGGCCTGTTGTCCAGGCTCGCGGAACAGGTGACCTTCGTGCTGATTCCGCCGCTGGTGCTGATCTTCCTGGTGCTGGGCACCATCTTCCTGGGCGTTGCGACCCCCACCGAAGGCGGGGCCATGGGGGCCCTGGGCGCGCTGATCATGGCCTTCAGCCGCCGCCGCCTCAACCTGAAACTGATGCGCCAGGCGCTCGACAGCACCGCGCGGCTGTCGACGTTCGTGCTGTTCATCCTGATCGGCTCCACCGTCTTCAGCTTCACCTTCAATGCGGCCGACGGTCACATCTGGGTCGAGCATCTGTTTGCCGACATGCCCGGCGGTGCTCTGGGATTCCTGATCGTCGTCAACGTGCTCGTGTTCCTGCTGGGCATGTTCATCGACTTCTTCGAGATCGCCTTCATCGTGATCCCGATGCTGGCGCCGGTGGCCGAGAAGCTGCTGCCGTCGATGTTCCCGCCAGGCACGTCGGTGGACGGCATCATGGTCTGGTTCGGTGTCATCATCGCGATGAACCTGCAGACGTCGTTCCTTACGCCGCCCTTCGGCTTTGCATTGTTCTACCTGCGCAGCGTGGCACCGAAGGCCGACTACAAGGACCGCGTCACCGGGGCCGCGGTTCCGGCCGTCACGACGACGCAGATCTACAAGGGCTCGATCGCCTTCATCGTCCTCCAGCTCATCATGGTCGCCGTGGTCATCGCAGTGCCCAGCCTGGTGATCGGCGGCATCGACCAGGGTGTCAAGGTGGATGCCGACAAGGCGCTGGAGACCATGGGACTGCCGCCACCACGGGAAGTGGCCCCGGCACCGTCCCTGGGTGCACCGGCGTCCGGTGAGCCTGCCTCCGGCGTGCCGGCAGGCGGTGCCTCCGCTGCGCCGTCGAAGTCCGACGACGCGGCCGATGCCATGCGGGCACTGCAGGACGCCGTCAAGGCCGACCAGGCGAAGAAGCCTTGATGCTGTTGGCTCGGTGGGTTGCGCGGCGTCCAGGTAGCCGCCCTCGCGCGACCCTGGCGGCTGTCGGTCCCGGGAAGACGAAAAGAAGGCCATGAAAAAAGCCCCGCCATGGCGGGGCTTTCCTCTGGAAGTCCAGCCGCCGGAACCGGCGGCCCGGCCGGCAAGGCTTACAGCCGCTGGCGCTGCATGAAGTCGTCGAAGTTCGCTTCCGTGAAGCGGAACCAGAGGTTGACATCGCGGCGGAACCCGGAGTAGTCGTCGTAGACCTTCTTCCAGTTGGCGTTCTTGGCGCTGATTTCGCTGTACATGGCCATGGCCTCCTTGAAGGCCGCGTCCATCAGGTCCTTCGGGAACGGGAACAGCTTGGCACCTTGCGCCACCAGCTGCTTGAGAGCAGCGGCGTTCTTGCCGTCGTACTTGGCCTGCATGTCGGAGTGGCAATAGGCAGACGCGCACTCGATGACCGCCTTGTACTCCGCGGACAGCGCGTCGTAGGCCTTGGCATTGACGTGCAGCTCGAGCTGAGGTCCACCTTCCCACCAGCCCGGATAGGCGTAGTTGGGCGCCACCTTGAACAGGCCCAGCTTCTGGTCGTCGTACGGGCCGACCCACTCGGCCGCATCGATGGTGCCCTTCTCCAGCGCCTGGTAGATCTCGCCGCCCGGAATGTTCTGCGGCACGCCGCCGATGCGCTCGACCACCTTGCCGCCAAAGCCGCCGACGCGGAACTTCGTTCCCTTGAAATCGGCCAGCGACTTGATCTCCTTGCGGAACCAGCCCCCCATCTGGGCCCCGGTGTTGCCCATCGGGAAGTTGACGATGTTGTAGGTGCGGTAGAAGTCCCGCATCAGCTTGAGGCCGTTGCCCTCGAAGTACCAGGCAGTCATCTGCCGGCTGTTGAGGCCGAAGGGGATGGCGCAGGAAAGCGCAAAGGTCTCGTCCTTGCCGAAGTAGTAGTACGGCGCGGTGTTGGCCATCTCCACCGTGCCGTCCTTGACGGCGTCGATGGTGCCCAGTGCAGGTACCAGTTCGCCCGGTGCGTGCGTCGTGATCTGGAACTTGCCGCCGGTCAACTCCTTGACCTTCTGCGCGAACACATCGTTGACACCGAACAGGGTGTCGAGCACTTTCGGGAAGCTCGAGGTCAGCCGCCAGCGGATGTTGGCCTGCGCATGCACGACAGCAGGTGCCATGCCGGCAGCCAGCACGCTGGCCAATCCGGCGCCCTGGACGAAGGAACGACGTTCCATGGAATTCACCTCTCGAAGTCAGGTTGGGGGTGGAGAACGCGCGCGATTCTATGCGTGGGGGTCGGCGCACTCGCTCGGGCTTACCCTGTCCGCCACGGCTGCGCGGCGGGCCCGGGCGCTACCGCAGCGAACCGCAGGGCCGTGCGCCAGCAGGTGTCAATCGCCGGCGAGCGTCATGCGATCGACAAGCAGGGAGCCCACGGACTTTCCGCCCTGCACGTAGACATCCGCGCCCACGGCCACGATGCCGGTGAGCATGTCGCGCAGCTGGCCCGCAATCGTGATCTCCTGGACCGGAAAGGCCAGTTGCCCGTCCTCCACCCAGAAGCCCGCGGCGCCGCGCGAGTAGTCGCCGGTGACCATGTTCACCCCGTGACCCATGAGCTCGGTGACGAACAGGCCGCGGTGCAGCTTGCGGATCATTGCCGGCAAGTCGTCCCCGGGATCGGTCTGGCGGCTGGACAGGCGCAGGTTGTGCGAACCGCCGGCATGCCCGGTCGTCCTCATGCCGAGCTTGCGTGCCGAATAGGTCGACAGGAAATACCCCTGAACCACGCCGCCGTCGACGACACGACGCGGCGTCGTGCGCACGCCTTCGTCGTCGAACGGGGCGCTGGCCTTGCCCTTGACCTGGTGAGGGTCTTCGTCGAGGTCGACGTGCCCGGGAAGCGCCTGCACTCCGAGGCTGTCGAGCAGGAAGCTGGCCTTGCGGTACAGCGCCCCTCCCGAGGTGGCCTGGACGAAGGCACCCAGCAAGCCGGCTGCCACCACGGACTCGAAGAGCACCGGCACTTCCGAGGTCGGCAGGCGTCGCGATGCCAGCCGGGACAGGGCCCGCTCGGCCGCATAACGGCCGACCGCTTCCGGCGCCGCCAGCTCCGCAGGATCACGCATGGAGCTGTACCAGCTGTCACGCTGCATGCCGCGGCCGCGGCCGGCGATCGGCGACACCGAGATGGAATGCCGGGAGCTGGCGTAGCCACCGCGGAAACCCCGCGAGTTGCCAGCCCAGAAGTGCGACTGCTGCGCCGACACGCCTGCCCCTTCGGAATTGGTGATCCTGCGGCTGGTGGACAGCGCCGCGGCTTCACAGCGTCGCGCCAGCTGGGCTGCAGCTGTCGCGTCTATCGTCCAGGGGTGAAACAGATCCAGGTCACGACCCACCTCGTCCGCCGTGGCCAGGTCTGCCGCCTCTGGAAGCCCGGCCGCGGGATCCTCGGCCGTGAAGCGCGCGATGTCGAACGCTGCCTGCACCGTGCGCGAGACGGCCTCGGTGGAGAAGTCGGACGTACTGGCGTTGCCGCGCCTCTGACCCAGGTAGACGCTGACGCCGAGTGACTTGTCGCGGTTGCGCTCGACGCTCTCGAGTTCGCCCTTGCGTACCGAGACGGAAAGCCCCACGCCTTCGGACACTTCGACGCCGGCATCGCTGGCGCCCATGCGGCGCGCCATGGCCAGGATGTCCTCGACCATCTGCTGGAAACGCTCGCGCGTAAAGGCATGACCGCTGCCTTGGGGATCTGACGTGCTCGAGTGGGGCATTGCTGGTGCGGGCGACGGCGCGCCGCAAGGAAGGCCAGGAACTGGCGCGGACTATGATACCTACGGGCCTTCCGTGCCTTCCCGGAACGACGCCAACGCAACCATCCCCAGCCATGAACCGTCGCGCAGCACCGCACCGAGGACTCGATGTCCACTATGGTGATGCAGGTCAGTCCGGCGATGACGGGCAGGGGCCAAGCAAGACGCAGCTGAAGCAGCAGTCTGCCGACTTGCAGGCCCTGGGTCAGGCCCTGGCGGAGCTGCCAGCCGACCGGCTGGCCGCGATCGAGATGCCCGAGGCACTGCGCGACGCCATGGGCGAGTGGCGTCGCACACGATCGCACGAGGGTCGGCGCCGGCAGATGCAGTTCATCGGCAAGCTGATGCGCCAGGCGGACGCCGGCGCCCTGCACGAAGCCTTGGCGGCGGCAACGGTGGGGTCGGCCCGCGAGACCCTGTTGTTGCACCAGACCGAATCATGGCGTCGACAGCTGCTGACCGACGAGGCAGCGCTGACGAGATGGGCAGAGGCATTTCCGCAGAGCGACCTGCAACAGCTGCGCAGCCTGGTGCGCGCCGCGCGCCGTGACGAAGCCGGCACACCGGGTCAGCGTCAGCCGCGCAGCTGGCGCGATCTCTTCCAGTACATCAGACCCTACCTCCAGTCATGAGCGACTACGAATCCGCGCGCATCGGCCTCGTCTCGGCCAGCGATCGTGCCAGTGCCGGCATCTACCAGGACCAGGGCATCCCGGCCCTGCAGGACTGGCTAGGCCGGGCGCTGCGCAACCCGGTGACCTGGGTGACCCGCCTGATTCCCGACGACCGCCCGACCATTGCCGCCACCTTGCGCGAGCTGGTCGACGTCGAGCGCTGCGACCTCGTGTTCACCACCGGGGGAACGGGGCCGGCGCCTCGGGATCTCACGCCGGAAGCGACGCTCGATGTCGCCGACCGCGTGATGCCGGGCTTCGGCGAGCAGATGCGGCAGATCAGCCTGGCCTTCGTGCCGACCGCCATCCTGTCCCGACAGGTGGCGGTGATCCGGGGCCGGGCCTTGATCGTCAACCTGCCCGGCCAGCCGAAGTCGATTGCCGAGACCTTGCAGGGTCTGCCGCAGGCCACACCCCCGGTGCCGGGCATCTTCGCGGCCGTGCCCTATTGCCTGGACCTCGTCGGTGGCCCCTACCTGGAGACCGACGACACGCTGTGCAAGGCCTTCCGCCCGAAGAGTGCACAGCGGGCGCCTCGGCCTGAGTCCGCTACTTGACCAGGCGGTTCAGGCGCTCGGCGTCGAAGCGCTCGGTCGTGCAGGCATCCTGGGGAACGCACTCGGCGGCTGGAAGCTCGCGCGCACCGGCCGACAGCTTTTCTATCGCCTGCCACAGCAGCGCGATCTGGTGCTCATGCCCCGCGGCACTGTCGATCAGGCCCTTCATCGCCGTCGAGACCGGGTCGTCACCCTGCGTCACGCCGTAGGCGGAGAAGCCCATGCGGGCCGCCACGGCTTCGCGCTGCAGCTCGACGTCGGCCTGGATGATGCGTGCCGGGTTGCCGACCGCCGTGGCACCCGGCGGCACGGGCTTGACGACGACCGCGCTGGACCCTATCCGAGCCCCGTCACCGACCGTGAACCCTCCCAGCACCTGGCTGTTGGCACCGACAATGACACCGCGGCCCAGCGTGGGATGGCGCTTGGCGCCACGCGTCAAGGAGGTGCCACCCAGTGTCACCCCTTGGTAGATCGTGCACTCGTCACCGACTTCCGCCGTCTCACCGATCACCACCCCCATGCCGTGGTCGATGAACACGCGTCGACCGATGGTGGCGCCGGGGTGGATCTCGATGCCGGTGAGGAACCGCGCAACATGCGAAGTGAACCGGCCCAGCCAGCGCCAGCCCCGCCGCCAGAACGCGTGCGCAAAACGATGCAGCAGCAAGGCATGAAAGCCCGGATAGCAGGTCACGACCTCCCACGTCGAGCGCGCGGCGGGGTCGCGCTCGAGGATGCAGGCGATGTCGTCACGGATCCGGCGGAACATGGCGGCCCTTGTCGAGAGGTGCAGTCAGTGTAGCGGCCCCTTCCCCGTCGCGCTCAGGCTCGCTTTGGCGCCCCTGGTGCCGACCCGGCGGCAGCGCTTTCGAGCTGGCGGCCTGACAGGGGGCCGCCGCCGGAAGCTGCTGCGCGTGATCCGGCGCCACGACGGCCCGGGCGATGCCACGAAGGATGTGCACCTCTGCCGCAGTGGGCCGGGCGCGCAGGATCAGTCGGGTCAGTCGCGGCATCAGCTTCCTGGGCGCTGTCGGGTCAAGGAAGCCGATCCGCTCCAGCGTCTGTCGCCAATGCTCGAGCAGCCCCAGCAGGCTGCGGCTGTCCGCGCGCGGTTCACGCTCCACCCTGGACCGCACATCGAAGCCCCCCAGGGCCTGACGCCACTCGTAGGCCAGGATCTGGACGGCCTGGCCAAGATTGAGCGAGCCGTAGTCGGGTGCAGTCGGAATGCTCAGGCAGACATGGCAGCGGTAGACGTCTTCGTTGGCCAGCCCGACCCGTTCCGGGCCGAAGACGAAGGCCACTGTGCGCCCCTGCCCGGCCAGGCCCGCCAGGCCGGCGCGCGGGGCAACGGTCGGGGGGCCGAAGTCGCGGGGTGTCATGGCGGTCGCACAGGCGCAAGTGATTCCGTCCAGCGCGTCTTCCAGCGTGCCGACGACTCTCGCCCGGTCGAGAACGTCCACCGCACCGCTGGCCAGGGCGCGGGCCTGCGCGTGTTGCGGCAGGTCGTGCTGCCGGGGCCGGACGAGCACCAGCTCGCCGAACCCCATGACCTTCATCGCCCGGGCCGTGGCACCGACGTTGCCCGCATGGCTGGGCTCGACGAGCACGAATCGCGTCGGATCGCCGCGTGCGAGGGGCGCGGGGCATGGCGCAGTCAGCATGGAGAGGGCAGATAGAATCGGGGCCGTCGGCCGCGCGGGTTCCCCATTCTCGCGCGGCCGCTTTCTTCCAGCCCGCTGCCCTGCCCGCAGCCTCTAGCCGCCGCACACCGTGTCGGCCCCGGTCCATGTCGCAATCCCTGCACCCCATGCTCAACATGGCCGTCAAGGCGGCCCGGGCTGCTGGCGCCATCATCAACCGCGCGGCGCTCGACCTGGACCTGCTCAAGATCGGCAGCAAGGGCCCCAACGACTTCGTGACCGAAGTCGACCAGGCGGCCGAGCGCGCCATCATCGACATCCTGCTCGAGGCCTACCCGGCACATGGCATCCTGGCCGAGGAGTCCGGGCGCGCACATGGCGCGCGGCACAGCGAGTTCGTGTGGATCATCGACCCGCTGGACGGCACCACGAACTTCCTGCATGGTTTCCCGGTCTATGCCGTGTCCATCGCGCTGGCGCACAAGGGCATCGTGCAGCAGGGCGTGGTCTACGACCCGACGCGCAACGACCTGTACTACGCCTCGCGTGGGCGCGGCGCTTTCCTCAACGACCGGCGACTGCGGGTCTCCAAGCGGACCCGGCTCGCCGACTCGCTGGTCGGCACCGGGTTCCCGTTTCGCAAGGGCGACAACTTCAAGCGCTATGTGAGGATGTTCGAGGAGATCATGCAGAGCTGTGCCGGCTTGCGGCGACCCGGCGCGGCCGCGCTGGACCTCTGCCACGTCGCCTCGGGCGCCTACGACGGCTTCTTCGAAACCGGGCTCAACCCCTGGGACCTGGCCGCCGGCTCGCTGATGGTTACCGAGGCGGGGGGCCTGGTCGGCAACTTCACCGGCGACGCGGACTTCCTCCACCAGCGCGAGGTCGTGGCCGGCAACCCCAAGGTCTACGCACAGCTGGTCCAGCTGCTGGCCCCCTACAGCCGGGTGATCAAGGAAGAGTCTCCCGCGCCCGACACCGCGCCAGCGGTCGGCGCGCCGGCGGCCTCGACACCGCGACCGGCCCGCGGCGACGCCGCCGAGCCCGCGGAGCCGCTGGCGCCAGTGCGGCGGGCGGCGGTGCGCGTGCGCAAGGCCGGCGCCGAGCCTCAGGGTGAGGGCAGCAGCGGCCGCCCAGGCGACTGACACCCGGACCCGGGTGGCAAGGACTGCCGGCACTGCGGCTTCCTGCGTCGTGGGGATTCGCCGCCTCCGGTCGCTGGAGTAGGCTTGCCGGCAGGGTGCCGCGTTGTGCGGGCACCAGATCCACCCGCCGGGAGCCGGACCGATGTCGATTGCCGAAACCACCTATGGCGACCTGCCCGCCGATTCGTCGACCGGCGGGCAGCTCAATGTGTTCGGGTACGCCTGGGGCTATGTGTCCAACGGCGACGCCGACTGGTACCGCTGCTGGCTGGTCGCCGGCCGCACCTACACCTTCGACATGATCGACTGGGACTCGTCGGCCTATGCCGACGACTTCCCGTTCGACTCGCTGCTGGAGCTGCGCTCCGACACGGGCGTGCTGTTGAGTGTCGGCACCGAGGACGGCCTGCTCTCGCGCGACGACAGCCGGCTGGTGTACACCCCGACCCGCACCGGCTTGTATTACGTATCGGCGCTCGGCTTCCAGGACACGGGCAGCTACATCGTCCTGCTGACGACCGACGGCAGCCAGGGCGACCTGCCCGAGGACAGCACGACCAGCGCGCGGCTGACGCCGTCGACGCCGGTCACGTCCAGCATCTCGGTGGCGTCCGACGTCGACTGGATCGCGGTCGACCTTTCGCTGAGCACGCACTACACCTTCAATGTCACGGGTGCGCTGCCCAGCGCCCGCATGAACCTGTTCGACGCCGACGGCAGCTTTCTCACCGAGATCACGGCCAACCAGGCGTACTTCGTCGAGAGCGCCGGGCGCTACTACCTGGAGGTGGCCGACGAATTCTTCTCCAGCACCGGGACGTACACGGCGAGCATGACCGCGACGGCGCGCCCCTTGCTCTCGGTCACCGCCGTTCATGTCGACGAGAGCGCGACCTCGATGCGCTTCACCATCTCCATGTCGATCACCAGCACGCAGCCGGTGAGCTTCACCGCCAGCACGCTGGACACCGGCACGGCCAAGGCCGGTTCGGACTTCGTGGCCAAGTCCGAGACGCTGACCATCAACCCGGGCAAGCTGAGCACGACCTTCACGGTGTCGATCCGGGGCGACACGCTGTTCGAGCCGACCGAGCTGCTGTTCGTGGGACTGAGCAACGTGCAGAACGCGCTGGCCGGGGACGACAGCGTCGGCTGGGGTGCGATCTTCGACAACGACCAGGGCAGCACGGTGCTGCCGACCGACCCCTTCGTCACCTTCCAGTGGCATCTCTACCCCGGCACAGGCGCCAACGTGCTGCCGGTGTGGACCGACTACACCGGGCGTGGCGTCAAGGTGGCGGTGTTCGACCAGGGCATACAGGCCAGCCACCCCGATTTCGACGGCGTCCTGCTGGCCGGTCAGGGTCGCGACGCGTCCAACCTGGCCATGGGCGGCGAGCCCCGAAGCGCGGACGACAACCACGGCACGGCCGTCGCGGGCGTGATCGGTGCCGAGCGCAACGGCCTGGGCGGCGTCGGCGTGGCCTACGGGGCGAACCTGGTCTCCATCTACTCGCCGCTCCTGCTCAGCGACATGATCTTCGGCGACGTGATCGCCAATGCCTACACGCACGCCCTGAACTTCGACATCCTCAACGACAGCTGGGGCTTCGCGCCAAAGAGCCAGCAGTTCGCCCAGAACGTGCCGTGGGCCTTCCTGGACAACTTCCGCACCAGCACTTTCGCGGCGGAAGCCACGGCACTGAAGAAACTGGCCGACCAGGGCCGTGGCGGCCTGGGCACCATCGTCGTGCAGTCGGCAGGCAACAGCTACGACTTCGGCGACGACACCAACCTGCACAACTTCCAGAACAGCCGCTACATCGTCACGGTGGCGGCGACCGACTTCGAGGGCAACGTCACCAACTACAGCTCTCCCGGGGCCTCGGTGCTGGTCGCCGCGCCGGGCGGCGGCGGGGACAACCCCTTGTCGGACATCTGGACCGCCGACCGCACGGGAAGCGCGGGTTACGACAGCAGCGACTTCACTTCGATCAACGGCACCTCGTTCTCGGCTCCGCTGGTCTCGGGCATCGTCGCGTTGATGCTGGAAGCCAACCCCCGGCTCGGCTGGCGTGACGTGCAGAAGATCCTCGCCTACAGCGCCGTCGAGACCGGCAGCGCAGGCAATGACTGGAAGTACAACGGGTCGCGCGACTGGAACGGCGGTGGCCTGCACCACGACGCCACGCTTCACGACCTGGGCTACGGACTGGTCGACGCGCGCGCGGCCGTGCGGCTGGCAGAGAGCTGGGGTCCGGGGGCGGCCACGTCGGCCAACCTGTCCGAGCTCAGGGTCCCGGTGGCGCAGCCGGTCACCATCCCCGACGGCAGTTCGCTGGTCTCGCAGAGCGCGTTTGTCGACCGGGCCATCGACGTCGAGCGCGTCGAGGTGACGGTCGACATAGACCACCCCTACATCGGCGACCTGGCCATCCTGCTGATCTCCCCAGCCGGGACCGCCAGCTGGCTGCTCTGGCGCGCCGGTCAGACACCGCTGAGCGCCTACGGCGTCGACCAGGCGGACATCGACTTCACCTTCAGTTCGGTCCTGCACATGGGGGAGTCCTCGCTGGGTCGCTGGGACCTCTCGGTGTTCGACTTCGCGACCGGCGACGTCGGCGTGCTGCGCTCCTGGACGCTCAACCTGATCGGCAAGGCCGACAGCGCCGATGACACCTACTTCTACAGCGACGAGTTCGCCGAGGCCCTGGCCGACCAGCCCGCGCGCGGCACGCTGACCGACAGTGGCGGAATCGACACCCTGAACGGCTCCATGCTGACCGGCAAGCTCACGCTGGACCTCAACCCCGGCGCCAGCAGCACGCTGGACGGCAAGACGCTGCGCGTCGACGCCTCCACCACCATCGAGCATGCCTGGGGCGGGGATGCGGGCGACTCGATGTCGGGCAATGCGGCGCACAACGCGCTTTACGGTGGGCGCGGCAACGACACGCTCAACGGTCGGGCCGGCAACGACACCTTGGCCGGTGGAACCGGCAACGACAGCCTGGACGGCAGCACCGGTGTCGACACGGCGGTCTTCGACGGCCCACGCTCGGCGTTCAATGCCGTGCGCAACCAGCGCGGCTGGAACGTCGAGCACAAGTCCGGCGGCGCGCAGGGCCGCGACACCGTGATCGACTGCGAGCGATTGCTCTACGACGACATCGGCCTGGCCTATGACCTCGACGGCAACGCGGGCTACACGGCGCAGATCATCCGCGCACTGTTCGGCAAGGCCTTCCTGGGCGAGGAGGTCTACGTCGGCATCGGCATCTCGCTGCTTGATGGCGGCATGAGCTACGCGGACGTGGTGAGCCTGGCCATCGGCACGCCCTTGTTCGAGAGCCTGGCCGGCTCGCGCTCCAACACCGACTTCGTCAAGCTGCTCTGGCTCAACGTGATGGGCTCACCGGTCGATGCCAACAACCTGGCCTACTACCGTGGCTTGCTCGACAGCGGGGCGATGACCCAGGCCTCGCTGGGTCTGGCGGCCTGCCAGACCAGCTTCAACACGCAGAGCTCGGACCTGCTGGGCCTGGCGTCCAGCGGCATCGAATACTGGCCGGCCGGCTGAGGCGCGCGCCACCCGGTGCTTGCCATGGCGGCACCGGCCGGCCTTGCGGGGTGACAATGGCGGCGTGCACCTGATCAACGCCGACCTTCATTCACACTCCGCGGTTTCCGACGGTGCGCTCGCACCCGGCGCCCTGGCCGCACGCGCCGCGGCCTCGGGGGTCGAGCTGTGGGCCCTGACCGATCACGACGAGGTCGGCGGCCTGGCGGAGGCCCGCGATGCAGCGCTCGACCTCGGAATGGACTGGCTCAGTGGCACCGAGGTGTCCGTCACCTTCGCGGGTGAGACGGTGCATGTGCTCGGCCTGGGCTTCGACCCTGCCGACGAGCACCTGAGGAGCGGCCTGGCCGCCACGCGCAGCGGCCGACAGGAGCGTGCGCGGCGCATGGGCGAAGACCTGGCCCGGGCCGGCATCCATGGCGCGTTCGAAGGCGCTGCGGCCCTGGCCGGCAACCCGGACCTGGTGTCGCGCACGCACTTCGCGCGACACCTGGTCGACAAGGGGGTCTGTGCAAGCCTGCACGAGGTGTTCCGCCGCTACCTCAAGCCCGGCAAGCCCGGCTATGTGCCGCACCGGTGGGCCGGCCTCGGCGACACCGTGCGCTGGATCACGCGCGCCGGTGGCATGGCCGTCATTGCGCATCCCGGTCGTTGTGCCTTCACGGTCAACGAGGAGTTTGCGCTGTTCAGCGAATTCGTGGCGCATGGCGGCCGCGGGGTCGAGGTGCTGACCCCGGCGCACACCCTGGCCGACCAGACACGCTTCGCCGGCATCGCGCTCGAGTTCGGCCTGGATGCCTCGCGAGGCAGCGACTTCCACGCGCCAGGCGAGAGCCGGGTCGAACTCGGCGCCCTGCCCGACCTGCCCGGGCGCCTGCATCCGGTGTGGCACCGCCTGCAAGGCCGCATCCACAGCCGCCAGCGGCGCCGGGAGGCTCAGGAATGGATGTAGCTCTCGAGCTGGGCGATCGTCACCTCGTGGTCGGCGATGATGTCGTCCATCAGGTCGCGGATCGACACCATGCCCAGGACCTTCTCGCCGTCGACGACCGGCAGGTGACGGATGCGCTTCTCCCGCATCAGCGCCATGCAGTCGTGGGTGGTCGATTTCGGCGTGACGACAAACACCTGAGCCGACATGATGTCGCGCACCGTCGTCTCGCGTGAGTTGCGACCCGCCAGCGCCACCTTGCGCGTGTAGTCCCGCTCGGACATCACGCCCACCATGCGCTCGCCGGCCATGACCACCAGTGCGCCGACCTCGTGCTCGGCCAGCAGTCCCAGTGCGTCGTAGACACTGGCGTCGGCGTCGACCGTTCGCAGGCTGCCCTGGCGCCCGGCCAGCAGGTGGGAAACAGGCTTCATCGAACAACTCCTCCACTCGGAGCGCCAAGGCTACACAGAACGCCATTCGGGCAGCAAGGGGGTCAGCCCGATGGGGTCATGGGCGGCTCGTCCGCAGAAACCCTGAATTCCGATCGACCGCGTTCGCCGTCCGGTCGCCAGTCATGCGCACCGGCGACTTGTGCCACCATCTCGCCAGGACTTCCCGGCACCTGACCCCCATGGCCCGTCCCCATGTCCCCTGGCGCAGACGCGCACGTAGGCTGACCGCAGCCGCCACCCTCGCGACGCTGGCGCTGCTGGGCGGCTGCGCCGTGCTCGACGAGCAGCAACGGCGCTGGATCTTCCAGCCCGGTGACCGCACGTGGTGGGGTGGCACCTTGGCTGCGCAAGGCATGGCGGACGTCTGGATCGAGTTCCCCTCCGCTGACGAAGGCCGGCAGGTGCGATTGCATGGGCTGTGGCTGGCCCAGAGCGACCCGCAGGCGCCGCTGCTGCTCTACCTGCACGGTGCGCGCTGGGATGTGCGCGGCAGCGCGCATCGCATGCGGCGCATGCACGAGCTGGGGTTCTCGGTGCTGGGGGTCGACTACCGGGGCTTCGGGCGCAGCGCCGACAGCCTGCCGTCCGAGCAGCGCGCCCATGAAGACGCGCTCGCGGCCTGGAACTGGTTGCGCCAGCGCCAGGGCGCCGCACGCCGCTTCATCTTTGGTCACTCGCTGGGCGGCGCGATCGCGGTCGGGCTGGCGGCCGAGGTCGAGGACGAATCCGGCTTGATCGTCGAAGGCAGCTTTCCCTCTGTGCCCGAGGTGTTTCGAAGCCTGCGCTGGGGCTGGCTGCCGCTGGAGCCCTTCATCACCCAGCGCTTCGATGCCGCCGGGCGCATTGCGCTGGTGAAGTCCCCCGTTCTGGTCGTGCATGGCGCCGACGACCAGCTGATCCGCCCCGAACTGGGCCGTGGTCTGTACGACCGGGCGCTGCCCCCGAAGCGCTTCGAGCTGGTGGAGGGCGGCTCCCACCACAACACCAACGCGGTCGGCCAGCCCCAGTACCGGGCCGCGCTGGCCGAGTTGTTCGGCATCGGCGCAAGGATCGGTGGTGGCCCTCAATCGGCCAAGGCGCAATGCACGGGCACGGCGCCGAGCAGTTGCGTCAGCCATCTTGGCGACAGGCCCAGCAGGTAACCACGGCGACCGCCGTTGACGAGGATGCGCGGCAAGTCCAGCACGCTGGCTTCGACATGCACCGTCATGGCCTTCCTCAGACCGAACGGGGAGGTGCCACCCACGAGGTAGCCGCTGTGCCGCTGCGCCACGTCGGGCGCACAGGGTTCGATCGCCTTCACGCCCAGCTCGCGGGCCAGCGCCTTGGTGCTGACCTGCCGGTCGCCGTGCATCAGGACGATCAGCGGCCGGCGCTTGTCGTCCTGCATCACCAGGGTCTTGACGACCATGTGCTCGTCGACACCGAGCTGCCGCGCCGACTCTGCCGTACCCCCATGCTCGACGTAGTCGTACGGGTGCTCGGTGAACTCGGCGCCCGCCCGGCGAAGCGCCTGCGTGGCCGGCGTCTCGCTGACGCGCGCGCTGCGGCTCACGCGAGCCCCTCACCGGTCGGGGTGGACAGCCGATCAGGCCCTGCGAACCGCGGCCCGGCAGCGCACGGTGAGCTCACTGGAGTACCTTCGCCCCCATGGGGCTCCGGTATGAGCGCTTGGGGGCGGCCCGGCGCGCTCATGACCGGCCCTCCACGGTCCGCGCCCGTGCGCGCTGCTCTTCCTGCAGCCGAAGCACGCGCCGCTGCACCTTGCCTGTCGTGGTCATCGGCAACGCTTCGACGAACTCGATCTCGCGCGGATACTCGTAGGGCGCGAGCCGGCCGCGCACGAACGACTGCAGTTCGGCGACCAGCCTGTCGTCGGCGCCGAACCCGGTCGCGACGACGACATAGGCCTTGACCAGCGTGCCACGCTCGGCGTCGGGCTTGGGCACCACCGCGGCGTTGGCAACCGCGGGGTGGCGCACCAGGCAGTTCTCGACCTCGCTGGGGCCGATGCGGTAGCCGGCCGCCTTGAACATGTCGTCGCTGCGGCCCTGGTACCAGAGGTAGCCCTGCTCGTCCATCACCGCCATGTCGCCGGTGCGGCACCAGCTGTCCGCCGGATCCCCGGTGAACTTCTCGCGGGTTGCGGCCTCACGCCCCCAGTAGCCGAGGAAGAACACCGGATCGAGGTGACCGTGGCGGTCGCGCCGGTGCACGGCCACGTCGCCCGGCACGCCCGCAGGACAGGGTCGGCCGGACTCGTCGATCACGGCCACGCGGTGCCCGGGATAGGCCCGCCCCATGCTGCCGGGCCGGGCGGCCCAGCCGGGGTGCGCGCGCCCTCGCCCGTCGCACCACTGCCCGCAGTTGCCGACCACGTAATTGATCTCCGTCTGACCGAACATCTCGTTGACGCCGGTGCCGAGCTCGCGGCGGCACCAGTCGAACACGGTCTCGCCTACCGCCTCGCCGGCGCTCATCACGGCGCGAAGCCTGAGCCGGTAGCGAACGCGCGGTTCCGGCACCGCCTTCATCATCGCCTTCAAGGCCGTCGGGAACAGGAAGCTGTGGGTGACGCCATGCGCCTGCATCAGCTCGAACGCGCGCTCGGCCGAGAACCGCCCCTGAAAGGCCACGATTTCCCGTCCGAAGTACAGCGTCGGCAGCAGGGCATCCATCAGGCCACCGGTCCAGGCCCAGTCGGCGGGGCTCCAGAACACTTCGTCCGCTGCGCTGCCGAACCAGTTCTGGCTGCACACGAAGCCCGTGAGGTTGCCGATCAGCGCCCGGTGCGGAATGCTCGCTCCCTTGGGCGGCCCCGTCGTGCCACTGGTGTAGATGAGCAGGGCTGCATCGTCGGCGGCCGTGGTGACCTGGACGTCCGCCGCGCTGGCGCCCTGCAGCAATGCGTCCCAGTCCAGGTCGCCTTGCCCGCAGGCGTCGCCGGCAGCGACCACATGGCGCAGGGCCGGGCAGGACCCGCGCACGGCCAGCACGTTGGCGATCGAGGTCTCGTCGACCAGCGCGGCCACCGCGCACCCGTCCCGCAGGCGGTACTCCAGCGCTTCCGGGCCGAACAGCATCGAAAGTGGCATCGCGACGGCCCCGATCTGCAGCACCGCCATGTACGCCACTGCAGTGTGCGGACGCTGCGGCATCACGATGGCCACGCGGTCACCCCGCTGCACGCCGAGGTGACGCAGCCCGCTGGCCAGGCGAGCCGACTGAGCCTGCAACTGGGCGTAGCTCAAGCGACCTTGCTGTCCGTCCTCACGCTGCCAGCGGATGGCCGTCCGACCGGCGGTGCGCGCATCCTCAGCCCAACGGCGCGCGCAGACCTGCGCGATGTTGAAGGACTCCGGCACCTGCCAGCGGAATGCACCGTGAAGGTGCTCGTAGGGGTCGCGACGCGTCATGCGCGCCACTCTAGCCGGAACGCCCGGACCTGGCTTTCAAGTTCTCCAGAGGCGGGCCGAAATCCCGGCCAGCCCCCCCGGTCCCTGCGACGACCGGCCAGACCCAGCGCAGCCTTCAACCGCCGAGATCATGCCGTTCGCCCCCCTTGCTTCCGTCAGGAGCCGACTCGTCGTCGGGGCTCCACTGCCCTGCAGCGTCTACGACAACGACCAGACCCTGCTGCTGGCCCGCGGCAAGCTCGTCGGTTCGCACGAGCAGCTCGACGCCCTGTTCGAACGCGGTGCGCTCGCCGACGTCGACGAGCTTCTGACGCCCGGTGAGCGTCTGCGCCGTGCACCTCGGGAAGCCCTGCCCCGCCTGTGGAACGAGGGCCTGGGCCGCATCAACCAGGCACTCATGACCGCGCCCACGCCCAGCTTCACGATGGCGCTCGACGAGGCCGCGGGACTGGTGCTCGGGCTGGTGACGCGCGACCCTGACCTGGCCATCTTCCAGGTGCTTCGACAGGCGGGCGGCCCGGACGTGGAATACGGCGTGCGGCGCTCGACGCATACGGCCATCACGAGCTACCTGGTCGCCCAGCGACTGGCCTGGGAGCCCGGGCAGCTCGAGAGGGTGTTCAAGGTCGCACTGACCATGAACATGTCCATGCTGGCACTGCAGGGCCAACTGGCCCGCCACCAGGGACCCTTGAGCCCCGAGGTCAAGGCCGAGATCGCCACCCACCCGATGCGCAGCGTCGAGCTGCTGGCCCATGCCGGCATCCGCGATGACGACTGGCTGCAGGCGGTGGCGCGGCATCATGAGGTCGAGGACGGCAGCGGCTACCCGACCGGCCGCACCGACGTCGGCGAACTCGCCTCGCTGGTCAGGCGGGCCGATGCCTATACCTCCAAGCTGTCTTCGCGCTCGCACCGCGATGCCGTGGCCGCGGACCAGGCCGGGCGCCAGATGTTCATGCAGGACCCGGGTCACCCGATGACTGCCGCGCTGGTCAAGGAGTTCGGCATCTACCCGCCGGGCTGCATGGTGCGCCTGTCCTCCGGCGCCATGGGCATCGTCGTGCAGCGTGGCCCGACGGTGACGACGCCCGTGGTGGCCTGCCTCACCAGCCCGCGCGGAGTGGCCCTCACGCGGCCCGAGCGCGTGGACACCAGCCTGGCCGGCCAGTCGGTGCACGCCGTGGTCGGCGAGAGCAGCTGCCCGGTCCGTGTGTCGCCAGAGAAGTTGCTGGCCATGACGATCGGCTGAGCTGCCCGCCGGATCGCATGCTGCCAGGGCCCGCAACGGGCACGGCACGCGTGCTCAGCGGCCAGCGAAGCGCCGGAGGTCGTCTCCGGCAATCCGGCAGATCCGCCAGTCCGGCAGCACCGTCGCCCCCATGCGCTGGTAGAAGCCGATCGCGCTCTCGTTCCAGTCGAGAACGTTCCACTCGAAGCGGCCGCAGCCTCTTGTCACTGCCAGCGCTCCCAGGTGCCGGAGCAGATCGGCGCCTATGCCCCGGGCGCGGAACGGCGGTCGCACGAACAGATCCTCCAGATAGAGCCCGGGCTGTGCGAGGAAGGTGGAGAAGTTGGTGAAGAACAGCGCGAAGGCGACGACTTCGCCGTCCAGTTCAGCCACCACGGCCTCGGCGACCGGCCGCTCGCCGAACAGGTGTGGCCGGAGTTTCTCGGTTCAGCTCGACCAGGGCATGCACGTCGCGCAACTCGGCCGCGCGGATGAGGTGGGCGGAAGCGGCCGCCGGGCTGGGCAATGAGGACATCGCGCGCATTCTGGCATCGTGCCGGCCGCCGCACCGACGCCCGGGCCCTGCCTGGCCTTGATCTACAGTCTTCCCATGGACACCGAGCCCCCCTATTCGCCCATACGCCCCGGACGGCAGGACTCGATGGACGCGCGAGGCCTGCGCATGCAGCTCCACCATTGGCCGGCGGCGGGGCCGCAGCGGCACGCGCCACTGGTCCTGCTGCACGGCTGGATGGACTGCGGGGCCTCGTTCCAGTTCGTGGTCGACGAACTGCACCGGCTGGAAGGAGCCGCGCGCACCATCGTCGCGCCTGACTGGCGCGGCTTCGGGCTCAGCCAGGGCGGCGGCGGCGACAGCTACTGGTTTCCCGACTACCTGGCCGACCTCGACGCCCTGCTGCAGCACCTTGCGCCTCGGTCCGCGGTCGACCTGCTCGGCCACAGCATGGGCGGCAACGTCGCGATGCTGTACGCCGGGGTCCGCCCGCAACGTGTGCGGCGGCTGGTCAACGTCGAGGGCTTCGGGCTCCCCGAGTCCCGACCCGACCAGGCGCCCGAGCGCCTGCGGCAGTGGCTCGACGAGCTGCAGTCACCGGTGCGCCTGCGGTCCTACCCGACCCTCGACGAAGTGGCCACCAGGATCGCCGACGCAGCCCCCCGACTCGGCCTGCCGCGCGCCAGGTGGCTGGCGGCACACTGGGCAACACGGGGCGACGACGCTCGTTGGCACCTCAACGCCGACCCTGCCCACAAGCGCGTCAACCCCATCCTCTACCGGAAGGACGAAGTGCTGGCAACCTGGCGGCGCATCGAGGCGCCCCTGTCCTGGGTGGAGGGCGGGCGCAGCGACCCCGCGCAGTTCTGGGGCAGCCGCTACACGCGAGAAGACTTCGAGGCCCGGCTGGCCGTGGTGCCGAAACAGGTGCGGCTGCGTCTGCCTGACTGCGGCCACATGGTTCACCAGGAGCAGGCGGCAGCGCTGGCGGCACACCTGCACGACTTCCTGCACTGAGGCGCAGCCGCCCCTGGCCGGCAGACCGCGCCTGGCGCCTTGCGTGCGAAAATCCCCGCTTCGACATCGACCGCACCGCCGCTGCACAAGGCCCGCATGGACATCGAGCGCATCAACCTCATCGGCAACCGACTGGCCGACCTCTCAGCGCGCACCGTCGCGCTAAGGGGGTATCTTTGAGTACGACCGCAAGGCCCTGAGGCTCAACGAGGTCAACGCCGCGCTGGAGAACCCGGCGATCTGGGCCGAGCCCAAGCGGGCTCAGGAACTCGGGCGCGAGAAGAAGGCGCTGGAGACGGTGGTGGACAACCTCACCCACCTGCAGACGCAGCTGGCCGACAACAGCGAGCTCTACGAGATGTCCCGGGCCGACGACGACCACGACGCGCTGGCCGCGATCGAAGCCGAAGTCGACACCCTGGAGGCGATGGTCGCCGAGCTCGAGTTCAGGCGCATGTTCTCCAACCCCTCCGACCCGCTGAACTGCTTCATCGACATCCAGGCAGGCGCCGGCGGCACCGAGGCCATGGACTGGGCCCAGATGCTGCTGCGCCAGTACCTGCGCTACTGCGAGCGCAAGGGCTTCAAGGCCGAGGTGCTGGAGGAGACCGAAGGCGACACGGCGGGCATCCGCTCGGCGACGCTCAAGGTCGAGGGCGACCACGCCTTCGGCCTGCTGCGCACCGAGACCGGGGTGCACCGGCTGGTGCGCAAGAGCCCGTTCGACAGCGCGGGCGGGCGCCACACCAGCTTTGCCAGCCTGTTCGTGTACCCGGAGGTCGACGATTCGATCGAGATCGACATCAACCCGGCCGACGTGCGCACCGACACCTTCAGGGCCAGCGGCGCGGGCGGCCAGCACATCAACAAGACCGACTCGGCAGTGCGCCTGACACACCTGCCGACGGGCATCGTCGTGCAATGCCAGAACAGCCGCAGCCAGCACAGCAACCGCGACGAGGCCTGGCGCGTGCTGCGCAGCAGGCTCTTCGAACACGAGATGCGAAAGCAGCGGGAGGCCCAGCAGAAGCTCGAGGACAGCAAGACCGACGTCGGCTGGGGTCACCAGATCCGCAGCTACGTGCTCGACCAGAGCCGGATCAAGGATCTGCGCACGAACGTGGAGATCAGCAATACCCAGAAGGTGCTGGACGGCGACCTCGACACTTTCATCGAAGCCAGCCTGAAGCAAGGCCTGTGACGGCCCTCGCCCACCTGCCCGCGTCCGACGGCAGCGCCGCGGGCCCCCATACGAACTCGACGAGACCCCCATGCGCGAAGGTTCCGCCACCCTGATCCACCGGGCCGACTACAGCGAGCCCGCCTACCGCATCGTCGAGGCCGAACTGGTGTTCGACCTCGACCCGGCGAAGACCATCGTGTCGAGCCGGCTGCAGATCGTCCGCGCCCCGGGGACGACGCCGACGCCGCTGCGGCTGCACGGCGAAGGCTTGACGCTGCTGAGGGTGCTGGCCGACGGCGAGAGCGTGTCGTTCCGGCATGACGGCGGCGAGCTGGTGATCGACCAGCCGCCGGCGGCCGATCGTTTCGTCCTCGAGCTGCGCAACACCTGCGCCCCGGAGCGCAACACCTCGCTGTCGGGTCTGTACACCAGCAATGGTGGGTTCTTCACGCAGTGCGAGGCCGAGGGCTTCCGCCGCATCACCTACTTCCTGGATCGCCCCGACGTGATGGCGGTGTACACGGTCACCCTGCGCGCAGCCCAGGATGCCTACCCGGTGCTGCTGAGCAACGGCAACCTGGTCGAACAGGGTCCACTGGAGGGCGGCCGGCACTTCGCGAAGTGGCACGACCCGTTCCCCAAGCCCAGCTACCTGTTCGCGCTGGTCGCCGGCCGGCTGGTCTGCCATGAGCAGCGCATTCGCGCCCGCAGCGGCCGCGAGCATCTGCTGCAGATCTATGTCCGGCCGGGGGACCTGGCCAAGACCGAGCAGGCGATGCGCTCCCTGGTCGCTGCCATCGCCTGGGACGAAGCGAAGTTCGGCCTGCCCCTGGATCTCGACCGCTTCATGATCGTCGCGGTCGAGGATTTCAACATGGGCGCGATGGAGAACAAGGGCCTCAACATCTTCAACACCAAGGCGGTCCTGGCCAGCCCCGCGACAGCCACCGACGCGGATTTCGGCAACGTCGAGAGCGTCGTCGCGCACGAGTATTTCCACAACTGGACCGGCAACCGCGTGACCTGCCGCGACTGGTTCCAGCTCTCGCTCAAGGAGGGTCTGACGGTCTTCCGCGACCAGCAGTTCAGCATGGACATGGCAGGCAGCGGCAGCGCGCGACTGGTCAAACGCATCGAGGACGTGCGCGGGTTGCGCGGCCGGCAGTTCACCGAGGACGCCGGCGCGATGGCGCACCCGGTGCGGCCCGACAGTTATGCCGCGATCGACAACTTCTACACGCCCACCGTCTACGAGAAGGGCGCCGAGGTCGTGCGCATGATGCACACGCTGGTCGGCGAAGAGGGGTTCCGCAAGGGCATGGCCCTGTACTTCGAGCGCCATGACGGCCAGGCGGTGACCTGCGACGACTTTGCGGCGGCCATCGCCGATGCCAACCCGGCGTCGGTGCTGGCTGCGCAACTGCCCTCG
>Ga0209573_1000729_pt1 | contig 61431 bp, 48 predicted proteins | sample TNRBio252014_DNA_FD_185870 | JGI IMG/M metagenome (GOLD analysis project Ga0209573, IMG submission 185870) | Wastewater treatment Type I Accumulibacter community from EBPR Bioreactor in Madison, WI, USA - TNR Reactor_6/25/2014_ DNA (SPAdes)... | ecosystem: Engineered > Bioreactor > EBPR >...
TTGAATCTGTTCCAATATCGATCGTTGCAATTCACTCACTTCAATTTTGGGACTCTTTGGCGTCGGCATCGCTTTTTTTCTTCGCAAGATACTAAACTTAAGCATCAATTGAATTTCGAACCACTAGCTAATCACTTTAAAATTAAAGGCTCCATTTTGGGTAGCGTTCCACACCCGCAGCCAGATGGGCAATACAGCTTCCGTGCCCCGCGCGTTGGTGATATCGCCCAGATCCAGCAGATTTTCGCTTTTCCAGCCAAATTCCTGCAGAAGCGATTTTACTTTGGCTTTGGCCTCTTCATCGTTGCCGCAAACGAAGTTGGTGTGGTCGCCCCCGCCAATCATGTTTGGGTTTACCATTAGCCCACACCACATGGTGTTCAATGTTTTTACCACTTTAGCCTGCGGGAAGGTTTTCTGGATTTCCTCGCCCAATGAATTGGTGTTTGAAAGAGATGGAATCAGGCTGGGTGGCATGCCCTGGCTGAAATCGAGCGGATTGGATACGTCTACGATGACTTTCCCGGCCAGGTGTTTTTCTGCCGAACGCAGCGCCTCGATGCTGCCGTCGCCCTTGGTGCAGTTAAAAGCAATATCGCCAAAAGCAACCGCATCAGCAAAAGTTCCCGCCTGGGCTTTGCCACCGGGGTGATTGGCTACAAAAGCCGTCGCTTTTTCGTTTTGGGCGCTACGCGAACCCATCATGACTTCATGTCCAAGTTCTAACAAACGGGAGCCGATGGTGTTCCCCACGGTGCCTGTGCCTAATACTGCGATTTTCATATTTGTGTTGTTTTAAGTGACAAGGTGACAAGGTGACAAGGTGACAAGGTGACAAGGTGACGCGTAATTTCACTTACGTCGTATCAACGATACAAAGATAGAATGGAACCACGCAAAGGATATAGTTCAAAAGTGGGGTGGAATGGTAAATTCTTAGGCGTTTCTGAATGCCAGCGGGGTAAGGCCGGCGTGTTTTTTGAAAAACTTGCCGAAATTGGCCGGGTCGGAAAAATCCAGTTGGTAGGCAATTTCAGCCATATTCATATCAGTATGCCGGATCAGGGTTTTGGCCTCTGCCATAATGCGGTCATTGATGTATGAAAGGGCGTTGCGTTGCGAGGCCGCTTTTATTGATTGCGATAAATGGTGTGGCGTGATATTGAGCAACTCGGCATATTCTTCTACCGTTCTTTTTTCCAAATAAAAATTGTTAATCAGTTGAATATATTTTTGCAATAGTAATTGTTGGGGTGTATTAAATCCTTCTTCCCATTGTTTAAACGCCAGCGTAAAGTCTTTTAATTGGTAAAGCAGGGTCAGCAATTTCAAGGTGGCTATCCGGCGCCCGTTGTGGCCGGCGCCTGCCTGTTCATATGCAGCAAATACGTCTTCAAAAGCCGGCGAAAATGATTTGTATTTCGATTGATTTATTTTAAAAAAATTGGTTTGCATTAAATCGAAAAAAGGAAATTCTTTTTCCAGATCGGGGCGAAAAAAGGAGAAGTTTTCTTTTTTAAAATAAATGAGATAACCGCTCGCACTTTTGTCGCGGTAAAAGCTGTATAAATGTCCCGGCGATTGAAAAACCAGAAAAGAATCCAGCTTCGTAACATCCACGTTGTCGTAGGTAATTTTTGTCTCTCCTGCATTTGTGACCAACCCTATAAAATAAAATCCCTTTTTAAAGGGCGGCATATAATTGTTGATGGAACCTTCGTTTTCTTTCAATCTCAGGCAGTAAAACAAGGGATCCCCCGTGCGATATTCCGATGGAATCGCCGCCAGAAAATCATTGATCTCCTGATAATAGGGTATATGCTGGGTAATATTTCTCACTCTCTCCCTCCCGCCCTCAAACCGGGCATTTCCACGAAAGAGGCATGTTGCGCATTGTGAAACACCCGGTGCGTAGCTTTCTGAAACGCCTCCTCGCCGCACTGGTAAATATCTACAAACGTTTGCGGGTTGCGGTCGACGAGCGGGAACCAGGAACTTTGCACCTGTACCATCAGCCGGTGGCCTTTTTTGAAGGTATGGGCAATATCGGGCAATTCAAAGCGCACTTTGGTCACCTGACCGGGCACGAAAGGCTCAGGTTTTTCAAAGCTATTGCGGTAGCGGCCGCGCATCACCTCGCCGCGCACCAGCATCTGGTATCCGCCCATGGGCGTTTTTTCGTTGGGATTTACATTCGGGGTATTATCTGGGAAGACGTCGATCACCTTCACCACGAAGTCGGCATCGGCGCCGGTGGTGGTTACGTATAGTTCGGCGGTGATTGGGCCGGTAGCGGTGAAATCTTCCTGCAAAGGCGCCGTTTCAAAGACCAGCACATCGGGGCGGCGGGCGGCGAAGCGTTGGTCGTCGAGCATGTACTCGGCGGTGCGGCCCAGGTGTACGTGCTCGGCATAAGGCACGGGTTTGGACGGGTCGCTGATGTATTCGGCGTGGCCCTCGCCGGCCGTGGGTTTGGTCTGCGACAATCCCTGCCCCGGTTGTAAGTACCAGCGTGTATTGACGGTATTTTTCGGCGGCCAGGTTTCAAAGGCGCGCCACTCGTTGGCGCCGGTGAGGAAGATGGAGGCCTCGGGCAGCGCCATGGCGCCTTCGTCTTTGAGGTAATAGTTGAAAAATACTTTTTCTATCGATTCGCGGAAGTAATACGAAGTGGGCGCCCCAAAGTGAATATTGCCCAGCGACTCGCCGCTGTTGCGCGCCCATTGGCCGTGCGACCAGGGGCCCATCACCAGGCGGTTGCTGTGCGTAGCGGGGTTTTGCTTTTCGATAGCTTCGTAGACGCGCCAGGCGCCAAAGCAGTCTTCGGCATCAAACAGCCCGCCTACGGTAAGCACGGCGGGTTTGATGTTTTTGAGATGCGGCCGGGGGTTGCGGGCTTTCCAGAATTCGTCGAGGTTGGGGTGCGCCATTAGGTCGTTCCAAAACCGGATCGAATCGCCGAAGTATCTGGCTTTGGCGTTGCGCAGGGGGCCCATGTCCAGGAAGAATTTGTAGTTATCCTGTACCGGCCAGTCAAAGCGTTTGGGGCCAACGGTAGTGGGCTTGGGGCGCGGCTGCCCAAACCCGGAATAAAAGGAAAAACCGTCGAGCAGGAAAAGCGCGCCGTTGTGGTGAAAATCATCGCCGATAAACCAGTCGGTAACCGGCGCCTGCGGCGATACGGCTTTGAGTGCCGGATGCGCGTCGAGCAGGCTCATCGTGGAATAAAAGCCGGGATACGAGATGCCGCTGACGCCTACGCGGCCGTTGTTGCCAGCTACGTTTTTAATCAGCCAATCGATGGTATCCCAGGTGTCGCTGCTTTCATCGGTGTCTTTTTTGCTTTTTTTGTTGGGATTGTAGGGGCGAATGTCTTCAAATTCTCCCTCACTCATCCAGCGGCCGCGCACGTCTTGATACACAAAAATGTAGCCCTCTCGTGCCATCACCATGCTGGGGCGGTGGGCGTTGCGGTAGGCATCGGCGCCGTAGGGCGCTACCGAATAGGGCGTGCGATTGAGCAAAATGGGATACGTTTTTGATTTATCTTTAGGGGTGTAAATAGACGTAAACAGCCGCACCCCATCGCGCATGGTGATGTATTGCTCTGTTTTGGTGTAAAATGTGCGGATGTAAATAGAATCTTCCATGCCGCTTTGGGCGTGCATGGAGACAAAGCAGGCTAGAAAGAAGACCAGCAGCAGGGTGTTCAGAATACGCATGACCTTTTTTTCCTAAAGGTAAAATAAAACTATCTTGTTGAAAGTGCGTTTTTTGTAATATTACGCGTAAACACCCGATCACCTTATTATTATGGCTGAAAAAGATAAGAGTAAATTAGACTGGACGCTACTGGGAAAAGTGTTGCGCCTGGCTATTCCATATAAGCGTTTTGTGCTGTTAACGGCCACCCTGGCCGTCGTGATGGCGCCGCTTGGCATTGTAAAGCCCTACCTCATTCAGGTAATGGTTGACGAACACGTTTTCAAAGGCGATATTCCCGGACTTACAAAGCTGGCACTGATCGTCACATTGCTTCTGTTTCTCGAAGCGACGATGCGCTATGTCTTCAATTATACGTCGAGTTGGCTGGGACAATCGGTGATCCGCGATTTGCGGGTGCGCGTATTTAACCACCTCACCAGCCTTCGCCTGCGCTATTTCGATACTACACCCATTGGCACTTCTACTACCCGTACTATCAATGACATTGAAACCATTAATACGGTTTTTTCGGAAGGTATCATCACTATCGTGGCCGATTTGCTAACCCTGATCGTGGTGCTGGGCATTATGTTTTATACCAGTTGGGAGCTCACCTTGGTGTGTATGACGATATTGCCTGTGTTGGTCGTAGCCAGTTATATTTTTAAAGAAAAAGTAAAAGCCTCTTTCCAGATCGTGCGCACGCAGATCTCCAAGATGAACGCTTTCTTGCAGGAGCGCATCACCGGCATGCGCATCGTACAAATCTTTAATGCGGAAAAGCAAGAACTCGACAAATTCAGAGCGATCAACCGGGAGTACACCCAGGCCAACCTCGACGCTATTTTGTATTACGCGATCTTTTTTCCAGTGGTGGATATCATCGCCGCAGCTTCGCTGGGCCTCATGGTGTGGTGGGGCGCCCGCAATGCGCTGGCGGAAGGCGGTATTACGCTGGGCGTGCTGGTGGCGTTCCCCATATACATCAATATGCTGTTCCGGCCCATCCGAATGCTCGCCGACAAGTTCAATACCCTGCAGATGGGACTGGTAGCCGCTGAGCGGGTGTTTTCGCTACTCGAAAAAACCGACAAGATTGAAGATTCCGGTCACCTCGCGCCGGCCAAGCTTCGCGGCGAAGTTGCTTTCGACCACGTATTTTTTGCTTACAACGATAAAGACTACGTGCTTCGCGACGTCAATTTTCGCATCAACCCAGGGGATACGTTGGCCATCGTGGGCAGCACGGGATCGGGTAAATCGACGATTATCAACCTGCTCAACCGCTTTTACGATATCCAGGAAGGCCATATCCTGGTAGACGGCGTCGATATCCGCGAATACCAATTGCAGGCGCTGCGTCGTCGCATAGCGATAGTATTACAGGATGTATTTTTGTTTTCGGGTTCCGTTTTTGAAAATATTACGCTGCGCGATCCTGCCATTACGCGCGAGCAAGTAGAGTCGGCGGCGCGAATGATCGGCGCACACGACTTTATCGCCAAGCTGCCCGGCGGCTACGACTACCAGGTGATGGAGCGCGGCGCTACGCTGTCGATGGGGCAGCGGCAACTCATCTCGTTTGTGAGGGCGCTCATCTTCGATCCCGACATCCTCATCCTCGACGAGGCTACTTCCTCTATCGACCCCGAATCGGAGTCGATCATTCAGTACGCCACCGAAAAACTGATCGCCCGGCGCACGTCGATTATCATTGCCCACCGGCTTTCTACGGTGCGCAACGCCCGAAATATTCTCGTTCTCGAAAAAGGCGAGGTGATAGAATTCGGGCCCCACGAGGAATTGCTCAAAATTCCCAACGGCCGCTACCGCGATTTGTACGAAATGCAATTTTTGCAAATGGCAGAAGGGTAGAGCTGCAAAATTTTGCGGCTCTACATATAAAATGGTAACAGATTGAATGTATGAATTTGAACAGCTACAATCAACGGCTTATTGCCGTATTCGGCACCTTGGCGCTGGTAGCATTAGCCGGGGCATTTGTGCTGGGTGCTATCAAAATTATCTCCAATTCATTTGATGGGGGAAATAACGAAGACACTTCCCTCCGAATAAATAGTGAACCGGATAGTGATGAAAAAGTACCGGTACAAACCGCCAGTTTTCTAATGCCCGTTCTCATCGACTCTATCAACAAAATATACCTTGTGCCGGTGAGCCAACTCAATGAGCCGGAGCTCGATAAAGACGACGAGAGCCTTTACGACTATACCGGCTATGGCGACGGTCGTTATTATAAGAAATACAAATTTGCAGGGTCATACAACAATATCATCGTATTCGACGAGCGAAGCGGGGCTAAAATGGCTATTTTTAAAGAAAAAATACACATCTCTTATTTCCAGAATGAACTGATAAACGGTAAAATTCAGATACTCACAATCAAAGGCGCCCGCCAGGATACCAACAAAGACGGCAAACTCAACGCCGATGATCTGGAGTCGTTTTTTGTCTATAACCTGGGCGAAAAAACCTTGAAAGAATATCGTGAAGAAGGAATGGGCTTGTCAGATTATCAAATTTTATTTGAATCCAACAAAATTGCCTTGTCGTTTATCAAAGACCTCAATAAATCCGGGGAAATTGATTATACAGAAGAACCGCAACTGCTCAAAATTCTCGACCTGGATACCGGCCTCCTACAAGATTTTGCCGACGACCAAATGCTGAAGCTGCTCAATAAGACGATCAATTGAGCATAATAAAAAGCGCCCCACCCAAGAGGTGAGGCGCCCCGTATTGAGCTAATTTACTTACAAATGTCGAGCGAGTCGTTGATACAACTCAGTGCAGCATGTAGTTTGGGTAAATGGGATACCAATACAATATTGCCCAGTGCAATTTGAACAACTTGCATAAAATCTTTCACTTTAGGCACATCCCGCATCGTCTGAAGCACCACTGGGTGGATCGTGCAACCGAAGTCGGTGAGCGGTTTTTCGCCAATTGTGGGATCCAGACGAATGATGATAGCCAGTTTTATTGCTTCTGCGAGCAGCGGGTTCGTCAGGCGTCCCTTGGAATCTACGGCATTGGTACCAGGTTTGCAGTCTATGCCGACTCGTTGCGCACCTCTTTTTAGCGCCGTCGGCGTTCCACTGCTACCCGGTAGCCATTCTAACACACAGGCGGCTGACTCCGGCCCAATAGTGAGGGTGGTTTGGGCTGTGCCCATGACAAGGGTATCGATATCTCCATCGCCGTCAAGGTCAGTGGAGAGCGCTTGCAAGATAAGCGGCAGGGTATTTTTTTCAATTTTCTGCACGCAGGTACTCGAATTAGCCCACATATCTGTGGCTTTCCAGGTTCTTTCGAGCTCGCAGGCCCATTCACAATCACCTGAAATATGCTGGTCTGTATAGGACAATACCGGATTGGGATCGCAATTGTCGGTAGCAGTTGCCACTCCCGTTCCTGTAGTGGTGGTATCGCAGGTTACCGTGATATTAGCGGGGCAGGAAATAACGGGGGCTGTATTGTCTACGCCATTGGGCACAGTAAAAGATTTGCCTTCGTTACAGCCCAGTTTGTCGGTAACAATCACAGTATAACTCCCCGCGCACAACCCGTTGAGATCCTGGGTAGTTGCGCCGTTGTTCCAGAGATAGGAGAGCGGAGATTCACCTCCTGTTATGCTGAGATTTATGCTCGCATCGCAGGAACCCGGACAACTTGGTGAACTCACAACAGCAGTAGGGGCTTGCAGTGGAGTGTAAAAGTCTTCCACTACCCCCGAAAAGGTACTTGCGTTAAGTACTTGGGCGCCAGGACCCAGGCCTCGTTTGGCAAATCCTTTCCAGAGCAGACATTGATTAGCGCCACCGGTAGCATTCATATCTGCCTGCAGAATAGCATCGCGGGCTACGATATAGGTAGGGGTATTGTTGGGCAATAGCGCCAAACCGTCGGTGACCAATTGCAACATCAGCTCATTGCCGGTAGCGAATCCGTAGAAATTGATCAGGTTGGCGCGGCATTCCCATAAGGCGCTGCACCATATTTCTCCTGCGTTATGCACGCCGCCGGGGCCGGTACCCACAAGCCAGGGACTGGTTGGAATCGCGGGATCGGCGTTGAATTGCAAAGGATCGGTATCGGCAAAAGTGAGCGGCGATTTGTTCATGTCGGTGCTATAAGGATAGCGACGTATGCCGTAATAGTAATTGTCATTCCATCCGGGATCCGCAAAGGCAAGTTCAAAAACGGAGTAGGCGCCCATTGCCCAATTGCCATTGATATTATCGGTCGGTTCAGCCAATAGTGCGAGAGCATAGAAGTCGGACCACCCTTCGCCCATGGCCCTGGATTGCAAAGCGGCAAGCCCGCCGGCAAGCCGGTTAGTAAGGCCGTGGGTAAGCTCGTGGAGGCCGATTTCCTGGTCGAAGCCCGCGTCGCGGTCGGGATTGGGGCCGTCAAAGATAAAAGATCGCCAAATTCCGGGGCTGCCATCAGGAGGTGTTGAGAAAGTTGAATTGTTGAGGCCGCTCTGGCTACGAATAATAACGTGGTCACCGCCCACGCCTCCCCGGCCGAAATTGTCGGTTTGGAAGTTGCCGGCCATTTCGTCAAACCCCAAGGCATATAACCTGTCGTGGAACCAGTTGGCCCAATAAAAGGCGTTAACTACTACTGACCTTTGGTTGTCAGCATTGGTAGGAGGTTGGGTGAAGTCGAGGGGAAAGTCAAAATTCTGTGTTGCCGATGTCGGCCTGGCTACATCAGGAGTTCCATCGTTGTTGCCATCTATGAAGGCATCGACGTTGTTGCCGGTTGTGGTGGTGCCGGCAGCCGGTATCCAGCCTGCGGGAGAGGCCACCGGATCGCCATTGGTGGTAACAACTTTTCTGGGTACTATGGCAGGCTGTGTGCCGTCAGGAGTGGCTGTACCCGGCGACATAGGAGAGGGGCTATCACTCGTAAAAATACGCCAGTTGGGGGGCGCCACAATGCTGTGAGAAATAGTAGTGCGGTATATCACCTGTCCGTTTTCGGCGTCAACAAATAGCTGGTATATGTAATCGGAATTGCGGGCGCCCATGTATACCTCCCATACCAGGCGCACTTCCGTGCGATTAAGCGGCCAATAATAGAGCTGTACCATCACGTCATCGGCAAAGTCGGCTCCCTTGTCATAAACCGATTTCTGCGTGACGCCCTCGGGACCTTTTTTGAGCTGAAGTGGAGATGTAGGCTTTACGCCTATGCCGGCAGCCGCTTCCGTTACCGCTCGATCTGACCTGATGCGGGGAGACCTGCCTTGTATGGTTTCTTCGAGGTTGGGAATGATATCGCTGCTGCAATTTATTAATTCACCCGTTTTCGAAAGGTTAACCCGCAGAACGGCGCCATAAACCGGAATGCCCCTGTGCGTTTGTTGTAAAGACAGGCGGCGTATCCCACTTCGGTTCATCACAGCATCGCGGGTCTGTACCAGGTTGCTGAGGTCTTTTTCCTGTAACCCAAATATTCGTTCATTAGAAAGCACAAATTGCCGGGCAATAGAAGTCGGCGATTCTACACTGGGGTTGGTAAGAAACCGCTTCGTACTATACATCGATTTGACGTTGCCTGTGTACTGATCCCATTCAATTTGTACATCAGGCATAATGCCTTTTAAATCCTGAAGAGCCTTTTGTTGATTAGGCTGTACGGTTTGGAGTCTGTTTAATTGTTTTAATCGCGCATCCCGGACATCGATAGTAGGTAGCGGACCTTCGGGGTCATTTGTCTGGGCCTGGAGGGCCATATGAGCCAGACAGCTCAGTGCTATGGCAAGTACAAATCCGGGCAATCTGGTATTGCCGGCGCTTATTACCTGCTTAAAAGCATTAATGAATAAATAGGTAACCATGATTTTGGTTTTTTAATGAGGAAAAAAGAACTGTGCATATTTTAATACAGGGAATAGGGCTCGCATTAACAAATGAAACGGGGATATTTCCCGTATCTTTGACCCAATAGATTACTGCTTCCATGCTCCGCATTTTCGGCATCAGACACCACGGCCCCGGCTCCGCGCGCAGACTCCTGCACGCTTTGGCGCACTACCAGCCGGATTGCCTGGTACTGGAAGCGCCCGCCGATGCCCAATCGGCCTGTGAGTTGTTGTCGCATATCGCACTGACACCGCCGGTGGCCTTGCTGATGTACAATGCCGACCAGATCAGACAAGCCCTGTATTTCCCCTTTGCCGATTTTTCGCCCGAATGGCAGGCGCTGCTGTGGGCGTACCGCCAAGGTACGGCCGTGCGGCTCATGGATCTGCCCGCCGCCCATCAATTAGCCATGGCCGACGACAAATCGGCAAATCAATTGGTATTGTCGTCCCCCACAGCAGATGCCGATACCCTGCGCATCGCCGCCGACCCACTGGGCTATCTCGCGGCATTGGCTGGGTATAGCGATAGCGAAAGGTGGTGGGAAGCCACATTTGAACAACAACAAGACGATATCGCACTTTTTGAAGGCATACAGGTCATGATGCGCGCACTGCGCGAAGCGGTGGGTTCGCTCGATAACCCCCATCACCTTTTGCGCGAAGCGTATATGCGCAAGGTGATACGCCAGGCTATGTCCGACGGATTTAGCCGGATTGCCGTGGTATGCGGCGCCTGGCACGGCCCTGTGCTGGAAGACGTGGCGGCCTACAAAACCTCTTCCGACAATGCCCTGCTGAAAGGATTGCCCAAGGTAAAAGTCAACGCAGCCTGGATACCCTGGAGCTACGACCGACTGGCCTTGCAAAGCGGCTACGGCGCCGGCATCACCTCGCCTGCCTGGTACGAATTGATCTTCGACCACCACCACGACGCCGTGATACAGTGGATGACCCGGGTAAGCTCGCTGATGCGCCGCGAAGGCCTCGACGCTTCGCCCGCCCATGCCCTCGACGCCGTGCAACTGGCGCAATCGCTGGCGGCCATGCGCGGACTAGCCCTTCCCGGACTGGCCGAACTCGAAGAAGCGGCCCTCGCCGTCTTTTGCGGCGGCAGCAACGCCCCCCTCGAACTCATCAGGCAAGCGCTGGTAGTGGGCAAAAAAGTAGGCCATATTCCACCGGAAGTACCGGCCATACCCTTGCAGCGCGACCTCGAGCAGCAACTCAAAACTGCCCGCCTTACCAAATACTGGGGCGACACCGATGTGCAATGGCTCAAAGCCACCGCCTCAAACCCACAGGGCGGCATCGACCTTCGCGAAGAAACCGATTTGCTGAAAAGCAAAATATTGCACAGGCTGCTTTTGCTCGGCATCGACTGGGGCGATCTGCAGGAAAGCCCCGACACGGCACTGGGTAGCTTTAAAGAATTCTGGAAATTGCGCTGGCGACCCGATTTTTCCATTCAACTCATCGAAGCCGGGATGTGGGGCAATACAATTTACGCGGCTGCCCAGGCGCATTTGTTGTACCAAGCAGAAGCGCCGATACACCTCCCGGAAGCGACCCGGCTGGTGCGCGACGCCCTGCGCGCCGACCTCCCCGAGATCATCGATCCGCTCATCAACCGCATGCAGGGGCTGGCGGCGCTTACCCGCGATGTATACTATTTGCTCGAGAGCTTGCCCACGCTGGTGAGCGTAATTCAATACGGCGACGCCCGCCGCACCGACGTGTCGGCGATGCGGTTGCTCAGCGACGAGCTCATCCCGAGGGCTTGTCTGGGCCTGCCTGCAATTTGCAGCCAAATAGAAGAAGAGGTGGCCCGCGATTATTTCCGCGTTTTTCTGGCCGTCAACCACGCCATCGGCGTATTGCACCACGACGAGCACACCGGTTACTGGCAAACGGCTTTGCAACAGGTGGCTATGCTACCGGGAGCGCATCCTTTGCTACAGGGTTTTGCCACCCGGCTGCTTTTCGATAAAGGGGTATGGGCGCTCGATCATACCAGCCGGCGCTTGCATTTTGCCTTGTCATCGGGGCAGTCGGCCTTATATGTTGCTTATTGGATAGAAGGATTTTTGCACGGCAGCGGACTGCTATTACTGCACCACCCCGGGTTGTGGCAATTGCTCGACGATTGGCTCTGCGAGCTGCCATTGGAGACATTCAACGAGATCCTACCGCTCCTGCGGCGCACATTTTCGAACTTCTCCCCGCCTGAGCGGCAGAAAATGCTACACCTGGCGCAGCACGGGGCGCCGGCGGGAGCAACTTCTGCATCAGCACACGCAATGGATGAAGACCGGTTGGAGAAGGTGTTGACTACGGTAAGGGAACTTATGGGGTTTGGGAAGCCTTCCGCACCATCGTCAATATTGTAGCAATAGCCACCGTCTCCCCCGTTTCGTCGTACACATCCACCAGCCACTTGACGATGCCTTTGGGCACGTCGTTTTCGTCGCGTTTTTCCTGGGCTATTTTTTCTTTTACGGTGAGTCGCACGCCGATCGTCATACCGGGATAAACGGGTTTGGTGAAGCGGCATTCTTCCAATCCGTAGTTGAGCATCACAGGGCCTTTGCGGGGCTCCACAAACATGCCTGCGGCTTTCGATAGCACCCAGTAGCCGTGGGCTACGCGGCGCTCAAAGGGCGTGCCTTCGAGCGAGGTGGCGTCCACGTGGGCGTAAAAGTTGTCGCCGCTCACGTTGGCAAAATTGGCGATGTCGGCTTCGGTGACGGTATGCTTGTGTGTCCACAGCGTTTCGCCGATTTCGAGGTCTTCGAAGTGCTTTCGGAAAGGGTGGACGTCTTTTTCAATCTGTTTGCCGCCGTATTGGTATACGCCGGTGATGGCGCCGATATCGGTGGGGTGGCCCTGGATGGCGGTGCGCTGCAGGTAGTGCTTAACGCCGCGAATACCTCCCATCTCTTCGCCGCCACCCGCGCGCCCCGGGCCGCCGTGCACCAGCAGGGGCATCGGCGAGCCGTGGCCGGTGCTTTCGCGCCCGCTGTCGCGGTTGAGTACGAGTATGCGGCCGTGGTAGGCTGCTGCGCCCATCACATACTCGCGGCTGATGCGATGATCGTAGGTGCAGATGGTGCTCACCAGCGAACCTTTGCCCATGTTGGCCAGGGCGATGGCGCCCTCGAGGTCGCGGTATGGCATGATCGTACTGATGGGGCCGAAGGCTTCTATGTGGTGCGTATCCTGGTTATGGAATGGATCGTCGTTGCGCAGCAGTACGGGCGGAAAAAAGGCGCCTTTGTCTTTTTGAGCGCCCACTACCTCGTATTGCTCGATATCGCCGTACACGACCTGTGAGCTGCGGGTAAGTTCATCGAGGCGTCGGCGCACTTCTTCCTGCTGGCCTTTGCTCACCAGCGCGCCCATGCGCACGCCTTCGGCCTGCGGGTCGCCCAGGGTGGTTTTGGCCAGTTCTTTGCTGAGGGCTATCTGGACGTCTTCAACCAGGTTTTCGGGCACAAAAATGCGGCGAATGGCTGTGCATTTTTGTCCCGTTTTGGCGGTCATCTCCCGGCGTATTTCCTTGATAAACAGGTCGAATTCGGGGGTGCCGGGCAGGGCGTCTTCGCCGAGGATGGCGGCGTTGAGGCTGTCGGCCTCCATGTTGAAGGGCACCGCGTTTTCGATGATCTGCGGAAGGGCTTTGAGCATACGCCCCGTGGATGCAGAGCCGGTAAAGGTGACCACATCCTGCGAAGTCACCGGATCGAGAATGCCGATACCCGCCCCGTTGATAAGCTGTAGGGCGCCCTCGGGAATGATACCGGAAGCGATGATGTCGCGCACCATAGCTTCGGCGAGGTAGGAGGTGATTTCGGAAGGTTTTACCACTGCCGGCACGCCCGCAAAAAGATTCACCGACAACTTTTCGAGCATACCCCAAATTGGGAAGTTGAAGGCATTGATGTGGATAGCTACGCCATGTTTGGGCACCATGATGTGGTGGCCGATAAATGTGCCTTCTTTGGAGAGTTTAGCAGTCTCGCCATCTACACAAAAAGGGCTGTCGGGAAATTTGCGGCGCAGGCTGGCGTAGGCAAACAAGGTGCCGATGCCGCCGTCGATATCTATCCAGCTATCGGCTTTGGTGGCGCCGGTCCAATAACTGATTTTGTAGTATTTGTCTTTGATCTCGTTGAGGTGCAACGCCAGCGCTTTGAGCATGCGCCCGCGCTCCTGGAAGGTCATTTTACGCAAAGCCGGCCCCCCCACGCGGCGACCGTAATCCAATACTGCCGCATAGTCGATGCCTTCGCTGCCGCAAGTGCCTATCCGCTCGCCGGTAATGGCGTTGTATTGGGGGATTCCTTCGCCCTCGTGGGGCGTCCATCGGCCGGTGATATAGTTGTGTAGGTTCATGTACTTCGGGTTTATGGGTTGTGGGTTATGAGTTATGGGTTATGGAGGCAAATATATAAACTTATGAACCCACAACCCATAACCCATAACCCAGAAGTGCTTATTTCCCCAGCCACAGCGCTCCAATGCCTGCTTCCCACAATTTATTATTCAGGGTCGGGACGGCAGTATTCAGCATGGCCTCTCCTTCCTTTTTTAATTTTTTCCAGGTTACATCCAGTTCGGCAATTCTATCCCGGGTGGGTTGGTTGACGAGAGGTATGCCGCTTTCTGCGTGGTTTACGGCGAACAAATAATTCGCCGTAAACTTATTGGGGAAATTTTCCACGTCGTCGTAGGCTTTGGATTTGCGCTGTACCATCTCTTCGTCCCAGGTTTTCATTTTTTTGACCAATTCCTGGGCTTCTTTTTTCAAGGCCTGGTGTTTGTCGCCTTCTATACCGGCGATAATACCACTCAATTGCGTTTGTAATTTCATCAAATCGTTAACCATTTGATGCATGGTATTCACTTCCTTTTCAGCATCCGTCATAAATTGGTGGTAAGCGGCATACTCATCGGCACTGATACCGTAAAGCGGGTTGGGGCGTATATTGAAATTGGTTTTGAGTTGTTTATCACCGATGGAGAGCTGCAGCCCATATTCACCGGGAATCGTTTTATGGCCTTCGTATCTGACTTCAATGTACACAAAAGGAATACCGGTTATTGTAGGATACCGCATGTCCCAGACAAAGCGGTTGAGCCCTTTCTTTTTTGAAAGGGTCGGCTCTGCCGGAGGGGCGCCTTCGTATGATTGGTAGGTTTTATCAGCTTTTGAACTCAGGCGTCTCACCAGGTTGCCGTTTTTATCTGTGATTGTCAGTGTTAGGTCTGTTGAATCTCCAAGCGCTTCCGGTAAATAATAATAGATCACTACGCCACCGGCAGGGTTTACGCCGCGCAGCGGATTTGTCCCATCAAAATTTGCACTATTGCCGTTTAATTCACTGCCGTGATTGGATATCCATGTTTCTTCGGGGGTATAGAGTTTCGGCTGGTCTTTGACAGCTTGATACTGTCGGAGGAGGCCCATATCATCCAATATCCAAAAGGCTCTTCCCGAGGTGGCCACGATCAAATCGTCGTGTTTGATCATTAAGTCCTGGATCGGCGTCACGGGAAGATTCAAATTAAATTTCTCCCAATTTTTTCCACCATTCCACGAGAGGTAAAGCCCCGTTTCCGTGCCGGCAAAAAGGAGGTCTTTGCGTACATTGTCTTCCCTGACTACCCGGGTATAAGCGCCATAGGGAATATTGCCGGTGATGTCGGTCCACGTTTTTCCATAATCCGTGGTTTTCATCAGTTTGGGCGTATGGTCGTTAAATTTGTACCGCGTGGTGGCAATATAGGCAGTGCCGGGAGCATGGGGCGAGACCTCGATGGCATTGACCAGGCATTCCTGCAGCGTCTTCGGCGTCACATTTGTCCAGGAGGCTCCGCCGTCTCTGGTCAGGTGTACGTATCCGTCATCCGAGCCCACCCAAATGACGCCTTTTTCGTGGGGAGATTCCATGATATAGCTGATAGTGCCGTAATTCTCTGCGCCTACAGCTTCGTTGGTGTAGGGGCCGCCGCCTTTGCCTTGTTTTTCTTTTTCATTTCGCGTCAGATCGGGGGATGCTTCTTCCCAGGTTTTGCCCATATCTCTGGTGCGCAATAGAACTTGAGCGCCGTGGTAATAGGTGTTGGGTTCGTGCTGCGACCAGATGATGGGAGCGTTCCAATTGAACCGGTATTTCATATCGCTGGCATCCCTGCCCAGGTATTCTATTGGTGCGGCCATGATGTTAGTAGCCGCCTGGGCCATATTGTCCAATACTTCGATGGTTCCCTGGTAGCTGCCACCCAATACATAACGGGGGTTGTCGGGGTCGAAAGCCAGGAAGGCGCTTTCTCCGCCTGCGGAATAAGCCCAGCTTCTGGTGCTGATGCCGTAAGATCCCATCTCCATGGAAGCAATTGAAATCGAAGTATTGTCTTGTTGGCCGGCATAAATTCGGTACGGGAATCCGTTGTCCACATTGATACGGTAAAATTGCCCGGTGGGCATATTGCCCTGAGTAGACCAGGATGCCCCGTGGTTGAAGCTGATGGCTGCGCCGCCGTCGTTCGAGATGCACAAGTTTTTGGAGTTGTTGGGATTGATCCAGAGGTCGTGGAAATCGCCGTGGGTTCCGCCGAGGGTTTCCCAGGTTTTTCCACCGTCTATCGACCGCAAGGCGGGGGCGCTGAGCACGTATACGGTATTTTCGTCTTTTGGGTCGGCGAATACTTCGATGTAATACCAGGCGCGCTGCACCAACTGGTGGTCGGCGCTTATCCTGCTCCATGATTTTCCGGCATCGGCAGACACAAACAGGCCGCCCTTTTCCTGATCAGAATCGCTTTCAATTAAAGCATAGACTTTCTCGGAATTGGATGGGCATACGGCAATGGCCATCTTGCCTTTTTCTTTGGGCAACCCTTCTGTCATTTCTTTCCAGGTGGCGCCACCGTCCATAGACTTATAGAGGCCGCTGCCCGGACCGCCGCTGATCACCTTCCAGGGCAAGCGTTGGTGTTCCCACATGGCCGCATAGAGTATATTGGGGTCTGTAGCGTCCATTGACAATTCTGAACAGCCGGTGCGGTCGTTGACGTACAGCATCTTTTTCCAAGTGGCGCCGCCATCGGTCGATTTGAAAATGCCCCTGTCCGGGTTATTTCCATTGAGTTGCCCTTGTGCCGCCACGTATACGACATCCGGATTTTTCGGATGGATAATTATTCTGGAAACCTGTTGCGTTTCTTTTAGTCCGATATGCTTCCAGGTCTTACCTGCATCGGTCGATTTATACACGCCGTCTCCATAAGAGGTCATCACGCCGCGTGGGGCGTGTTCGCCCATGCCCACGTACACCACATTCGGGTCACTGGCTGAAACAGCTACCGCGCCTACCGAGCCGGTGCCGAAAAAGCCGTCCGAAATATTTTTCCAGTGCTGACCGGCGTCATCTGTTTTCCATACGCCCCCACCTGTCGTGCCCATGTAATAAGTGAGTGGGTCGCCAATGACGCCCGTGGCACACACGGATCTTCCGCCCCGGAAAGGGCCGATATTTCTATATTTAAGCGGTTTGAAGTAATCGGAAAGTTCGATTCCCTGTCCGAAAACAGCGATCAGGCTGCCCAGGGTAATAAGGGTGGTAAGAAGCAGTCGTTGCATTTGTCGTGTTTTTGGGGAAAAGATAGGGAATATCCTGGAAAGTTGTTCTCTGTTGTGGGTTATGGGTTGTGGGTTATGGGTTGATTATGGTTAAATTTAACTCACAACCCACAACTCACAACTCACAACAGGAGGTTCATTTTTTATTCAAAACAAATTTCCCTGCCAAATAACCCATAGGCAGATACGCGGCTACCAGGTCAAGTACATTAAACCAGACGGGAGAGGGAAGCATAAACACATTGGCGATGCCTCCCAGTAAGAAAAAGCCGGCAACGCCCAGTGCGAAATACATTTGGTGGCTTGCCGCGATTTTGGCCGCCACAAATGCGCCGACAAGTGAGCCGAGGGCATGGGCTAAAAACGGCATGATAAAATGCTTGGACTCGAATAAATGCATGGACGCTTTTAGTCCTTCCGCAGTAGTGACATCAGCACCTTCAGGGGGCGGGATAATGGAACCGCTAACCATTATAATGCCCATGTTTACGATGCTTCCCACGATTACGCCGGCAATCACGGCCAGGATGTTTTTTACAATTGGGTTCATATCTGAGTGTTTTATTTATCATCAAATATAAAACAATTTATTTTATTTGTTTAAAAAAGTATGAAAATTTTATCGGCTGCCCGGCCCCATATACACTAACACCGGCAAATGGTCAGAAACGCACAAGCCATTTTGCCTTTTATCGTTGATATGCCGGTAGCTGAGTACCTCCATATTTTTAGTAAAAATATAGTCGATTCTATTTTGAGGGATTAATTGGGCGTCAAAACTGTTAAAAGTGCCGGAGGGGCCGTAAAGCGGTTTCTTTGAAATATCAAGTCCGTCGTGTAATTCTTTTTTAAAAATTTGAATTGGATCTTGCTGGGGCGTACAATTAAAATCGCCCATCAGGATTATTTTTTTATTCAACAATCCGAGCGTTTTTATTTTTTCTACAATTAAGGTCGCCGACATTTTTCGCGCCATTTCTCCTATATGGTCGAAGTGGGCGTTAAATATGTATAGCGTATCATTCGACATTTTATTTTTAAAAATGCCGTACGTGCATACTCTCGGCAATGCGGCGTCCCACCCCACAGAGCCGGTATCCTGGCTGGGCGACAGCCAAAATGTGGTGGTTTCAAGTAAATCAAATTTGGCCGAATTATAAAATATGGCCGAATATTCGCCTTTTTGCTTTCCGTCATCTCTTGCGCCGCCGACAAATTTAAAGTTCGGAATTTTTTCTGCGATATACGCTAATTGGCTATGCAACCCTTCCTGTGTGCCGCAAAAATCGGGGGCGTAATAATCGAGCAACTGCACAACTTCGTCTTTTCTTTCCGACCACGCATTTTCGTTGTCTCTCGGATTGTCAAATCGAAGATTATATGTCATTATTTTGGTTTGGCTATTTACTTTCATGCACGCAAGCAGCAGTAGTAATAGTGGGAGTAGAAAGTATGGTGTTTTATTTTTCATTGTTTTGTTTTATAACCAATAGCAAGCCTTGTTTTATAAAGTCCTATTCGCCTACTTTCTGGCAGCTAAAGCAGCCAGTACGATCGCTCCCTCACTCCCTCACTCTCCTCCATGTCGCATACAAGGCCTCCTGGGGCGGCAGGTCGGCGGGGATTTCGCGGAGAGGCTCGCAGGGGCGCCAGTGGTCGTGCATCTCCCGGGGCAGGGCCTGGTAAAGCTGTGTCCCTTTTGTTTTCCAGGCGATCATCTCGTCGGTCACCGTTTTGATAATGCGACCGGGGTTGCCCACCACCATACTGCGGGCGGGGATCTTCTCGCCGGCTTTGATAAAACACAGGGCGCCCACGATGCACTCGTCGCCGAGGTCGACTTCGTCCATGATCACGCTGTTCATGCCGATCAGGCAATTGCGGCCTATCGTGGCGCCGTGGATGGTGGCGCCGTGGCCGATATGGGCGCCGGCTTTGAGCAGCACGGTAACCCCGGGGAACATATGGATCACGCAGTTTTCCTGCACATTACAGCCGTCTTCAATCACGATATGGCCCCAGTCGCCGCGGATGGCGGCGCCGGGCCCCACGTATACGTCTTTGCCGATGTATACGTGGCCGGTTACAGCCGCCTGCGGGTGGATGAAGGCGCTTTCGTGGATAACGGGCTTAAACCCTTTGAATTCGTAGATCATGGTTTTACAACATATTTTCGCTGACAAGTGTATCTTTTTAGAGTGCTTTGCAATATACAAAGAAGACGAAAATCTGTTTTGGCAAATTTCAACTGGGTATATCACAACGACGCGGGCAGCCGATATGTAGTGGGGGTATTTCACGGCGACAATACCGGCCACCTGATGGTGTATTGCAATATGCGCATCGTGCTGATCGACTTCAACGTGCTGCAATCGGCTAATTATTCTTTTTTTATTGAAGACGAGTTGTGTGAGATGGTTATTACGCGAAAACCTGACCGGTTTGAGTACGATTTTCGCGTGAACCGGGAAGTGGATACGCCGCAGAACCGCGAGTGGCGCGCCCGCGCGAGGATTAATAAAATCAAAGCCTGGCTGCTGGTGGGCAGTTTTGTGACTGTGCTGATTCTTGTAGTGGGCTGGCTGCTATACCGGCAGTACCACCCTAAGGATAAGCTGGATGAACTGCTCAGCGGGCCCAACGCCAGCGAGACGGTTGCCCGGGTATTTGTGGAAGCCCGCCGACCCGATTCGCTGGTGATCCGCTATTCGTTTGTGGCCAACAGCATGGCTTTTGAAGAAAAAGGCCGCCAGCCCGCGCTCGCCCTGAACAACGGCCTGCCCCTCGAATCGGGCGACGAGTTTGCCGTACGCTATGCCAGTAGCCAACCCTTTGTAAATCGCATTTATTTCGACAGGCCGACAATTGCTCAAGTACAGCGCTACCGCGACCGCGCGGCGGCCAGGCATTTGTCGCTTAATCCCGATATCACCGAATCCCGCGCCCGCTGCCTCGTTGAAATTGCCTTCGACCTCAAAGGCCTCAGCGGCCTCGCCGATATTTATTTCCAGGATGTTGATCCGCAGAAAAATCCTGCGCACAACGAACAAACTTATAAGCGCTTGGTGCGCGATGAGCCTTTCCGGCAAGCAGTGGAGGGAAGGTGCTTGTAGGGGGTGTCGGCAGTCGGCAATCAGCAATGGGTGGTCGATAATGAGATTTTTATATTTTTAGGGTTGAATATTGATAAAAAACATTTCATCATGTTCCCGTATAAAAAAATCATCAAAAACGGCTATGTTATTCAAAATTCACAGCCACAACATGCCAAGGGATTAGAGGCATTACAACGGAAAGTATTTCCTACGCTTTCCAACAGCGAGATCATGACCGCAGCGCATTATTTAAAACACATACAGGTTTTTCCGGAAGGCCAATTTGTGGTACTCGACGGGGAAAAAGTAATCGGCATGAGTACGACGATGCGCTACCACCTTTCCTACGAGCCGCATACTTTTCTCGATATTTCCGATAACCTGTGGATCGAAGGCACCCACGAACCCAATGGCGATTGGCTTTACGGCCTCGACGTGGGCGTAGATCCGGATTATCGCAGCCAGGGTATCGCCCGCGAAATCTATCGCGCCCGCCAGGAGGTGGCCCGGCATTTCGGCCTCAAAGGGCAGATCACGGTCGGTATGATGAACGGCTACGGAAAGGTGGAAGATGAATTTACGGTGGAGGAGTATTTTGATAAATTAATGAACAAAGACCTCATCGACCCTACGGTTTCGGCACAACAAAAATTGGGATTTAAAATAATCTCGTTAATTACCGATTATCTCGACGACCCCACTTGCGGAAACGCCGGCGTGCTGATGACGATGGAGGCGACACACGAAGTATGATTGTTTTTTCACCGCGTCAAAATAACGCTCTGTGTGACTCTGTGAAACTCCGTTTAACTCTGTGGTAAAATTTCTCAGCAATGTTTAACAACGCCGTATAATGAGTCGTAGAATTATTTTTTTTACAATTTCGACATTGATGTTTTTTTCTTGCCAACAAGAGAAAAAAAACACCGCCTCCCTGCGCGCTCCCGCCGAATTTGAACCGCAACAAGCCGTGTGGCTCATATACCCGCATTCAGATCACGTAGAGGAATATTCCAATGTAGACGTAACCACTGAAATTATCCGCCAATTATTACCCCATGTGCGCGTAAAATTGGTAGTGGCCAACGATAGTATATTGACATTGGCAAAAAAAACACTGTCATCCGATTTTATAAAAAGTACCAATTTTGAATTAATAAAAATACCCTACAACGAATATTGGGCCCGGGATATGGGGCCGGCTTTTATTATTAAAAATAAAAAATTAGCCGTCGCCGATTTTCAATTTAGTACCTGGGGTTATTACGATACGCTGGCCGCATATTCGCAATTGGATGAAAAGTTGGACGAGCGGGTAGCGGCTATTATGAAAATTAACACCATTCCAACTTCCCTCATCAGTGAAGGCGGCGGCCACGAGTCGAACGGCAAAGGTACTTTGATGCTCGTGGAAGCCGTAGAAATGGGCAGAAACCCGGGATTGACCAAAGCCCAAATTGAGGCGGAATACACCCGGACACTTGGCGCCACCCATTTTATTTGGCTGAAGCAGGGCGTCCACGAAGACGATCACACCCACCTGGGTACTATCGACGCGCCCGGCGGCGTGAAAGCCTATACCGTGCTGACCACCAATGGCCATGTAGACGAGTTTGCCCGCTTTGCCGACCCGCAGACGATCCTGCTCGCAGAGATCGACAGCGCCGACCTCGCCACCGACCCTATCGCCCAGGAAAACCACCGGCGCATCGCGGAAAACCTGCGCATCCTGGAAGCCGCCCGCGACCAGGACGGCAAGCCCTTCCGCATTGTGCGAATGCCCATGCCCAAAACTATCCTGTGGAAAATGCAGCCCGGCGATCCCGTGTACCAACTCATCAGCGAAATGGAATTTGAAGACGGCCATACATTCCCGCAAGGCCGCGAGATCGACGTAGTGGCCGCTGCCAGCTATCTCAACTTCCTGATTTCGAATGGAATCGTGATAGGCCAAAAATACTGGCGGAAAGGCCTCGACCCCGAAATAAAAAAAAGAGACGATGCCGCCCGGCGTATCTTGCAACAGGTTTTTCCGGATAGAAAAATCGTCATGCTCGACGCTCTGTCGGTCAACTGGGGCGGAGGGGGCATTCATTGCATTACTATCCACGAGCCCAAAATATAGGCCATGACACACCAGGGACTCCTCTGCCTTATTCCGACCTTGGTCGTATTGGTCTTGTCGGTATTGTCGCGGCGCACCTTTGAGTCGCTGGTGGCTTCCTGCGTGGCCGGCTTCATCCTGCTAGACGGCTGGGGTTTTTTCGGGGGACTGACTTCCGCTATGACCAAAGTTATGCAAGACCCGACCATCGGCTGGATTATCATCGTTTGCGGTTCGTTCGGCTCTTTGATACACATGCTGGTCAAAGCGGGCGGCGCCCAGGCTTTTGGAAATTACGTGATCCGTTTTGTCAAATCGAGGCGCTCGGCCCTGATTACCACCTGGCTGATGGGCCTCGTCATTTTTATCGACGACTACCTCAATGCCCTGGTGGTGGGCAGTTCGATGAAAAAAGTGACCGACAAATTTCATGTCAGCCGCGAAATGCTGGCCTATGTGGTTGATTCCACGGCTGCGCCGGTGTGTGTGTTAGTGCCGCTGTCGACCTGGGCGGTATACGTGGCCGGCTTATTGGAGAGCACAGGCGTGGCGGCAAAAGGAGAAGGGCTGCAAGCCTATATCAAGACGATCCCCTATATCGCCTATGGGTGGACGGCCACGCTCCTGGTGCCCATAGTGGCGCTGGGCTGGATACCGGCGCTCGGCGCTATGCGTTCCGCTGAACGACGGGCGGGGGCCGGACAAACGATTCCCCCTCATTCTGAAGGCATGGGAATACCCGAACACGACAACATCACAAACCCCTATCCCCGCCTGGTGCATTTTGCGCTGCCTTTAGCCGTGTTGCTGGGCGCCACCATAGCCTTGCAAGCGGATGCGCTCAAAGGCGTGCTGATCGCGGTAGTATTCACCGTTGTTTATTTTCATCTCGCCAAAGTGGCCAACTGGAAAAAGTCGGTCGACGACGTATTCGACGGGTTTAAAACCATGTTATATCCTCTTGCACTCATCGTCATGTCGTTTGTGTTAAAAGAAGCCAACGACAGGCTGGGCCTCACACAATTTGTAATCGAAAAAGTATCGCCCTGGATGGACAGCCGCTATTTGCCGGTTATCACGTTCCTGTCGCTAAGTTTGATTTCCTTCACTACGGCCTCGCTATGGGGCATGTACGCCATCGCATTGCCCATCGTGGTGCCGCTGGCGCAGCAGCTGGGCGTGGATACCTGGCTGGCGGTGGGGGCGGTTGTGAGCGCCGGCGCCTTCGGCTCTCATGCCTGTTTCTACAGCGATGCCACTATTTTATCGGCCACGGCCTGCGGCTGCAATAATATTCAACACGCGGTGACGCAGTTGCCCTACACTTTGCTGGCAGCGGCGGCAGCAGCAGGGATTTTTCTTTTATTGGGTTTGTAAAAAATTACTACTGGTGATATTTTGTAACTGTTTAGTAGGGTTTAGCGATTGGGTTTAGCGTTAGGGTTTAGTTAACTCAACCATATCGCTAAACTGCTCATGCACTAAAACCCTACTAAACATTTACGATATTTTAATAGTGATTAATAAATTTCAAAACTTTACCCCTAAAAGAACCCTGTCACCCTGTCACCTTGTCACCAAAAAATTATAAAAAATGACCCATATTCAACTCCACACCCCCATACCCGGCCCCAAAAGCCGGGAAATCCTCTCGCGCCGGGCGGCTAACATGCCTGCCGGACTGGCCAAATCTACCGAAATCGTAGTAGAAAAAGCCAAAGGCGCCCTGGTCTGGGATGTCGACGGCAACCGGCTGATCGACTTTGCGGGGGGCATCGGCATGATCAACGCCGGGCACCGGCCTGCCCAGGTGGTCAAAGCCGCCAAACAACAACTCGATAAGTGCATCCACGCCTGCACGCTGGTGACCACCAACGAGCCGGCAGTAGAGTTATGCGAACTGCTCAACCAACTCACGCCGGGTGATTTTCCGAAGAAAACCCTGCTGGCCAACTCCGGCGCCGAAGCTGTGGAAAACGCCGTCAACATCGCCAAATACTACACCAAACGCCCGGCGATCATCGTATTCGAAGGGGGCTACCACGGCCGCACCCTGCTCACCATGAGCATGACGAGCAAATACTCGTTGTTCAAAAAAGGCTACGGCTCGTTTATGTCGGAAATATACCGCCTGCCCGCGCCCAATATGTTTCGACCGTTCCAAGGTATGAGTCGAGATCAGTACCTGCAACATTGCATCGACCAGCTCGACCACGCATTTATTGCCCAGGTAGATCCTTCTGCAGTGGCGGCCATCGTGGTAGAACCAGTGCAGGGCGAAGGCGGCTTTGTGCCTATGCCGACCGCCTTTTTACAAAAAATAAGGAGTCTGTGCGACCAGCACGGCATCCTCCTGATCGCCGACGAAATCCAGTCGGGTTTTGGCCGCACCGGCAAGTTGTTTGCTATGGAACACCACGGCATAGTGCCCGACATGATTTGTATGGCTAAGTCGATGGCCGCGGGACTGCCCATCAGCGCCGTCACAGGCAGGGCGGAGGTGATGGATACCCCGCATCCCGGCGCCATCGGCGGCACCTACGGTGGTAGCCCGGTGGTAAGCGCCGCAGCGATCGAAACCATCAAACTCATCAGCGATCCCAAATTCCTGAAGCGCGCCGCGCAAATCGGTGAGATGATCCGCAGAACGCTCGAAGGTTGGAAAAAACGCTATCCGCTGGTGGGCGACGTGCGCGGACTGGGCGGCATGCGGCTCGTGGAATTCGTCAAAGAACCGGCGACGAAAACTCCCGACCCCGACCTCACGCTGGAGATCCTCAAAGACGCCGTATCACACGGCATCATCCTCATCAGGGCCGGCTTGTATTCCAATTGCATCCGACTGCTGCCCCCTTTTGCCATTACCAACGAGCAATTGCGGGAAGGGCTGGCGGTATTGGAGGGGGCTATTGCCAGGGCGCATGAAAGGAGGAAGGGACTGGGGTGAGACTATTGGACTATTGGACTATTGGACTTTTGGACCTGTGCATAACCTAACTCTGTGGAACTCCGTGTAACTCCGTTTCACTCTGTGGTAAAAAAATTGCTTCGACTTTTAGACGATGAAACTATACTACAACGGCGATATCAAAACTATGGCCCGGGTTAATTCGCAGCCCCAGGCTCTCGCTGTGCGCGACGGTAAAATACTGGCCACCGGTACCTTGGACGAGCTGCGCCCCCTCACCGATGCTCATACGGAATGGATTGATTTACAAGGCAGAACCCTAATGCCCGGCTTTTTTGACGCGCATCTGCACCTCTGGAAAGTCGGTGACCTGCTCACCTTCAACCTCGACCTGCGCGGCGTGGAAAGCATAGCCGAAATACAAGATAAACTGCTCGATTTTTCACAAAAAAACAACCACCTCAGTTGGATAAGGGCGCGGGGCTTTAATGAGGCATCGCTTAAAGAAGGCCGCCTGCCCACCCGACATGATATCGACAAAGTCATACGAGATAAACCTGTTTTTTTGCAGCGCACCTGCGCCCATATTTCCTGTGTCAATAGCAAAGTCCTCGAAATTTGTGGCATCACGGCGGCTACTCCGGCTCCCTTTGGCGGTGAGATCCGCCTCGACGCCGACGGCGAGCCTTCGGGCATCCTGTGCGAAACCGCTCAGGGACTCGCCATGCGGCATTTCCCCCCCATCACCGATGCCGACTACGAAACCATGATCCTCGCCGGCTGCCGCGAATTGATGCGCCACGGCATCACGGCCGTAACCGACCCCGCCGTCATGCCCGATCTACTGGGAGTATACAAAAAAATGGACCGCGAAGGCCGCCTGCCCATGCGCATCCACGCAATCCCGATCATGTTGCCCGACGGCGGCGACGAACCCCTGCCTCTCCCCGAGTTATACGCCTCTGACCGTCTGGTAATCAACACTGTCAAATTTTTTGCCGACGGCGGCCTCAGCGGCCAAACCGCCGCCCTCAGCCGCCCCTATGGTCGTACAGTCATACAGTCGTATAGTCGAATAGTCGCCAATAAAGGCATCCTCCGCCTCCAATACGCCCAATACCTGCAATTGGCCCGGGAGGCCCAGGAGCGCGGTTTTCAGGTAGCCACCCACGCCATCGGCGACGAAGCCATCGGCTTTGTATTAGATGTATACGAACAATTAAAGCGCGAAAACCCCGGGGCGCCGCGGCACCGCATAGAACACCTCGGACTGCCGAATGAACACCACAAAAACCAGATTGAAGACCTCGGCGTACACGTCGTCACCCAACCCATCTTCCTCACAGAATTGGGCCGCAACTTCCGACAATACCTCGACGTCGATTTCTTGCAGCAATGCTACCCTGTGCGGTCTCTGCTCGACAGGGGTATCAACGTGGCCTTTTCCACCGATGCGCCGGTAGTCAGAGACCTCCGTCCGCTGGCCTGCATCGCCGCCGCCATCAACCGCAAAGACGCCGACGGCTTTGAAATAGCCCCCCGCGAGGCTGTCACGATGCAGGAAGCCCTATACTGCTACACCGCCGGCAGCGCCCTGGCCAACCGGGTATTTGACAAGGTGGGCAGCCTGGAGCCGGGGAAAAATGCGGAGATGGTGGTTCTCAGCGGGGCGCCTTTTGAATGTGCTGATGCGAACGAAGTGAGTCCCGTACCGACTGGAAGGAGGTCGGGATGCTGATTTGCTGATTTGCTGATGTGCTGATGCGACCGTAGGCGAACGAAGTGAGTCCCGACCAAAAGTCGGGGGAGTCCTGTACCGACTGGAAGGAGGTCGGGATGCTGATTTGCTGATCTTTAAATCATCAATAAATCAAGCCAAAGAGCCAAAGTGGAATTTTTTTTCCTGCTCCAATTTCCATGTCGTCCAGAGCTAAAAAAGCCTCGGGGATAGCTGTAATTTGACTTTTTCCTTTGTTTTTTCCTCCTACCTCAATCGTCCAGCGGTCTTCAATACGAAAATCACCGGCGGGGGAATAGCTTACAATATGCCGGTATCGCGTCTGGTTATAAAAAAAGGTCTCTCGCAAGTTGCCTATATCTGGTGTATTTGAAGATAACACTACCGCCAGATTGCTATTGTCTAAAAATATCTTCTCCGGTTTTTGCAAAGCAGACAAATTGGCGCCATGCGGATATAACAAGGCTATCAGTCGGGCGTTTTCCAAATGATGCAAATAGCGGATGAGAGTAACCCGATCCAATTGTACTTTTGCAGCCAATTGTTGGATGTTAGGTTTGAAAGGCACAGAATCGGCAATAAGCTGTAGCAATTGTCCGATTTTTCGAATTTGATATACCCTGCCTCTTTCTGCCGTGGCCAGATCGGTTTCCAATATCAGACCAACAACCTGTTTTACTCTGATGGGGTATAATTCGCGGTTTTCCAAAAAATAGGGATAATATCCTTCCTTCAAAAACGGTACAAAATGCTCTAAAGGACGAAACTGGAGTGTCAATTGGAGGGCAATATCCTCGTGGCGTTCGATGACGTCATGAAGTGTTAGAGGTGGAATTTCTGCTACTCCGGTCAACTGTAGATATTCCCGAAAAGATAGACCCGGCAATTCATACAAAACTGCCCTACGGCTCAAGTCGACATCTTGCTGGTTGATTTCAATTATGGAAGATCCCGTAAAAACAAGAAAGATATCGGCGTATAAATCGTATAAATTCTTAATTTCTCTCGACCACCCCCTGTATTTATGCACTTCATCCAAAAAAAAGTGCGTAATGCCGGTCGCTCTAAAGTGTTCTACTGTTTCCCGCAACGTATTCGTGGTGAAATGCAAATCGTCCAACGAAAGGTAAATGCCTCTGTTTTCCGGTACATTCAGCTGCAATTGCTGGAGCAATAGCGTAGTTTTTCCCACCCCCCGTGCGCCTTTGATGCCAATCAGGCGCCAATCCCAATGTATTTCTTTGTGTAGAAATCGAACGTGATTGACGTCGGTTTTTGCAACCAACAAACGAGATTGCAAGCGTAATTGATTCATTTTGATGTATTAATCCATCAAATATACAATAAAAATGATGAATTAATTCACCATTATTTAATTATAGTCAGAATTTATCGGGAGCCTGCCCGGATAAAAAAAACGGAGTTACACAAAGCCCTTCACTCCGTGCAACTCCATTTTACGTTGTGGTAAAAAAATCAAGGCAATTTATTGCACCACCAGCCGCAATACCTCCGTCCCCTCATCAGTCGTCAACGTACACAAATACGTACCTTTCACCAGACTGCCTGACGGCAGCGTGGCTTCATAGTCGCCGGCGTATTGGTAGTCATCGGTAAGCGTAAACAAGGCTTGGCCGGTGAGATCGAACACGCGTAGCGTCACTTGTGCGTCGTTAGACAGGTGGTAGCGGATGGTCGTTGTGGCGCTGAAGGGGTTGGGCGCGGCACTCAGTCGGCCCGGCGTTGGCTGGGCGATAGACTGTGCCGGCTTGGACACCTTCTCCGGCGCCTGCTCGGGGCGCTGCCAGGTTTCTTTGGGATGTATCGCATCAAGGGCTTCACCTTCGCTGCTGCGAGATTCCACATCGCTCAGGGCGCTGCCGCCGCCGCAATCGAAATTGCGGGCGATGAAGTTGGCGCCGCCGTTGACTTCGAAGCCGTCAGTGAGGATCACCTCGTCGCCGCCGTTGTATACCACGTAGGTCACACCGCCGGTAATGAGGCGGTTGGAAGTGACCGTGTTGTCGGCGTAATACGTGGGGGCGCCGATTGTGACGTCGTGATTCACTACGATATCGGGGATGCACTTAGGGGCCAGCCAGTCGCTGAGGCGGCGCTGAGGGTTGTCGCCACCCCAGGATGTCGATAAACGACCGTAGTAACTTGTAGCGTCGTCGCAAATGCCATTACCGCCGTGGAGTTGGCCGATGACCCGGTGGTTGGCATCGAAAAGCGGCGATCCTGAAGACCCAGGTTGTGTGCCGCCGTTGTCCCACTCTACTTCCCAATGTGTGAATGGATCTGTTGTGGAGCCGTCGGTCCAATTTATCCACCACCAGTAATTTTCGGCTGCGCTGTTATCAATCGATATCTTTTTTACATCTCCTCGCGGGTGATGGATTCCCGTACTTTGGCCGGAAGGCGGATCGCCGGTGTCCCAGCCGTTATACAACAAACTTATGCTCGCGTCGAGCCAGGGATCTTCGGTGAGACGGAATAAGGCGAAATCTGAATCGTCGTTGTTGGCGACGAGGATAGCGCCGGTAGTAGATTGCCACCCCGGTTCTGTTAATGGATTGGTGCAGCCCGGGCTCTCGTAGTTCCAGTAGAACGACCATGTAGCTGCTGCGGGGTTGGCCACGGCATCTTGACCTGCTGACAGGCAATGGTTGGCCGTCAGGAAGTAAGGCGTGAAATCGACGGAGGTATTATTGAGCAATGCACCCGTACAGATTCGAGAGCCGCCAATGACGATCATCGCCACGCTGGTTTTCTCCAATTGCCAGCTATTGCCTTCGGGGCAGTTGATATTTATCATACATGCGTCGGAATCTTCAAAACTCTTTTCACCAAGCAGGTTGATATAGCGATAGCCGTGTACGACTTTCGCAATAGATATTTCACCGGGATACTCCGCGTCTTGCGGCTCGTAGTATTCCAGGGTGATCATTTCGCCGTAAACAAGCCCAGTGGCATAGCCGATGCTGTTGCCGCGCTGCGAGTTGTTGTTGCGCGAGGTAAAACCGCCGATGACGTGCGAGCGGTCGGCGTTGTAGATATACAGCGTAGCGCCGGTGGGCAGCCAGAAGGCGTCGTAGAGCAGGTTGATCGAGCGGGCGCCCGGGCAGAGGATGCTGAGGCGCCACAGGCGGTCGCCGTTGGGCAATGTTTCCCAGGCGCCCGAGTTGTCGAGCGTAAAACCGGCGTCGAGCGGGTAGCCGAATCGCGGCGGCCGGCCGGCTTCGTCGTCAGCCTGGTCTTCGCGCTCGATGGCGGTCATGTTCAGTGGCGACATAACCTCCACCGGTATGCGTTGGGTTGAAAAAGCCTTGTCGAAGCTGTAGGGGGTACCGCCGATGTTGATTTGTGCTTCAGCGGCGCACCAGCCCATAGCTACCAGGAGCAAGGCGTATAATAAACGTTTCATAATAGCCTTTTTAGGAGTTGAAAAAATAGGGCTGCCGGTTGCCCGGCAACCTTATACATACATTAACGCGGCTTATTTCTCGAGCCCTTCGACGCGCTGCTGCAATTGGTTGATGAGCTGCATGGCTTGTAGCAACTGGGCTTGCAGTTCTTCGTTGCGCTTGTTGACGTCGATAGTATGAAGGGTGAGTTCCTCTACTTTTTCCACCAGTCGGCGTTGCATGTCGCCTACCTGGAAACCGCCTTCGGCTTCTACTTCTGCGGCGCTGGGCATGCCGGGCAGGTGGCCTTTTTGGGCTATGAATTGCTCCACTTCTTTCAGGCTCATCAAGTTGTGGGCGTCGGTGAAGACGTAGTCGGGCCATGCTGCCGAATTGCGCACGCGCAGTTCTTCGCAGATGATGCCGCCGTCAACGGCTAGTTTGTATGCGGCGGGGATTTGGCTAGCCAATACGCCTATACCTACTTTTTGGTTGATGAGGTCTACTACCAGCGCTTCGGAGCCTGCGCCGCCTACGTACACGTTGCGCGTATTTTTCAGGCCGGGGTTGTTCCTGGCGTTGTAACCGCTGATGTATACTGCATTGGGGTCCCAGCCTTGATAGGTGCCGATGAGGTCGAAATCCTGGTCGGAGGTATTGCGGCTATGCACTACGGCGTCAAAGCCGTGTACCTTCGCGGAGCCTTGTACTTCCAGTTTGTCGGTTGGGGTGGCTACCTGCCCCAGTATCACGTGGCCGCCGAAGCTGGCGACTTGCACATTGCCGGTATTGGCGTGGAGGTAGAGGTCGCCGCCGTTGGCGTTGAGGTCGAGTTCGTTGCCGTCGGTGCGCATTTCGATAAAGCGGTTGTCATCGCCCGGCGTAGAGAGGCGCAGGCGGTTGCCTACGGCGTGTACCGAGACGGCCGGCGTGCTCGTGCCGATGCCGAATTTGCCACCCAACGTCTGGAAATAGCTCGACTGGCCATTGAGGCCGATGCGGGCGTCGAGTAGCCCGCTGCCGTCGGGGCGGAAGAAATTCACGCTGCCGCCGCCGGTCGTGGTCGTAAAGCGGAAGAAATTGAGGTTGGCAGCAGCCGTACTTGCTGCGGGTTGGGGGCTGAGGTCAAAATCGGTAGCCGAGTGGTCGCTGAAGAGACGGAAAGAAGCTGTTGATGCGCTGTTGTCGATCAGTTCGAGGAAGTGGTTGCCGGTAGTGCGTTCGATTTGTACTTTGCCGCGGGCCACTTTCAGCATGGCGTCGGGGTCGGATACCAGGTTGGTCCCGATGCCGATCTGGCGGGTAAGGGGGTCGAAATACAGCGTATTGCCGTTGATGTCCATGTTGGGGAATTGCGCAAGCAGAGCGTTGGCAAAGCTCATCATTGCGCACACAAGAAGAAGAGTTACTTTTCTCATAGTAAAAAAGGTTTTTTGGTAAAAAATGTTTGTTAGGAATACCCCTCGCGGGTTTACGGGGATATATGACCGGAGGGGGCGGATAATTACAGGGGGGAGGAAAAAAAATTATGGATTTGGAAAAAAATCGTGCAATTTGCGAGTAAAGTTACGGGGATAGATAATCTCAAAACAACAATTACTTCGTGTACGACAGACTATCCATTATTACAGCAAACCTCCTGGGGGTATTTAACCAAAAAATAGATTTCAACCCCTTAGAAGCTTTGACCATCAAGCCAAAAGAATGGCTATGTTTTTTTTAACCACAGAGTTTCACAGAGTTCACACAGAGTAACCACAGAGTCAGATTAATTAATATGGATCGCTTAAACAGATTTCGGGTCATATTTTCAACCATTATGGCAATCATATTGGTCTCCACCAGCTATTTGCTCGAAGACAATATTGCCGGCAATACAGGCATGGGTGGACGGTATTTTCCTTTTATCATCGGTTTTTTGAGCTTGATTCTCAGTATTATCTCGGCTACATTTATTGTGGAGCAATTGTTGAAAATAAAAGCGGTTAGAAGATTGGTGTACGGCAATAAATTTATAGAAGGTTTCTGGTTGTTTGAGTCTATAAAAAACGACAATGACGGATTTAATGAAAAAAACAAAGAGGCGAATAAGTTATATACACCCGGCATTGGCGAGATTTTTTACGATAAAGAGAAAAAAAGCTACATGGTGAGTTTTTACAGGTATCACCCTGAATACCCGACAAAAGAATCTTATACAATTTCCAATGCCATGACTTTTGACGATATCAATTTGAAGTATGTCAATCAATTCACATTCGGCACGATTGAAGGTAGCGCATTCGGCAAATTTTTTAATTCTCCCGGGCAACGGATACCAGATGTTTACGATGGCATTATGGTATTGGGCGACGGCACTCCTGCGATCCGGCAAAGAGGAAAAAAATTAAGTGAAGAAATAATTAAAAAAACACAAGCTGAACACAAAGAAAACTGGAGAATCAGGATTATTGAAACAATGTATAAATAATACTAAAACAACATTGATATAAAGCAGAGGTAATATATTTCGAATAAAAATTAACCTATAAATAATAATCTCGTAACCTGCTGTTATGGTAGCCCGCCTACTTTTACCCTCAATTCTGTATCAAGGTTTCCTTAAACAATTCAAATATGAAAAAGAGTATCTACTTTATTGCTTTAGCCCTGGCTTTAGGGTTTGCCAATGCCGCTTTTTCGCAAAATTTCGTATTGCATCGCTTCATCATGGTGACGGATACCATCGACGACGGCGGGGTATTTGTAGCGGTGTCCTCGGATGATGCCGAGCAGGAAAATGATGAAATGGATTCGCTTACCGACGACGACCTCGACGCCGGCTGGGAAGGCGCCCCCGAAGATCAAAACATTCTGACAACCGGCCTGCGTTTTCGCGATGTCAGTATCCCCAAAGGCGCGGTCATCAATTCGGCGTTTATCCAGGTATGGTCGCACGAAGGCAAATCGGCAGAAGACGTCGCCCGTGTTACTATCGCAGGTGAAGCCAACGACACCCCGGAAACATACACCGAAGAAGCCCTTATCACCGACCGCCCCCGTACCAATGCCGAAGTGCTTTGGGAAGTAGCGGAAGAGTGGGAAATATGGGAAATGTACCAAACGCCCAACCTCAAAGATATCGTACAGGAAATAGTAGACCGCGAAGGCTGGGAGCCCGGCAATGCCATGGCATTTATGATGCTAGGCGAAAATCAGGGCTTAAGCGATCTGGAAAATGCCTGCCGACCCCGGCGCCGGCGAGGCGCGGGCCCTTGTTCCCAGCAGTGGAGAAGATAACCCGCAGATCAGCTATGATATTGAAGGACTCGCCATTTATAAAGAAAATGGAAAAGGCTATTTACTCGCCAGCTCGCAGGGCAATTTTTCGTATGCCGTTTTTGAGCGCACCGTAAACAACCGTTATTTGTGCAGCTTCAAAGTAACAGATTCTAGTGATATCGACGGCATTGAAGAAACCGACGGCATTGAAACGGTAAATAAGCCCCTTGGAAAAAATTTCCCCAAAGGAATATTTGTCGCCCAGGATGGATTTAATTACAATAATGGAAAATTAGACCGCCAGAATTTCAAAATAGTCAATTGGAAAAAAATTGAAAAATTGATTCTTGAAAAATGAAATAACTATGTTTGTCGAAGTATACCGTACGCCGTTAAGTTATCCCGACCTGTTGGTACGGGACAAGTTGAGCATAACTTTTCCTGCTTTGGCCGGGGTTCGCGCCCGGGCTCAGGCCATGCCCAAAACCTGGCGGCGCGAAGTATAATTTCAACAAAAGAAACAAGATGCCACAAACCTGTATTATCCCCCTTTTCTTGTTACTGCCGCTTATGGCAAAATCACAATCACAACTGCCAGGCAGTAGAAAAGAAGAAATCGAAATGGCCTCTAATGCTCAACCTGCTCCGGAGGCGTATCAACGATTGCGCTTTGGGGCGATCAAACCCGAAGGGTGGCTTCGACAGCAGATGCATGACGATATCAGGGGTTTCGTGGGCCATCTGGATGAGTTGACGCCCGAGTTGTTTAATGATCCGATTTATGGTGAAAAACGTCTGCATAAAAATAGCCCGATTAAAGATCTGGGCAACCTCAAATCGGGCGATGCCGGAGGCGACGAGCAATATAAGTGGTGGAATTCAGAAACCCAATCCAATTGGTGGGATGGCTATATTCGCAACGTTTTATTATTAAAGGATTTAAAAAAGGAAAAAACAAAAATTGACCGGTATATCAAACACATTTTGGCTACTCAAGACAGTGATGGTTATATTGGCATTTACGACCGCGATTTGCGATATAATTTCAATTTGGAAAATGGCGAACTCTGGGCAAAAACCACACTCTACAGGAGCCTGTTGGCTTATTACGAGGCCACTGGCGACATGTTGGTCTGGAATGCCCTTGTCAAAGCAGTTGACAATGTAATGCTAAATTACCCCATACTCGCTTCCGACCCCTTTAGCGTAGGCCGGGAATTCAGCGGTGGGGTGGGCCATGGACTTACCTTCACCGATGTTCTCGATCGTTTATATCAATTAACCGGTAATCGGAAATATTGGGACTATGCCTTGTTCTTATATTTAAATTATTCCCGCCATTATGCTTCTGAAAAGGATGCGCAATTGCACTTAATTTTTGATGAAAAATATAAATTACAATCACATGGCGTACATACGTTTGAACATTTGCGTCCACTTGCCATAGCCGCTTATGCTTCCGGAAAAAAAACTTTCCGGGATGCGTTACATATTTACCAGGATCGAATTCGGCAGGCCACTACGATAACAGGTGGCGCTATTGGCGACGAATGGATTGGAGGCCGAACGGCCGATCCTACCCAAGGATATGAATATTGTTCTTTACAGGAATTACTTGATAGCTACACTGTTTTGTTGCAAAAAAGCGGCGAAACACAATACGCAGAAGAAATTGAACGCATTTTCTACAATGCTGCCCAAGGCGCCAGACATCCTCATAAATCATGTATCGCATATCTCAAAACAGATAATTCCTATGAAATGCTCGGCACAAAAAATGGAGTAATAGAACCCGATCGCAAACAAACACGCTATAAATATTCGCCGGCTCATCAGGATGTTGCTGTGTGTTGTAATCCCAATGCCGGAAGAATTTCACCGTATTTCATACAACAGTCATGGCTAAAACAAGGCGATACTACGCTTTTTGCCGCGGTATTAATGCCCAATACGCTATCTACAACTATTGGTGAAAATAAAATAAAGATTCAAAATACAAGTAATTACCCTTTTGAAAATCGCTGCGTTTTTCGTATTTCTATAGAAAAGCCTACTTATTTTATTTTACAAATAAGAAAACCGGAATGGGCGACAGGCATTAAATGTAACGAGGATTATGCTGTTGAAAATAATATTATTTTTATAAAAAAAATATTTAATCCAGGAGACGAAGTAGTATTAGATTTCGAATCCGAAGTTCGCATATTACAAGATGCGGAGGGTGGGAAATATTTTGCATACGGCGCTTTGATTTATGCGCTACCCATTAATGCTGTCGAAGAAAAAGGAAAGAGTTATAAACCTGGATTTGAAGATCTCATGTATAGACCGGTTGAAAAGGAACGTTATCATTATGATGAAAACCACCAGGCTACATATGCAAATGGAGCTATTTATGTGCAATTGAAAAACGGAACAACAGGACAGTTTGAAAAGAAAAAACTTATTCCTTTTGGTAAAACGATATTAAGGCAGGTTTCTTTTTAAATATTGTCGGTAATGCGCTTACAACTCAATCAATTTATACTCCAACGCAAACCGCACCATTGCTGCCGTATTTTTTACACTAAATTTAGCCAACAAATTCTTCCGATGGCTATCTACGGTAAGAATACTAATAAATAATTTATCGGCAATTTCCTGGTTGGTGAGCCCGTCGGCGATGAGTTGCAACACCTCTTTTTCGCGGGCGGTGAGCATAGGCAAAGCCGGGCGTTCGGGCGCAGGTTTGGTAAGCACTGATGCGACCTCCATACTCATATACATACGACCTTGCCGGGAAGTAACAATAGCCTCTTCCAATTCTTCTTTGGTGGCATTTTTTAGTAAATAACCCGATGCGCCGGCTTCGATCATTCGGGTTATATAACTGCGCTCTTTAAATGTGCTCAACCCCAGTATTTTTAATTCAGGAAGTTCCTTTTTCAGCAAAGCGCATAGATCTATGCCGTTCATATCTGGCAGGTTGATGTCGACCAGCGCTACTTCGGCATGCAGTTTTTTTAGTTGTTCCAATGCGCTGTAGCCGTCGTGTGCGGCGCCGCATATTTCGGCGGTGTCAGAATGGGCAAGCAGGGCCTTGACGCCTTCCACGACCATCGGGTGGTCGTCAATGATAAACACGCGGATCATGGCAACTGCATTTCGATGTGAACAGAACAGCCCTGGCCGGGGGCCGAGCGCACGTCCAACTCGCCGCCGAGGTAATTAACGCGTGAGCGGATATTGACCCAACCGATGCCCTGCACCTTGTCGAGCGTAGCGGCGTCAAAGCCTTTGCCGTCGTCTTCCACTGTGAGGCTCAGTCGGCCTTTGTCGCGCAGCAGTTGCACCAGGGCATTGGTAGCTTTGGCATGGCGTACTACGTTATTGAGCAACTCCTGAGCAATGCGGAAGAGGACGACTTCCGTTTCCTGCGGCAGGCGTTCTTCCATGCCGAACGACTGGAAGTGAATCTTTAGTTCGCCGGATTGCCGCAGGTGGTCGCAGAAGTCCTCCAGCGCATCATTGAGGCCGAAGCGCACCAGGGCTTCTGGCATCATATTGCGGGCGATGTGGCGGAGTTCGTTAATCGAGCGGTCGAGGTCGCTGACTACCTGGCTGAGCGCTGCGGCGGAGGTTTCGGGTAAGATCTGGTTTCCTTTCATGGCAAATAAGGCTTGTTTGATACCGGAGAGCATGCCGCCGAGACCGTCGTGCAGATCGCGGGCCAGGCGGGAGCGTTCTTTTTCCTGCCCCTGCATCACGGCATCCGCGATGCTGAGCTGGCGTTCTTGCTCCAATTCCTTGATTTTTTGTGCTTGAATGCGAGTTTCCTGGTTGAATAATTTTCGGCGGTTTTGCAGGTTGATCCAGGCCAGCGCTGCCAGTACGACCATCAGCACGGCAGCGCCCGCCAGGCTGCCGATGAGGCCGTTTTTCTGTCGCAGGCGCAATTGCTGGAGTTCTTTTTCCTGTTGTAGCGCCACGATTTGTTGTTCTTTTTGAGCAGTTTCGTATTTGGTTTCCAGTTCCTGTGTGGCGTGTACCAACTGGCTATTGGTGAGGGTGTCGCTCATGTAAAAAAACAGGCGCCGCAAATCATAATGGGATTTGGTTTTGCCAGTGGCCAGGGCGATATCGGAAAGCAGGAGGTAGCAGCCTGCTACCTCATCGTTCATATTTTCTTGCCGGGCTTTTTGTAGGGCTCTGTTGGCATATTGTTCTGCTTGTGAAAACCGGCGGCTCCAAATGGAAAAACGGGCCAATCCCTGCAAAGCCGCAATTTCGCCAAAGAGGTCGCCCGAACCTTGTGCCACGGTTAAAGCTTCCTGCATCATTTTTTCGGCTGCTGCTGGTTGGTCCCAATAACTTATCACAGCGATATTATTGAGCGCAAAAACCAGTAAAACAGGATCTTCAACCTCCCTGGCAATGCGCTCTACGCGGCGGCAATACCCCAACGCTTCAGCCTCGCGCCCCAGCGATAAAGCGGCAAAGGCCATGATATGCAGGCCGGAAGCCACCAGAGAAGAATCGCCTATGGCGGCAGCTTCTTCGTACGACTGCCTGCCGTAATCAAAGCTTTTTTGGTACAGTCCCAGGTTTTCATACTGTCGCGCGAGGTTATTGCGCACTGTGATGGGGAAGTGCGGCGGTAAGTTTGCGCCTTCCATTGCCTGTAGCGCGTCGGAAAAAGCGCCTATCGCCTGCCACCTGTTGCCGAGGAAATCCCAGGCGTTGCCCATATTATTAAAGGCAGCCACCAATTCTTTCTTCATGCCCAGTCGCCGGCAAATGGGAATAGCGACCTGGCAATCGGCCACCGAGGCTTTGTAGCGCCCCAGGTTGTTGTAGGCATAAGCCCGGTTGATGCGGCATTTGGCGATACCCCGTTCGAAGTTGGTTCTTTCTGCGACTGCCAGTGATTGGCCGATAAAATACACGGAGCTATCGGGTTGCGATTGCAAGTAGAGCTTTCCCGCTTCCATAAGCGCCCATACTTTGGTGGTATCCACGTTCGTACTGCGGGCAATGCCCAACAGGCTGTCGCGCTGTGCGAAGGCCTGCGCAATGGCCAGGGAAAGGAGCAGGGAAAGGACTGTGCGACTGTGCGACTGTACGACTATACGACTGTACGACTGTGCGACTGTACGACTGCGCGATTTAGATTTTGGCCATTTCATTGGGTGCGAAATTTCACCTAATGTACGACATTACGACTCGCCTTTGCAAGCCTTTAGCTCAAAATCCCCTTTTTCCGGTAGAAAAAAAGCCTGTTTTTACGGGATTGATTGTCAGTTTGTTGTAGCGGTATCTTTGCATCATCAATCATCCCGAATGATTACGGAATTTTCAAAAAATAAAAAACCTATTGACCATGTTATCAAAACTGTTTTTCACCACCGCGCTATTGGCGCTTGTAATTACCGCACCGCTTGCCGCACAGGCCGGCAAATACGAAACGACGATCCGCGCCGCATACGACGCCCTCAACCGCAAAGACTGGAATGCTTTTGCCGCACTTTGCGACGAGAAAAAATATACTGATGTAAATGTGGCGCCCGTAACCACCGTCGGTGTTTGGGAAGCGCTGGAGGGATACAAGCAGTTCTTTAATGCTTTTACAGATTTTAAAATCGCTGTAAATGAAATTGCTACCATCAGCCCCACCCGCTATCTCGTGCGTGTGACACTCTCTGGCAAGCACACCGGCAGCCTCATGGGCATACCTGCCACTGGCAAAACAATGAAGTATGATGACGTGGACGTTATAGAGCTCAATGCCCTAGGCAAATGCATTTACCACGAAGCTACAAAAGGCGGTACTGAAGTATTTCGCCAACTCGGTGTTGACCCCATTGCAGCAATGCATGAAGCCAATATCCGTGCAATGCTCGTCGCTGCCGATGAGGGCAATGTGGATAAATTCATGAGCTACTGGGCGGCCGACGGCAAAAACTATTTTGCCGGCAAACAAACCAGCGGCGAGGACATGAAAAAACGCATAGGAGGCATGAAATCAGCTTTCCCCGATATTAAACGCACGCTGGACGAGGTAGTTGTAAGTGGCCACCATGTAACGGTAAAAGGTTGGGTAACGGGCACTAATAAAGGCACATACCAGGGACAAGCGCCTACGGGCAATAGCGTAAAGGTGGCCTGGCTCGGCCTCTACAAACTCAACGCCGAAGGCAAAATTCAGGAAGGCACTGTCGAATTTGATACAGCAACATTGAGCAGCCAGGTAAAAGGCAATACTACTTCTTCGAACAATTAGGCCACTGAAAACATAATCGAAGCCAACCCTGAATAAACCTTTGTTGGTGAAAAGCCGCTGGGAGTACCTTTTGAGAAACCGGCGGCAATTTTTAAACCGAATTAATGTCCAAATATCATGTCAAATCAACTCAGCACCGTTCAACACATCTATTCCTGTTTCGCCCAGGGCGACGTGCCCGGCATACTGGCCCAATTAGCCGACGAGGTTATATTTGACAACGGCGCCGATGCAAAGGTCGTCTCCTACGGCGGCGAATTTAAAGGCAAAGAAGGTGTAACCCGCTTTTTTACCAATCTAGGGACTACAACGAAAACGACCTATTTCGAGCCGTTTAATTTTAGAGAAGAAGGCAACAAGGTCATCAACGAAGTGCGTCACGACGGCCAGGTCAGTGTCACCGGCAAACCATTCAGCGTTACCGTCCTTTTTACCTGGACGTTTAACGATGCCGGCCAAGTAACCGGCTGGAAGAGCAGCGGCGATTTTTCGAGCCTTAATGAGGCGTACCTGAACTGAGACTGTCAGACTATCAGACTGTCAGACAATTAGCTACAAAAAAGTCCAATAGTCTAATAGTCCAATGTCGTCAACCTAATTCTACTATGTCACTTTAAATCAGATATACGGCTTCTACCAATATATCGGCCCTCCAAAGATTATTTAACCACAGAGTCACAGAGTTGCACAGAGTTTCCACAGAGCGAGCGTTACTATGACTCTGTGCTCCCTCTGTGTAACTTTGTGTAACTCTGTGGTTAATAAATATCGCTATGGTGATTCCTTGTACACGAATTGTATGCAAAATTTTAAAGTGACAAAGTAGTATTAAGCCGATTATTTCACCACAGCGTTAAACGGAGTAAAACGGAGTGACACGGAGTTTTTTATTTTATGCTGTGTGCACGATGTGTGCAGTCCGTTTAACGCTGTGGTAAAATATTCTCTTTAATTTGCCGACATTAATCGTACAGCCCAACGCCTTTTTAATGTGCGATTGATTACTTAATAATAACTTTCGACATGAAAAACGCTATTCTTTTTTTGTTCACCTTGCTTTACCTCAGCTCGTGTATGGAAACGACAAATAGCAGTTCGAAAGCATTAACTAATGCTGAGCTCATCGCCGCTAACAAACGCCTCGTGGAATACTGGATTTACGAGGGTTGGAACAACAATCGCAATATGGAAATTATTGATTCTGTGTTTGCGCAAGACTGGCATGACCTGAATCCAATCCCGGGAACGCCTGATGGCATAGAAGGAGCAAAATATTTTGTAGACGTCTATAGAAAAGCGCTGCCCGACATCCAGTTTAAGATAACGCATATTGTAGCAGAACCCGATTGGGTAACGTTTCGATTTACTGCAGAGGCGACCCACCGCGATACGCTGCTCGGCATCCCCGCAACGGGAAAAAGAATAACAACCAGCGGAATTGTGATGCACAAAGTAGTGAACGGTCGTTTTGTCGAATCGGTAAACGAGATAGATCTACTGGGCATGTACCAGCAAATGATGGGAAAATAATTTTTTGATAAAAAAATACTGCCATGCCCAAGATAGGTCAACTCTTCCAGAATCCCGCTACCGGTGAGCGGGTAGAGTTTCTGGAAACCGGTCGCGAAACGGGAGGGAAATACGTGCGCTTCAAAGCGACAATGCCTAAGGGCAAAGGTTTTGAAGTAGCGCATTTCCACCCGTTTGGCGATGAAACCTTTGAAGTTTTGTCGGGTACCCTGAGCATAAAATTGAACGGCAAAACGCAAAAAATATCGAAGGGTCAATCCATCGTATTGCCCAAAAATCAGGCACATGCCCACTGGAATGCCGACGAAGAAGAATTGGTTGTCGTGCAAACCATATCACCTTGCCTCGATGTTGACCAATTTTTGGAGAACCTCTTCGGATTGGCCATGGACGGCAAACTGGACAAGACTGGTCGGCCCGCCTTTTTGCAAGTGATGCTTTGGATCAGATTATTGCAAAATAAAACATACCTGGCAACCATACCAAAATGGGTGCAGGACGCACTGTCTGTTTTATTGTTTCCGCCAGCCCGCTTATTGGGCTATCGCGCTTTTTATGAAAAATATACAGCGCGATGAGGAATGCGTGGGGTTACTTGCGGTTCAACCACCAGCCCAGCCATACCCCGACCAAACCCCATTGTGCTACCGAATCAATCAGGTAACCCAGCGATTTTGTTTCAAACCATACGCTGTTCAGGTAAGGAATAGTAAAATAACCGATCAAGCCTACGGCAAGGGAGCTTAGCAATACCGTCGAAAGGGGGCGGTTTTCAATTTTTAGCAGTAGCCAGACCAGCAAAAAGGCAGAAATAATATCAACTGCGAAGCCCCTGAACATGCTCATGCCCATCGCCATGTTCAATGACTTGTGGTAGCTGATATGTGCCCAAGGCTTGCCTGCGTTGGCTTGCATCATCGCTTGTTCTTGGTCCATGCTTGTCCCGGGCGGTACGCCGGGGAGGAAGTATTGACCTTCCTCGGTGAGGTTTTCGCTTAATGCCTGAAGTATTTTTTCCTGGTTGGGCGTATACTTGAATTCTGTTTGGTGTATGCCCAGCATAGACCAGGATAGAAATTGCCATACAAACAAAAGTACGGCGCTAACCAATACGGCGATGATCTGTTTTGTCATAACTGAAGATTTTAGATGGTTGATTAAAATTAATTCGGTTTGGCAGTACAAGATAAAAACAAAACACAAAAAACACTTTTTCAAAACAATATTTTTTAAAATATTGGCAAAAAAATGAGCACCTATCACTTCACTACCCGCTGGATTATACCCGCTACCTGCGTGGAAGTATACCGCACCCTCGAAGCGGTAGAAGATTTGCCGCGCTGGTGGCCCAGTGTGTATTTGGATGTAAAACAATTGGAAAAAGGACAACCCGGGGGTGTAGGCAAACGGGTGATGCTCTTCACCAAGGGATTTTTGCCCTATACCCTGAAATGGCAGTTTGTCGTGACACATACCGAATTCCCTTACGGGTTTTCGCTGGAGGCTGTCGGCGATTTTGCCGGCACAGGCGTATGGACCTTCCGCCAGCTCGACGACGACCAGTGCGAGGTGATTTATGATTGGCGGATCAGCGCTGAAAAACCGCTGCTCAAAAAACTAAGCTGGTTGCTGCGCCCTGTTTTTTCGGCCAATCACCATTGGGCTATGCGCAAAGGCGAAGAAAGCCTTGCGCTGGAATTACAGCGCCGTAGAGCGCCTAATAACGCCATCCGTGCCGCTTTGCCAAAGCCGCCGGGGCCTACTTTCCCGCATAATTTGACAAATAACAAGGTGCTCTAAGCGGGACTTTTGCATTTAGAGTAAAGTCCACCTAAGATATTACCATGTTTTTTTATTATTTTGCCTTGAAATGGCGATGATATGAAAATTATGTTTTGTGGCGCAGCCCGCGAGGTAACGGGAAGCGCACACCTGATCACCCTCAACGACGGTTTCCGCATATTGCTCGATTGCGGGCTCTACCAAGGTAGATCGGAAAAATGGAAGGCATTTAATTACTCCTGGTATTTTCCACCGGAAGAATTGGACGTGCTCGTACTTTCTCATGCCCATATCGATCACAGCGGGCGTATTCCCAGATTGGTAAAAGAGGGATTTACCGGCCCTATCCACTGTACTCACGCCACGCGCAGTCTTTGCTCCATCATGCTACTCGACAGCGCCAAGATACAGGAAAGCGATACGGCCTATTACAACAAACGCCACGACGAAAAGGAATGGCGCGACCCCTTATACACGGATCTCGATGTACAAAATGCCCTGAAATTATTCGTAGGGCACGGCTACGAAGCCTGGTTTAGCATTCACCCCGACGTCGACATATTATACCGCGATGCCGGTCACATCCTCGGCAGTGCAAGCGTTACGCTGCGTATCAGGGAGAACGGCCACACGTTTCATTTCGGATTCACCGGTGACGTAGGCCGGCCCAATCGCCCCATTTTGCGCGACCCGCAGCCCATGCCAGAAGTAGACTATCTCATTTGCGAATCTACTTATGGAGATCAGGAACACGAGCAGGCGCCGCAGGAAATTGAACATTTCCTTCAAGTCATCGAGCAGACCTGCGTTAATAAGCGCGGCAAACTGATCATCCCGGCGTTTAGTGTGGGCCGCACCCAGGAAATCGTGTACATCCTCGACCAATTGGAGTCGGCAGGCAGATTACCAGATATCCCCGTATACGTCGATAGCCCCCTCGCGGTCAACGCCACCACTGTATTTGGAGCCCACCCCGAGTGCTTCGACAGTGACCTTACCGCATACCTCCATACTGACCACGATCCGTTTGGCTTTAACCGCCTCAAGTATATCAGGGATGTAGAAGAGTCGAAGGCTCTTAATAAATCTACTGAGCCTTGTATTATCATCAGCTCTTCGGGTATGATGAATGCCGGACGCGTAAAGCACCACTTGTTTAACAGCATCGACAAAGCAGAAAATACGGTACTCATCGTGGGCTATTGTTCACCCGAAACGCCGGGAGGCTTTCTTCGCGACGGCGCACAAGTAATCAAGCTGTTTGGCGAATGGAAAACGGTCAGAGCCGATATTGCCATCATGGACTCCTTCTCTGCCCACGGCGACAGGAAGGAATTGCTCGATTTTATTCAAAACCAAAAAGCGGGGCTCAAAAAGCTTTTCCTGGTTCACGGTACGTTGGAAAAGCAGGAGGCTTTTAGCAAATATTTGCAAGCCGCCGGCTTCAAGGATGTGGTCATCCCAGAGTTGGCCCAGGAGTTCGAGCTGGATTAGGCCAAGAGGGAGGGAGGGAGTGTGCGACTGAAAGAAGTCCCGTACCGACAACGGAGGTCGGGAAGAGGGAGAGAGAGTGAGAAATTATTTCAGTTGCCTGCTAACCAATACAAAATATTCAGCAACAGTTGGGCGTTTTGCCGGGCTTCCGGCGATCCCATGCCTGTGGGTATGCGTTGGGGGCCGGCTAATTGCGAGGAAAACATCGCCGCCTCGCCGGATACAAATACCTTCCCTTTTTTTATAGTCCGGTAAGCCAGTTGATGAAGCCCCGATGCGGCCTGCCAGGGCGTATCGTCGTTAAATTGCCAGGCCACATTGGGAAGCAATACCGTGTAACTGTCGTTGAGTGCCAGCACCGATTGGGCTTGTGGGGGTATGGTAAACGCCTGCCCGGTAAAAGTAACAATCGTATCCACCCTTTCTGCCGGGGTGGCGCCGTCGGTAATCGGGCAGGATTGCAGCGTATTATTACTGCGATAAAACACTTCAGCGTTGCGCCGGCGATTGTCCATGGCAAAACCGTTGGAAAAGCCAAACCCTAGCGCTGCGGCGAGATCAGCAGCGGCGCCGCCAAAAGGCATGTGGTCGGCAATCAGGAACAAGCTGCCGCCCCGGCCTACCCATTCTTGTATGATTGCAATTTCATCGTTGGTAAAAGCCGAAGGAGTAGGCAATTGCCAATTGCCATTGGCATTTACGGGGTGCAAAGCATTGGAAATAACCAATATCCTGCATTGGGCCAGCGTAGCGCGGGAAAAAGTATCCCGAAAGGCTCTGACTTGGTAGCCGTCGGCTTCAAGCAGTTTGCCAAATGCGTAATACCGGCCGCTCAGGGTGTGAAAATTGTTGTGACCTTCGTCGAGCCATACCACCGGACCTTTCCCGATGTCAAAATGCGGATTAGGAATAGGGTAGCTGAAAGCACTGTCAGGTACCTGCTGAGCTATGGCGAAGCCGCAGAGCAGCGTGCATAGCGCTGCGAATAAGATTTTTTTCATGGCAATGGGATAGAGGCGGGCGGGAGCAAGCCCCACCCGTACAATTATAAATTTTCGCGCAAAAATGCCAGCGCTTTGGCATTGGCCTGTTCTGCAGCTACTTTGTCAAAATTGGGATTGCTGGGATTGGCAAAAGCATGATCGGCGTCAAACATTTCTATTTTTAAAGGTTTGTTGGTTGCTTTAGCCAAATTTTCGAAGTTTTTCGCCACTTCGGGGGTAATCCAGGCGTCTTTTTTAGCAAAAACACCCAACACCGGGGCCTTTAGCGGCGCCAGATCGCCGGCTTGTGTTACCGGCATGCCGTAATACATCACGCAGGCTTTGCCTTGCATGCCGGCAAGGATAGAGGCGCGCAGCGACCAACCTCCGCCAAAGCACCATCCCAGCGTAGCCACCTTGGCAGAAGACCCCACCTGGCTCAACGCCCCGGCGATAATAGCTTTGAGGTGATCTTCATTGGCTGATTCCATCAATTTGGCGGCGTCCTCGGGATTGTCGGCGACTTTGCCGTCGTAGAGGTCGAGTGCCAGCACCGTTACGTCGCCCAGGCTATCGCACAGGCGGTCCGCTTCTCTTTTAATGTGATCATTCAATCCCCACCATTCGTGAATAACAAACAGGTATTTGCCGCTGAGCGTGGAGGAACCGGAGGGCGTCACCATATAGGCGCTACTTTCTTTTCCGTCAGTAGTAGCGAATGTAAGCGGGCGCCCTTTGGGTTTAAAATCAATAGATTGAGGCGATTCGTGGGCTTTCTGGAAGCTGCTGTCTTGCGCAAATTGCTCCATACCGCTTTTATCATCGGAGCCGGACTGGCAGCTGAACAAGCCGATCGCCAGAGACAAGCATACAAAAAGGCGAATTGGTTTCATGCACTATTATTTTAATGGTTTTGCGATGTATCTTTGCGCCACTAATTTATACAAAAAAGAAATGCTAACGGCAGAATCGAAACCAATGACCTACCAGCGAGGACAGTTGTCCGACGAAACTTTGCTTGCCCTATACGAGCAACTCGTCAAACCGCGGCTTATTGAAGAAAAAATGCTCATCCTGCTGCGCCAGGGAAAAGTAAGCAAGTGGTTTTCGGGTATAGGCCAGGAAGCCATTGCCGTTGGCACAACGGCTGCCTTGCTTCCCGATGAATTTTTATTTACGCTTCACCGCAACCTCGGCGTTTTTACTGCAAGAAACATGCCGCTCGACAGATTGTTCAGCCAGTGGCAGGGCAAAGCTACGGGATACACCAAAGGCCGGGATCGTTCTTTCCATTTTGGCGCCATGGAACACCATATCGTAGGGATGATCTCGCACCTCGGCCCCCAACTTTCACTAGCAGCGGGGGTAGCACTGGCCCACAAGTTGATTGGCGAAGGTCGCATTGCGGTGGCTTTTAGTGGGGAAGGCGGCACCAGCGAGGGCGAATTTCACGAAGCGCTCAACACCGCGGCGGTATGGCAATTGCCCGTCATTTTTTTAATAGAAAACAACGGCTACGGCCTTTCCACCCCCACCCGCGATCAATATCGCTGTGAGAATATTGCCGACCGCGCCATCGGCTACGGGATGAAATCCAGGATCATCGACGGCAATAATATCATCGAAGTATACCAAACCGTACATGAACTGGCCTCCCAGATGCGCGCCAACCCCGAACCTGTATTGCTCGAGTGCCGCACCTTCCGCATGCGCGGCCACGAAGAAGCAAGCGGTACAAAATACGTTCCCAAAGAATTAATAGAACACTGGGATAAGCGCGACCCGGTAAGAAATTATGAGCAGTGGCTGATGCAGGAAGGTATACTCACTGAAACGCATCGCGACTATATCAAAAAGGCTATCAAAACCGAGATCGAAGCGGGATTAAAAGTGACATTTGAACAACCGTCGGTGCAGTCGGACGAAAGCCGCGAGCTCGCCGACGTATATGCCCCCTGGGAGCAGATCTCTACCCCGCCCGCAACGGCAGCGGCCACCGAAAAGCGCTTTGTTGACGCTATCAGCGACGGCATGCGATTGGCCATGCGCCGCCACAATAATCTCGTATTGATGGGGCAAGACATCGCCGATTACGGCGGCGTTTTCAAGATCACCGACGGATTTGTCAATGAATTTGGCAAAGACCGCGTGCGCAATACGCCCTTGTGCGAAAGCGCCATCCTGGGTATTGGTCTGGGACTTAGTCTCAAAGGCTTCAAGGCCATGGTAGAGATGCAATTTGCCGATTTTGTAACTTGCGGGTTAACCCAAATCATCAATAACCTGGCCAAATTGCACTATCGCTGGGGCCAGAATGCCGATGTGGTAGTGCGCATGCCCACTGGCGCAGGCACCGGCGCCGGGCCCTTCCATTCACAAAGCAACGAAGCCTGGTTTACGCATACCCCAGGGCTAAAAGTGGTATACCCGGCCACCCCATATGATGCCAAGGGCTTGCTACTGGCCAGCTTTGAAGATCCCAACCCCATCATGTATTTTGAGCACAAAGCCCTTTATCGCAGCGTATCGGAAATGGTGCCCGACGATTACTATACCGTCGAAATCGGCAAAGCCCGTACTGCCCGCGAGGGCGCCGAGCTGAGCATCATCACCTACGGCATGGGCGTGCATTGGGCCTTGAAAGCAGCGGAGGAAATGGGCATCGATGCCGATATTGTTGATTTGCGCACCCTGCTACCGCTCGATTTTGCAGCTATTGACGCTTCAGTGAAGAAAACCAATCGGGCGCTCGTGCTTCATGAAGACACCCTGATGGGGGGATTTGGCGGCGAAATAGCGGCCTATATTTCTGAACATCTCTTCGAATACCTCGATGCGCCGGTAATTAGGGTAGCCAGTCTGGACACCCCCATACCATTTGCTACGGAGCTTGAGAAAATATTTTTACCGGCCGACAGGTTGCGCGAGCAACTGGCCCGGCTGGCAGCCTATTGAGTCAATTCTTGACGGAAAGGCGCCTTTTTACCCATAAAAGGCGCCTTTTTTTATTTGTCAGGTTTTTATCTGTCTAATTTACTTGCCTTATATCTTATATTTAATTACATTTGCATGGGTTCAGTTTTGATTGGCTAAAATCTCTCCCCCCAAGATTAGGGGAAATCTACATCCATTAAGTTCGACGGCTGCATTAGCGCTTGTTTGTAGTTTCATTAACGAACTACAAGCGGTGAATTCCTCTTTTGTTTGTATCTTTGCCATCCAAACAAAAGCAAGGTATTTATGGACTTAAAGCACCTGGTTGCCGTGAGTGGTTTGCCCGGCATTTTTCGCATGGCGGCCAACCGCGCCAATGGCATGATCATTGAAGACCTGGCCAACGGTAAAAAAATATTCGTGCCGGCTCGAAAACACCAATTTACCCCTTTGGAGTCGACCGGCATCTATATCGACAATGGCGATACCACTGAATTGGAAAAAGTATTCCAAAGCATGATGGAAAACGCAGAGAAAATGCCCCCCATCAACCCTAACGCGAGCCCTGAAGAACTTCACCGGTATTTTAGCGTGATACTGCCCAATTACGACCGCGATCGCGTACATACCGGCGATATTAAGAAAGTCATTAAATGGTATAATATCTTGGGTGAAACCGGACTTTTAACCCAAACGCCCGCGCAGGAAGAAAGCGAAACCGAAGAATAGTCTTGTCAGGTATCGCTGTAGCTGGAGCCTCAACGCTCGAAAGCTCATTCCTTCGAAGACGGAAGGTAAGGGTTGCTCAACAAAACGACTATGACTACTACAGCGATACCTCAGCCACGGCAGTTTCATTTTTTGCCCAAAGATTTTGAGCTTTCACTTTGGTCAGAACTGGAACCTTATTACGAGGAACTCCTCAACCGGCCTGTCAACTCGGTGGCTGAGCTGGAGCAATGGATTCTCGATCACAGCGAACTCGACGCCATGATCAGTGAAGACTTCTCTTGGCGATATATCCGGATTACAAGCGATAGCAGGGATGAAACAGCCAATGCCCATTACCAGTACGCGGCCCAGGAGCTAGTACCTCAAATTACGGCCTACGACTACAAGCTCAACAAAAAACTGGCCGATTGTCACTTTCTAGAACAACTCGACGCTGCAAAATACGCCATTCATATTCGAAACGCCAGAAATACCATAGCGCTTTTTTGCGACGAAAACATTCCCCTGGTCACTGAGGTTCAGCTCAAATCAAAAGAATACGGCCGCCTTTTTTCCGAGATGACCGTAGGTATCAACGGCGTACAAATGACCCTCCAGAAGGCCGGCGCGCTGTTGGAAGAAACCGACCGCGGGTATCGCGAAACGATTTACCATAAAATAAACCAGCGCATCTTGCAGGATACCGAGAGCCTCGAAGAGCTCTTTGACGAGATGCTGCGCCAACGCCACCTCATTGCCCGCAATGCCGGATTTGATAACTTCCGCGACTATCGCTTTCAATCGTTGGGCCGCTTTGATTATTCGGCTGACGATTGCCTTCGCTTTCACGATGCAATAGAATTTGAGATTCTCCCCCTGCTCGACGAGCTCAACGAGCATCGCCGCCAACTACTCAGCTTGCAAACCCTGCGCCCCTGGGATCTCAACGTGGATACCTGCGGCCAACAACCGCTTCGCCCCTTTGATAACGCCCAGGAACTCGCCGAAAAAACCATCACTTGCCTGTCTCGGTTGCACCCTTATTTTGGCGAGTCTATTCAAATGATGTGGGAAAAAGGGCATCTTGATATTGAATCGCGCATGGGCAAACGCCCCGGCGGTTACAATATGCCGCTACACCTTACCGGTGTACCATTTATTTTTATGAATGCCGCCAACTCGGTGAGCGATATGCGTACCCTGTTGCACGAAAGCGGCCATGCCGTACACTCCCTGCTCACCCACGAACACCAGATCAGTTCTTCCAAACGCGTGCCCTTTGAAGTGGCCGAACTGGCAGCTATGGCCATGGAACTATTTACCATGGATCATTGGGATATCTTTTTTAATAATGAAGAACAATTGCGAAGAGCCAAAATAGGGCAGTTGGAAAACGTACTCAAAGTATTGCCCTGGATTGCTACCATTGACCAATTTCAGCACTGGATTTATACCCACCCCGACCATACGCGCGAAGCCCGCAAAGAAAAATGGATGGAAGTATTGCACCACTTTAGTTCCAAGCTGGTAGACTATTCCGGGCTTGAACACTACCTCGAGTATTTGTGGCACAAGCAATTACATATTTTCGAGGCGCCGTTTTATTTCGTGGAATACGGATTTGCACAACTTGGCGCTATTGCCCTATGGAAGCAATACCGTGAAAATCCTCAGGAGACCATTCAAAATTATATCAATGCCTTGCAACTCGGTTATACCAAACCGATCAATACAATTTACCAAACAGCAGGAATATCTTTCAATTTCTCGCGCGAATACGTGCGCGAATTGGGCGCTTTTGTAAAATCGGAGTTGATGGGGCTACTTTGAAAAGCCGGGTTACCCTCCACACTATGCTACACTTTTTTATCTTTGCCCCACAATTCTCCTGTCTGCTATGTACAAAGGAAAAAAGGTTGTGGTAGTGCTTCCCGCTTATAATGCCGCACTTACCCTCGAAAAGACTTACAACGAAATCCCTTTTGATCTGGTTGATGAAGTAATCCTCTGTGATGACGCCAGCAAGGACAACACCGTTGAGCTTGCCCACCAGATAGGGATTACGCACATTATTGCCCATGAAAAAAACAAAGGGTACGGCGGTAATCAAAAATCGTTGTATAATAAGGCACTCGAATTGGGCGCCGACGTGGTAATTATGCTTCACCCCGACTACCAGTATACTCCCAAGCTAATACCTTCGATGGTCAATATTATCGGCGAAGAGCTTTATCCCGTGGTGCTGGGCTCGCGTATACTGGGCAAAGGCGCACTGGCAGGGGGCATGCCGATGTATAAATATCTGGCTAACCGTTTCCTGACTCTCACCCAGAATCTATTGGTTAATTATAAATTGTCGGAATACCATACCGGCTACCGAGCTTTCAGTAGGCATGTACTGGAAAATATCAATTTTAATGAAAATTCGGACGATTTCGTCTTCGATAACGAAATGCTGTCCCAGATTATCTATGCCGATTTTGCGATTGCCGAGGTAACCTGTCCCACCAAGTACTTTAAAGAAGCCTCCTCCATCAACTTTACCAGGAGTATGCGCTACGGATTGGGCGTACTGAGGGTATCACTCAGCCATTTGTTGCAAAGACTCGGCTGGTGGCGCTTTCGTATGTACGAAAAACCGGCCAGGTAGGTTCGCTCCTGGTGTTGGTTTGTTTTCTCCTATTGTTGCTGCAGGATCTTACGGGTTACATAAATAGCGGCGAGCAGTAGGGTATAAGTTAAAGTTGCAGTCATCATAAGGGCATCAGCTCATTTTTGGAAAAATTCTTCTTCTTGGTATGTAGACCTAAAGTTCCGAAAAAATGCTTTTCGGCATTTGCCAAATGCAAATCTGGCAATCCGGATGACAATTTATGACGAAATGCCGGATTTTTGACAAAAAAAATCGACGAACGGTATTGTGTACCTTCAGCCAGCGGTTGAAACCGCTGGCTGAAGGCAAAAGGCCGATGAGATCATTGGCCGATGAGTTGGTCATAAATGCCTAGAATATCGGCATTGGTTTCCACAGCTTTCGCTGCATCGAGGGCAGTTTTGACGAGGGCCAATTGCCCGGCGATTTCCTGTTTGACTGCGTCGTTATCTTCTGCGTTAGAACGGCGCAAAAATTCACCACGCATTTCCACCAGCGCCCTTACGGCTGCAACGCGCTGCCATATCGTTTTATTCATATCGACGCCCACTGATTTGAGCTTGTCAATAGCGGCCACTATCACTTCGGGGCTGCCTAATACGGCCAAACTCTGGTAACCGCTAAAGAAAGTAAAAGCGCTCATGCCGTCCACTTTGTCGAGCCTGCTTTCAAAAAAAGGCATGTACTTGGCGTCGCCACTGCTGAGGTATACTTCGCCGACGGCATCAAGCATATCGCTGTTTTCTTCCTTTTCAAACTGTTGCGCCAGCGGTAGGGCGCTTTCTTTATCCATTTGGTTTAGCAATCTTAGTGCAGTAGACAACACGTAATAAGACTGCTCTTTTTGCATGGTTGTCTTGGCAATTGCGACGGCTTCCGTATCACCTATTTCCATCAACTTGTTGAAAGCCATGTTGCGCACCTGCGAATGCGGATCGCCGGCGGCCATCTGCCTGACAAGGGCGACGGTATTTTCATCCATGTCCTCTTCCAGCAGATTTTCCATCGAAGCGGCCCGGAGAACCCAAAACGGGTCTTTCAGCGCGGCTTTAACCACGCTTCTCGAATCCTTATTTTCGCCTTCAAGTACGCTCATCAGCGCTTCCATACGATCCAAAAAGCGAGGGCCATACTTGTATTGCCACACCATTTCGGCTTCGGTTTTGTTGTCTTTGCGTTCGGCAAGTATGACCCGTTCGGCATCGAAGATGATAAAAGCGGGTTGGCGATCCACTTTATAGGAAAAAGTCTGCTCGCGTTGCATCATGATTTCCTGGATGCGTTTGGAAGAACCGTCGGTAAAATAAAGGTCTATAGCTACAGGCAATTCAAAAACAGCCGGCATCATATCGGGTGATTGGGTTTGGGCTACCGTAACGGTAGCTTCGCCGGTGGCTGCTTCGTAGCCGTAGGAGATTTCGAGTTGGGGGTGCCCTTCGCGCAAGTACCATTGGTTGAAAAACCAGTTGAGATCTTCGCCCGTCACCTCTTCGAATGCCAATCGCAGGTCGTGTACCTCTGCTGCTTTAAATTGGTTGCGGTTGAGGTATAGTTTGAGTGCGGCAAAAAACGCGTCGTCACCTACGTGGTTGCGCAACATATGCAACACAAGGCCGCCCTTGTTGTAGCTATGGGCGTCAAACATATCCTCTTTATTTTCGTAGCCGAAATGGATAAGGGGGTGAATGCCGCTGCGGGAGGCGTCGAGGTAGCCGCCGAGTTCTTCCCAGAGGTGGTAATCGGCGGCGTCTTTGCCGTATTTATGTTCCAGCCACAGATATTCGCTGTAATTGGCAAATCCCTCATTGAGGGTCAGGTTGGCCCAGCTTTCGCAGGTCACCAGGTCGCCAAACCATTGGTGAAACATCTCGTGGGCAACGATTTTGTCGTTGGTGAGCTCGTCGATTAATTCCCTGCTATGGCGCTGCACAAAATCACCAAAGACGACGGCGGTGGTATTTTCCATGGCGCCCGACACGTAGTCGCGAACGACTACCTGTGCAAATTTGGACCAGGGATATTTTACCCCCACCTTATTTGAAAAGAAGCCGAGCATTTCGGGCGTATGGGGAAAAATGGCGCGGGCGTCTTTTTCGTAGGCCGGCTCCACATAATAGTCTACATCGATACCCTCCCATTTGTCTTTCACCACAGCATATTCGCCGATGGCCATCATAAAGAGGTAGGGGGCGTGAGGAAGGTCCATTTTCCAGTAATCGGTACGGGTACCGTCGTTATTTTTTTTAGAAGATAGCAACACCCCGTTGGAGAGGGTTTTGAATTTATCTTCTACCGTAATGTACATTTCCTGGGTGGTGCGTTCGTTGGGTTTGTCGATAGTGGGAAACCAGCGGGAATTCCACTCGGTTTCTCCCTGTGTCCATATTTGTCGGGGTTTGCCGGGTTCTTCCTCTCGGGGGTTTATAAAAAACAAACCCTTATCAGAGGTAATGGCTTCGCTGCCGCCGGTAGCCGACGGGGTGGCGGTATATTCCATATAGAGGCTATAGGTTTGGTCCCTGGTATAAGTTTTGCCCAACTGGATGGTAATCGCATCGCCACTGTAGTCGAATACCAGGGGTTTGCCTTCGCCCTCCATGGTTACTTTGTGAAATTCAAAGCCTTTGGCATCAAGCGTAACTTCGGTAGCCGGGAAAAAATAGGGCTTGAGTTTGAGCGTTGCTTTTCCCAATACCTTTTCTTTCGCCCAGTCGAAACGCAAATCGAGTTTGGTATGCAACAAATCGTGTTCGCGCCGGGCTGTTTCGTTGTAATTGGGCAGGGTGTAGTTCAACTGGTAATCCTCCGCAGAAACGCCGGTTTCTTCTTCGCCTACGCCTTCCCACATATCGGGGGTTACTTCCAGCGTATCGAGTGAACGTTCTTCAAAAGCGACATCTTCGGTTACCGGGGCGGGGGCGGTGAGGGTAGTACTTTTCCGGGTAGTTTTACAGCCTGCCGTTAGGAGCAACAGCGCCGCAAGAATAGGAAGCAACGACTTCATAAAATATCAGATTAAAACGGGTGAATAACAAAACATCCCTGGCGACAAGGATTAGCGATGATGACGAAGCAAAAAAGGAGGGTCGATAAAAGCGGCACGCCCTTAGCTGATGGGGTTTGCCGCCACTACATCTTGTAAAAACTCTTCCAGATATTCATTAAACTGCAGGGGATGTTCCATCATAGGAGCATGACCGCATCGGTCCAAAATATACAATCTGGAATTTGGAATCAACTCGTGAAATTTCTCTCCCACAAAGGCGGGGGTTACCGTGTCGTCTTTGCCCCACACCAGCAAAGTCGGGGCTTTAATCCGGTGAAGTGTATCGGCCAGATTGTGTCGAAGCGCCGATTTTGCCGTAGCAATAATGCGGATGGCTTTGTTGCGATCGTTCACGATATCAAATACTTCATCCACCAATTCCTTGCTGGCCACGGCGGGGTCGTAAAAAGTAGCAGCCGTTTTGCGTTGAATGAATTCGTAATCACCTCGTTTGGGGAAACTGCTGCCCATAGCGCTTTCAAAAAGCCCCGAACTACCGGTTAGTATGACCGATTTTACTTTTTCGGGGTGAGCCAGCGTGTATAACAATGCGATATGGCCCCCCAGTGAGTTGCCCAGCGCGTGCACCTTGTCGTAGCCTTTATAGTCCACAAACTCAGCCACATGGTCAACAAGGCCGGTAAGCGAGACCTTGCGAATGGGCAGTTCAAAGATCGGGAGTATGGGTACAATGACATTGTACGACTTGGAGAAGTTTCTGATAATTCCTTCGAAATTACTAAGGGCGCCAAACAAACCGTGCAGAAGCAACAGGTTTTCCTCACCGCCTTTAGTTTCGATGTACTTGAATTTACCTTCCTGGTTTATCGCGTAGTCCATTTACAATAGCAGCTATTAGACAATTTAGCATTCGCATTCACAAAAATATACTTTTTGGCCTATAGTTCAACACTAATCAAATTGAGTCGCTCGCTTCCCTGTATACTACTGCCAGCATGACTTGTCCGACTGCCCGTAATGTAAGGGGGTCTATGATGCGCATATCGTCATTATGCGTATGCCAATGAGCGCCAAAGCCCGTTTCCGTTTGATCAGGGCGATTGATAATGTCGATCATTTTGATGCCGGCAATAGTATTTACAAAAAAATGGTCATCTGTAACGCCTCCGCCGTCAGCCTCCACAAAATAGTTACTATAACCCATATTTTGCGCTAGTTTCCATACCTTTTCCACTACTTCGGGCGCAAAACGCATGGAGTAGCTTTCTTTTGGGAAACGCGCACCTTTTGCGCCTACCATATCGAGTAATATACCGTATCGGGGGCGATAATTGCCGGCATGCAGATTCCGCGACCAATACTGCGATCCCAGGCCCCACGAATACACGCTAAGGCGCTGTTCTTCTTCATTGGCATATTCTTCTTTGCTCTCGCCATAGTCTTCCGCGTCAAACAAGACAATATCTACGCCCAGGTCGAGTGGGTTGGCCTGCAACTGGCGAGCAAATTCCAACAATACGCCTACGCCACTTGCGCCGTCGTCGGCGCCCAACACGGCTTCGTTTCGTCTTTCCTGGTTGATCGGCGAATCGGCCATCGGCCGCGAATCCCAGTGCGCCGCCAATACGATGCGATTGCTATTGCCCGGATTGTATTGCGCTATGATATTGGTCGATTTGAGTACCTCACCGTTGTAGGCTTTGGCGTCAAATGATTGTTCGATGACGGTAGCGCCGTAAGCTTTGAATTTGCTCACCAACCACTCGCGGCAAGCCTTGTGCGCCTCACTATTGGGTACCCGCGGTCCAAAAGACACCTGTTTTTCTACAAACGCAAACGCCGAGTCGCGGTCGAAACGCGGCACGGCAACCGTCTTCGGAGGTGCGCTGGTTTCTTCTGCTTTGTCGCTTTTGCAGGCGTTTAAACCCAGGGTTGTCAAGATTGCAAGGATGAAAAACTGTGATTTCATGTGTCTGTTGTCTGTTGTCAGTTCTCTGTTGTCAGTTCTCTGTTGTCGGGATAAAGAACGGACAACAGACAACCGAGAACAGAGAACAAGATTCACTATGAATTAAAATGCCTCCACCCCTGTGCTTTCAGCGGGTGAATATTCCCACCTTTGGTATGCAGGGTCAATCCTTCAGATTGGGATACAATTTCGCCCATAATATAAATATCGGGCAGGTACTTTATTTTTTCTACATCGGCGGGATCGATGGTAAATAGCAATTCGTAGTCTTCGCCGCCATTCAAAGCGCAGGTGATGGGGTCGAGATTAAATTTGAGGGCCATCAGTTGGGCATCGGGGTGGATAGGCACACCGCTTTCTTCGATAAACGCGCCCACTCCTGAGTCCTGGCAGATATGCATCAGGTCGGAGGCTACACCGTCAGACACGTCGATCATGGCGGTGGGCGCCAGTTTATTTTGGGCGAATAGCTCGACCATATCCTTGCGGGCTTCGGGTTTCAGTTGCTTGCCGATGAGGTATTGTTGGTCTTCCAGGTCGGGTTGGGTTTCGGGGTTAGACAGGTAGAGTTGCTTTTCGCGCTCCAATATTTGTAGCCCCAGGTAAGCCGCGCCCACATCGCCGGTGATGCATACCAGGTCGCCTACACGCGCGGTATGGCGGTAGGTCAGCTTGTCCTTTTCGCCCTGACCGATAGCGGTTATGCTGATAATTAATCCTTTTAGGGAAGAAGACGTATCTCCACCCACCAGGTCGACGCCGTAGGCCTGGCAAGCGGCTAACATGCCGGCGTAGAGTTCGTCGAGGGCTTCTACCGAAAAGCGGTTGGAAATGGCTATCGACACCGTGATTTGCTTAGGCTGCGCGTTCATGGCGTAAATATCCGACAAGTTGACTACGACGGCTTTGTAGCCCAGGTGTTTGAGCGGCGTATACATCAGGTCGAAATGGATGCCTTCTACCAGCAAGTCAGTAGATACCACGGTGAGATAGTTGCCGTTATCAATCACGGCGGCGTCATCGCCAACTCCTTTTAGGGTAGACGTATTTTGAAGTTTGATATCTTTAGTAAGATGCTCGATCAGGCCGAATTCGCCCAGGTCGTTAATATTGGTACGCGGGGTGGATGCTTGTTCTGACATGGTGTTTTTTTTGGTAAGCGATTAACAACCCATCAGGTTGGTCTGAAAAGCGGGAACTTTTGACATAGCCTGGCGAAGGGCTTCCTGGCCGGTTTCGCTGAGGGCGATTAGGGGCAAACGCGTTTCGCGGCTGCAAAAGCCCAGTATTTCGAGGGCGCCTTTGATGCCGGCAGGATTGCCTTCTGCGTATAAATGGGGATGTACGTCGAGTAGGGCTTCGTTAAGGCGGCGCGCCGTGGACATATCGTTGCGCAGAGCGGCGTCAACCATGCCGGAAAAATGGGCAGGGTAAGCGTTGGCAATCACCGAAATGACGCCATCTGCGCCACAGCCCAGCAAAGGCAGCGTAAGAGGGTCGTCGCCCGACAATACCAGCAGGTGATCGGGTTTGTGTTTCATTATTCGCATGCCTTGCACGAGGTCCCCGGAGGCTTCTTTTACTGCGATAAATTGAGAGCTGGCATTTGCCAGGCGGAGTATGGTATCGCAAGTTACGTTAGAGGCCGTCCTTCCCGGCACGTTGTATATAATAATAGGCAAGGGAGAGGCATTAGCCACCTCCATATAATGTCTGAAGATGCCCTCTTGAGTAGGTTTATTGTAAGCGGGGCTGCTCGACATAATAGCTGCTACGCCATCCAGGTTGAATTCACAGATATTGTCGACCAGCCGGGCGGTATTATTATCGCCAAAAAAGCCTGCCACGATAGGAAGCCTGCCTGCTGTAGTTTTTATCGTAAAATCGAGTACATGGCGGCATTCCTGAGGAGTAAGCCCGATAGCTTCGCCGGTAGTGCCGAGGCACACCAGATAGTCGACGCCGCCGGTTATCACGTGTTCGATAATGCGTTCCAGCGCGGCGTAATCTACCGATTTGTCGTCGTGGCGAAAGGGAGTAACGAGAGCTACACCCGTCCCTTTAAACTTGGGCTGGTTCATGCTTTGTATTCGTCTTCTTCAGTAACTGTTCGACCTGCCTGATGAACTGTTTGAGATCATTTTCAGCGGGCATATCAATCATAACGTCGAAACAATACGTATGGTTGGTGTAGGGGCCTACCTTGAGGTGGGCGGTCGACAGGGCGGCAATATATTCGAGCCAGGGTTGTTGGCCCGGGGGCATCATGAGCAACACATCAAGGGGTTGGGCGAGAAACTCGTCGACAGCTTTGCTTTTGGGGCACAGAGCCCAATCGAGTTGTTTTTGAGAAAAACAGGGGAAGGCAAATTCGCCGGTATCGGGGTGGCCTTCGAGGTAACCCAGCATTCTGACGCGTTTGTTGCGGCCGCGCAATTCATCGGCGTATTGGATCACCGCGCTGCGGGCAGTCAGCGACGACGCATCGAAAAGCAGACCCACGGTTTGCGCCGAATCGAGATTGACGGGTTTGCGCTCCCTGCGCAGTTTGGCCAGCTGTTGAGACAAAAAGCGTTGGTGAAAGAAAGATTGGATATTCCTCCAGCTCATTATTTTACTTTTCCTTTTTCGGTACATCCGAAGGTTCGGTATCATAAACGCCCATATTGGCGTATTTATTGATACGGGCTTCTATTCTTTCATCCGGCTCCATTTCCTGCAATTCGGTCAGTGCCTTTTTGATCTGTTTCTTCAGTAGTTTAGCCATTTCCTCGGGGGCTGCGTGGGCGCCGCCGACGGGTTCTTTGATAATGCCGTCGATAAGTCCGAACTCGAACATGTGGTCGGCGGTAAGTTTGAGAGCTTCGGCGGCTTGTTCTTTGTAATCCCAGCTATGCCACAAAATCGAAGAGCACGACTCTGGGGAGATCACCGAATACCAGGTATTTTCGAGCATATACACGCGGTCGCCGAGCCCGATGCCGATAGCGCCGCCCGAGGCGCCCTCGCCAATTACTACACATACGATTGGTACGCGCAGTTGGGCCATTTCGAAGAGGTTGCGGGCGATAGCTTCAGCCTGGCCGCGTTCTTCGGCTTCGAGGCCGGGGTATGCGCCCGGGGTGTCGATGAGCGTAATCACGGGGAAGTTAAAGCGCTCGGCGACACCCCGGGCGCGCAGCGCCTTGCGATACCCTTCGGGGTTGGCCATACCGAAATTGCGGTATTGGCGCATCTTGGTATTAATTCCTTTCTGGTGGCCGATGATTACCACGGTTTGCCCTTCGAAGCTGGCCAATCCGCCCACGATGGCTTTATCGTCTTTCACACAGCGGTCGCCGTGCAATTCGATAAACTTCTTGCACATCTGGCTGATATAATATAGCGTATAGGGGCGTTCGGGGTGGCGAGAGAGCTGCACCTTCTGCCAGCCGGTGAGGTTGCTATAGATATCTTTGCGGGTATTCCGAATCTTGGTTTCCAACTCGCGCATCATCTCCGTAACGTCCACGATACCTTCTTCTCCTACCTGCTTAATCTTGTCGAGCTGTTCGTACAGTTTCTCTAAGGGTTTCTCAAACTCCAGGAAGACCATAGCTTACAGGATTTAGATCACATGTTTACTGCAATGTCCGAGCGGCAAAGGTAGCAATTCGACGGCAGATTTTTTTTGATAATTTTTTTTGATAAACCTTGCGCGATTTCAAATAGCAATTTACCTTTGCATCCGCTTGATGTAGATCGGGCATGAGAAAATAAGGGCCCGGTAGTTCAGTTGGTTAGAATACCTGTCCCGATCACAGATCGGGAGGGTCGCGGGTTCGAGAACTAGAAAGACTTTGACATAAGATTTTTTGGTCCGGTAGTTCAGTTGGTTAGAATACCTGTCCCGATCTTCGATCGGGAGGGTCGCGGGTTCGAGAGCTAGAAGGACTTTGACATAAGATTTTTTGGTCCGGTAGTTCAGTTGGTTAGAATACCTGTCCCGATCTTCGATCGGGAGGGTCGCGGGTTCGAGAGCTATGAAGACTTTGATTTAAGGTTAGAACTACACTTGTAGAAAAAATATTTGGTCCGGTAGTTCAGTTGGTTAGAATACCTGCCTGTCACGCAGGGGGTCGCGGGTTCGAGTCCCGTCCGGACCGCCAAAAAGGCTCCAACTTTGTTGGGGCCTTTTGCATTTATATTAATTACACCCAAAATCACACCCTAATGAAAACGCCCCTCTATTCCGTCTACATCCTCCAAAGTGAGATGGACGGCTCCTACTACGTCGGCTCTTCTGCCGATCCTGTCGACCGCTTGGCAAAACACAACCGACCGCATAAAGGCTATACCGCAAGCAAACAG
>Ga0209573_1000730_pt1 | contig 61358 bp, 54 predicted proteins | sample TNRBio252014_DNA_FD_185870 | JGI IMG/M metagenome (GOLD analysis project Ga0209573, IMG submission 185870) | Wastewater treatment Type I Accumulibacter community from EBPR Bioreactor in Madison, WI, USA - TNR Reactor_6/25/2014_ DNA (SPAdes)... | ecosystem: Engineered > Bioreactor > EBPR >...
TTGTTTATAGTTGCGTACAACGGGCAGGGCTTTATGCAGGTTGGGAATTAGAATTCCGTCTGCCCATAACCGCTGCTGATTGAAAATATGTTGATGAAGGTAATTACAAAAGCTGATAGTTATTCGTCTGCCGGAACTGAAGCTAAGATTTGCAATTAGCTGATGTTACAATGTCGAGCCCAACTTGCATAAAACCCAATGTAAGCTGCCGTTTATGTCGTTTTAATTCCAGTCGTTTTGTCTAAAGAAAAGTCTTCCCACCCTCCAGGCGGGTCTAACTCACCACTTCCTACTATTTTGTTATTAGTAAATTCATTGACTATTACTCCGTCAATTGCAAGTCCTAAATTGCTCCAACGGATACTTCCAGTTTTGTCTATACAATGTAGTCCGCTGGCATCTGCAACATAAAAAAGTCCTGTGTCAAAATAAAGATGTCCGAAATAACCGTTCATTTCAAGTCGTAGCACATTTTCATTTGTCTCTCTGTCGAATAGATAAAAATGTTCTTCATGTCCAACAGCGAGCAAATTGTCAACCAATAATGCTTCCTTGAATGGGCTGCAATGTCCTTGATATTTTATTTCATACAAGCCTGACACAGTATCGTCTTCACTAAGCTTCAAATATTTTTGATTTGAATAGTCAGCAGATATTGAACCTGAAATTAAGACTGGTTTTAAGTTTGTGTCGTCTGGTATATCGTCAATGAATTCAACGGTCATATTGTAAACGAGGGTTGTCGGTTAAATGGCAGCTTACGTGTGTATTAGCGAAACTACGAAGTGTTTTGTTTGATAGCCTCCAAAAATTGTCGGCCTGATTTTCAATTTCTTAGGCTAGTTTATGCAAGATTTTCACATACCTGAAGGAGTTGCGACAATCCAACCGGCGCACCGGCAATCTATAACTAAAAGGCCTGCGAAAATGCAGGGCCTTAAGCGCAATAAGATATATTAATCCTGTTCTGATTTCTATCCGACGATAACACTACAGTTTTTCATATAATGCTCTCAGCTTCTCTCTTGTCATAATTTTTTCCCAGTCTTTTCCCAACGCATTTTCCCAGAGCGGCTTCATGCCCATACTTACATCTATCATCTTTTCAAAATCTTCATCACTCAATCCTTTGCAGATGCCGGTTGGTATATCGATCCCGTTCTTCTCCACCATGTATTTGAATTCTTTTACACCGGCCGGGTAATAGTCGGCCAGCTGGTTCATCACAATACAATTACCAATGCCATGTTCGGTACCAAGTACATAACTTAAACCATAGCTCACCGCATGCGCCACCCCCACCTGCGAGTAGGCAATGCTCATTCCTCCTGCATAAGAAGCCATCATCAGCTTTTCATCACTGTCATCATCCCAATGGTCTTTATTCAAAAACACTTCTCTGCAAAGCTGCAATGCTTTTTCTCCGTAGGTTTTACTGAATTCATTCAGGTATGTGCCTTCCAGGCTTTCGATGCAATGGATATAGCAATCCATACCGGTGTAGAAACGCCGGCTGGCAGGCGCATCTTTGGTCAGTTCCGGATCCAGTATTATCTGGTCAAACGGGGTGAAGTCAGAATTCATCCCCAGCTTTTTGGTAGGCCCGGTCAGCACCGTTGTCCTTGACACTTCGGCGCCTGTTCCACTAAGCGTTGGGATACCGGCCTTGTACACACCGGGATATTTAACTAGTTCCCAGCCCTGGTAATCGGCCGAAGAGCCGGGGTTGGTCATCATTAGCGAAACAGCTTTGGCCAGGTCCATGGTGGAGCCGCCGCCGATGCCGATCACTCCACTCACTGTGCCAAATTCATCTTTGAGTTGCTGCGCCAGTTTATCTACATAGGTTGTTTTGGGCTCATGGCTTACATCAGCAAAGATGATCTTGTCATTTCCCCTTACCGGGATGCGGCTGACCAGCGCCTTACCCTCGAAAAAATGATCCACGAGAAAAACCATGGGGTTTCCTTCTTTACGTTGCGGAGCCAAAATCTGATCTAACTGGTTGAATGAGCCCCGGCCATACACCACATAGCCGACCAGTTTAAAATTCCTGAATGTCATACTTTTTACACCTGCTGTTTTCACGGATAACAAAGCTAAAGATTGACCTTCTTATCCTTTTCTTTAAATATGCAATAACAAAATTAATCAGCAAACCTACTTTACATTGGATTAATTTCAAATAAGGGAATACCGCTCCGTTTGTAAAGCCGGGAAAGGCCTTGTGATTAAGCTCCTAACAAGCGGGAGGCTTTTTCAAGATCTTCAGGAGTGTCGATCCCGATTCCCATATAATCCACCACGACCATACGAAGCGGGATACCATTTTCGAGGTAACGAAGGCATTCAATTTTTTCAGCCGCTTCCAGCGGCGTCACAGACCACTGGGTAAAGTTCATCAGGGCCTGTTTGCGGAATGCATACACACCAATATGTTCATAATAAGTTGTGGGATAGTCTTTATCTCTTGGGTAAGGGATTACACTACGGCTGAAGAAAAGAGAGTTCATGTTTTTATCAACAGCTACTTTGACAACATTGAGATTGTCGATATCTTCCTGTTTGGTGAGCACCTGCATCATAGAAGCCACCTGTGTGGTAGCGTCGTCAAATTGCTGCAACAATTTTTGCAGCGGCTCTTTCTTTACAAACGGGGTATCGCCCTGTACATTTACAATAATATCAACATCCATATCAGCCGCTGCTTCGGCAATGCGGTCACTGCCGCTTTCATGTTCATATTGACTCATGATGGCTTTGCCACCGGCCGCTGTTATTTCCGTATAAATAAGATCACTGTCTGTAACCACCACCACTTCATCAAACAAACCGGTAGCTACTGTTGCCTCATACGTATGACGGATAACAGTCTTATCGCCCAATAGCTGCATCAGTTTGCCGGGAAAACGGGTGGAGGCATAGCGGGCAGGGATCATTGCAACGACAGCACCACGTTTTTTTTGAATCTCTTTCATAAACGGTACAAATATCCCATAAATCAAAATATAATCCTATAAATCGGGGTTCTACACCCCCGCCCCGAAGAAAATAACAACCTGGCCATCTGCCTGGTAGATTTCAAAAGAATAGATAGCGCCATCTTCATATTCCAGGGAGATCTTTTTTATCCAGGGATAATCGCCGTATACTTCTTTATCTACTGTTATTTTATATTCCCTGTCACCCTTTTTATAGGTTTTACTCTCCAGCGGAAATTCTTCCTTTTCTCCAAAAACTTCTTTGAACTCAGGAATCAATCTAACCAGCAGGAATGCCTGTTGAATAGAAAAGTCGGGGAGGAAATAAGTATCCGAACCGTATTCATATCCCATGAAATGATGCCATTCGGCGCCATTCTTATATAACTGTTTATGCATTTGCCAGCCACCTTCTTCCACATTATTCATTGCGCCTGATTTAACAGTAAGTTTTGCTCCAAAGGGTTGAGCGATCTGTACCAGGTACTGTTTCATTTCTTTAACTGTATTGAGCGCAGGTGCCGGCAATGGGAAAAGATAGGAATCAACAACATAACCGGTTTTGTTATTGTATTTCACTTTTTGCCAGTAACCCAATATACCTTCTGTAACGATGCTCTTCTTTTCCTCACCATATTCCAGCAAACTGATCTTAGCGCCATAGGGAATTTTATCCAGCACTTTAGCGCTGACATCTGGTGTTTCACGAATACTCAGACCACTTTTGGCCGCTACATAATAGGTTCCGGTTTGCGCCACAGCAGCAATAGAAAAAACTAACCCGGCAATGATCGGGATGAACAACATTAATTTTCGCATAAGACCAGTTTAATAAATGGTGTAATTAATCATCCTGCTTTTGAAAAGGATGTTTCAGCATTGTCATTATATCTTCGTCTTTTTCTTCAGGATAGTAGCGGTCAAGACCATAACGCAGATCCTTTGAATCAAGAAAAGAAAAAGTTCCCAGCATCCGGTCCCAGAAAGAAAATACAGCGCCATAATTACTATCGGTATAGGGCTGCTTCCAGTGATGATGCACTTTGTGCATATTGGGAGAGATCAGTACATAGCTCAGCGCTTTATCCACTCCTTTAGGCAAACTGATATTGGCATGAGTGAAAGCGGTAGCCAGCACCACCAGCGTCTGGTAGATCATCACCGAATACATAGGTGCACCGGAAACAACGATCAGCAACATAAAAAATATACCCCGCAGCAAACTATCGCCGGGATGATGACGAAGTCCGGTAGTAACATCTACATTGGTGTCGCTGTGATGTATGAGATGAAACCGCCAGAGAAATTTATTCTTGTGCATGATGATATGCACCAGCCAGCTGCTGAAATCCAATGCCAGCACCCCGATGATGATCGTCATCAGCACTCCCGAATTAAACCAATACACTAAACCGAACTGCTGATGCAGGCACCAGTCGGATAATTTGATAATAAAAAAAGCGAGACCGGTATGAAGAATAAGATGAATGACGGTGAAAAAAAAATTAACACCGGCATGGCGCAGTTTGTTTTTTTTATAATGCAGGGGTACCAGTGGAATAGCCCCTTCTATGATCCAGAAAAAAAGTAACCCGCCAACAAGGATGGCCATCCGTTCTATCGGCCGCTGTTCCAGTGTTTGAAAATGTTCGATAATATTATTCCACATGACAACTATTTCCGGATTAAGATACGAAGGAAAAACAGAAAAAGTTAATTGCCGGTTTCTTCTATGCCAGCAGCGGTTTGATTTTCTGTAAACTCATGTCCGCAGTCAAAGCAGTGATTTACTTTTTCAACAGGCATGGCAAATGAAAAAGTGATAAAGCCCAATAAGGTGCTGAACCAGTTTGATGCTTTGCGGGGAGTACTCACCAACTCGATATTGTGGGAACCGCATTTCGGGCAAACCAGCCGGGCCCTGCTTTCTTTTTTTAATTGATCCAGCAATTCGGCAGCCCTGCTTGCCTGGGAACGTACTACCATCAGTTTGATTCCACCCACTGCATTGGTAAGAATGGGATCAATCGTGACAGTATTTTCATCTTTCAGCCAGCAATTGATGCCCTGCTCTTCCAATACACCACGGGCAATATGAGCATCTACATAATTTGTGTATGAGTCAAGCAAAACAAAATCCATGAATTCTTTATTTATCGTCCATATTCATCGCCGTACTCATCCGCATATTTTTCATAGCGTTTGATAAGTTCGATATTCTTTTTTTCAATATCTGTTAAAAAACCTTTGATATCAACCGTGTTGGGAACATACCAGTCTTGCATCTCGAACTGCTGACGCAAATGTTTTTTACTGAAACAAAAACCATGACGGGCAAATATCTCGTTGCGCATAAACTCCAGGTCTTCTTTCATCTCATTTTCTACATCGGCTGGCTTTAACAGTCGCTGTGACGCTTGTGGGTAATCTCCGACAGTTGGATTGTATTCAAATTTTTTGCGGAGAAGAGCATATGTTTTAGCTGGTCTTTTTTTATCATTGGGATTCCATACACCATTGAGATTTTCCGGGTGACTTTCATCTATTTCAAAATCAAATACCCCGTCATCTTTATGATCGCCGGGTTCTTTTCCGTGGAAGTAATAAGTATATCCTTTTTTGGCGAAGGTTCCATAAAAGGGGCGGTCATTTCCGCCAACAATTGTTCTGCCTTCAATGGAGTCTCCTTTTATTTTAGTAATGAGCAGCGTTATTTTATTATCACCAAAAGGCCCGACAAAGGAACCAAGGAATAATTCCATTGATTTTACAGAAGCACTGTCTGCTTTTATTTCTGAACTGCTGTTATTTTTTTCACCGGCAGGTTGTTTTTTATTATTACAGGCCTGCAGGAACAAAACGAGGACTATAAGGAGCGGAAAAAATCTCATAGCAAACAGGTTAAATTTGTAAAGAGGAAGATCATTACTGTTTTAAAAATAAGACAAATAATCAGCCGCACAAATATCATTAACGCCACCCTTTTACTGACACTGGCTTTTTTTACCTGGCTGATGGCAAGGATCACCGTTGCCTATATGCCCTACAACACGGATGTTGGCTTTCTCCGGATCAAACAGCAATATATACATATTGATCAATGGAGAATTGCATTCTTCATACATGTATATGCCAGTATGTGGGTATTATTTGCCGGGTTCACTCAATTTTCAGGACAGTTGAAAAAAAATAACCCGGGCCTTCACCGGACACTGGGTTATGTATATGTGGTTGATGTGTTGCTGATAACAGGACCGGCGGGATTATTAATGGGCTTTTATGCTAATGGCGGATTGACATCAAGAATTGCCTTTGTATTGCTGGCTATCCTGTGGATCTATTTTACAGCCATGGCGCTGTTCAAAGCAAGGCAGAAAGATTTCAAAGCACATCGTAATTATATGATCAGGAGCTATGCACTAACCTTATCCGCATTAACACTAAGGGCATGGAAGTATACGATAACCAACAGTATCGAATTGCCACCCATGGATGTGTACCGCGTAGTGGCATGGCTGGGGTGGATACCCAATCTTGTTTTATCAGAATGGCTGATCCGGCGAAGTGTTAAAAGCAAAAAATCTCTCCTAAATGAAAGAGAGATTCTTTGATGTTTATTTACTCCCCTTTAGGGATTACTGATTCAGCATCAGCGGCATTACCAGCATCAGCAGGTCTTCATTTTCATCTTTATCTGTTGGCTTGATAAGACCGGCTTTTGTTGGGGTTGATAATTCTATATTCACTTCATCGCTGTCTGTTGCATTCAGCATTTCGATCAGGAACCTGGCATTGAAAGCGATCATCAGGTCTTCACCATTATACTGGCATTTCATTCTTTCATTTCCTTCAAAGCTGAAGTCCACATCCTGTGCTGCCAGTTGCAGTTCGCTGCCGCTGATGCTTAGTGCTACCTGGTTGGTGCTTTTATTACTGAACACACTTACTCGGCGCAAAGCACTTTGAAAATCATTTTTGTTAACCGTCAGCCGGTAAGGGTTATCGGCTGGTATCACCACTTTATAATCGGGAAACCTCGCATCGATCAGGCGGCAACTCATTTGTGTGGTGCCGTGTTTTACAAACAGGTGGTTGCTGTTATAGCTTACCGTGATCTCTTCATCGGTAAACGGTATAGCCGCTTTTAATAAACTCAGCGGCTTGCGGGGGGCAATGAATGAATCTGATTTAGGACATTTTACATCTGTTCTTTTATAACGAACCAGGCGATGGGCATCAGTGGCCACACATTGCAATCCCTTTTTATCCAGCTCGAAGAATACACCCGTCATAGCAGGACGCAGGTCATCATTGCTGGTGGCAAATAATGTTTTACCAATAGCAGTAACCAATGCAGAAGCTGTCATGGTAAAAGAAGTAGTATCATCAGCTGCCGGTTCTTTAGGGAAGTTATCCGGGTTTTCACCCATCACCTTATACTTGCCATTATCGCTGGTGATCTCAATAGCAAAGTTTTTATCAATATTAAAAGTAAGTGGCTGATCAGGGATGTTCTTTAATGAATCCATCAATATCTTGGCAGGGATACATACTTTACCGCTGTCTTTAGCCTCAATATCCAGCTGTACTCTCATTACAGTTTCCAGGTCGGTAGCTACTACAGTCAGCTTATTTTTTTCTACTTCAAATAAAAAGTCCTCCAATATCGGCAAAACGGTGTTGGCGTTGATTACCCCGGAAATATGCTGCAGTTGTTTCAGCAGAGAAGAAGAGGATGCTATAAACTTCATGACCTGTAATTGAATGATTTAAATGAATGGGGCGAAACTACTGATTTTTGTTTTACTGTCAGCACTTTAAAGAGGTTGTGGAATACTTCCGGGAAAGGCTACTTTTTCAAATAGAGGGAAATGGGCAAGCCGCATCTTCTTTGTATATTGCCTTACTGCAAAAACCATCAGATGCTGGATAAATTGTTCAATTGGGGAAAGAAAAAAAGCGAGACTACCGAAGGGCCTGTTATCTTCTTTGGCCGTTACTCGGATAATAACAAGCCGTTGGCCAAGGTGAACCGCTGGACAGATGCCGATAACCTGTTCAAGGAGAAAAAATTTCCGGAAAGCATTGATGCTTTTTTTGACTACCTGCGGGATGATTCTGTACAAAATGTAGTGTATGAAAGAAACGGGGCTGAGGGCCGGTTTGAGTTTTACCAGGGATCTAAGATCGTCAGGGGCACATTCGACCAGTCCGCCATAAAAGCCGAAGTAACGCTGGCGCGGATGCCGCAACCTTCAGTGCCTGTAATGCGGAGATTGCTGGAAATGAACTTTAATTTATATTATAGCCGCTTCGCTATGGATAATGACAGGCTATGTATGCGGTTTGACAGCGATACGGTGGCTGCCAGCCCCAGCAAACTTTATTATGGATTGAAGGAACTGGCAACAAAAGGAGATAAACAAGATGACCTGCTGGTACAGGATTTTGCTACACTGGAAACCACCGATAACGAACACATCACCACGATCCCCGATGCAGAAAAAGAAGTAAAATATGCTTACCTGCAAAAATGGATCGGCGAAACACTGGAAACAATTGGTCCGCTGGATGCGGATAAATTTTCAGGAGCGATTGCTTATTTATTGCTGGGGTTGATATACCGGATCGATTATATGATTGCACCAGAAGGTAAGCTGCTGAACGAACTGGAAAAGATCACCGGCATATACTTTAAAAAAGATGAAAGGCCGGTGACCGAAAAGAACAGGGACATGGTAGAGGAATTCAAAAAATTATTGGCCATGCCCAAAGAACAGGTGTTCAGCTACCTGTTTCGTTCCAGGTATACTTTTGCCATTGTGGCACCGCAGACTTACAAAACAGTATCAGAGGCGATTCATGCGGCCAATCAAAACATGGTTTGGTACAGGGATAATAATTATCCCGCCATTGCCAACCAGATAACAGAATATGGCATTTCTTATTGCCAGTATTCTTACAGTTTACCAAAGGCAATAACCGAATTGTTTCACCTGTACATGATGGTAAACTATCCTGAATATTTTGTACTGCTTGGTTATAAAACAGCTTACTATGATCCGCATCGCAAACAGTTTGTGCAGCAGGGGATTATTGATAAAATAAAAGAAATACAAAACCGCTGGAGAGATAAATATCCGAATATGGATTTCAAAACACAGAACCTGCGGTTTGACAGCCTGGTCAACTTCAACCTCACTTTTACGAACGAGATGGAGTTTTTAAATATGGAGCCTAAATAAACAATGAAATGGACCCACAACTGATTATAGAAAAATACCAGAATGCTATTATACAAATTGCTACCGCAACGGGTACCGGTACCGGGTTTTATATAAAGGAATTCGACCTGATAGTAACCAACGATCATGTGGTGGCAGATAATGCAGAAGTAACTATTGCAGGAAAGGCATTTGATAAAGCTTTATCGAGGGTGTGGTATACAGACCGTAAGCATGACCTGGCTTTTTTAGAAGCGCCGAAAAATATTGAGTTGCCTGAAGTGCGGTTGGGCCAGTATGAACAGATGAAAGATGGAGATGCTGTGGTGGCCATTGGACATCCGTATGGATTAAATTATACAGCCACACAAGGAGTTATCTCCAAAGTGGACCGGATCAGGGATGGATTAAAATTCATACAAATAGATGCAGCGATCAATCCGGGCAACAGCGGCGGTCCATTGGTAAATATGAATGGTGAGATAATTGGCGTCAATTCATTTATTATCCGGGGCGGAGACAACCTGGGCTTTGCATTACCGGTATTGTACCTGCGGGAAGCGCTGCAAATGTACCAGCCGAATAAAGGACAGGCTTCGGCCCGTTGCTTCAGCTGCGGATTTTTAGTTACCGGGTTAAATATTGATTCCAAAAAATATTGCCCCAATTGTGGCACCGAAGTAAAGTTGCCTGAAATACCCGAGAAGGAAGCAGAACCTGTAGGTGCCGCAAAAACTATTGAGGACATTCTGAAAGAATTGGGCAAAGATGTGCGATTAGCAAGAGAAGGAGTGAACAACTGGAGTGTGAAAGAAGGGTCTGCCAAAATAAAGATCACTTACAACGCAGAGAATTTTTTTATAGCCGGAGACGCTTATCTGTGCCAGATGCCGGCGGATGCGGCAAAGATCAAACCGTTGTATCAATATCTCCTGCAGGAAAATTACCGCACCAATGGTTTGGTACTTAGTTGTGTCAAACAAAATATTGTTCTCAGCCGTATCATGTATGATCTTGATATGACCAAAGAAAACGGGGCAGCTGCTTTTCGTACCCTCTTTCAGCAGGCAGATCATTATGACGATTATTTGAAACATGAATTTGGTTGCCTGGAAAGACTGGAAGAATGAACCGTTGATTTGAAATGATCATGCAGAAATTTCATGTATAAAAAACAACTGACCAAAGAGCAGGCCCTTCAGAAACTAAAACATTACTGTGCTTACCAGGAGCGTTGTCACAGTGAAGTAAAAGAAAAACTATACAACCTGGGTGTGTGGAAGAAAGATCATGATGAGATCATAGCCTCGCTGATAGAAGAAAATTACCTGAATGAAGAACGTTTTGCCATAGCTTTTGCGGGAGGAAAATTCCGGGTGAAGCAATGGGGCAGGGTGAAAATAAAATATGAACTGAAGCAGAAACAGGTGAGTGAGTACAGTATTAAAAAGGCAATGAAACAAATTGGAGAAGAGGAATACTTGGCCCTCTTGCATAAACTAACGGAAGAAAAATATGCGGCACTTAAAAAAGAACAATATTTAATCCGGAAGAAAAAAACAATGGATTATCTGATGGCCAAAGGATTTGAGCCTGAGTTAGTAAGATCTGTTATAGAGAAGGGATAGCTGTTATAAGCAATAAATTATAAACCAACGTTACATGGTTATTGAAACGATTGTGCCGGTCCCTTTGATGCTCTCTATATGTAACGTTGCTCCCATTGTTTTCAACAGGTCTTTGATAATAAGATAGCCCAGCCCATGCCCTTTTTTATTATCTACATTGGCAGAAGTGATCACCACATCATCGGCCATCAATCGTTGTATCTGTTCCGGCGTCATGCCGGCACCCTCGTCTTTAACCGAGACAATAATATGTTCGTTTTCTTGAACAGCAGACACTATAATACTTCCTTTTTCGGTAAAATGAATAGCATTGGTAAGCAGGTTGTAAATAAGGATTTTTAATGGCTCATAATATTGGTGTATCATCATGCCGGGAGACACACTGTTCTCAATAAAAAGTTTTTTTTGTTTTGCCAATGATTGAAGCAATCCCAGCACCTGCCCCACCATTTCATTCAGGTTAAACGTTTCTTTGGCCATCCGCCTGTTCTCATTCTGGTATTTTATCCAGTTCAGGATATTGGTAGACAATAACTGCAACTCCTGCGAAGTGGTGGTCATTTCCTGTATCGTTTCCTGCTGCAACTCTTCCGGCATCAGTTTTCTTTTCTCCAGTAAATTCTTTCCGGCCACAGTAAGAAACTTCAGGGGAGTTACTATGTCGTGGCTGATGATAGAGATAAGCCTTGTTTTTATTGTATTGTTTTTTTCCAGTATTTCATTTTGTTCTTTCAGTTCTTTTGTTTTTTCTGCTACCTGGTTTTCAAGTTTCCGTTGCCTTATTTCATACTGCCGGGTCCTGAAACGGAAATACAACGAGAGTAGCCCCAGCACAACCAGAGAAGAGAGTACAAAAAACCACCATTGCTGATGCCAGGGGGTAGTAATGGAAAAATTAATTGTTTTATAGGTGTAATTGTTGAACCCAAATCCATTGAGCTTTCGTATCCGCAGTGTATATTTTCCGGAAGGAAGATTATTAAACCGGATCTCCGATCCGTTTCCAAGGCTAACCGGTTTCCAGTTAAGCGTATCGTTCAGCTGGTATTCGAGATAAATATTTTCTTTGTTACACCAGGCAGAAAAAGCCAGCCGTATAATAATTTCACCCGTTTTAAAAGGCAAGCTTTTTTCGGAAAAAGAGGCAGGATCTTTTATTTCATTATCAAGCAGGATCTCATCAATAAAAATATTTCCTTCCGGCAGTACAGGGAGAGCCTCTTCTGATTTTACCCACAGCAAGCCATCCATAGACGGGAAGGAAAGGGTATTATCTTTTAAGCGTAACGCACAGGGGGTGCAGCCACCATTCAGCTCCGTCATTTCCATCCCGTCCTTTTTTCCAAAATAATGGTAGTAGGCATAAGACGATTTGTTTTCAAAGACATCAATAAGTTCAGCAAGACTTGATTTAAATAATCCCCGGTTGGTGCTGATCCAGCAATAACCGTAATCATCTGGTACAAAACAATGTGCATATAGTAAGTACTTGTTCTTATCAAGAGGCATGGATTTTATCTGTCCGTTCTTATAGATGTAAAATCCGGATCCATATGTACCAAAAAAAATATAGTCTCCATATTTCCATATACTCCGCACACAAATATTTTCCTTACTGAAAATAACATCCAGTTGTGAAGAGCTTGTATTAAACCGGAATAACCCATTGCAGGTAGCAATAGCGAGTATACCCGGTTCAATTTCTTTGATATCGAAAGTAATGTTGCCTGTATTTTTTCCGGCATATTGGTAAAGAACCCGGACTGTATCATCATTCAAAATGCCAACCCCATTATTATTGGCTAAATAATATTGTGTACCAGAAGCAGCCACCACATAATCAGATCTTAGATTGTGAAATACTTTTGTCTGACCGGATATTTTATTATACTGGTGCATACAATTATAGCCAAGAGAGGTATTAAACTGGTTATACCATAAAAGGCTATCTCCGGTGCTGGAAACATAATAAGCGAATTTCCCCTTTATAGGAAAAGGAGCTTTAAGCGAGGGGTATTCACCTATAATATCTCCTTCGTTGGTTAACACATTTCCGTTTGGAAGCTCAATCTGTGAATAATAAGAATTCCTGTTTTTTGAATCAGCGCTGGCCCTTTTTTTGGTGCTTACCGCGGTTTGGTTAAGCACTATTAGTCCCTTAGAGTCTGTTCCGATAAAAAGCGTTTTATTTTTTTTGCTGTATTGTATCGTCCTGATAAGAGCATCGGACGGTAAACCTGTAAATGCGAGTTCGGCAATTATTTTATTATCCTTAAAGGTAAATAACCAGGCTCTTTCCTTTTCAATTAAAACCGGGCTATTCATTCCCTGCTCCCAATATATTGGATTATTATCCAGGGCAAAAACCGGTGAGCTGGCCAGCTCTTTTACAACAGAAACAGGAGAAGTTAAAAAAGCAGTTGTGTTAAAAAGAAAAACCTCATTCTTCTTATTGATAAGAAAACATTTTTCTTCTATTTTAAAAATTGCTTTGAAACTGGAATTCTCAAACGGAAGCGGAACAGGAAGCCTTAAACTGATGGAGTGATAAAAAAGAGTTCCGGCATTCAGAATAAGACAGGAAGTATCACCAAGAGCAACAATCTTATCCGTAACTGCAGAGAAACGGGTGTTGTTGATGATGTTGTTTTGTTTTTGAAAAAAAGTATCCGATACGGAGAGTAAAAAGTAGTTAGCATAATAGGGATTCACAGAAGCCGCTCCCCTTTTCCATAGTACCGGTTTGTTTTGTTCAATGGAAAAAATATTACCGGGCATATCTGATATATAAATATTACCAGTACTGTTTCGGACCATGAAAAGCATTCTTTCAGAACTGATGGAAGGCATGTTTTCCTTTGTGTAAGAACGAAAATCAACACCATTGAACCGTACAATACCGGCTTCAGTGGCAATCCACAAAAACCCCGTGTTCTCATCCCACTGCAGACCCTTGATCCCGTTTGATGGCAACCCATTGTCTGTAGTATATTGCCGCAGGTGTGAATTTCCGACGGTCTGCGCAACGACGGGGCCAGCAAGTATAAAGAGGAAAGATTGTAAAATCAGGAATCTTTGCATAAGTAGTTTGCCATAACAAGTTACAGCATCCCGCTTAATAATTTACATTGTACAGCGTGGCCAGCTCGATGAGCTCTTTGATATTTCCGGCATTTGTTTTTTCATAAATGCGGGTCTTGATGGTGGAGACGGTATTCATCTTCAGGTTAAGCGTTTCAGATATTTCTTTGGTGCCGATTCCTTTTAATACATAGTGTAATATCTCAAGCTCTCTTGGCGCCAGTGTTTTAAAGGGGTTGTCATGATGATGAATATCATTCCGGCGAACAGGAGCTTCATTCAGCAAAAACTTCTGGAGTACCAGCAGCATTTCTTCATCACCTGCGGACTTAGATAAATAATAATTGATGCCATATTGTTTCAGCGCCTCACCATATATTTCAGCTGGCTGCATAGAAAAAACTAAAATATTCAGATCGGGGTACACCCTCCTGATATTGGGGATTACTTCCAGGGTGCTTCCATCTGAAAGAATGATGTCCAGGATAAGGTGGCTATATTTCTTCTTTACTAATTCCTTCATCAGATCGTTACAGGTAGCCACTTCTTCGATATCGGTATACCCTAACGAAAGCTGGATATTAAGTTTCAGACCCTTGCGAATCATACTGTGGTCGTCTGCTATGAGAATTTTTGGCGGCATTTTTTTCAGGGTTTCGGTCTGACTGCTGGTATTTGATGTACTAATTTCCATATTTTCTTACTGCTTTTTGTAGAATTTATTCTATTGCCTACCTGATTATCGTCACGGTTCCTTTCAGTACCTGGTTTTGCTCATCATTCAGGTGTATGAGATAAACATATACATCATTGGGCTGAACAACACCTCTGAATGTTCCATTCCAGGGGTGGCTGCTGTAGCCTTTTGTATTATAAATAAGCTGCCCAGCCCTGTTGAAAACTGACACTCTTGCTTCGGGGTACAAAGCAAGGCCCGGAATTACCCATTTATCATTCCTGCCATCATTATTTGGCGTAAAACCGGTGGGGATGTAAAGAGCGGACACGACTGTAATAATTACCTGATCTGTTGCGGCACAATTGCTCAGGTTATCAACAGCCAGTAAAGTATAGTTTGTTGTTTCGTTAGGTGTAGAAACAGGATTTAATACCGAAGCCGAATTGAGGTACAGAGAAGGGGACCAGGTATACATATAATTACCGGCAGGAGATATACCGGCACTCAGTGTAACTGAATTACCAACCCGTATAACAGTATCCGCTCCTGCATTCACTGCCGGTGTGGTGTTGATAGTTATTGTTTGGGTAGCAGGAACAGAAGGGCAACCCGCAGCATTTGCAGTGGTAAGAGTAATTGTATAATTACCGGCGGCATTATACAAATGAGTAAAGGAAGGAACGGCAGTGCTGGTAGTATTTCCAAAGTCCCAGTTCCAGTTGCTTATACCGGTAACAGTGGATAAAATTGTAACAGGTTTACCTGTACAAAAAGGTACTCCGTCAACAGAAAATGAAGCAAGAGGCGTTGCGTTTATCGTTATTGTTTTAGTAGTATCGCCAATACAGCCATTGTCGGCATAAATACGGTAACGAACTGTTTGATTACCTGCTGTTGCAAACAGTTTTGTTGTATGAATGGTGTTGGCGGTGCTGTTGTCATCAAAAAGCCAGTTGTAATTAATGATGCTAAAACCTCCCGTGACAGATGTGCCGGTAAAAAGAATATTATCTGCCTGGCAGGCGGGATCATTGAAAGTAAAATCCGCTTTAGGTCCTGGCTTCACCACTATTTTTATAGTAGTAGTTTCTGTTTGGTTGCAGGCATCAATATCAGGGGCAGTATAAGTAACCGGTATATAATATGTACCAGCTGCAGCGAAAGCGAAATCCTGTTGCAGGGTATAGGTATAATATTTTCTTCCGTTGATAAAAGATGAATCAATGGGTGTGGGGTTTACTATAATTGAATCTGTATTTGGATTTAAACCAGGCACCTGGCTGAGTTTCCAGTGAACAGAAGCGGCCTGGTAAGCCAGCTGTAAACTTATACGAAATGGAGTTTTGGGACAGGTGAAGGTATCTGTTTGATTAGTGCTGTTCATTGTATTCCGGATACTACCGTAAGCATTCAAATTATTGACAAAAGTGCCCATATTGTAACCATAACTTTCCAATGTGCCAACGCCATATACAGTGGCGATAAAAGTGGAATCACTATTGACGCTGTGTTGTGCTGCAGGCCCCCAAAGTCTTTTTACCACTACCACGTAATTGCTGTTAACCGGGTGTATGATATATTCAGCAGGGAGAACGGCCGTACCGTCTATCCGTAAAGAAGATAAACCGCCCTGTGGTATAATGACATTAATAAAATTCAGATCGATAGCCTCCCTGCGGGTGCTGTAGAAAACACTGTGCTTTACGCCTTGTTCTATCGGGCTTAAATAAAACATTTCAGGGTCACCATACGGCCCGGTGGATGAACCGGTACATTCATTAGCAGAAACAGTGTATTGCGATACAAGTATAGGTTGGTCCGCCTCAATATAATCTCCTGAAGTGCTGGAAAATTCATAGTAAAAATTATTGATAAGCCCCGTTAGCGGAACGCCGTTTCTTTTTACAATTGTTGCCGGGTTTCTTACGGCCACCCGGTAAAAATTAAGGAAAGGGGATGTAATGTCTCCCATTGCATTGTGTACCGTATGATAAGTTACATACCGGGTGCCCCAGGCATTGGCAGGAAATATTTGTTGTTGTAAAATTTCTCCTCCGTTACCATTGCAAATAACAACACGGCTGCTGCCAGAGAAAACAGCTACCGGGTGACAATTACCATCAGCTCCTGCTACAGAAACAATTTTGCTTCCGCTCATATCTTTCCCTGTATAAGTGTCAGCTCTTTTTCCAAACACATTGTACAACTGACCCTTATTCAAATTCACCGTATAGGTTTGGCCGGGTAACCAACCACCTTGTGTAGAATCGGAAGGGGTAATAAGTACCGTTGTATTGTTTTCCGGCGCAATCACATAAAACCAGGAATAACTATCCGGATAATTAGAAACCTGTGAGTAGTTCAATGAATAATAGGTGTAGCCATATGTTTCCACCGGCATCAGCATAGTGGCGGCAGAAGAAAAAAGATTGTATTGATGAGAGTATACAACAATCGGAACATCGCTGACAATGTGGATGCCCTTATTAAACAAACCCTCGCTCAAAATTCTTGAGTCATCAGCACCGCTTTTAGGAATGATAATGGAAAAGTCAACAGTATTAGCAGGAATAGTAATCGTTTGGGTCCAGCTTGTTCCATTCACCGAAACGGTAACCGTTGCAGCTTGTTCGGCACTGAGGTATAAAGTATGATTTTGACTGTTTGGTGGCGATGCATTTGCAAACAGGGCATTGTGGCCATATCCCAGCCAAAATTCTTTTCCTTTATTTGATTTATCCTGTGCAGACAGCTGAATACAAACACATATTGCCCAGCATAACAAAAAATAATATCTGTATGAGACGGGCATTCTTAAATAATCCGGTAATTGCAGTTAATGATCACCGGATGATCGTTACGGTTCCTTTGAAGATTTGTTTTCTTTCGTCATTCAGCTGTACCAGGTAAACATATACTTCATTTGGCTGAACAATACCTTTGTAAGTGCCATTCCATGGATTACTGGTGTGGCCTTTAGTATCATATATAAGCTGTCCCGCCCTGTTGAATACAGACACTCTTGCTTCAGGGTACAACGCAAGACCCGGAATTACCCATTGATCATTTTTACCATCATTATTAGGCGTAAAAGCGGTGGGTATATAAATATCTGATACAGGTGTTACCACTACCTGGTCTGTTGCTGTACAGTTATTCAGCTTATCGATTGCCAGTATCGTGTATGTAATTAAGTTATCGGGAGCAGACACGGGATTCAGAATATCAGTGGCACTCAGGTACAAGGAAGGTGTCCACAGGAAGTTATAATTAGCCGGGTTATTGATCGTGGCATCCAATGTAGTAGAAGTACCCAGCCGGATAAACTTATCAGGACCTGCATTGATAGCCGGTGTGGGATTAATAGTAATTGTTTGTGTTGCAGGCAATGATCCGCATCCCGCAGCAGTGCTTACCACGAGGCTGATAGTATAAGTATTGGCTGTATTATACGAGTGGGTAAACGGTGGTGTGGCAGCACTGTTGCCATTACCCAGGTTCCAACTCCAGTTGCTTACTCCTGTTACAGTTGATGTAAGGGTGATTGGTTTTCTTTCACAAAGGGTATCTCCGGTAATAGTAAAGGAGGCTACCGGATTTGCATTGATTAACGGAATAGTTGCAAAAGCGGTATCGCTGCTGCATCCGGCACTATAACTTACCCAATGTTTTACGGTGATATTAGTAAGAGATGCAGCGTAAGCATGAGAAGCGGTATTGGCAGTAGCAGAGTTAAAGGTTTGTCCATCGCCAAAGTTCCAATGCCAGGTGGGAGGATTAGCACCACCTGTGGGTACGGAAGAGCTAAATGTCTGCAAACTATCAACGCATGGTTTTCCATTATAAGTAAAAGTAGCGGCCGGCTTACTGCTTACATTTACGGCAAGCCTGAAGGTATCGCTGCTGCAGCCGTTAGCAGCTGTAACGATCAGCGTCACCGGGTAATTTCCGGCAGCAGTATAAGTATGATAAAAAGGATTGTTATTAGTAAGAGTGCTGCTGTTACCATCGCCGAAATTCCATTGCCAGCTGGTGATGGTTCCGGCTGTGGAAGTGGAGGCATCAACAAATCGTACCGAATCACCGAGACAAACATTACCTCCTGTACTAAATGTTGCCAATGGTTTTGGTAATACGGTTACCGGCATAAAAGCAGTATCGCTTTTACAACCACTGGCGGCAACGGTAATAAGTGAGATAGTATAATTGCCCGGGGTGGTGTATTGGTGATAGAAAGGAGCATTTGTGGTTCTGGTACTGGTATTGCCATCACCAAAATTCCACTGCCAGCTGGCAATAGTACCGGATGGAATAGCAGAAGCATCTACTATTCTTACAGAATCCCGCTGACAGATATTGGCATTTACAGTAAAAGAAGCAACGGGACTGTCAAGAATCGTAACGGTTTTGGTGGTGTCGCCAACACAACCATTATCCGCAATCACCCGGTAGCGTACATTTTGATTACCCGCTGCAGTAAATAGCTTAACAGTGTTGATAGTACTGGCTGTACTGTTATCATCAAATGTCCAGTTGTAATTTACCAGGTTGAATGTTCCCGGAATAGCCGCACCGGTAAAGCGGACACTATCAAGCAAACAGGCTGGCGCAGGGAAAGTAAAGTCTGCTTTTGGGCCCGGCTTCACTACCACTTTTACTGTTGCGTTTTCAGATTGACTACAGTTTTGTATCACTGTCTTTGAATAGGTAACAGGAATTATATAAGTACCCGGTGTTGTAAAAATAAAATCCTGTTGCAGGGTGTAAACGTAATATGTTCTGCCATTGATTATTTCTGTACGTACCGGCACAGGATTAGCTATTATTGAATCAGCATTCGGTGACATACCTGTAACCTGGCTCAGCTTCCAATGAATAGAAGTGGCAGGATAACCCAATTTCACAAATAAACGAACAGGTGATTTAGGACAGGTAAATGTATCAATATTGGCAGTCGTGTTATAAGTGTTTCTTATCTCACTGTAGTTATTCAGGTTGTTGATCAGTGTACCTACATTATAGCCATAGCTTTCATAGTTGCCCAGGCCATATACGGTAGCAGTAAAAGCTGAATCACAGGTGATAGTATGTTGGGCAGCCGGACCTATAAACCGGGCCAATGCAACGGAGTAAGCCGGGTTATTGGGATGCACTACAATCTGAGAAGCCGGAACAACATTTCCATCTACCCTTAAGGAGCCTATAGCAATAGTGGGCACATGAATATTGGTATAGACATAAGCAATAGCCGGAGATTGCCTGCTGGCAAAAAAACGTACTGATTTTTGTCCTTGTTCTATCGGGCTCAGGTAAAACATTTCAGGATCTCCGTTTGATGGAGGAGCAGGCGTAGTAGTTGGAAAATTCCAGCACTGATTATCGTTTACGGTGTATTGAGAAACTAAAACAGGTTTATCAGATTCAATATAATCTCCACCGGTTGAATCCATCAGTTCATAATAAAAGTTGTTAACTAATCCAGTAAGAGGTATTCCGTTTCTTCTTACAACGGCGGTTGGATCTGAAACACAAACCCTGTAATAATTCCGGTTTGTTTCAAGTATGTCTGTATTGGTATTATTAATAGTATGATAGGTAAGATAACGGGTACCCCAAGCCTGTGATGGAAACATTTGCTGTTGTATGTATTCACCTCCATCACCCCGGCAAATGCGGATACCGCTGGAACCGGAAAAAAGAGCAAAAGGGTGACAGTTGCCATCAGCACCGGGAACGGAAATCACTTTACTGCCGGTCATATCCTTACTGGCAGCCCATGCCTGGTTATTGCCGGGTACCATCTTACCATATACACTATATATTTCTCCTTTGTTGAGATTGACCGTATAGGTTTGGGTCGGCAACCACCCATTTTTTGTGGTATCGCTGGGGGTTATTTCCAGTGTTGTGTTATCTTCTGATGCTACTACATAAAACCAGGAATACCAATCAGGACCATTTTGTGTGGTAGGACTGATATTGGGTAAAGCAGATCCCGAAGTGTTCTGACGATAATTAACTGATGAATAGGAGTAGCCATAGGTTTCCACCGGCATCAGCATGGTAGCACCCGATCCCTGGTTTACATACACATGAGCATATACCGCAACAGGAACATCACTCACTATATGGATTCCTTTATTAGAGAATCCGTCTGTAAGTAAACGGGCATCATTAGGTCCTGTTTTGGGAATCAAGATGGTTGCATCAACAGTATTTGCTGGAATGTTCACTGTTTGTGTCCAGGCAGTTCCGTTTACTGAGACAGTAACAGTAGCGGCTTGTTCCGAACTTATATAAAGGGCCAATTCCTGGCTATTGACGGGAGTTATATCCGGGTTTAAAAACAACCAGTGAAAACCATAACCCAGCCAAAATTCTTTGCCCCGGTTCGATTTATCCTGTGCATTTGACAGGGAACCAAAAAAAAGACTGATAATTAATATAACAGACAGCTTTTGCCGCATAGACTTTTGGAAGTTCAAAAATCAATTTTTTATCCTGATTACTTAGTAGAATTAATTCTACAAACCGGGTGTAAATGTTACTATAACATTGCTATCCCAATTCTTCCAAAACATAAAAGTTATTAAAATGAATAAGAACTGCTTAGGGAAATTGCATTATTATCTGCTGATAATTTTATTTTCCTTTTCTTCTCTGCTCGGCATGGGCCAGGGTTATGATACCACTAAATGGAAGTTTAGTAACCCCAAACAGTTTGGGTTTACTTTACAGGATGTTGATTTTTTTGATAACAATAATGTAATCGCTGTTGGCTCAGATGGCGGTATTGCCCGTTCAAGAGATGGCGGTGCAAACTGGACCTATGGGGTATTTACTTTTACCAACCCTGTTACAGGCTTTATAACAAAAGGCAACTTTAATGATGTGCATTTTGTAACAGCCACTATCGCTTATGCAGTATCAACTAACGGGTTGATGATCAAAACCACCGATGGCGGCACCAGTTGGAGCAAGGTAAATACTCCGCTTACCCCTACCAACAAGAGTATTAATGCTGTTTGGTTTGTGAATGAGAATAAAGGATATATCGGAGGGGATGTAAATAATAATGTTGATTCAATACCCAGATTATATGTAACCCTGAATGGGGGAGCTACCTGGGACTCAATTACACCTCCGGCAGTTAACGGAGTTTCCCGTGTCGGATACATTAACAACCCAAGTATCCCTTCAGTATTAAGGCCGGTGGATGCAAAGCTGAAATCCATATACCGTATTGAATTTATTAATGACAGTACGGGATATGTAAGCGGTAGTAACTCTTATGGTGTTACTTTGTTCCCTCCTGTTAGTTTAAGGGCAACCAGTGCTACAGTCTGTGCACCACTTACCACATTCTTAACCTCCGGGTCTATGGCAGCAGGGTTGCTTTGGAAATTCAAAAGTGGTGTGCTTACCGATTATTCGATAAGTAAAGAAAGGATTGGCTATACGGGAATTAATACCAATACAATTAATTGCACTACCACATTTGGAACAGTTACACCCGTTACCCAGCAATACAGGGCAATGAATATCATCAACGACTCAACGGTGGTTATTATGTCGTTTAACAACAATACGGTTGTAAAAGTAAATACCGGTAAAAATGACTCTACAGCCAATGTGAATGCGCCGGGAGTTTTTGAAAAAGGTAAATATACAGTACTCAATTTTCCTTTTCCTCCAACACAAGGGCCAAATGCAGGTCCACCAATTCCAAACCCACAGGTTTTATTGGCTTCAAATCCTTACCAAATGAGAAGGACAAGTAATGGCACCCTAATAGCAAACGGAAACTTTGGCCGTATGTGGACTTCTGTGGATACAGGAAGAAACTGGGTGGAGTCAAGAAGCTTACCTTCAGGACAAAACTATAGCAACAATGGAGTGTGGGCACTTGATATTGCTCCAAATGGTAAATTCTTATCTATGGGCTCTCTCGGTGTTGTGGCAGATTCAATACCGGGTGGACCGGGATGGAATAGTAATTATGTTACCGTTCCGCTCAGTGCCGGATTTACTAAAATGGAATTTGCCGATTGTAATAATGGTGTAGCTGCAGGTAGCTCAACAATTAATGTAACAACAGATGGAGGCAAAACCTGGTGGGACAGATCAAGGCCAGATTTTGCATCCTCTTTCTATAGCATCAATGGATTTGCTTATAAAAATTCAAATCCCGCCCAGGCATACTTTGCGGTTAGCAACGGGTCCATTTATTATACTACCGATTTAAACGTGGCGCCACCTGCTGTACCAACATTAGATCCTGTATATGCAGATGGGCTGATGCAAATGAATGATCTTGCAACAGTAGGTAATGACAGTGTGTGGGCAATTGGTTATACCAGTTTCTCAGTACCGTCTGCCTCCAGAACCTCAAGAGTTTACAGATCATTCAATGGAGGAGCTACCTGGAGTGTTTACAGTGGATTCTCAGTTGGTTCGCTGGCTCAAAACCTTACAGATATTGAATTCCCAACCCGGTTAATCGGATATGCTGCCGGTAACAGGGACACTATTTATAAAACAACTGATGCCGGTGTTACCTGGAACAAACTTCCTCTTCCTACTCCTGGCGTAACACCACAAATAACATATAAAGACATGATTGCCCTGGATGCAAATACAGTTTTTGTTATTGGCAACGGGTTTCCCAGAAAAGTGATTTTCAGAACGACGGATGGCGGTGCTACCTGGACAGATGTATCCGGAAATATCGGCACATTGGGTGTAGGTAATCTGAATGCCATTGTAATGCATGATATAAACAATGGCTATGTAATGACACCTGGCCTGATGTGTAAAACAACGGATGGCGGGGCTACATGGAATTTGGAGGTTCCACCTACCAGCTGCCTTTTTGAAACAGCAGCCTTTGCACCAAAGACCGTTCCGGCTGCTATTCCTTTTGCAAACAGGAGATTGTTTGTAACCGGAGTAAACGTAAGCGGGGCGCCTATAATGGAATTTGGTAATCCGGCAAATATTGCCGTGAACGCTACTGAAACAGTTACTAATGTTACCTGTACCAATCCATCCGGTGGAAGCATCACCATCAACGCAACAGGCGCTATCGCTCCTTACATGTATAGTATTAACGGAGGAGCTTTCCAGTCTTCTAATACATTTACAGGGTTGACACAGGGACCCAAAACTATTACGATAAAAGATTCTTATTGTGGTTTGTTAACTAAAACAATCAATGTTGGATTTGATGATAACCTGGTACTGACCACCAATAATGATACACTTGTTTGTGCCGGAGCACCGGTACAGATGCTGGCCAGTACCAATGGCACAGGCGCTTCTTATGCTTGGTCTCCAGCGGGAGGTTTATCTGCTGCCAATATCAGCAATCCTGTTGCAACAGTAAATTCAACTGCTGCTTACACGGTTACTGCTACGCTGAATGGTTGTGTAAGAAATAAAACAGTAAATATTGGTATCAAACCAAACCCGGTTATTAATGCCGGGCCGGATAAAACAATTGTAGATGGAGATGAAGTGGTGCTGGAAGGAAGCGGTACAGGAACAGCGGCGTCAATCGCATGGACACCAAACAGTACATTAACAGGGGCCAATAGCTATACACCGGTTGCTAAACCAAACACTACCACTGTATATACACTTACGGTAAGAGATAACAATAATTGTACATCAACCGACAATATGGTAGTGAACGTAATTCCTTACTGCCTGAAAGTAATGAATGCCTTTACACCAAACGGTGACGGACAAAATGATGTATGGATCGTTACCAACAATGGCGGCTCCTGTACAAGGCAAGTGTTTGCTACCGTGTTCAACCGCTATGGTAATATCGTATTCAAGGATGATAACTACCAGAACAAATGGGATGGTACTTATAAAGGCAAGCCTGTAGCAGACGGTACGTATTACTATGCGATTACCTACCGCCTGATCAACGGTGCATCCATTACCCTGAAAGGTGACGTAACAATTTTGAGATAATTCAAAAAATTTAATACAAACATGAAACGCATTATAATATTTGCATTAGTTGCCGGAGTTGTTACAACGGTTAATGCACAGCAGTTGCAAACATCTTCCATGTATGATATGCAGGGAGTGATGCATAATCCTTCAACCGCCGGTGTGTACCAAAAGGGAATGGTTGGCGCCACTTACAGAAGCCAATGGAGTGGTATCAGTGGCAGCCCGAAGACAGCTACATTATTTGGTTCTTTTGAATTGCCTGAGCAAAAGATCGGCCTGGGTGGTTATTTGTACAACGATAAAACGGGACCTACTTCCAGAACTGGTATTGCTTTACAGTTTGCCAAACATATTCCAACGGCAAACGGCGGTAAATTCTCATTAGGTATTGAAGCAAGAGGGCAGCAATATTCCCTGGACAGGGCCAAACTGTCCGAAACTTTAGGTTCAGATCCGGCGCTGGGTACCAGTGATAACCGGTTCAAATTTGATGCAGGCTTTGGTATTTCTTATACAGATAAGAAATTACAACTCGGCGCTTCTGTATCACAGCTTATTCAATCAAAACTTGATTTTTATTCCGGCAATCTTTCAACAACGGAAGAGGCCCGTTTGTACCGTCACTATTATTTCCATGGCTCTTACAAATGGAATGTGGATGATGCTACTTCTGTTACCCCTAACTTTTTATTCATCTATTTACCGAATGCTCCTTTAGAATTTCAGGGAGGTGTAAGAGTAGAGCATAGCGAAGTATTCTGGTGGGGTATCGCATTGAGAGCCAAGCAAAGTTTTATCCTTTCAGCAGGAGTGAACCTGAACAAGAAATTTACACTTGGTTATTCTTTTGACATTTACAAAACACCGATCAGTGTATTCGATGCCGGATCCAACGCCCATGAGGTATTGCTCCGCTATAACATTTTTAAATAGTTTAAAAGCAGATGGTTAATGGTTGGCGGCGGTCTTGTCCAGGACTGCCGCTTTTTTATTTGAATACAAGTACTTTTACAAGACTATTGATCAGAATATGTCAGGATTAATCATAACTACTATACAAACCCGGCTTCATTGGGAGGATAAGACCGCTAACCTGCAGATGCTGGAAGAAAAGATCAGCAGTATAAAAGAAAAAACGGAGGTTATTGTATTACCTGAAATGTTCAGTACCGGTTTTAGTATGAAGCCGGAGCAACTGGCTGAAACGATGGATGGCGAAACAGTACAGTGGATGAAAAGAATCGCAGCAGAAAAAAAAATAATTCTTACGGGCAGTATTATTATAAAGGAAGCCGGGCATTACTATAACCGGCTGATCTGGATGTTGCCAACAGGCCAGCATGGTGTCTATGATAAACGTCACCGCTTTGCTTTTGCCGGCGAAGACAATCATTATACAGCAGGGACAAAGAGATTAATTGCGTCTGTAAAAGGATGGAAAATAAACCTGCAGGTTTGTTATGACCTGCGCTTTCCTGTTTGGGCAAGACAGCAACTTCAACTAAGTGAACCGGAGTATGATATTTTAGTTTATGTAGCTAACTGGCCGGAGAGAAGAAGCCATGCCTGGAAAACATTATTGCAAGCAAGAGCGATAGAGAACCAGTGTTATGTAGTTGGCGTGAACCGGGTAGGTAATGATGGAAATAACATCTATCACAGCGGCGACAGTATGATCGTTGATCCGCTGGGGGAAGTGTTGTATACAAAAAAAGAGGAGGAAGATATTTTTACGATTACATTGGACAAAATGAATCTTGTTACAATAAGGGAGAAACTCCCCTTTTTAAAAGATGCAGATGGATTTATGATTTTAAATGAGGAAGAATAAGCATCAATTTGTTTTACCCGTCTCTTTATCTCTTTTTATCAGCTCCATCACGGTTTCAATTTTGAAATCAGCATTACGGCGAATCGCTTCGATGCTGGGGAATGATGTTATTTCCGGCTGAACACCTCTGCCGTTTTTGGGAACTGTTTTATCAATTACCAGCCTGAATAAGGGTAGCCTGAACCGTACACCGGTTTCCGGCAGCTTTACATCTGGTATCAGCCAGGCAGAATTACCATAAGCCCCGCCACCGGTTTCTTCACCTACTACTATAACATTATCCTGCTTTACCAAAGCACCGGTAAATAAAGTGGTGGCAGAAAATGAATTTCCGCCGGTAACAATATATGTTTTACCATCATAATGGTTTTTCTTTTTTGGCTTGAAGTAATGCCTTTCAAAATAGCCAAAATGATAATGTCCATCTTTCTTTTTACGGGTGAAAAAAGTAATGAAGAGTTTATTCCAGAAATGGTTTTGAATATACTGCTGGTATGGACCCTTTTTTCGAACAGCAAACAGAGAGTCACTTATTTTAAAACGCTGGTGGGCAATATACTTCGTTATCAGCGTGGAATTATTGACACTTCCGCCCCCGTTACCACGAACATCAACAATAAAATGGGTGATATTATTTTTTTGCAGTGCCCTGAATGACTGACGAAAGAATTTTTTTAACCCATAACCACGGCCGAAGGTGGACAGCGTCATCATAGCTGAGTGGTTAGCCGTGTCGATTCTCAGTAAACGGATGGTGCTTATCTGCTGCCTTCTTCTTTCTCTTTTAGAAGGTTGTGGTATCCTTGCCGGTGGCCGAACCATCATTCTGCCAGCTGTATCAGCATTCGGATTAAAAACAGGAATGGTGATTGATTTTAATTGCCCGGTACTGTCTATATAGTCTATGTCATATTTTTCAGAAGGGCCATATAATAACGTATACAACGAACCAAAATATCCACGGTTACTGAGAGATTGATACTTGTGGGTGCGATTGTAACCATCCGTTGAAATATATTGAAAAAAAGTATCGGCCATGGCCGGCACATCTTTGCCGTTTATTTTGATGATCATTGTTCCTCTTTTCAGTATACTGTCTTTACGGTTCAGGTTAGCGGTTACCAGCATGGTATCATTCCAGATTTTCATACTCAGGGGAAACATTTTTCCTAAGCGTACCGTGTCGCTGTATTTTGACCAGGCTTTCGAGGTCCGTATCGATGTATGACCACAATTGATCTTTGCTGTTACAAAACTCAGCAGTTTTCTGAACTCAGGCTCTGTCATAGAGTCTTTTAATTGCCGGCGGCCAATATTAAAATAATAATCCATACTGTCTTTACTGGTATACCAGTAAAGACTGGGATGATGCTGTTCAAGTATATCCTGGTAAAGAGAATAGTCCCGCTCTAATTGTTGTGGTGAATATTTCCTGGCAGGAGAAAAAGACTGCTTGCTTACACCGCAGCCCGCAAGCAACAGTAAGAAAAAAAACAAAATCAATATTCTCCGCATATTCCTGATTATCTCTGTTCTTTACTTTAAATGGTTCCAGCCCTGTGCTGTGATGACATGTTTGCTTCCCCCTTTGGTAATAATATGTGCTCCCTGTTCCGGCTCTGTCATATAGCCCACCACGCTGATCTGCTCATTCAGCACTAATTTATCATAATCTGACTGGGAAATAGTGAATAATAATTCATAATCCTCGCCACCGCTTAATGCACAGGCTGTCGGATCTATTTCAAACTTAAAGGCAGCTTTTTTCATTTCTTCCGATACAGGGATCTTGTCTTCATATAGTATACAACCAAGGTTGCTTTCCTTACAGATATGTAATATCTCGGAACTCAGCCCGTCGCTGATATCCATCATAGAAGTGGGAGTGATTTCCTGGCTGGCAAAAAATTCCACAATATCTTTTCTCGCTTCAGGCTTCAGCAATCTTCCGATTACATACGACTCTCCTTCCAGGTCGGGTTGCACACCCGGACTTTCCATATATATTTTCTTTTCCCTCTCTAAAAACAATAACCCGACATAAGCGGCGCCAAGGTCTCCGCTCACACAAAGCAGATCACCCTTTTGAGCTGTACTTCTTTTTACAAATTTATCAGGGGCCACTTCGCCGATGGCGGTGACTGAAATAATAAATCCTTTTTGAGAAGAAGCAGTATCGCCGCCAACGAGGTCCACTCCATACTTATCACAGGCTGCATACACTCCTTCATAAAACTCATTCAGCGCCTCCAGGCTGAAACGGTTGCTGAAACCAATACTGAGAATGATCTGTGTCGGGATTGCATTCATCGCATATATATCACTCAGGTTAACGATCACACTTTTATAACCCAGGTGTTTCAACGGGGTGTACATCAGGTCAAAATGAACTCCCTCCACCAGCATGTCAGTAGTGATCACCGTCTGTTTACCAAAATGATCAATTACTGCTGCATCATCACCCACTCCCAATATGGAGGAGGCATTCTGCAATTCAATGTTTTTGGTGAGATGCTCAATCAGTCCAAACTCGCCCATTGCTGCTATTTCTGTTCGTTCATTACTCATAGTTCTTTCTTGTTATTGATTACGGCCAGCATTTCATCGTGAATCTTTCCATTAGTTGCAAGAAGGCGGTGTTGATACACAGAAAATTTGTTTCCGGTAAAGTCCGTTACTTTTCCCCCGGCTTCTTCTACTATTAAATAACCGGCGGCACTGTCCCATGCTTCTAATTTATGTTCATAAAATCCATCAAATCGTCCGGCGGCCACCCAGCAAAGATCAATCGCAGCCGACCCTAACCGCCTTACCGGCACTCCTTTCCGGATAAAGCGTTCAAAAATTTCCAGCGGCCCATTAGGCATATTAATATACGTGTAAGGAAAGCCGGTAACCAAACAGGCTTTGACGGCCTGAGTTTCTTCGCTTACACGAATCGGTTTGTCATTTAGTGTAGCGCCTTTTCCCCTTTCTGCAAAATAAAATTCATTCAGATGCGGATTATATACGGCACCCATCACCATTTCACCGTTATGTTCTATGCCTATAGAAACACAATTTAACGGGATACCGTGAGCAAAGTTTACGGTGCCATCAATCGGATCTATGATCCATTTATAGGCAGAATCCTGTATCATTTCCCCTGATTCTTCGGCCAGTACCTGGTGTTCGGGGAAACGGGACTTAATGACAGACAGAATAGCTTTTTCAGAAGCATGGTCGGCTTCTGTTACCAGGTTGTTTACCCCTTCTTTATTACTTATTTTAAAATCACTGTTAAAGAAACGGACTATCTCTGCAGCTCCAGCTTTTGCAGCTTCTATGAGAGTGGGTTTAAGCATGGGCAAAGATAACCACTGATCACAAAGCTTTTTTAAAGATTTCACCTGCGGTTATCATTTTGAACTGATCATAAAAACTTCGTACTTCGTGGCTTATACACCGGTATGTTGCAGCTCTCGGTAATCATAGTCAACTTTAATGTAAAGCACTTCCTGGAGCAGTGCCTTCATTCAGTACTCAAGGCTGCCGAAGGTATGGCGACAGAGGTGATCGTGGTTGATAACAATTCATCGGATAACAGCATACACTACCTGTTACCGAAATTTCCAACAGTAAAATTTATTGCAAACACCGAGAACCTTGGTTTTGCCAAAGCCTGTAATGAGGGGCTGAAGACAAGTTCGGGCCATTATATTTTGTTTCTTAACCCCGACACCATTGTTCCGGAAGATTGTTTTAAGAAATGTATTTCCTTTTTTGAGCAGCATACACAGGCCGGCGCCCTGGGAGTAAAAATGCTGGATGGAAGTGGCCGTTTCCTGAAAGAATCAAAAAGGGCATTTCCGTCTCCGTTAACATCTTTGTATAAGCTGTTTGGCCTGGCGAAATTATTTCCCCGGTCAAAAACTTTTTCTACGTATCACCTTGGTCACTTACCTGAAAATAAAAATCACGAAGTGGATGTACTGGCAGGTGCTTTTATGATGGTAAAAAAAGAAATACTGGAAAAAATAGGAAGCTTTGATGAGACATTTTTTATGTATGGCGAAGATATTGACCTGAGTTACCGCATTCAGAAAGCCGGATACAGGAATTACTATTTTGCAGATTGCAGTATTATTCATTTCAAAGGAGAAAGTACCAGAAAGGGCAGCATGAATTATGTGCGGATGTTTTATAATGCCATGAGTGTGTTTGTCCGGAAACATTACGGGGGAAGCAGGGCTGGTATTTTTAACCTGTTAATTCATATTGCCATCTGGTTCAGGGCAGCATTAACAGCAGTAGGAAATTTCATCAGGCGTATAGGGCTACCATTGATAGATGCCGGATTGATACTACTCTCTTTCTGGCTCATCAAAAATTTGTGGAACCGATATGTACGTACCGATATTGAGTATGAGAGCTGGCTCTTATGGATCGCCATTCCGGCCTATACGGTCTTTTATCTTATTACCGCTTACTACGCAGGATTGTATGACAAATGGTATAAATGGGGAGAGCTGATACGATCATCCGCAATCGCTACCATTGTTTTACTGGCAGCCTATTCATTGTTGCCGGAGCACTACCGCTTCTCCAGGGCGATAGTATTGTTTGGCGCCATGCTGGCATTTATTCTGATCAGCCTGTTACGGTGGATGCTGATACAAAGCAATGTGGTGAACAGCGATAAACACAAAGAAGAAAAGGCCACTACAGTAATAACGGGTACTCCTGTTGAGTATGAACAGGTAGTTCAGCTGTTAAAGGATGCGGGCCTTCATCAGCGGGTCCTGGGAAGAGTGGCGCCGCAGGAGAACGACCCAACTGCAATAGGAAGCCGTACTAAACTGCGGGAGCTGTCACATATATTACCATTCAGAGAAATTATCTTTTGCAGGGGCACATTATCTTTTGCTGACATTATCGAAAATATTCAGCAGTTGCCTGCCGGTACCGTTGCAAAAATACATACCGTTAACAGTGGCAGCATTGTGGGCAGCGATTCAAAAGACAGCTCCGGTGAGTCTGTTTCCAAAGAAAACGGTTATAAACTAGCTGATCCCTATAACAGGAGGCTGAAAAGACTGATTGATGTAAGTGTTTCTATACTGGGGGTCATTAGTTTTCCTGTTCAGTTATTGCTGATAAAAAAACCATTTAATTTTTTGGCAAATTGTTTTATGGTTCTTCTTGCTCAAAAAACATGGATCGGGTATGCATCAAAAGATAAAAACCTGCCCCATCTTCTTCCGGCGGTTATTGCCTGTAATGGATTGCCTGTCGCTGCCGGGCAACAGCTTTCACAAGAAAGTCTGCATATGATCGACTACTGGTATGCCAGGGACTATGAGCCGTCTGCTGATTTAAAATTATTATGGCATAGTTACCGGGGACTTGGCGGCTGAAATACCGGAACTTTATCATGGCTTATATTCGCAGCTGTTTCAATATTTACATTACGTAACTTTAATCCTAACCTCTTAGCAACGAATGGCCACTATCATCGATATAAAACTACCTAAAGCAATCGCAGCGGCATTACGGATTCCGCCGAATGATCCGCGAAGACAGCAATTGCGGGTGCTGAAAAAGTTGCTGAAAAAAGCCCGGTTCACCGAATTTGGCCAACACTATCATTTTGATGAAGCTTTATTAAGTAAACATCCCGGTAAAAAATTTCAGGAACTGGTGCCGGTGCATGATTATAATAAGATTTATGAAGAGTGGTGGAAGAAAACATTGGATGGGGTGCCGGATGTAACCTGGCCCGGAAAAATTAAATATTACGCATTAAGTTCCGGCACCTCCGAGGCGGCCAGTAAATACATCCCTGTTACTAAAGACCTGCTGCGCAGTAATACTATTAATTATTTACGCCAGCTTCTCAGCCTTATTCGTTATGAGGATGCTAACAAAAGAGCAATGACCAAGGGCTTTTTAATGCTGGGGGGAGCTACTGACCTGAAGAAAGGAAAAGCCGGCTGGTATGCGGGAGATCTTAGTGGAATTCTGGCCAAAAAAAGACCTTTCTGGTTTCAGACTTTTTATAAACCAGGCGGCCGCATCGCTGCCATGAGCGACTGGAACCAGAAACTGCATGAAATAGTTGAGCATGCAAAAGAATGGGATATCGGCTATATCGTTGGTGTGCCGGCCTGGTGCCAGATGTGCATGGAAATGGTAATAGAACATTATAAGGTAAATAACATCCATGATATCTGGCCTAACTTCAGCTTCTTTGTACATGGAGGAGTAGCTTTTGAACCATACAAAAAAGGATTTGAGAAATTATTGGGCAAACCAATCGTTTATATAGAAAATTATTTGTCCAGTGAAGGGTTTATTGGTTATAAAACAAGAGAACATGCCCGGGGTATGCAGCTCATCCTGAATAATAATATCTTTTTTGAATTTGTACCTTTTGATGATAAGAATTTTGATCATGACGGAAAGATTGTTGCTAACCCCGATGTCAGGATGATCCATGAAGTAGAAGAAGGGAAAGAATATGCACTCCTTATGAGTACCAATGCAGGATCCTGGCGATACCTGATTGGGGATACAATAAAGTTTGTTGACCTGGAGAAAAGCGAAGTGTGTATTACCGGCCGAACAAAACATTTCCTTAGCCTAACCGGGGAACACCTGAGCGTTGACAATATGAATAAAGCAATAGAATTGGTGAGTGAAGAATTTAATATCAGCATTCCGGAATACACGGTAGTCGGATTTCCTTACGAAAACTTTTTTGCACACCGGTGGTATGTAGGAACCAACGATAGTGCAGATCCGGAAAAATTACGAAACAGAATAGATGAGAACCTGCGCATACTGAATGATGATTATGCTACTGAGAGAGACAGTGCCCTCAAAGAGGTCTTCCTGGAAGTATTACCGGAAGAACAATTCATGAAATTTATGGAGCTGAAAGGAAAGCTTGGCAGCCAGCATAAATTTCCCCGGGTGATGAAAGGAAAAATGCTGGAAGAATGGGAACGGTTCTTACAATCAGGAAAAATATAAAAGACAAAACCCCTTTTTAAAATCACAAAGGGGTTTTTATTTATTGCTATGGCAGAAGCGTTGTTAAAAGGAATAACTATTGGTTTTTTACTGAGTATAGCAGTAGGACCGATTTTATTTTCAGTTATCAAGCAAAGCCTGAATAACGGGCATAATGGCGGGATGGCTTTTGCATTTGGTGTGTCTGCCAGCGATATTACCTTAGTGCTGGTAGCAAATGTTTTTACTGAACTTTTTCGCAGTTTGCGGTTATATGAGATGCAGATCGGTATTGCAGGAAGTATCCTGCTGATATTGATGGGTATTTTTTTCCTCTATTTCAAAAAAGTAAAAGTGAATGAAGCGGGGCAACTGATATTTAAACAGCGGAAAAGGGATCTGCTGAAGATATCCCTCTCAGGTTATTTTATGAACCTGATGAACCCGGGAGTAATCATCTTCTGGATAACAATATCAACCTCCCTGATAAACTTTTCCAATAAGCATAAGATTGTTATTTATACATCAGCCCTTGCTGTAGTGCTGCTGGCAGACCTGCTCAAGGTTTTTTTAGCAGGCAAGATCAGGAACAAGCTTACGCCACACAATATTCATATCCTCAATCGTATCAGTGGTATCATACTTATTATTTTTGGGCTTGTTTTAATTGGTGGACTAATTTTCTATGGTGACTGGAACAACAAATAGTAAAAAAGGAATAAAAGGGTTTTTAAGTAAGTGCTGGAAGTGGGGGAAAAGAATTTTTCTCTGGCTTTTTGTAATACAATTCCTGTATATCATCCTGCTGCGCTGGGTAAACCCTCCTGTTACAATGACACAACTGGTAAGCTGGGTTAGCGGGCATGGCTTAAAAAGAGATTATATCAGCAGTAGTAACATGTCCTCTAATGCAAAACTGGCGGTGATTGCCTCGGAGGATCAGTTGTTTCCTGATCATAGCGGTTTCGACTGGAAGAGTATTAAAAAGGCCATGAAGTACAACGAGAAAAAACCCGGCCGCATCCGTGGCGCCAGTACCATCAGCCAACAGGTAGCCAAAAATGTTTTTCTCTGGCAGGGAAGAAGCTGGATACGAAAAGGACTGGAAACCTATTTTACTTTTATGATAGAAACCTTCTGGAGTAAAAAAAGAATATTGGAAGTATACCTGAATGTGATAGAAACTGGTGATGGAGTCTTTGGTATTGAGGCCGCTGCCAGGGAATATTTTGACAAACCGGCAAAGAGTTTAACACGACAAGAGGCTGCGATGATAGCTGCCTGTTTGCCAAACCCCAAAAGGTATAAAGTAAAGCCTCCATCTGCTTATGTTGGCTACCGGTCAAGAGTGATAGTGGGGCAAATGAATAACCTGCAAACTGACCCGGATATTCAAAAAGTTATAGATACAGGTATTCCTGCTGAAAAGAAAAAAACTAATTAACGATAAGTTTTATCTTATCACTGTTATGTGTGGCATTACGATAGCCGCTGTTAATTGCAAAACGCAGAAAATAATTCCCTTTTACCAGGCCCGGGTTAATAATGACAGCTACTTTTTTTCGTTCAACCATTTCTTTCAGCGATAAAATTGTATAAATATCTTTTTTCCATTTGCCGGACTGGTAAACGCCGATTCTTATGGTATCATTCAGGTTCGCAGATTTCCTGATGAAATTATTGTAATACCCGGGAATAGTAAATGAACAATCCAGTTTAAACTCAGCTCCTTCCCGGATACTCATTTTTTTTTGACTGACTTCTATTTTCACTTTAGCAAATGAAATAAAGGAGGAATCATATTTATAACCTATCCAGCCGATGCCGGTGTTTAATGAATCATTGAAGCGGTACAAGTCATACTTATCAAGGTAATAAACTTTCTTTCCAAGCAAAGAATCCTCAATAGGCCAGAAATTGTAATTATTTTTTTTCTCCCGGTATGAATTAAGTGAGTAGGCCGGTTGTCCCGAATAGAACCAATACTTTGAGGCCCGCTGGTACGAGTTGCTGAATACAATTGGCAAGCCTTCCGTTTTTTCTTTCATTTGCCGGGGCCATTCTTTCCATGCATGGTAGCGGTCTTTGATTACTTTGAATGGAAGAAGATCTGCTATCATTACAATTCTTGCAAAAACTACAAGTAAAAGTGTTACAGGCAGCAGTTTATAAAGCATTTTTTGCCATTGTATTTTTTCGTAAAGAAATTGGCAGGCAAGCACTATTAATGGTACCATGGCCGGGGAGGTCCAGTTAGCCTCTACTTTTCCACGAAAAGAACTCACGAAGAAAAATACATAGATACCGATCATGGTGAAGCGTAATGCCTTTTCTGTATCATTTTTTGTTTTGTATAAAACGGCAGCCGGTATCAGGATGAATCCGGCAACAGGCCCTGGTAGTAAAAGCTGGCCAATGATATAATCCAATGTGAATGATGGCCTGTAAGCATTTACATTGCTTTCAAATAAATGATAACGAAAACTTACCCAGTTATGCTGATACTGCCACCAAAGGTGCGGGACAAACAGCAATAAAGCAATACTACCCGCCAGGTAGGTCTGGTACTTTGTAAACAGTTTGATATTGGAAAGCAATGTAAAAAGTACGATCAGTACCGCATGATATTTACTATAAAGTAAAAGAGCAACTGAAAGGCCGAGTAAAAATGTGTTCAGCAATGAATAATTGCCGGCGAACCTTTTATAAAGCCAAAAAAATAAAGCGGTAAAGAATATTAACGGAATGTCAGGAACAGCAGCGAAACCCGAAACCTGTAATACGGCAATGGAAAGTACAATAGCATAAAACAAAAAAGGATTTTTTTTATCAATCAATTTTTCAATGATAACGAGGGAAAAAATATTCAGCAGTAATGGAAAAAAACGTACACCCAGTTCATTTGGAAAAATGGAATACCCCGCTTTCACCAGCAACCCGATCATCGGTGGGTGATCAAAGTAACCCCAGTCAAGGTATTGGCCATATACCCAGTAATAAGCTTCGTCATCCAGGAGTTCTGTGAGGCCCGATTGAACAAGACCTAATAGCAACCACAAGCCGTAGAAAAGTAACCTGTGTTTTGTATGAATGAGTTGCTGCATCCGGAAGCAAAAGTAAATACAATCAGTCTAGTAACTTATTAACGGAAGTAATAGCTTTTGCTAATCGCTCTTCATCTTCTCCGCGGATATCCACCCATGGCACCGGCTGGTTTACCAGGATGTCTTTATAAATATGGTAAATTTTTTTTCGTGTATGCAGATCTGGATACTCCCGCAGTTCATCCTGCACCCATGGCAGATCGGTGTTACAGAGAAGGTAGAGATCATATTTTCTTTCGCCGATTTGTTCAAGAATAAAACGATGACAGTTATTAAACGCAAACTCACACCATACTTTCATAACATACATATCTGTATCGATGAATAAGGGAAGATGGCCGCCGCTTTCCAGCAAGGGTAATGAATTCCTTTCAAGGGTGGCGGTGTATTCATCTTCCATGGCCAGCTGACCTTTTGCAATAGTGAGGAGGTCGTCATAGTCATAACTGGTACCATTAGTGAGCAGGTATTCACGGGCAAACTCCGGGCACCACATGGTTTCATAGTGCTGCGCCAGCTGTTCACATAAGGTACTCTTGCCGGTGCCCTCAGGCCCGATGACGACGATTTTTTTAAGCATGATTTTGTTTTGCTCTTTTTTTCCATTCGATCAATCCGAAAACAGCCATTATCAATAACACGAAATAATATACACTGGTTAATGCATAACCCTTTGCAAAGTACAGGGGGATGGAAGCAATATTAGTCGCAATCCACCAATACCAGCTTTCTACTTTTTTCTTTGTCATCAGCCACATGCCGGTAAAAGCAGTCGCAGAAGCAAACGCATCGGCCCAGGGAATGGCACCCGGTGCAAAATCTTTTTTAAGATAGGTTAGCAATAGAAAAATAGAAATATAAAATACAGCAAAAAATGAAAGCTGGTACAACCACCATTTTTTATCAGAGAAAGTAATATGCACAACGGGCTGATGCCGGGTATCTTTTTTAGCCCATAAAAGCCAGCCATATATGCTCATGAGGGTATAATAAAAATTTACTGCTGCTTCACCCAGCAAGTCTCCTTTAAAACTGAGCCAGATATAAATAATCGTATTAATAAGTCCTACAGGATAAACAAGAATATTTTCTTTCCGGCTAAACCATACACTGGCAATACCGGCTATTACGGCTATACGTTCCGGCCACGAAGAATGCTGAATATCTGTAATAAGCTGGGTGAAAAAACTATCCAATGAAAATCAGTTTTATCAAAAGTAACTACTCCGGGTTGCTGTTGCTGTATTTCTTCCATCCTCTTAAATATTTTATTCCTTTCGACGTCTGAAATCTTGTTGGCACCTGTTGCCATTGCCCACCACCGGAACGCCAGACTAAAAAATGAAGATGTGGTGTCATCGCATAACCGGTTTTGCCACTAAGGGCAATTACCTGTCCTTTCTTTACGGTGTCACCCACATTTACCATGACCCCATTGTGTTGTAAGTGCCAGTAGCCGGCTCTTGATCCGTCCGGATGCTGGATGATAATATTGTTGCCATGAGAACGATATTTTCTTTTTAACCCCCCGAGTGTGCCGTCTTCTTTTACTCTTATCACCACTCCTTCTCTTGCGGCGGTTATTTTTGTACCCCGTTTCATATTAAAATCCAGTGCCGCCCTTTCTTTATGGGTGAACCGGCTGAAATAACCCTGTATCACCCGGAAGTTTTTTCCTTCTTCGTATGGCAGGGCATACACATAACTGGTATCATCCTGAATGATTCCCTTTTGTAAAAGCTTAACCTGCTTGCGCAATGGATTCTTACTGACAGTGCAGCCGGCCATCAATAATGCAGCGAACAACAGTATATATTTCATCCCGGTAAAAATAAGTTCATCCTCAAAATTTCCGGCTTTATAATTATTTAATTTATAAGAAGACGAAAACGGTGTAGCTTCTCTGTCCATTTTTTAACATTAAAAACTATTACTATGTCAACAGCGGAAGCAGTCATGACAACACAGGATGTTGCCAACCGGTTTAATGAACTGGCCCAAACCGGCCAGTGGGACCAGATACAGAATGAATTATATGCAGACAACGCAGTAAGCATTGAACCAGCCCATTCACAGGGCTTGCAAACAGTAGAAGGAATGGAGGCTATCAGGCAGAAAGGGAAACAATTTGGCGAAATGGTAGAAGAAATGCATGGTGGTTATTCTAACGAACCTATCGTGGCCGGCAATCATTTCAGCCTGGCCATGGGGATGGATGTAACGATGAAGGGAATGGGCCGGATGAAAATGGATGAAATTGCTGTGTATGAGGTAAAAGACGGTAAGATCGTAAAAGAACAATTCTTTTATTAAAAAGAGCAAACCTCACAGGCTGCATTAACCTGTGAGGTTTGTTTTACTCAGCAGCAATCTCGCAAAATATGCCCGTTAGTTTTTCCGGCTGGCTGAAAAAAGGAGAGTGGCTGGTTGCCATACGATAAACTTTTTTGCAGGGAGTTTCTTCATACATCTTTTGCTGAATGAACGGTGTTACCGCCCTGTCTTCTGTACATTCAATATAATACCGCGGAACAGAACCAAAATTTTCTTCTGTCAGCTGAAGGGGTGTAATGCCGGATTCAACAGGCTCATGACTCAGTAATACGTTGGCCAGTTCCGTGATATAATCATCACAATCATGATAAAGCCCTTCTTTATAGATGGCCGGTTGTAATGTATGTGCATTCAGCTCCGGGTATGGTGTAACATAAGGTTTAAGAATGCCGCCTGTATCCTGCAGCGAATACTCCCGTTGTGTTTTTCCATCTGGTACCAGGTAAGCAGCAAGATAAATGAGCTTCTCGATTTTATGCGGCCGGTATTCCGCTGCCTGCGAGATCATGATTCCGTTTTTACTGTGACCCACTAATATCACTTTACCTTCGACACTGTCAATGAGTTGGCAGATCTTTTCTACTGTTGTTTTCATTTTCACTTCACTGATGGGTGTTTTGTCCCGGCCCATGCCCGGAAGATCAATTGCAACAGCGTTATGTCCTGCTTTTTCTAATAGTGGCACCACTTTGTGCCAGTTCCAGGCACTGTGCCAGGAACCATGAATTAAAATAAATGTTTTCATTGTTTTTTTTTGTAAAAATGGAAAGAAGATAATATGGCATCAACCCGGAACCCGCCTTCCGTCAGGCAGGCTTGTGGAATTAATTCTCAGCAAAAACTTTGGCAGACTCCCAGCCGATAATGGCTGTTTTTCTGTCGCCGCCCCAGTGATATTGGCCGATGGAACCGGTTGATTTGATGACCCGGTGACAGGGAATTAAAAAGGCAACAGGATTATCACCTACTGCTGTACCTACCGCTCTTGATGCTTTTTCATTACCGGTTGCAGCAGCAATGGAAGAATATGTAGCTAAACCACCCATCGGTATTTTTAATAATGTTTCCCAGACCTTCAATTGAAACGCTGTTCCTTTTAAGTGCAGTTTTATGGCAGCGAGATTTTTCCAGTCCTGTGTAAATATGAATAAAGCATTTTGTTGTATCGTATCCACCACCTGCCTGAAAGAAGCTTTTGGGAAAAGTCGTTTTAATTCTTCTAATGCCAGCTTTTCATCATCTGCAAAGGCCAAATGGCAAATACCTTTTGTGGTGGAAGCGACAATAATATTACCAAAGGGGGATTCTGCATAGCTGTAATTGATGCGTAACTGTTCCCCGCCGTTTTTATATTCTCCGGGTGTCATTCCTTCAATGCTGATGAACAGGTCGTGCAGGCGGCTGGTACCGGAGAGGCCTGTTTCATAACTTACATCACTCAGGCTCATATTTTGTTTCAGCAATCTTTTGGCATGTTCGGCACTGATATATTGCAGGAATTTTTTTGGACTGACCCCCGCCCATTCTTTAAACATCCGCTGAAAATGATAAGGACTTACATGCACTTGTTTCGCCACTTCATCCAGGTCGGGCTGCCGGGTAAAATTTTCCTGCAGGTAATGGATAGCCTTTTCAATTCTTTCGTAGTCGGTCATCGTTTTAAATTTACGACACAAAAATTGTATACTTCTTTGATGGGTACAACCCGTTTCTTGCGGAAAACCGGACTTCACTATTTTTATGACTTATTGATAGCATTATGCACAAAAAAATACTTCTGCTCGGCAGTGGCGAACTCGGTAAAGAACTGGTGATAGCATTAAAAAGGCTGGGGCAAACTGTAATAGCGGTAGACAGTTATGCCGGTGCACCAGCTATGCAGGTGGCGGATGGGTTTGAAGTGATTGATATGCTCAATGGCGAACAGTTAGATTCTGTAGTAGCGAAACACCAGCCCGATTTGGTAGTACCCGAAATCGAAGCTATCAGAACAGAAAGGTTCTATGAATATGAAAAGCAACATATGCAGGTGGTGCCCAGTGCCAAAGCGGCCAACTTTACCATGAACCGGAAACTCATCAGGGATCTGGCAAGTAAAGAACTGGGACTACGAACAGCGAAATATTTTTATGCTACTACCTACGAAGAGTTTACGAAGGCTGTCAATGATATTGGTATTCCTTGTGTAGTTAAACCATTAATGTCTTCCAGCGGCAAAGGACAAAGTGTGTTGAAGAAAACAGAAGATCAGCAAACCGTATGGGACTATGCCATCAACAATTCAAGAGGCGATATCAAAGAAGTGATCATTGAAGAATTCATTTCTTTTCATACAGAGATAACATTGCTTACAGTTACACAAAAGAACGGAACAACGCTTTTTTGCCCGCCAATAGGACACAGACAGGAAAGAGGAGATTACCAGGAAAGCTGGCAACCGGTAGCCATCAGCGAAAGCGATTATAATGATGCCTGTATTATGGCAGAAAAAGTAACAACGGCATTGACCGGTGCCGGCTTATGGGGAGTAGAATTTTTCTTAACAGACAATGGAGTATATTTTTCTGAGCTAAGTCCGCGGCCGCATGATACAGGCATGGTAACACTGGCGGGAACACAAAATTTGTCTGAGTTTGAATTACATGCCAGAGCTATTCTCGGCTTACCTATTCCTGAAATTAAATTAGAAAGAGCCGGTGCCAGCGCCGTAGTACTGGCAAATAAGTCTGCCGAACAATTTATCATTACCGGAATACAAGAAGCACTAAAAGAAAAACAAACAGACGTTCGCATATTTGGTAAACCAACTACCAGACCATACCGCAGAATGGCGGTAGTACTGGCCTACGATGATATCAGTACAGATATCGATGTATTGCGGAAAAAAGCCAAAACAGCTGCCAATAAAATTCAGATTGCGTAACCTGTTTGATACGGCAAAGAAAAATTACCATCTCTTCCATACTTCCTTTTTGTTAACCGCTTGTCACTACCACATAAAGATGTGGCTTGCTGCTATTGTAACGATAATAGCTTTGTGACCGTTAAACTAAAACCTTAAAACAACCAACTATGAACAGGATTAAAATCTTTAGTACGCCGCATAAAGCGCTGCGCAAATTAATGGCTGAATTTTCTTTGCTGGCTGGTAAAACTGATTATACCAATGAAAGCGAATTGCAGGCCCTGAAGCATCTGGGCAACGAAATGTTTGATTTATTAAAAGAACATGCCCATATAGAAGAGTCACTTGTATTAACTGCATTAGAAGCCAAAGCACCAGGCTCATCAGAAGAAAATATAGAGGAACATGAGCAACTGGAGAAAGTGCAGGCAGAATTGGAAAAATGGCTTAATAGCTTTGACGGTACGCAGTCAGAAGAGGAAGGGTTTCAGTTTTACCTGGCCTTTTCTTCCTACCATGGTCAATACCTTGAACATATTATACATGAAGAAACCAACACCCAGGAATTATTATGGAAACACTTAACTGATGAAGAACTGATGGGTTTGCACATGCAGATATTAAAAAGCATTCCGTTTGATATATTCCTGGTATGGGGGAAACATATCACCCCTGCACAAACCAGGAAAGAAAATCTCGCTATGCTTACCGGGATGAAAATGATGTTGCCTGCCCCGGCTTTTGAAAAAATTGTTTCGATAGTACAGGCATCTGTATCAGCCAATGAGTATTATGAATTAATGACTGAGTTAGGAAAGCTGCCTGCAAAAGCAGCTTAGTATAAAGTAAAGCCATGAAAAAAGCCGGAAAGTGATTGATCGCTGACCGGCTTTAATTTTATTATTAATATGATTAATAGCTCTCCACCATCTTCTTCAGGTTATTCAATCCCTGTTCAAACTGGTGATTCAGGTTTTTATTGATCATGGGTCCCATCAGTCTTGCCATGGGCCAGGGCAGGTCGCCGCTGTTTTGCCAGGTTACTTTTGTTTCACTCCCATCTCCCCATGGTTCAAACATCCAGTTATCTTTTGCTTTACTCTTCCATGGTTTTACAAACTCCAGTTCAAAATGAATATGCTTATCATCTATGCGCTGCAGGGTTAAGCTGCCCACTCCTACTTTCTTTCCTGTCCATGCATATTTATGTCCCGGTGTGGCGGCCGTGCCGGTGATGGTACTTTTGGCTGTGGGATCACTTTGCTGCCAGGGATTCCACTGGCTGTAGTAGTTCATATCGCCGATGCGGTTCATCACATCAGCAACAGGGCGGCTGATAACGATCGTTTTTTCTACATTGTAGATCTTAGGCATTAAAGCAGCAGCGATCAGCAAACCGGCGATAAGACCGGCGAGTATATAGATAATGATCATGGCAAACTTATTTGAACCAGTAAGGTAGCGAATTAGGGTGGGCCTGACAATGATTTATATATCAGCGGCGGGTGCGGTAAAATTTCCCGGGCCGCAGATAAATAACACCCTGCTGTGTATAGAACCGGGTGGGCAGGTCGGTATAATTGCCATTGGCATCATATCCTCTTACTTCAAAATGTAAATGGGGAAAAGCTGAGTAACCTGTATTACCGCTTTTGCCAATAAGTTGCCCTGTTATTATTGTATCACCCACCGATACAAACACACTGTCTTTTTGAAAATGCCAGTAGTTGGCCTCGGAACCATCAGGATGTTTGATGAAGACATAATTGCCGTCAGAAAGATTAGCTTGCTTTAAACCACCAACATCTGAATCTTTCCGGATAGCAGTTACCACACCGCCCCTTGCTGCACATACTTTAGTACCAGTCTTTACTTTAAAGTCAAGTGCTTTGGAACCCTTATGGCTGAACATACTTTCGTATCCCTGTACCAAAAAAACTTTTTTACCTTTTTCAAACGGCAGGGTGTATATATGACTGCTATCTTCTTTGAACTTTCCATCCTTTAATTGTGCAACAGTATATTGCTGCTGTGCCCGGCAACAGATCGTAATAAGAAAACAATATAGCAGGAGTAGTGGCTTCACAACAATTGAATGGCGCTATTATTGGAAAAGTAATTTACATAGTAAAATAAAAAAAGCGGTCTTAAAAGACCGCTATAATAAAAATTAACATCCTGTTTACCGCATCACATCCTACAAACTTGCCATATCAATCACGAACCGGTACCGCACATCGCCTTTCAGCATCCGCTCATACGCTTCATTGATCTGATCCATGCGGATCATTTCAATGTCACTTACAATATTATGTTCGGCGCAATAATCCAGCATCTCCTGTGTTTCCGGCAAACCACCGATAAGTGAACCTCCCAGGCTTTTACGTCCAAAGATGAGACTCATGGGATGTAAGGGTGCGGGTTCCGGGGGCACACCTACACACACCATTACTCCATTGGTACGAAGCATACCAAGGTAAAAATTATAATCATGCGGTGCAGAAACAGTATCTAGTATAAAATCAAAATAGCCGGTTACACTTTTTGCCTGCTCTTCATTACTCGTGAGGATGAATTTATGTGCCCCCAGTCTTTTTGCATCTGTTTCTTTTGAAGGAGAATGACTCAGCATGGTTACTTCTGCTCCCATACTAACAGCAAACTTAACACCCATATGTCCCAAACCCCCCAAACCAAGTATGCCCACTTTCATACCCTTGCCCACTTTCCAGTGACGCAATGGTGAATAGGTAGTAATACCTGCACAAAGTAAAGGAGCTGTAGCAGCAAGATCCAGTTTGTCAGAAATATGCAGTACAAAATCTTCATGAGCAACAATAGCTTTGCTGTAACCGCCATAAGTAATGCCGCTGCCGTCTTTTTCATAACCATTGTAACTGAATACGGCTCCGCCGGAGCAGTACTGTTCAAGGCCATCTTTACAGTTATCACATTCACGGCAACTATCTACCAGGCAACCGATACCGGCAAGGTCACCGACCTTGAATTTTTTTACATGATCACCCACTGCCGTCACACGGCCCACTATCTCATGACCGGGCACCACCGGAAATACGGTCATGCCCCATTCATTGCGGGCAAAGTGAAGATCACTGTGACAGACGCCGCAATACAGTATTTCCATGGCCACATCATGCGGCTTCGGGTTTCTGCGGTCAAGCGTCCATGGTTCAAGAGGAGTAGTAGCATTATGTGCGGCGTAGGCTTTGGTAGCTGGCATAGAGAGTTGATTTAGTTATTATGTGAATATAATACAATAATGCATCCTGAAAGTTTAAATAAAAGAAAAGCGAATGAAGAAATTATTAAAAGAGAAACATATCTTTTTTTAAGGACAGCCCGGTTAAAATGAACTGCAAAACACAAACGATGAAGATAACATCACTGCATGCCCGAAAACAATGATACCTGTCATTAGTATCCTATTATCTGGTCATTGTTATCAACCGGTTCATAAACTATATTGGTCAGGTGATAGAGATAAAAGTGAGGAATGATTACACTTAAAAACAGTGATATGAAAAAACTTCTCTTGATGACGCTTGTTCTGCTGGTTAGCGGAGCAATGCTGGCCCAGGGAAGTAAGCAGACGGGGATAATGAAATCTACACTTGCTTTCCATGCAGGGCCTTCTTTTCCTATGGGGGACTTTAAAGACAACAATATCGATAATGAAGAAGCTGGTTTTGCCAAAACAGGATTTACTATTGATCTGAATTACGGCTACCAGTTTCACAAAAATGCCGGTATTGGAGCGGCTGTTTTTTTCAACCAGTATAATGCGACGGATGAAACATTTGATTTCACTGTAGGAGAACGTAACGGTGAACTCATCACCCTCTCCATGGATAACTGGAAATTATATGGCATTACTGCCGGCCCAATGCTCACTTTCGATTTAGGCAAAAACATCATGACCGACCTGCGGCTGATGGGTGGCGTGGCCAATGCCAAAACACCAAAGATCAGCTACGAAGGAGAAACAATGGTGAAAGCAGAATGGAACTTTGCACCAGTACTGCAAGGTGGCCTGGACCTGCGTATAGGCACAGGTAAGAACATGTTCATCTTTACCAATGTAGATTACATGTATATGAAACCAGAATTCCAGCTGGAAGACTATGAAGGCAATGAGCTGGATAAGGTCAAACAAAAAATTTCCGTACTCAATCTCACAGGCGGAATTGGAATCAAATTCTAGCAGGACATTGGCGACAAAAGGTAAACCTCACGGCCCGTAAGCCGTGAGGTTTTTTTATGCTGGTACGATCAGTTTGTCTGGTAGATCTTCACTGTACCATCCACTTCACTGCTTACCACCAGCAGGCTTTTTCCTGAAGGACTGTCTTTGGCAGGAATAAACAATAACCCTTCGGGGCCAATACCGGTGCGCAACAATTTAATAAAAGAAGGTTGTGCAGGATTGTTGATATTATATATTGCCACGGCATTGGAACGTTCCATTCCTACAAACGCAATGGCCTTATTGCCCACATATCCCAGCGTTACACCTTCGGGCTCCACTCCTTTATCATCACTGCGGGTATCATCATAATATCCGGCGGCAATACATTTATCTTCCAGTTCATTATCACTGTCGAATAACTGCTGGCCATTATTACCATTCCATACAGAGAAGGACCTGGCGCCAAAAGAATATAACACATCATAATCACCATCATTATTGGTATCACCCATGGTATTGGTGATCTTCAGGCGGCCCGCATTCGCATCTGTTCTTATTACAGCGCCATTGGGAAAAGCAGTTTCATCCAGTACCACGTCTTTCACTCTTTGTTCTTCCAGGAAGCCGGTATATTCTCTTGCGTCACCTTCATTGGCAGTAAAGAGGAAAGGAATGCCCTTGTCTTCCACCACGGCAATTGCATCTGGCAGGTACATACCTTTTACCGGCCAGTTCTTCTGAATGATACCACCATCCCTGTCGCTTCCGTCAATCGCATTTTTAGTAAGATTATAATCTTTAAAACCCAGCGGCATTATTTTGGTGATCCTCCGTGCAGGAATATTTATTTCAGCAATTGCATTGTTTTCCTGCAGGGTTACCCATGCAGTGGTGGAATTTTTGGAAACAGCTACATATTCCGGCTCCATATCCTGTGCAAAGCTGGCACCGGGACCAAATAAGCGGAGACCTTTTGCTTTCAGCGTATTCACCTGGCCGGCAAAAGAACCGAAGTCAAGAGTGGTTACAGAGTAATTATGATTAACAGAAATAATAGAAACCGAACCAACGGGATCATAAGAATAATCAGCGTTCGGCTCCCCTTCATTGGCCGTGAGTATATATTTTCCATCATAAGTGTATGTAACCATATCAGGCAATACACCCACGGTTACCTGTTTCACTACAGCATAATCGGTAGTTTTAAATACCACTACTTTACCATCATCCGTTTTATTAAAACCTTCCACGGCAGCAGCCAGTTTGCCATTGGATACTGCTACACTGTTCACCCCACCACCATAAGGACTGATGTCGATAAAACCGGCAGGTACAGGAGCAGCAGGATTGGACAGATCAAGGATATCAATTTGTGTAACACCGGTATTGGTTACTACAAATAATTTTTTTGTTTGCGGATCAAAGGCAGAAATTTCGGCAGCGCCTTCGGCACCGATCACCGTACTGCTGATCTCGGTAAAGGTGGAAGCGTCTTCATGCGGGTTGGGCAGGTCGTGTGGATTACAGGATGCCAGCGCCACGATCGCCGCCAGCGGTAACAGTTGTTTTAGTTTCATGTGTTTATTTTTGTTTTTAATTATTGCCACATGTTATGCCCTGAATAAACATCTTCGGTTGGTAAACGTAAGTTTATGGGCATTTCATGCCTGTGCTTTTTAGTTATGGGTCTGCAACTAACCATATCCGTGTTACCTGAATATGAACACTGTGTTACCGTACTATAAACAAACAGCTTTGTTACCTTAGCAATACAGTTGATATAACTACTTAAAATACTTTTACATGAAACTTGATCTTGCAGCAATGCGGCCTGTCAATGTGCAGCGGGCCATTGAAGGATTCAACTGTTACGATAACCAGCCCCTTACCTACTGGACCACGGCGCTGGCCGGTGAAGTGGGTGAACTCTGCAACATGATCAAGAAAATGCAACGGGTAGAAAAAGGCGGCCTCGATGGCGGCAGCAGTTACACGGCCAAAGACATTACCAAAGAAATGCTGAAAGAAGAAATAGGAGGCATTGCTATTTATCTTGACCTGCTGGCCTCGCAGCTTGACATCAGCCTGGAAGATGCGATCATTGATACCTTCAACAGCAAATCTGCCAGGTACGGGTTCCGGCAATTTATTCAACCGGCGCAGTCATCAACCGGTGAATAGTAGATATAGATTAGCATCACTAAAGATGTAAAATTTACCCGTTTAATTCTTCTATAGCCTGTTCTATAAAATCAATCAACTCCTGCAAATTTTCTTCTTTGATCTTCCAAACCTGCCGGTAGTCTATACCAAAATATTCATGAACGATCCTGTTTCGGAATCCCTTGATCCGCCGCCACTCTATTTCGGGGTGATTTGCTTTGAAATCCTCTGGCACCCGGTTAGCAGCTTCGCCGATAATCTCAAAATTTCTGACAACAGCATCAATGGTTTTATCATCATTGATAAAATCGTCGAAATCCATGCCGACTGTATAAGTAAAGATTTTTTTGGTGGCATCCAGGATGTCTTCCAGCAGATTTTTTATTTCCGTTTAGACATATATCAGGTCGGGTTCAATAACAGAGAAGTATTTGGGTTTGATTCCACCACGGGACACCAAATCAACCTTCATTTGCAGCAACTGTTCCAGCTCATCGGCAAGGTCAACAAAGGCCAGCCCAATAGGCTGTGTAAAATCTACCATTACATCAACATCGCTTTTACCGGCGACAGCCTCATTCCGGCTGTAAGAGCCAAACAGGGCCAGGTCCTTAATGCCGTATTTTTTTTCCAGCAAAGGTTTGGCCTGTTTTAATGTTGCCAGTATAATTTGCCTGTCTGCCATACAACGAATTTACATTTTTTATCCGGGATAGCTAATACCCGGATCGGTCCTGCAGGATTTTATCATACCGTGAAAGCATCTCATATCCTGCTATTGGTACCTTTACCGGATGCAGGATAAACCATTCAATAAATACCGCCGCCGCTATGGCAATGGTGCCGTGGTGGCCGGCTTGTCGGTGGGCGGGCTGGTATTTGTGATCGTAAAACTGGTGCATATACTGCATGGTATAAACGAACTGAATAGTATCAACAAAGAAAGCCAGTTCAAAGAAGTGAACTCCTATATCATCCTCACAGATTCTGCCGGAAAAAAAGACACCATCCACCTCCATGAGTACATAGAGAAAAATAAACTGCGGACAGACAGCCAGGCCATAAAAAGATAATTGACCGGGGAATAAAAAGAATTATGGCAGCTCTATCTGCATACCCTCTGCTGCCAGTTCATAATTAAAAGAGTAGTTATTCCTTTTTTTCAGGTCGGCAAACAGCTCATCCAGCTGCACATCCGTATGGGCAGGATCATGATGTGCCAGCAGCAAATGTTTTGCACCGGCCAGTGAAGCAAATTGTACGGCATCATCCATACTGCTGTGGCCCCAGCCTTTTTTGGATGGATATTGCTGAAAGGAATATTGTGCGTCGTGCAGCAGCAGGTCGGCAGCCACAGCGAGGTCAAAACCGGAAAGCCACCTGGTATCCGTCTGCATACCGTTTGCACCCAGGGCAGGTTCATGGTCGGGGATATAGGTAAAAACAGAACGGCCATTGCTTACCCGGAAACCCACCGTTGGCCCCGGGTGGATCACAAACCGTGAATCAATGGTAAAGGGCCCGATATGGAAACTGCTGTTTTCCACTTCATGCAGGCTGAGCTTGCAGGGCAACTCCCGCAGCTGCACCGGGAACAGGGGTGGTGAGAGATACCGGCTGAGCCTTGCATGCAGGCTGTTTGTTTTACTGGCCGGTCCCCAGATATGAATATCATTATCGGGGTTGAAGAACGGAATGAAAAAACCGAGACCCTGTATATGATCGAGGTGCAGGTGTGTTAATAATATATCCACCCGGTTGATGCCCGTGCCTTCCGGCAGGTTGAACTGCTGCATACCTGATCCGCCATCCATCACCAGTATGCAATCATCTTCCCGTACCACGGCGCAGGATGTATTACCTCCATAATGTGACATATGGGGGCTGGTAGTGGGTATGGAACCACGAACACCCCGCAGTGTAACTTTCATGATGCATCTTTTACCTGCCAGAAAATAGCCACGGCGCCCAGGAAATTTCCCGCCCGGCCGATGATGGGATAAGCCGTTACTGATATTTTTTCGGTTTTGCCCTGCAGGCTTACGATCCAGAATGTTTTGTGATTGGGGGTTTGTTCCTTTATCGTTTTCACCAATGGCAGGCTGTCCGGCGGCAGCAGGTTGCCGGCATCATCCTGTTGTTTAAAAATGGTGGACCATGTTTCCACTTTCATTTCACCGGTCTCTTCAAACCGGGTGCCCAGCACTTTTTCTGCGGGCTCATTATAAAAAATAAGATTACCGGCCGTATCGGTAATGAAAACCGGCATGGACAAACAATCCGCCAGCTGGCGATTCAGGATAATTTCTATAGCGTATGCAGGCATACAAAAGAATTACCGGGAGCAAACCCTCTTAAAGCTACACCAAATAAAAGAAAAGAAGAACTTTCTTCCCGGCCGGTTATTTTGCCCCTGCCAGTACCTTTATGGCATGGCTGATGTGCATGATAAGAAAACAAGAAGCTATAATATGAGCCGCATACGCAGCGCCGACACCAAACCGGAAATGCTGGTACGGAAATTCTTACATGCCAATGGCTATCGCTATAAGCTCCATGATAAAACCCTGCCGGGAAAACCGGACATTGTATTGCCGAAATACAAAACCATCATCTTCATCCACGGCTGTTTCTGGCATGGCCATAAAAACTGCAGATACTTTGTCGTTCCCAAAACCCGGACCCGCTGGTGGCTGGAGAAAATCGGCCGGAACAAGGCCAATGATGAAAAGGCAGTAAAGACGTTGCGTAAGGCGGGGTGGAAAGTGATTACCATCTGGGAGTGTAAACTGAAGCCGGTAAAGGCTGTTGCGGTACTTACATCTTTAGCCGGGAAAATACTTTCTTAAACAGTCGATCACTACAGTTATGCCTGGTTTTTTTCCTTTAATATGTGATTTAAAAGCCACCGGACTTTAAGTGACATTAGTTAATATTGCTGCTCATTAATGAGCAGTAAACAAATTCCAATAATCGATCTGTTTGCAGGACCTGGTGGGCTTGGCGAAGGGTTTACATCTGTTGTCGATAGAAACAATAATCGCTTTTTTAGAATAGCATTATCCATCGAACGGGATGAATTTGCCCACGAAACTTTAACATTACGAAGTTTTCTTAGACAGTTTCCTTTTAAAAAATTTCCGAAAGAGTATTATCAGTTTGTTCGTGGTGAGATCCCTGATGTTGAAGAGTTATATAAATTATATCCCAAAGAAGCAGCGGCAGCCAAACATGAAGCATGGAGGTTTTCATTAGGCAAAGCCGAAGATCATGAAAAGATTGATAAGAGAATAGAGGAGGTTTTAAAAGGTGAAAAAAATTTTGTTTTAATTGGCGGACCCCCGTGTCAGGCATACTCTCTGGTAGGCCGTGCACGAAGACAAGAAGGCAAAGGATTAAATAAAGAAGATGAAAGAGTATATCTCTATCGTGAGTATTATCGGATACTTGCCGTTCATAAACCACCGGTATTTATCATGGAAAATGTAAAAGGTATATTATCTTCTAAAGTTGAAAACGAAGGCATCTTTAATCAATTGATTAGTGACCTGAAAAATCCGGTTGAATCTTACAAAAAACTTCAGGGTAAAGAGAATATAAGCAAAAGCAGGACTAGGTATAATATTTATTCTTTAGTAAAAAGGCCCGGTAAAGATTTATTCGGAGAAGAGATATTTGAGCCAAAAGATTTTATAATTCGTTCAGAAGAATATGGAATACCCCAAACAAGACATAGGGTTATTTTGCTCGGAGTACGAAGTGATATAGAAGTCATACCAGAAATTCTTAAAAAAGCTAAAGACTTAATTCCTGTTGATAATGTGTTGTATGGTTTACCAAACATCAGAAGCGGTCTGTCCAGGGAAACAGATACCAAGACTAATTGGAAAATTATCCTTGAGGATTTCCTCTCAAAAAGTATTGAAAAACAAATTGAGCCTGAAGTTTTGAAAAAAATGAAACAGGTAATTTCCAGTTTATCATTACCGCAAAAAAATAAAGGGGGGGACTTTATAGAACATGATGTAGATGTTCTCTACAATAAAACCTGGTATCTGGACAATAAATTGAAAGGTGTATGTAATCATGAAAGCAGAAGCCATATTAAAGAAGATCTTTACCGGTATCTTTTTGTCTCATGTTTTGCGAAAGTAAAAGGGCATTCGCCGAAGTTGTCTGATTTCCCCGATGCACTTTTACCGAAACATGTCAACGCAAAAGGAGGAAAATTTGCTGATCGCTTCCGGGTTCAACTGTATGGGCAACCTTCAAAAACTGTAACGAGTCATATTTCAAAAGATGGCCATTATTTTATCCATCCCGATTCTTCGCAGGTAAGAAGTTTGACAGTCAGAGAAGCAGCAAGAATTCAAACTTTTCCTGACAATTATTATTTCTGTGGCCCAAGGACTCAACAGTTTCATCAGGTTGGAAATGCGGTCCCGCCTTTATTAGCAAAACAAATAGCTGAAGTCGTAATCAAAATTTTTTGATCTCAAGCTGTTTTCCATTTATCATATTCCTTTGGCAACAATTGTATAACATCCTGCCCACCCATTGAATTTAAATCATATGTCATTTGAAACTGAGGAACAGTAGCTTTTACAAATCTTCTCAGAACTCCTGCTCCGTCTTTATTTCTAACTCCTTTCTTAATCCTCCTATCATTTTCATTCCAATATAAAATAGTTGCTGCCTCGATAACGCCTCTACATGCAGCTATTTCTTGTCGACTTGCAAGCTGTTCAAATAAATCACCCGGCACATCTGGTTTTCCATATAAGTATATTTTTGACCAATCGCCTAAATCTCTATATAACCTTACAGGCGAAGCCAATAAATGGCGATAATATTTATTCCACTCTTCGGGATTGAGAATATACTTACTTTCTTCTCTTATGATTCTTTTACCACCTTTTTTTGGACAGATACTATCAAAGTAATATGCAGCAAGCCAAGTCCACATTCCCTTATCATATAATAGGGTTGTATTTAAAAAAGTAGAAATTTGATTAAATAGATACTTAATCATTTCTTCTTTTGAATCAAATACTTTTTGTTCGAGGCTCACATCAGCCCGGATAATTTCACAGGAGTATACATCTGTCAAAAATGATTGAGGAATATCATCAGTTTCGTTATCATCAATTTGATGTAGCAGGGTCCTGAACTTTTCAATTCCCACTTCATTAAATCTTCTAATCTGTGTTATCATTTGCTTTTATTTATTGCTTGCTCAAATTTTATTCTGAATTTATTTTTTCTGCAAAAGGCAGAAACCACTTCTTCAACCCAATCATTAATTTCATCTTCATTGTTATCATCATCAAATTCAACTTCAATATTGACATGCAAAACTCCTTTGATGAATTTCAACCAGGTGCTTTGCCATGAATCGTCTTCCTCGTTAAATCCTCCTATCGCAATCCTTTCAGCAACCTGACGAACAGCAACCGGGAAAACGAGTGAACGAAAAATATCGTTTGACTTAACTAATTCTTTTGCATTTTCAATTCGTCTATTTATTTCCAACCGTGGATAATCATTATCAGGAAATGTTACTCTGAAAATTTCCTGATCTAAATCTTTGTCCCAATCAATGTGCAGAATTGACTTCCTGTTTCCTGATTCTTCAAGATTCTTTGGTTTTATTTTATCGGCGACTCTAATAATTCGACCAAGCTTTGTTGTTTCGTCAACAACTTTTACCCGAAAGCGAATTATGCTTGTTGAAGGAATGTCGGTAAGAATTGTACTCTCAGGAGTTTGAGGAATTGCAACTGTGCCAAAAGGAAATCGCATGAAAGATGATTTATGATAAGGTTCAATGTAAACCTTTGCATCATCAGATAACCCCAATCCCTTAAGGTCAAGTGTTGCAGTAAATGACTTGTAAGGTCGTTCATTAATTACAGAAATATCCACCCGTTGGCGTTTAAGTTTTCTTCTACCTGTGTAATTAAATTTCCGAATCATAATGGTTGGCTTTTATATATAAATCTCTTTCAACATCAAAACCCCTGACTTCAATTGAGAAATCGCTATCAGGATTTACATTGAATGACATTCTATTTTCTTTATACTCTAAATTGTTTACTCCTTTCGGGGTTACGGTAATGGGACTTTTTGTAAGATCAAAATCATATTTACTGTATCCTTTTAATGGGCTTCCCTTGACAACCATATATGCGGTTGCAATTTTTATACTTCCAGTAAATCCATCAGCAGCAGGATTCTTTTTCAAAACAAAACCACCTGTTTCTTGTTCAAGAATAAATGGTAACTTCTTTCTTGGCTCTTTGGGTGGTTTTGGCGGAGGCTCAGGACCCAAACCGTCATCATCATCTGGATCATCAGATTCATTATCGTCATCAGATAACTCAACATAAAAAACATCTTTCATCATTTCTCTGTCGATTCCTTCAGCAGGTTTTAGCAATAAGCCACAAAGCTTGTCAACAGTCAACTCAATAAAGTTTATCACTTTGTCACCCTCATCATATTTTCCACGGAAATGAGAAGAATTCTTTTGCCATTCAGTATGTGCCGGGTTTTCGGCAAGCCCAAGAAGTTTCACAAGATCATTATCTTCAATTACAACTATTGCACGGACAAATTTGTTGCTTACTTTTTTCCCCTGGCCAGTAATCGTAATTCCATCACGAACAAAGTGTGCATCTGCTTCACGGAGTAATTCATCCTTTTCCATGAAAACTTTGAAGTAGCAAATTTGTGGAGTGCCATCGATTTCCTTAATCCTTGCCGGAACTTTAAACGCAACAGATTTACCTTCCTCAAATAAATCCATTTTCGATGTTATCAAGTTTTTTATTTCGTCATTGAGAAACCAATCCATTTGCCAACGAGAAGCATTTTCAAGAGGAGGTTGTTTCAAAGTAATATAATCCTGTTCTGAAAGTTGCAGTGACCAAAAACAAAGTTTAAATAATTTGCTGTATGCAGTTAATTTCATTTCCTCCAATAATTCAAAAATTGTATTGGCATTAATCTGCTTATTGATTCCATTGTCTTCGTCCACAACTTCAACAATAAGATTGCCGCTGATAATCGGATAAAAATATTGTTTCAAAACACTTTTGATAATTGCCTCTGATGTGATTTCCTTTCTGGGAAAGGGAATCACAACTGACAGACCAGGATCTTTTTCTTTTCCTCTCTTGATCTTGAACGTTTCCCGAAAAGCCTCAATAATACTTTCATCGTCTGTAGGCGTTGCAAAGAATTCATATTCTGGATCGCTAAAATTACCGAAATACCCATAAGGATAACGCTTGGTTTCTTTTTCATTATTTAGATGATGTGTCTTTAGGACTGATAGTCCCATCAAATAATTTTTGTTATCATCAAATCTGTTAGTTAGGCCCCAAAAGGTATTTATAACTGAAGATGCAGGAAATACAGTTTTTCCTAACCCCCATTTCCCCAACTCAAAATTTGTTTTTCCTGTTCTACCTACATTTCTCCAAAACCAAAAAAAGTTGTGCCCGATTGGTGTTGAGTCTTGCGGTATGTCACTTTCAGTAACACTCCCATCTAATCCATAAGTTTGATAATCTTCAATTACCAAATAAGGAGTTCCTTCAGAAATAGTCGGGATTTCTTTTTTTATAACTCCATTATCTACTGAGAGTATGTGGGGGTAAATTCCTTTAAATGATATATGATTATTCAAGTAAATATTCTTTGAGTTTGACTTACCTGAGAAACAAAATCTAACAGATACAAAACTTTTGGGATTGTCTTTGTCGATTTTTGCGTCAAGAGAATTTTGAATGCTCTCTCTAACAAGAACGTCTGATAAATCACCAACTTCTTGGGTAGTAAAAAAAGCCGACTGAACAGGATCTTGATTTACTTCATCCTTACCCATTATTCTGAATTTCCATTCTGGATTAATACTCATAGCTTAAAATTCAAAAGTTTGTATTTATAATTAATTCCTTCAATTATAATTTGAATTCAATTTTTGCAGAACGACCTAACTCTTTTTCAAATGCAGTTTCAGTTTGTTTAACTCTATCTCTGATTGCAGTAAAAATTTTTTTTACATCACTTTCATTGAATTCATAATTGCTACGATTGGAGCAATTCGACAAACTGTCTAGGAACTCAAGTATTTTTTGAGTCCGTCTAGCTGCAACCGTTTCAAACCTTTTTCGCCTTGTTGATTTATCAGTCATTGCAATAGGTAATTTTTTGAAGACAAAATTATCTTCAATAGTAAGTAAAAAAAACATTACATTATTAATAATGTAATGGAATATTATTGAAAATCTGATACTTGTGAAAAATTGAAAAGTAGTTTTAAGATTACTTATTTTATAATGTGGCTATTGGTTTCCCTTCCAGGCCTTTAGTAACAAGCCAGGCTATAAACTCAACAAATGGTTTGATATTATTTTCAGTACTTGCTTTTTCAAGAGCTTCCATGTAATGGTTACGTTCTTCAACTGGAATTACTGTCCATGGGTAACCGCCAGATGCAAGCATTACATTCATTAAAAACCGCCCCATTCTTCCGTTTCCATCCATATAGGGATGGATAAATACAAAAATGAAATGACCCAAGACTGCTCTTACTGAAGCTTCAGGTTCTTCTTTCAGCAATTCAAAAAGTGTTGGCATGGCGTCCCGCACTGCTTCATTATTAATAGGTACATGCCTGGATCCGGTAATAATAACCTGTTTATTCCTGAAACCCGCAAGGTCGTATGCTTTAATTATTCCTGCCTGCACACTCGGGGTAAATAATTCCCGATGCCAATCACCATAATCGGCATCCGCAACTTCACCGGCATTACTACCCTTTAATATTTTCAAAATACTTTCTCTAACTTTTTGTGTTGCCAGCCAGTATCCCCGGGCTGCCATGGCATCTTTTTGTTTTTTATCTTCTTCGTTATTGGCAGCGTCCCATGTACCGGTACGAACCCGTTCAATTAATTCAGGAGTTACCTGGTATCGTTCTATAGATAATGAATGATAAGCGTCTGTTGTGTAAATTTCTTCTACGGCTTTCATATATTCTTCAATCAGTTCAGCACTTGAAGGAAGTCCCATTGATTTTGGGAAACTTTCAATAACAGCGTCCCGCATCTGATACCACATTAGTTTTATACGATTAACATAAGGCGAAACCTCTCTTGTGGATAGTTTTATTATTGATGGTTTCTCAAATGGATCCGATTCCCGGATATCATATCCTGCGGAAAGCATTGTTTTAATTATGTCATCTGCAATTTTATCTCTTCCAATATTCCGAAATGCTCCGGCAAGGCGACCCGCAATTGTTGTGTGTCCTCCTTCAAGCAATTGTTTTGTTATATCAGATGCATCTCTGATCATTGCCAATGCCGTTCTTGCATCAATTGCATCTTTGATAAATACGGAAGGAGTGGAATATATTAAGGCTGATGGTAAAGAATACATTCTGATACCTTCCACATTTTCGATTTCTGCTGCTTTGGGAACAGGTGAATCCCAATGAAACAAGGAAGTTTCATGAGGCAGGGGTGTTTTATGATTGACGCCTTTCTTTGTGCTTCGTACAATTAGTTGATGAGGAACTGTACGATTTCCCGATTGAAACAATAATGATTGTTCCGGAGATATAAAATAATCTTCACCATATCTGTCATTCAAATACTCTGCACAAAATTGCCAGTACGAAGCATACCATGATGTACTATCGCCTAGTTTTTCATCAGCTGGCGTTGCTATATACCAACCTTTAGCGACCTTTTTGAGAAATCCGTTTTTCAATAACCTCATTCTGTGCACCTTGCTTATAGAAGAGGTTTTGATTGCTACCACACCATTAACTTGGAGTTTTCTAAGAACCTCTAGCGAATCAGCTAATTTTTCACTTGGCAAAGGCATATAGCTTTGATTTTAAATAACTTGTGTGAATACCTGGTTATATAGCCGTGCGATTACCTGGTTATATGGCCGTGTGAATACCTGGTTATATGGCCGTGTGAATACCTGGTTATTCGGCCGTGCGATTACCTGGTTATTCGGCCAAATTATATATAATAATTTGAAAATCAAATATTTTTTATGTTAGAGCCAAAGAATATGACTCTATAGTCTGGAATGCTTAAAATAATTTGGTGTAAGGATACAGTATCACCACAGCATCAAAACAGTACCAGCTAAGTATTAGGAAGAGTATCAAAAGAGTATGAAGGGAGTATGACAGGAGTATGAGACCTGCTGCCCATATGCATACCAGCAGCTACTCTCGGGCATACCAACAGTACCGGGTATGTATGGCGGTAGTATATAAACTGCTGCTGTATAGTATGAACTGTTTCCGTCAAAAACCTTTTCCGTTCTTTATTATAAAAACTTCTGTTCCGTTTTGTGCTTTTTTGCTACCTGCCTGTCCAACAGGTAAGGTAGCCCTACAACTAGTAAAAAATTATTATTATAAATAACCCACTCACTCTTCCTGCAGGAAAGTAACGGACTGGTGGAAGCGCTGTACTACTTTTAGATTGTGCTTTAAGGCAGGTTGTTGCGAAGATTAAACTGACTAATCACTCCAAAAACTGCGGTAAATATTATTACTCCATATTTACTTCTGCCCTATGCCGTAATAAAAAGAATATCAGCGATGGCCGTCCCAGCCGGTTTGCCATGGGCCGTTGTTGCCATACCGCCAGTGGCCGGTAAAACTTTTTCCATCGGCTGAAAGAGTGAATTCAAATTCTCCGGCATCATTGGGTGGCTGGTAGCTGGGGGCTTCAGACCAGTTGCCGCTAAGCTTATTTCCATTGATAGTGCCGCTTATTTTTCCTTTGTCATGCTCGTAGGTGCCGGTAATGCTGTTGCCGTTTTGTACTATTACCATCTTACCCCATTTGGTTTGCCAGGTGCCTGCGCATTGAGTGTTGATTGTTTTTTCCGGGGCTACGGGCTTGTCGGTAATGGGAACAGGTTTACCGGCAATTCCTTTTTTATCAATCAAAACCTGCTGCCCCTCCGGCAGCAATAAGGGCTTGTTGGTTTTTTGCCATATCTCCGGCGAGCCCTCAAAGTTGCGTATGAGGGATGTACCATTTTGATACAAACTTACTTCCACCTTCGACCGCAGTTTGATGGCTAACATGTCGCCGCCTAATTTGGTAGCGCCGATAAACTGCATGAACTGCATGATGGGCCCCGGTGATACAGCTGTACTTTTTTTGAGCAATAGCTGCAAACCGGCTTCCATGGCTTTATCACTTAATTCATCACCGGCTTTTTCCGCAACTTTGCCGGCAGCAGCTTGTATGGTAATAGCATTTTCCGTGTATTCCCATTGTTGGGTACTGCTGAAATGCCCGCCCCGCAGGGTAAGTATCCAGTGTGTTTGTGATTTATTGGTGAAATAAACCACCGTGCCATCGAGAAACTTTACCCAGAGTTCTGCGCCCAGGGGCATGCGCAGCTGATCGCCGGATACGACATTGACGGTGGTTCCTTTTTTAATGGTTTTGCCGTTCAATGAAGGACAATTGCCGAGGTTGCATTTGTTGACGAGGATGGTGCAAAGGGCATTGATGGTGGCGGTGGCTTCCAGTTTTTCGTTTCGGGTTTCACCGGTTTGCTTGTTGATGAGTGTTACATAAAAAATCGCTTTTACTGTTTTGGGCAGCAGGAGTTTTTCTTTTTCACCAAAATGGGCATATTCAAAATTGAAATCCGCTTCTTTGGTGCCGGGTGCAGTGTTAATTTCAAGTCCGCTTTCGGTGGTGTACACATAAAAGCCATCAAGTGCATCCACATCAGGTGCAAAGCGGCCCTGCAACGGGTTGCGGGCACCGATGGTGATAAACTGGATGGAATAATCTTTTTGCCAGCTATCATTTAGCTTCAGGTGATAACGAAGGGCAATGGGTTTGTCTTCATTGAAAGGAAGGTCTTTGCCGGTGATATAGCTGTAGGATAATGGCGGGCCTTGTGGTTTGGATGCTACTACAGCCTGTGCGCCCCATGTTCCTTTTGAAGTTGATTGTTTTTGTACAGTGGCATCATACACTTCATAACTGCCATTGCCTTTGCCATTATTGAGTGAGCCTTCAAACTTTCCTTGTGATATTCCAACATTGATATAGTTTTTGTTGTCGAACAAAGCAGCTTCAATTTTTCCATCGGATTCTACCCGGCCTACAATTATTTTTGTTGCCACTCCTTTTATGATGAAAGTGCCTTCTAGGTTATTATAAAAATTATGATCGATGGTGAATTCAAAACTTCCGTTCAGGTCGCCGGTGAAAGTGCCTGAGTAAGTACCATCATATTTTTGAGAAAAAGCAAGGCTGAAATACAAAGATGTGAGCAGCAATAATCCTATATGTTTCATATAACCCCCTCCCGGAATTGAAGATATCCCGGATTGTATGGAAAGGTATTCAGCACTGCCTTCCGGAATGCTGACAATAATCATACTGCCTGCTGTTATGCATACTTGTTTTCCCTTTGTAACTGATGGTATTTTCAAGAGTGAATATAAAAGCTCTTTCGCTCCTCCTCTGTGCCGGACGAATGGGCTTTTACAGTTATTCGTACACTCAAACGACCGGCATATGAAAAAAAGATTCATGGCTGTTTTCCTGCTGCTTTCTTTATCATACAGCAGCTACCTGCCAGCCCAGGATAATGATTCCCTCACCCGTATTTATTCCAAATTCGATTTTGTTCCCGGCGAGAAAGTGATCTTCTTCGATGATTTTGCAGCCGATAATATCGGCGATTTTCCCGTCCTCTGGAATACCAATGGTTCCGGCGAAGTGGTCACTTTTGGTAAGTACCCCGGAAAATGGTTGAAGATCACCAACCCCCGCAGCATTGTTACACTGCTCGATCCGCTGACACTGCCGGAGAATTACACCATCGAGTTTGATATTGTACCGCAGAAACATTTGCCTACGCATAACAACACCTACTATGCCTTTTATCTCATCAGCACCATCAAACCAAAAGATATCCTTTACGGGCTGGCTAGACCGGGAGGCACCGGCATCAAACTGTCCTTTACCTATAACCAGTACTTTGCATCTTATTATGCAGACGGCACTCCCGATGTTAAAAGCATAAACTCCGATGCCGCCATCCGCCAGCAGGGCGAAACAAAATATCATATCTCTATCTGGGTGCAGAAACAACGCATCCGGGTGTACCAGGATGAAACAAAGATCTTTGACCTGGCCCGTGCCATCTCAGATAAGGTAAAGTATAACATGATCCGTTTT
>Ga0209573_1000731_pt1 | contig 61312 bp, 60 predicted proteins | sample TNRBio252014_DNA_FD_185870 | JGI IMG/M metagenome (GOLD analysis project Ga0209573, IMG submission 185870) | Wastewater treatment Type I Accumulibacter community from EBPR Bioreactor in Madison, WI, USA - TNR Reactor_6/25/2014_ DNA (SPAdes)... | ecosystem: Engineered > Bioreactor > EBPR >...
AGCCAACTCAAAAGCTCAAGAACATGCAAGCCAATGACCCCGTGCCCCATGCCCCACACAGGAACACGGTAAACACCAAAACCACCGCCTACACATCCCTTCCTAACACACCCAACAATGTCAAAGAACGAGACCGAAGCGCGAGCAAGCCCGCGGACCGATCTGGAGTTTCGATGCAAGGGCCGGAGGCGGTCGCCCCCGACGCGAGGGTGAACATAATGAGACGGCGTCTCCGCTGCAAGAGGCTTCGCGGCATTTTCGTGAACCCGTCCGGCGGACCCGTTTTCAGGCCAACGGGGCGAGGGCCGGGAGCGGTTTTCGCGGGCGGCCCGGACATACGCTCTCCATCCATCGGCGAACACATGTTAAGCAGCCCGCGGCGGGAAGCGCCCACGATGCCGTACGGCGTCCTGGACGATGCAAGCAAAATCAAGAAAGGCGCAGATCGTGATGACGAGCCTCAAGCCAACACGGACCGTCGGATCACAATCGCTCGCTACCTCACTGACGCATCCGGGTCCCGCGCCGTGCTCGCCGACGTCGTTCGCTGCAGCAACGGCGATAGCTCTGATCGCGGGCCTGTTCGCCGCCTTTTTCACGGCCGTCGGTTCGGCGGCGGTTCTGGCACAGGAGGCGCAGGAGCGCGTCCCCGGAACGGCGCTGCCGCTGGAGGACCGCGAGACGCCGCCGCCGCGCTACGATTTCTCCACCAACGTCACCGGTGACTGGTTCGGCGCCCGGACCTGGCTCGCCGAGCGCGGCGTAACCATCCGCGGCGGCTACGCCATGGAGTTCATGGCCAACCCCGTCGGCGGCCGGGAGCAGGGCGAGAGCTACGTCCACAACGTCCTGCTGGAGGGCAACTTCGACCTGGACCGGCTGCTCGGCGTGCCGGGCACGACGTTTCGCATCGCCGGCTCGCAGCGCACCGGCAACAGCCTCAGCCGCGAGGACATCGGCAACGCCATCAGCGTGCAGCAGCTCTACGGCGGCGGCCAGCGGGTCCGGCTGGTGCAGGCCCAGTTCATCACCTCGCTGCTCGAAGACCGGGTGAACCTCGCCTACGGCCGGCTGGCGGCGACCGACGACTTCCTCACCTCGCCGCTCTTCTGCCAGTTCATCACCAACGGCATCTGCGGCCAGCCGCCGTCGCCGTTCTTCAACCTGCCCGACGGGATCACCGCCTACCCGACCGCGGTCTGGGGCGCGCGCGCCAAGGTCAAGCCGACCGCGCAGACCCACGTCCAGCTCGGCGTCTACGATGGCGACGTCCCCCAGCGCAACGACGCCGGCGAGGACAACAACAAGCACGGCACCAACCTCACCTTCGGCGACAACGGCGCGCTGATCCTGGGCGAGGTCGGCTACAGCCCGGAGCAGGCCCTGTTCCGGCTGCCCGGGCACTACAAGCTCGGCGGCTACTACCACACCGGAGACTTCCGCAACGTCGCCGAGGACGCCGACGGCGGAAACCCCTTCGTCACCGGCCTGGACGGCGACAGGTTCACCGGCAACAGCGGGGTCTACCTGCTGCTCGACCAGACCGTGTACCGGGAGGCGGACAGCAGGAGCCAGGGGCTCACGCTGTTCTACGTGTTCGTCTACAGCCCCGACGACGAGCACAACACCATCCCGTATTACACGTCCGGGGGCATGATCTACGAAGGCCTGATCCCCTCCAGGCCCAACGACAAGACCGCGTTCGGCGTCCACAACGCGTGGTTCAGCGACGCGCTGAGCGACGCCCGCGCGGACGCCGGACTGGAGCGGCAGGACACCGAGACGACCCTGGAGCTGAACCATCAGTTCCAGATTACGCCGGCCCTCTACCTCCGCCCGGCGATCCAGTACGTCATTACGCCGAACGGCCAGGACGACATCGACAACGCCTTTGTCGTCGGCTTCGAGGCGAGCATAATCTTCTAAAAAAGGCGGAAACGAAACCCGTAGAGGGGTCGCCTTTCTCTGGAGGAGACGCAGGACCAATGGCCACCACAGCGCCACGCGCGGCCGTCATGCCGGACGCCGGCTACGTGATCCTGATCGCCGCGGCGGCGGCCATGGGGGGATTCCTCTTCGGCTTCGACACCGCGGTGATCAACGGCGCGGTGCTGGCGCTGAAGGACGAGTTCGACGCCTCCAGCCTCGGCATCGGCTTGGCGGTGTCGCTGGCGCTGATGGGCTCGGCGATCGGCGCGTTCGGCGCCGGGCCGCTGGCGGACCGGATCGGCCGCACCCGCTGCATGATCCTCGCCTCGATCATGTTCGCCGCCAGCGCGATCGGCTCCGGCATGCCGATCGGGCTTTACGACTTCATCGGCTGGCGCATCCTCGGCGGCATCGCCGTCGGCGCCGCCAGCGTCATCGCCCCTGCCTACATCGCCGAGTGCTCGCCGGCGGAAATGCGCGGCCGGCTCGGCTCGCTGCAGCAGCTCGCCATCGTCGTCGGCATCTTCGTCGCTTTGCTGAGCAACTACGCCATCGCCGGCATCGCCGGCTCGGCGTCGGCGCCGTTCTGGCTCGGCTTCGAAGCTTGGCGGTGGATGTTCTGGTCGGAGGTTCCGGCGGCGGTCCTCTACGGCGTCTTCGCCTTCCTCATCCCGGAATCGCCGCGCTACCTGGTCGCCCAGGGCCGCCACGAGGACGCCCACCAGGTGCTGCTGCGCATCGTCGGCGACCGCGCCGCCCACCGGGTGGCGGAGATCCGGCGTACCGTGTCGCGGGAGCACAAGCCGCGGTTCAGCGACCTGCGCGGCCGCTTCGGCCTGCTGCCCATCGTCTGGATCGGCATGGCGCTGTCGATGTTCCAGCAGTTCGTCGGGATCAACGTGATCTTCTACTACAGCAGCGTGCTGTGGCGGATCGTCGGCTTCACCGAGCAGAACGCGCTGCTGATCACCATGATCACCGGTTTCACCAACATCGTCACCACGCTGGTCGCCATCGCCTTCATCGACAAGTTCGGCCGCAAGCCGCTGCTTCTCCTGGGCTCCATCGGCATGGTGGTCACATTGGGGACGATGGCCTGGATCTTCGGGACGTCGCCGGTGAACGAAGAGGGATTTCCCGTGCTGGGCGAGACGGCGGGGCTGATCGCGCTGCTCGCCGCCAACCTCTACGTCTTCTGCTTCGGCTTCTCCTGGGGGCCGGTCACCTGGGTCCTGTTGGGCGAGATGTTCAACAACCGGATCCGCGGCTCGGCGCTGGCCCTTGGCGCCGGCGTGCAGTGGATCGCCAACTTCGCCGTCTCCACCACCTTCCCGCCCATCGCCTACAACCTCGGCGTCGGCGCGGCCTACGGCCTCTACACGATCTTCGCGGCGCTCTCGTTCGTCTTCGTCGCCACCCTGATCAAGGAGACCAAGGGCAAGGAGCTGGAGGACATGGCTTAAGGTAGGACCGGGCCGGGCCCCGCGCGGCGCGACTCGAAGGAGAAGAGCGATGCTTGCGGTCAATCCGGCTGCGGCAACGTCGGACCCGGCTACGCCGCCAGCATGCTGGCCCCGGAGACGGTCGCCAACACCTTCCTCGGCAACGGTATCGCCATCGCCCAGGGCATCGCCAAGGCCTGCGCGCTGTCCGAGACCGGGTGACGGTGGAATCACACCCCTTGGTGGCGGCAGGATCCGATCCGTGAGTTCTACCTCGGGCAAGTCCCTGCCGGCCCGGCGGGGCCGGTGGCCGGGCGATCGCCGACCCAGTCGTAGAACTCGATGTCGGAAGGGGCGCAGCTGTCGCAGCCGCCGCAGCGGGCACCCGCCGTGCGCCGCACCCTGCCCTTGCGGACCCAGTGCTCCAGCATGCCGCGCACCGCGTCCGGGTCGGCGCCGACGTGGCGGGCGAGTTCGCTGAGCGAGGCGGCGCGGTGGGTGAGGAGGTAGCCCTTCAGCGTCGTCAGCATGGCGTCGCCGTCTCCCCCATCAGGGTCCCCATCACGTCCCCGGCACGATGACGGCGCCGGGGAGCCCGTCGCGGCGCCCCGCCAGCCACATCGCCCCGATCGCGCTGCCGAGCAGCGTCAGCATGCCGACGATCCACAGGGCCGAGCTCGCCGGATCGCGGCTGAAGGTCGCCCCCTGGTAGAACAGCACCGCCGCTGAGTAGCCCACGAGCGTGGTCCAGCCGCAGACGAACAGCGTCCAGCGCAGGTTGGTCTCCCGGTAGACGGCGGCGGTGGCGGCGACGCAGGGCATGTAAAGCAGCACCAGCAGCAGGTAGGCGAAGGCGCCGGCGGCGCCTTCGAAGCGGGCGGCCATAGCGGTGAAGGTGCCGGCGGTCACCTCCTGGTCGGCGGCGGCGGCTTCCGGCGAGGCGACGTCGCCAATGTCGAGGCCGAGCGGGTCGGTAATGCGCTCCGCCACCTCGGCGAGGTTGGCCGGGATGGTGGCGAAGGCCTGGCCGACCCCGCCCCACAGGCTGAACGCCGCCTCCGCCTCGCCCGCCGCCGGGTCGGCGCCCTCGCCCGCGGCGAGGCCGCCGTAGAGCGCGTCGAGGGTGCCGACCACCGCCTCCTTGGCGAGCAGGCCGGTGAAGATGCCGACCGTGGCCGGCCAGTTCTCCTCGGTGATCCCCATGGGGGCGAACACCGGCACCATGGTCTTGCCGATGGAGGCCAGCACCGACTTGTCGCTGTCCTGGTTGCCGAAGCTGCCGTCCGAGCCCCAGGAGTTGAGGAAGGCGATGACGACGACCACGCCGACGATCACCCGGCCGGCGCGGACCACGAACCCCTTCAGCCGGTCCCAGGTGCGGATCAGGACGTTGCCGATCGCCGGAAGATGGTAGGGCGGCAGCTCCATGATGAACGGCGAGGTTTCGCCCTGCAGCAGCGTCCGCTTCAGCGCCAGGCCGGTGAGCACGGCGGCGGCGATGCCGAGCAGGTAGAGCCCGAAGACCAGGTTCTGCCCGCCGATGGGAAAGAACGCGGCAGCGAACAGGGCGTAGACGGGAAGCCGGGCGCCGCACGACATGAACGGCGCCATGACGATGGTCATCGTCCGGTCGCGCTGGTTCTCCAGCGTCCTCGCCGCCATGATCGCCGGCACGTTGCAGCCAAAGCCGACGATGAGCGGCACGAACGACTTTCCGGGCAGGCCGATGGTGCGCATGAACCGGTCCATGACGAACGCGGCGCGGGCCATGTAGCCGGAGTCCTCCAGCGCCGAGAGGAACAGGAACAGGCAGCCGATGATCGGGATGAAGGTCGCCACCGTCTGAATGCCGCCGCCGACGCCGTCGGCCAGCACCGTGGTGAGCCAGTCGGGGCTGCCGATCGCAGCAAGCACCGCGCCGAAGCCGTCGACGAAGATCGTCCCGAAGAGGACGTCGAAGAAGTCGATGAAGGCGCCGCCGACGTTGATGGTGACCATGAACATCGCGTACATGACGGCAAGGAAGATCGGGATGCCGAGCGCCCGGTTGAGCACCACCCGGTCGATACGGTCGGAGACGTTGCGCCCGACTTCGCCGGTTCGGGTCAGCACGGAGGCGACGACGCCGTGGACCCAGGCGTAGCGGCCGGCGGCGATCAGGATGTCCGGCTCCTCGTCCGCTTCCTCCTCGATGCGCGCGGCCAGCGCCGGCAGCCGGGCCGCGGCCTCGGCCGGCGCCAGCCGGAGCGCCTCGGCGTCCCCCTCCAGCAGCCGCAGCGCCAGCCAGCGGCGCCGGTCCGCGGGCGCGAGGAGCGGAGCGAGCTCGCCCACCGCCTGCTCAATGGCCGCGGGATAGGCGAGGTCGTGGGCGCTTCTGCGCGGCGCCGCGACGGCGGCGGAGACCGCGTCCTTCAAGACATTAATGCCGTGCTTCCTCGCCGCGACGATCGGCACGACCGGGACGCCCAGGCGATGGGCGAGGCGGTCCGCGTCAATGCGGATCTGCCGGTCCTTGGCCACGTCCATCATGTTCAGCGCGACGACCACCGGCAGGTGCATCTCGAGGAGCTGGGTGGTGAGGTAGAGGTTGCGCTCCAGATTGGAGGCATCGACGATGTTGACGATCAGCCTGGCGGTCCCGGCGGCGAGGAACGACTGGGCGATCCGCTCGTCCAGCGCTCCGTCGGCGTCCGGGCTGCCGAGGGTGTAGGTGCCGGGCAGGTCGACGACCTCGATCATGGCGCCGGCGTGCTCGAACTGCCCGGTCTTCTTCTCGACCGTGACCCCCGGCCAGTTGCCGACCCGCTGGCGTGCGCCGGTGAGCGCATTGAACAGCGTCGTCTTGCCGCAGTTGGGATTGCCGACCAGGGCGATCACGGACGCCGTCATGTGCAGGGTTCCTCTTTAAGGTTTGCGTTCGACCTCGATGACGTCGGCCTCGGCGCGGCGCAGGCTGAGCGAGAAGCCTCGAACCTCGATCTCCACCGGGTCGCCCAGCGGCGCCAACCGCTGGACGCGAAAGGGCGTGCCGGGGGTCAGCCCCATGGCCATCAGCCGCGCCCGGTAGCCCTGGCTGCCGGGGCCGAAGCGCTTCACCTCGGCGCTGTCGCCGACCTTGAGCTCCGACAGCTTCATGGGGCCTGCTCCGAACTGGCGGCGGCCGCGACCTTCACCTTCAGCGCCAGGCCGAAGCCGACCGCGACCCGGGTCTCGCCGACCGCGACCAGCAGCGGCCCACCGGGCTGGCGGGTGACGATCTCGATGGTCTTGCCCGGGGCGAGGCCGAGGTGGGCGAGCTTGCGCTGGGCCCCGGCACCACCGTCCACCGAGACGATCTCGACCCGCTCGCCGTCGCCTGCCTGAACCAGGGGAAAGCCGCTCACAGCGGGAACCCGGTGCGTCTGCGGATCGCCGAAGGCCATTGCGTCGCCGGCCCGAAGCCATGGCACCGCGCTTCATCCGCTTCGGTTGCCGCCATCGCCCTTGGCGTTTCCGCCGGTCCGCAAGCGCTTCGCATTCCAAGTCTCATGACGGCGACCATAGCCGCGCCGCGAGTTCCTGTACATTCGTTGTGGACATTGGCTCGCGCATGGGAGGCATGCGCAACGCGGGACGCTGCAGCCGCCCGTCGGCCGCCCCGGCCGCCCCGGCCGCCGGCTGCTACGCGTCCTTCATCGTCTCCAGCCGGGCGCGCGCCTGGAACAGGTCCCAGTTCGCTTGCAGTCTGACCCAGACGTCTGCCTTCATCCCGAGTGCCCGCTCCAGCCTGATCGCCGTCTCCGGCGTCACCGGATTGCGTCCCGAAATGATCGTGCTGACGAGCTTAGGCGTCATCCCGGCGGCCCGCGCGAGATCCGCCTGTGACCACTTGCGGGCTTCGATCTGCTCCGCCAGGTGCTCGCCGGGATGAGTAGCCCAGCCAGGAACCCAGCCTTCGTCGTGATCGGGTGCGGGACGCATTGCTTCCTCCAGGCTGAGCGATCAGTGGTACTCCGCAACCGCAACGATCTCTATCCCGGTGCTCGATAGAGGTTCCCGTTCGCGCGGATGATCCGACAACGGACGGAAAATCAGCCGCCAGTTGGCCGTGATATCGACTGCGTAGTGACCGGTCCAGTTGCCGGTCAAGGAGTGCCGGCGAACCGGTGGCGTATGCGGAACGTCCGCCAGGGTCGGCGCCGCCCTCAGAAGATCGAGCCGCAACATGAGCCGTCGGCCTCTGTCCCCATACGTCTTACGGATCTGCTTCTCGTCCGTAAGCTGCTTTTCAAGCTTCTTGCTCGCGAACGAGATGATCATCTTCAGACGCCCGTCGTTACCATTAAGGTACGTGTGGTGCATGTGTTACGCAACGGGTAAGACCACGGGCGCCGCGCGCAGGTTGGAAACCCCGGCAAGCGAGACGCAAGGCCGGTGGATCATCCCCGCCCCATCCGCCCCATCATGGCCGCTGTTCCCCGGAATGGCGTTCGTGCTAATGTGCCGCAAAAGCACTTTACCGACCGGGCACATCACTCTGAGGGAGAACGTCCATGCCGCTCGTCAACTTCAAGGCCATCGCCGGCGTGATCGACGGCGATCAGAAACGGGAGTTGATCGCCAAGCTCACCGACGCCGTCGCGTCCGTCTACGGCGACGGCATCCGCCAAGTCACCTGGGTGGTGATCGAGGACGTGCCCAGCGGCGAGTGGGGCATCGCCGGCGAGCCGAAGACCACCGAGGACATCAACGGGCTGCTCGCCGCCGCCCGACAGGCCGCGGAGTAGCCGCACCGCCGGGCGGGAGCCGCGGCGGCCGCGGCCTCCGCCGAACCGGCGGCGGTGTTCATTCGGCGCCTACAGCGCGGCGCGCCTGACCTCGTCCTTACTCGCGCAGAAGAAGACGAGGCTCGCGATGATCGTTCACTCGGGATTCCCCCGCAGGAGATGCTCCAAGGCATCGAAGCGGGTCATCATCCGCTCCTCCAGGTTCTCCATCCGGCTTTCCAGCCGCTCCACTCGGTTCTCGAGCTGATCCATGCGGTTCTCGAGCCGATCCATGCGGTGCTCAATCCGATCCATGCGGTTGTCGAGCAGGTTCATGCGGCTGTCGAGCAGATCCATCCGCGCCGTGAGGCTCTTGACCTCCTTCAGGATGACGTCGAAGACGAGGCGGTAGTGGGTCGCCTCGCCTTGTAGCTCGTCGAGTCGCCTTCCGAGCAAGTCCAGGGTGACTTCAGCCATCTCATTCTCCGAACGACGCGGGCGGCGAAACATCCGCAGCGACCGTACCGCCGCCAGCGCCCGCGGTAAGCCGCGCCCTTCTTCCTGCGCGCCGTCTTCGTTCTCATTTTAGATCAAGACGTGATTGGTCGAAACAGAGCCTGCGGGCCTCCTCCGGCAGACCTTGCCGACGCCGCAGCCCGCAGCCTTGGAGCGGTGGTCCAGCTGCTCAGAGCGGGTCGTCCTCGATGGGCGTCTCGCCGACCTCACGGATCAGCGCCTTGATCTCGCCCGCGACCGTATCCAGACTTGCCGGGTTGGTCGTCCGCGCCACCAGGCTGACGCCGAACCGTCCGGCGCGGACGAAGGGGTAGCTGCCGATCTCCACGTCGCCGTGACGGGCCTGGATCTCGCCCAGGCCGGCGGCAATCGCGCCTTCCGTCGTGAACGCGGCGATGGAGCGTGACAGCATCGGCTCGCCGCCCCTGAGCCGGGCGCGGATGCCGTCGAACATCGCCCGCATGATGACCGGCACGCCCGGGAGCACGAAGACGTTGCCGATCACGAAGCCCGGCGCCTTGCTCACCGGGTTGTCGATCAGGCTGGCGCCGACCGGCACGTCCGCCATCTTCCGCCTCGCCTCGTTGAACTCGCCCGGGCGGTAGTGCTGCTCCAGCGCGCGGAGTGCCTGCGGGTTGCGCTCCAACGGCACCCCGAACGCCTTGGCGATGCTGGCCGAGGTGATGTCGTCGTGGGTCGGGCCGATCCCGCCGGTGGTCAGCACGTAGTCGAACGCCGTGCGGCAGGCGTTCACCGTCTCGACGATCACCGCCTCGTCGTCGGGGATGATTCGCGCCTCCCGCACCCGGACCCCGACCTCGTTCAAGGCCTTGGCGAGAAAGGTGAGGTTGACGTCCGCGGTGCGCCCGGACAGCACCTCGTTGCCGATGATGATCACCGCCGCCGTCACCATCCTTGGCTCGCTCACCGTTCCCATCCTCTCTCCAGGTAGCTTCTTCCAGACGTCGTTCAATCTTTCCGCGCAGATCACGGGGCGATGGTACAGCTGCGTGTGCAGTCGCCGAAACCTTCTCGTTCAGCCTTGGCACTTACCCATAGGGGTTATATTCGGACGCTCATCCGCTTCGGCCGGATCACCTTCGCCCCTCCGTCCAACCGCAAGCCGAACTTCAACAGCTACATCATCCACTACCAGGAGCGAGCGCATGCGCGTCGCCATGTTCTCTGCGGAATCCCTGCACTCCAGTGTCGCCGGCGGACTGGGCGTGCACGTCACCGAACTCGCCGCTGGCCTCGAGCGCCGGGGCCACGACGTGCACGTCTTCACCCAGCGCGGCCACGCCCAGAGCCACTATGACCGGATCCACGGCGTGCACTACCACCGCGTCGACCATGGTTCGAGCCCGAACGCGGTCGAGACCGCGGATTACATGTGCAAGGCGATGTCGCATCGCTTCCACGAGGTCACCTCTTCGATCGGCAAGTTCGAGCTGACCCACGCTCACGACTGGTCGGCCGCCAACGCCATGAAGTACGTCATGGACGGCTACGGCACCCCCGGCCTCCTGACCATGCACTCCACCGAATACGGCCGCTGCGGCAACGTCTTCTACGACGGCTACGCCCGCTGGATCCGCGACACCGAGGCCGCCGGCTGCCACAACGCCAGCACCGTGATCGCGGTCAGCCACTTCCTCGCCGACGAGCTCCGCTCCATCTACGGCGTCGACGACCACAAGATCCACATCCTGCCCAACGGCGTCAGCTACCACGCCTACGACGGCTTCATCGACCCCGCCGCGGTCAAGGGCCTCTACGGCATCGCCCCGATGGACCCCACCGTTCTCGCCATCGCCCGGATGACGGCGCAGAAGGGCATGGACATGCTGGTCGAGGCCGTGCCGATGGTGCTCGCCTCCTATCCCGAGACCAAGTTCATCTTCATCGGCAGCGGCCCGGACAAGGACGCCGTCGTCCACCGCGCGAACGAGATCGGCGCGGCGCACGCGATCCGCTTCATCGGCACCCCGCCGAAGCAGGAGTGCGTCGACCTGAAGCGCGCCGTCGATATCGTCGCGGTGCCCAGCCGCAACGAGCCCTTCGGCATCGTCGTCCTCGAGGCCTGGGCGGCCGGCAAGCCGGTGGTGGCGACCCGCGCCGGCGGCCCCCGCGAATTCGTCTGGCACGACGTCAACGGCTTCTTGGTCGATGCCAACCCGGGCGGGCTCGCCCATGGCATCGGCTCGCTGCTCGCCGATCACGAGCACTGCCGGGCTCTGGGCGCCAACGGCCGCAAGGCCGTCGAGGCGTTCTTCCACTGGGACAACGTCGCCGCCTTCACCGAAGGCGTCTACGCCGCCACCGTGCACTGACGGCGGGCACGCCGAAGACGGAGATGGCCGGGACTGAGCCCTATGGACCGGGCCCGACCGTGACGGATGAAGCCGGCGGGAGCTGCAGGCCCTGCTACTCCGCGACCGGGGCGGCCACCGACGCCGCATTCGCATCCGGAGCCTCGCACCCGGCCGGGCAGCAGCGGCCGGGCTGCTTCGAGACCCGCCGGCCGTCTGCGAGCACGCCGCGGTCCAGCAGCCGCTCGACCAGCGCGACCTTTTCCTCCACCGGATAGTTCCTCCAGATCTCCCGCTTCATCGCCTCCGGCGAGCCGCCGCCGTGGAGCGAGATGACCGAGTACCAGCCGCCCTGGTGCGACACGGTCAGGTCCTCGACGAGGCGGGAGACCTCCATCCTCCGCTCCATGGGAATGTCGGCGCGGCCGCCAAGCACGGCGGCCAGCGACGCTTGCGTTTCCGGGTTGTGGTCCTCGTCCGGCCCCGGCAGCGCGACGATCAGCCCGCCCGAGACGTAGTGGGCGAGCTTGTGCATGTCGTAGATCTTGGTGGCGAGCAGCAGCTTGCCGATGTTGGAAAAGACCACATCGGGCATCACCGAGCCGGCTGGGTCTTCCGCGCAGTAGACCGAGGCGGCGACGCCGCAGGCATAGAAGCTCTCGGTGATGGTGATCAGCTCGACCATGGCCTCGCGGATGTGGCCGTGCCGGTCGCCGTCGAGCCCGTTCGCCTCGATCATCAGCGCGCCGGCGCCGATCAAAAGGTCGCCGAAGCCGGCCCTGGCGCCGATGCACGAGTGCCGGTGGTGCGTCGCGTACGCGGTCGTGAGGAACCCGCCCTCCTCCGTCTCGCCGGCCAGGAACACCCGGTCGTGGGGGACGAACACGTCGTCGAAGACGACGACCCCGGTCGATTGGCCGTACTTCGCCGAGAACTTCGCCGCCGCCTCTCCGGGCCGCCCGGCCGGCCGGGCGACGATGGCGACGCCCGGCGCGTCCACCGGCACCGCGCAGCAGACGGCGAAGGCGGCGTCCTCCGGCGTGTGCGTCCGGCACGGCATCACCAGGAATTCGTGCATGTAGGGCGCGCCGGTGACGATCGCCTTGGTGCCGCGGATGACGATGCCGTCCGGGCGCGTCTCCTTGACGTGCACGTAGACGTCCGGGTTCGCCTGCTGCCCGGGGCGCTTCGACCGGTCGCCCTTTGCGTCGGTCATGGCGATGCCCAGGGCCAGGTCCCGGTCCTGAACCTCGTGCAGGTAGGCGAGGAAGCGCTGGTGGTACTCGGTGGCGTGGGTGTCGTCGGGCGCTTCGTCGCCTGGAACAGCGCGGCGAGCGCGTCGTGGGCGAGGTAGCGCTGGGCGCAGCCGGAGATTTTGCAGACTAGGCGGACGGCCTCGAGCTTGGCAAGCAGGTCGGCGGAGGTCTCGTCGACGTGGAGCATGCGGTTGACGGTCTTGCCGGACGTGGCCTGCCGCGCCGTCATCAGCGGCGCGTGCTCGGGTCCATGTGCCAGATCGTAGGTTACGCCGACCGCGGCGACGCCCGGCGCAAGCAGCGGCTCGTCGGCCACGCTCGCCACCGCCTTGCCGTCCACGAAGACCCGGGGCTGGTAGCGGCGAAGCGAGTCCCGGTAGTCGGCGGCGGTCATCAGCATCGCGGCGGTCTCCCACGTTCGTCCTCATGACGGTGTGGGCATCCCGCCTGGGAGATCAAGCAGCCTTGGGGGCGGCGCCCGCCCAGCTACGACAGCGCTACGGCAGCCGGCAGGGGGCGTTGACCCCGCGGATCATCCAGGTGCCGCCACGGCCCCGCAAAAGCCCGCCCCCGACGTAGCTGATGCGGGTCAGCGTCAGGTTGTCGATGACGATGGCCATGGCGGTTTCCGGGGACACGCGGAGCGCGGTGGCGACGGCGGCCCGGATCGTCCCGCCGTGGCTGACGCAGACGAGGTCGCGGCCCGAATGGCGGGCGGTGATGGCGGCGACGGCGGCGGCGACGCGCTCCAGCATCGCCGCGTAGCTTTCACCGCCGGGCGGCGCCTGCCCGGTCGGGTCGGCCCAGAACGCGGCGTAGGTGGCGGGATCGCCGGCCTCCATCTCCGGCCAGCTCAAGCCTTCCCAGAGGCCGAAGCTCTGCTCGGCCAGGTCGGGCTCGACGATGGGCGCCGGGAGAGACGCGCCGGCCGCAATCAGCGCGTCGTAGGTCTGGCGGGTGCGCTTCAGCGGGCTGACGATGCCAACTGCATTTTTCGGCAGGATCCCCGCCAGGGCCCTTAGCCCTGCTGCGTCGGAGACGTCGCAATCGACGTCCCGCCGGCCGAAGATCCGCGTTCCGCCGCCCGGCACGGGCGCGTGACGGATCCACCACCAGTGGGTGGGCGCACTCACAGCCTTGCCGCCAGCGACGCGGCAACCGCCAGCACCGCGATCTCCGCGCCCTGCTGACAGGCGCCGAGGACGTCGCCGGTGTAGCCGCCGAGCGTCCTGCGGGCGACGAGGCCCACGGTGGCGGTGGCTACCCCCGCGGCGGCGAGCGCGAGCAGGGCGCCGCCGAAGCCGAGGCACGTCCAGCCGATTACGGCACCGAGGCCGAGCGCCGCCAGGATCCTCGCCCGGCCGGGGGTGCCGGCGGCGGCGCCGAGGCCGCTGGTGCGCGCCGGGGAAAGCAGGCCCATGACCGGCGGCAGCACCCCCCGCGAAACGGCCCCGGAGGCGATCATCGACGGAAAAACCCCGGCGGGAGAGGCGACGGCGGCGACGAGGGAGGCGCGCAAGCCGACACTGAGGACCAGCGCCAGGGTGCCGAAGGTGCCGTTGTGGCTGTCGCGCATGATCCGGAGGCGGTCGTGGCGGTCGCGCCCGCCGCCGATGCCGTCGCAGAGGTCGGCGAGGCCGTCCTCGTGCAACGCCCCGGTCAAAGCCGCCAGCACCGAAAGCGCCACCAGGGCGCAAGCCAGGGGCGGCAGCCCGAAGCCGTAGGCGATGGCATAGGCGAGCCCGCCGGCGGCGCCAAGACATGCGCCGACGATGGGAAAGGCGGCCGTGGCTTGCGCCAGAAAGCCGCCGGCTGGGGCCGTGGGGGCCCCGACCGGCAACCGGGTCAGGAAGGCGGCGGCGGCGCGGACGCTGTCGCCGAGGTCGCTGACGATGCCGGGAATGCCGCGCAATCCGCTCCTCCGCCGGCCGGCGCCGGCCGTTGTCCTCCCGTCTGCCGGGAGAATGGCTTATACGCGAGCGGTTCGGGCCGCTGGAACAGGGAAAGAGGCGTCATGGCCGCCGCGGTGACCTCGATGGACGATATCGGCGAAGTGCTCGCCACCATGCAGGGACCGGACGTGGCCGCGGCCGCGGCCGCCCGGGCGCGCGAGCCACAGCTCACCAAGCCGCCCGGGTCGCTGGGCCGGCTGGAGGAACTGGCGGTGTGGCTGGCAACATGGCAAGGCCGGCACCCGCCGAGCGCTGAACGGGTGCGGGCGGTCGTCTTCGCCGGGAACCACGGCGTCGCCTCCCGCGGCGTCTCCGCCTTCCCCGCCTCGGTCACGGCGCAGATGGTCGCGAACTTCGCCGCCGGCGGTGCCGCCATCAACCACCTCTGCCGCACCTTCGGCGTCGACCTCGTGGTCCACCCGCTCGACCTCGCACGTCCGACCGGCGACATCGTGACTGGGCCGGCGATGGACGAACCGGGCTTCGTCGCCGCCTTCGCCGCCGGCTGGGACGCCGCCCTCGAACGGCCCGCGGACCTCGTCTGCCTGGGCGAGATGGGCATCGGCAACACCACTGCCGCGGCGGCGCTATGCCACGGCCTCTTTGCCGGCAGCGCCGCCGACTGGTGCGGCCCCGGCACCGGCCTGGACGGCCCGGCGGTGGCGCACAAGGCGGCCGTGGTCGCGGACGCCGTCGCCCGTCATGCCGACGCGGCGGGGCCGCTGGATCTGCTCCGCCGCCTCGGTGGCCGCGAGTTCGCCGCCATTGCCGGCGCCGTCCTCGCCGCCCGGCATGCGCGCATCCCGGTGATCCTCGACGGCTTCGTCTGCACCGCCGCCGCAGCACCGCTGGCCGCCGCCCGCCCGGACGCGCTCGACCACTGCGTCGTCGGCCATGCCTCCACCGAGCCCGGCCACCGCCGCCTGCTCGCCCGCCTCGGCAAGAGGCCGCTGCTCGATCTGGACATGCGCCTCGGCGAGGCGTCGGGCGCGGTCCTCGCCGCCGGCCTCGTCAAGGCCGCCGCCGCCTGCCACGCCGGCATGGCCACGTTCGCCGAAGCGGGGGTCACTTCCGGTTGAGTGCTGCCGCTTGAGCGGCGCTGTGGGCGTTCCCATACTGGCGGCCATGAGCCGACACAGCCTCGCCATCGCCCTGCTCCTCGCCCTCATCGCGCCCCTCGCCGCTTGCTCGGTCAACCCGGCGACGGGAGAGCGCAGCTTCACCGGCTTCATGAGCCCCGAGGACGAGAAGCGGGTCGGCGCCGAGCAGCATCCGCAGCTCGTCCGCCGCTTCGGCGGCGAATACGGCGACGCCGGGCTGGAAGCTTACGTGCAGAAGGTCGGCGCCAGCCTCGCGGCGCAAACCGAGATGCCGGAGCTCGACTACACCTTCACCGTCCTCGACGACGAGATGATCAACGCCTTCGCCCTGCCCGGCGGCTATGTCCACGTCACCCGCGGGCTGCTCGCGCTGGCCGACAACGAGGCGGAGATGGCGAGCGTCCTCGGCCACGAGCTCGCCCACATCACCGCGCGGCACGCCGCCCAGCGCTACAGCCAGTCGGTGGCGGCCAACATCGGCGTCGGCCTCCTCGGTGTGCTCGGCGCCGTCGCCGGCCTACCCACCGGCACGGCCGACATCGCCGGGCTGGGGGCCCAGGTCTACCTGCAGAGCTATTCGCGCGATCAGGAGCTGGAGGCCGACGAGCTCGGCATCCGCTACATGGCCAGGGCGGGCTACGACCCGGCGGCGATGGCCAGCTTCTTCCGCAAGCTCGACGCCTACACCCAGCTTCAGGCGGCGCTGTTGGGCGCGCCGGACTCAGGCGATCGGCTGAACATCATGGCGTCGCACCCGCGCACCGCCGACCGGACGGCGCAGGCCGTGCAACTGGCGGCGGCGCAGAGCGTCGTCGATGGCCGGTGGGACCGCGACCGCTACCTCGCCGCCATCGACGGCATGCTCTACGGCGACTCGCCCCAGCAGGGCGTGCGCCGCGGCAGGACCTTCGCCCATCCCGGGCTCGGTATCGCCTTCGACGTCCCGCCGGGCTTCGTCATGTTCAACAGCCCCAACCAGGTCACCGCGCGCGGCCCGAACGGCGCGCTGATCATCTTCGACTCCGCCGGCGCCGCGGAGGCGCGCTCGGCGACGAACATGACCCGCTACGTCGGCTCCATCGGCAACGCCAACCTCAGGTTCGGCAACGTCCAGCCGCTGGAGGTGAACGGCATGGAGGCGGCGACCGGCGTCACCAGGGTGAACACCCGGGGCGGGCCGATGGACGTGCGCATGGTCGCGATCCGCGAGCGGCCCGAACGGATCTACCGCTTCCTGTTCGTCACCCCGCCGGCGGCGACCGAGCGGTTCGCCTCCGAGCTGCAGCGCACCACCTACAGCTTCCGCCGGCTCTCCGGGGACGAGGCCGCGGCGATCCGGCCCTTGCGCATCCAGGTCGTCAGCGTCGGCCAGGGGGACACGGCGGGGTCGCTGGCGTCGCGGATGGCGACCCCGCTGCCGCTGGAGACGTTCCAGGTGATCAACGGGCTCAGCGCCGGCGCCCCGCTGAAGCCGGGCCGCGAGGTGAAGATCATCACCGAATAGCGCGACGGGTGATCAGGCTGAATCAAGCCGCCATCCGTTGCCAGCCGCAGAGGTCTCAAAGGCCTCAGGTTGCGGAACGGCTTCCAGTCGTAGATGGCCGCAACAAGTGCGGCCATGACGGAAGAAAGGGAAGGCCGGTGCGTCGCCTAGGGCATGGCGCCACTGTCCCGCGAAGAAATAACCTTCTACTTTTACTGTCGTCGTGACCGGACTTGTTCCGGTCATCCACATCTGGAGAACGTCGGCCCGTGTCTGGCGAACGGCACCGGCGGCTTTACCGCCCCTGCCCCTTCTGCCGGCGGCCCTGGCCGAACAGCACCTTCTTCGCCTCCTCGTCGACCACCGCGCCGGTCTTGACCTCCTTCGCCCGCTCGTAGGCACGCACCACTGCCGGCCGGTCGCGGATGGCGGCGAACCAGCGGGCGAGGTTGGGGAAGTCCTCGAGCGTCTGCCCCTGGTTCTCGTAGGGCACGATCCACGGGTAGCAGGCCATGTCGGCGATGGAGTAGTCGCCGGCGACGAACGCGCGGTCGGCCAGCCGCTCGTCGAGGACGCCGTAGAGCCGCTCCGTCTCCTTGACGTAGCGGGTGATGGCGTAGGGGATCTTCTCGGCTGCGTACTGGCTGAAGTGGTGGTTCTGCCCGGCCATGGGCCCGAGCCCGCCCATCTGCCAGAACAGCCACTGCATCGCCTCGGTGCGGCCGCGAAGGTCCGCGGGCAGGAACCGCCCGGTCTTCTCCGCCAGGTACTGGAGGATGGCGCCCGACTCGAACACCGAAAGCGGCCCGCCGCCGTCGGCGGGGTCGAGATCGACGATGGCCGGGATGCGGTTGTTGGGCGAGATCGCCAGGAAGTCGGGCTGGAACTGCTCGCCCTTGCCGATGTCGATCGGCTTGATGACGTACGGAAGCCCCGCCTCCTCGAGGAAGATCGTGATCTTGTGCCCGTTGGGCGTGGTCCAGTAGTAGAGCTCGATCATGTCGCCTGCCTCCGCTGCCCTGCTGCGCCCCCGCCATATGGGGCCGGCGCCGCCTCAGGGCAGCCTTTGCAGCAGCCGAACCAGCGTCCGGGTGCGGTCGCTGAACAGCTTCGGCGTGTAGTACTCGCCGGCGGCGCGCTTGGCGACCTCGGCGCGGGTCGGGTACGGCAGGATCAGCCCGGCGACGGCGCCGATCTTTAGCTTTTTTGAAACCGCCAGGCACCACAGCGCCAACTGGTCCCCCGCACCGGCGCCGACGATGGAGGCCCCGACCACCCTGCCGCCGCGGCCGAGCACGACCTTGATCAGGCCCTCGGTCTCGCGCTCGGTCCGCGCCCGGTCGTTCTCGGCGAACGGCCAGCGGAGCGTGGTGACGTCCTTGCCGAAGCGTTCGCGCGCCGCCGCTGCGCTCAAGCCCACGTGGGCCAACTCCGGCTCGGTGTAGGTGACCCACGGTACGGCGCGGTCGTCGACCTTGGCCGGCAGCATGAACAGCGCGTTGCGGATGACGATGCCGGCGTGGTAGCCGGCGATGTGGGTGAACTGGTAGCGGCCGGCGACGTCGCCGATGGCAAAGATGCGCCTGTTGCTGGTGCGAAGCCGCCCGTCGACCGTGATCCCCCGCCCGCTGTAGCCGACGCCGGCGGCCTCCAGGCCCAGGCCGTCGACGTTCGCCTTTCGCCCGGCGGCGACGAGCAGGTGCGAGCCGGCGATGGTGAGGCTCTCGCCGGCGCGCTCGGCCGTGACCCTGACGCCGCTGCCGTCGGCCTCGATCCGCTTCGTCGACGTGCCCTCCAGCAGGTCGATCCCGTCTTCGGTCAGGCGGTGGCGGACGACCTCGACGAGGTCGGGATCGTCCTTCGGCAGCAGGTGTCCCCGAGCCACCACCGTGACGCGGACGCCGAGGCGCCGGTGCGCCTGCGCCAGCTCGGCGCCGATGGGGCCGCCGCCGATGACGATCAGGTGCTCGGGTGCTGAGCGCAGGTCGAAGATCGTCTCGTTGGTGAGGTAGGGAACGTCGGCGAGACCGGGGACGTCGGGAACCGCGGGAGACGAGCCGGTGGCGATGACGAACCGGCGGGCGCGCACCGTGGCCTCGCCCGCCTCGACCTCGCCACGGCCGGTGAAGCGGGCTCGCGCCTTGAGGACGCGCACGCCGAGGCCCTCGAACCGCTCCACCGAGTCGTGGGGAGCGATCCCGGCGATGACGCCGTGGACATGCTCCTGAACCGCGGCGAAGTCGATGTCCGGGCCGCCGCCCGTCACCCCGTAGCGGCCGGCGGTGCGGATGGTTTCGGCGGCGCGGGCGGCGGCGATCAGCGACTTCGACGGCACGCAGCCGTAGTTGAGGCAGTCGCCGCCCATCTTGCCCTTTTCGATGAGCACCACCCGGGCGCCCATCTGGGCCGCCCCGGCGGCCACCGAAAGCCCGCCGGAGCCGGCGCCGATCACGCAGATGTCGGTCTCGATCCGCTCGCTCATGACCGTCGCATCCCTTCAATCCCGGCCCGGGACCGGCGCGCCAGAGGTCACCCCAAATGGGTACTATGGCTAGCGCCATGGCGGCGCATTAGCTTATGATGGGTTCATTGGTTTTTCACGGCAAAGAGCATTCTCCCATGGCCATTCCAGCGCCTCAGCGCGACCTCCTCGTCTACCTCGCCAAGCACCTCGTCTGCGGCACCGCCGGCGCCGCCGTGCTCGGCGCCCTCCTCCTGTGGTTCGACTTCGCCAAGCTGGCGACGCTGATCTTCGCGTCGCCGGATAAGCTGATGTTTCTCATGATGCTTTTCTTCGGGCTGTTCCTCACCTTCGGCAGCATCGCCGTGGCGCTCGGCGTGATGCAGCTCGGCGAGGAGCACGACTGAGGCTTCAGCGCTGGACGATGAAGCGCCGGGGATCCACCCGGCGCTGCCAGCCGTGGCGGTCGAGTTCGGGATCGGTGTGCTCCTCGACGGGGTAGCCGAGGCAGAGGTAGGCGACGAGGCTCCAGTCCGCCGGCACCGCCAGGCTCTCCGCCAGTTCGCTTGGATCCAGGATCGACACCCAGCCGAGGCCGACGCCGTGGGCGCGGGCGGCGAGCCAGAGCGCATGGACCGCGCCGACGACCGAGTAGGTCAGCGTCTCCGGCATCGTCTGCCGGCCGAGGCCGTGGCCGAGCCCCGTCCCCATGTCGGTGAAAACGGCAAGCTGCGCCGGCGCGTCCTCGAGCCCGCCCAGCTTGAGCGAGGCGTAGAGGCGGGCCCGCTCGCCGGCGTAGGCCGAGAGCGCCTGGGCATTGCAGCGGGCGTAGTTGGCGCGGACCGCCGCGCGCCGCTCGGGATCCTCGACAGTGACGAAGCGCCACGGCTGGCTGTTGCCGACCGACGGCGCGAGGGCCGCGAGCCCGATGAGGGCGTCCAGTAGGCCCTCCGGCAGCGGCTCGGTGCGGAACCGGCGCACGTCACGGCGCCAGCGAAACAGCGCCTCGAGCTGCTCCAGGAACGCTGCGTCGAAGGTGGGCGGTAAGGTGCCGCGGGCGGGGGACGGGGAGGACTGGGGGGAGGACTGGGGGACGGCCAGCGGGATCATGCCCCGACTGTAGCGAAGGCGGGACCCGGCGCAAGCCCGCCCGCGGACATCGCGGCAGCTCATGGCAGGTTGGCCGTCCGCCGGCCGAGGCCCCATGTCGAACCTTGAGACCCCGCAGCCGCAACCGGTGCCGCATGTCCCCGCCCCGCCTTCTCCCGGCTATCGCCGCCCTGCTGGCGCTCCTGCTCGTCCAGGGCCGCGCCTCGGCCGGTGACACCGAGGCCGCGTGGGCGGCGCTCCGTCAGGGCGGGCACGTGGCGCTGATGCGCCATGCCACCGCGCCCGGCACCGGCGACCCGCCGGGCTTCCGCCTGGAGGACTGCGCCACCCAGCGCAACCTCTCGCCCCTCGGCCGCAGCGAAGCGGAAGTTCTCGGCGAGGCCTTCCGCGGCCGCGACATCGCCGTCGACGGCGTCTACTCCAGCCAGTGGTGCCGCTGCCTGGAGACGGCGCGGCTCCTGGGCTTGGGCGACGTTGTCCCGCTGCCGGCGCTGAACTCGTTCTTCGAGACGCCCGAGCGGGAGGGGCCGCAGATGGCGGCGCTCGAAGCCCGGCTGCGGGAGCAGCCGCCGAGGGGCGCCGTGGTCCTCGTGACGCATCAGGTGGTGATCACGGCGCTCACCGCGATCTTCCCGATGTCCGGCGAGGTGGTCGTCGCCAGGCCGGCTGTGGACGGCGGCCTCGACGTCGTCGGCCGCATCCCGCCACACCGATAAAGCCAGCGCGCGATCTCATGCTTGCCGCGGCGAACGGCCGGGCGCTACCCTTCCCCGCCTCGCCCGCTTGGCGGAACCGGCAGACGCAACGGACTTAAAATCCGTTTCCTTCGGGAGTGGGGGTTCGAGTCCCCCAGCGGGCACCAGGGCCGCCGGCACGCGGCCCGGCCGCCCCTCGCTCGCACTGCCGGGGTCATCAAGCGGTTAGACGCGGACGCGGCGTGTGCTATACACCGCCATCGCGCGCCCTAGCCTGGAGAAGACGACGCGGCCCCTTAGGCCGTTTCGGCAGACGAGAGTGGCCGCGTACGGGTCGAGCAACGATATGCAAGAACGCCGTTCGCAAGGCGTCGCGAGCCAACATACCACGGAGGAGAGGATCATGGGCGAAGCTGCATCCCTTAAGCCGGGCGTGGTGACCGGCAAGGACTACGAGACGCTGGTCGCCGCGTGCAAGTCGGGGGGCTACGCCCTTCCGGCGGTCAACGTCACCGGCACCAACACCATCAACTCGGTTCTCGAGGCGGCGGCCAAGAACAAGTCCGACGTCATCATCCAGCTGTCCAACGGCGGCGCCCAGTTCTATGCCGGGCAAGGCTTCCCCGACGGCAGCCTGGGCAAGGTGCTGGGGGCTGTTTCGGCCGCCAAGCACGTGCACCTGATGGCCGAGCACTACGGCGTCTGCGTCGTGCTCCATACCGACCACGCCAACAAGAAGCTGATCCCCTGGGTCGAGGCGCTGCTCGACCACGGCGAGGCCTTCTTCAAGGAGACCGGCAAGCCGCTCTACAGCTCGCACATGCTCGACCTCTCCGAGGAGCCGATCGACTGGAACCTCGACGAGTGCGCCCGGGTGCTGAAGCGCATGGCGCCGATGGGCATGAGCCTCGAGATCGAGCTCGGCGTGACCGGCGGCGAGGAGGACGGGATCGGCGGCGAGTTCGACGAGAGCGCCGACAACTCCAAGCTCTACACCCAGCCCGAGGACGTGCTGCAGGCTTACCAGAAGCTGGCGCCGATCGGCTCGTTCTCCGTCGCCGCGTCGTTCGGCAACGTGCACGGCGTCTACAAGCCGGGCAACGTCAAGCTGCGCCCCGAGATCCTGAAGGGCTCGCAGGACCTGGTCGCCCGCCAGCACAACGCCGGGCCGAACCCGCTGAACCTCGTCTTCCACGGCGGCTCGGGCTCGGAGAAGGAGAAGATCACCGAGGCCGTGGGCTACGGCGTGTTCAAGATGAACATCGACACCGACACCCAGTTCGCCTTCTCCGAGGCGGTCGGCAAGTTCGTCGAGGAGCACCCGAAGGCGTTCAAGTACCAGATCGATCCGGACGACGGGACGCCGTTCAAGAAGTACTACGACCCGCGGAAGTGGCTTCGGGCCGCCGAAGTCGGGCTGGCCGACCGGTTGAGCGAGGCCTTCGTCGATCTCGGCTCCAAGGGCCGGTCGCTGGCACAGGCCTGAGCGGCCCCGAGACGGACGTGGGGGGCGGTGGCCGAGCCACCGCCCCAACCGCCGGCTCAGTGCTGCCGGAAGCGACGCATAGCGCTAGGGTCTAGTCCGGCGCGGCGAACATGGGCACGGGTACCGGGGTGTCCGTCTGCAGGGCGCGCGGCTTGCGATCCGTCGCCGGCGCCGGCGAAAAGAACTTGCAGGAAAAGCTGCCTTTGGTGACGAGCGGCGCCTCGCCGTCGACGTGACGGCGGACCATCTGGCAGCCGCAGTGCCCCCACTGCGTCACGAACGGGCGCCAATGCCGGCACCCCCGGCACTCCAGCTGCTCCACGGGGTCCGCGCGCTGGGCCATGGAGATCCTGCGCCCATTGACGGGCCGGCCCTTGCGCGGGCGGGGCGCGCCGCCGTCCGCCTGCTGGGCCTGCTCCGGGCGCACGGACCCGAGTACCACCTTCGACATATGACCCCCCATTATGCTGCTCGGCTCCGCATTATGAGCACGCTCCGGGCGGCGGCCAATAGACCTTTGGGGTTATAGCGGCACGGCTGGCGGAACCGCGGCCGCTCCCGTCCTATGCCCCATACGTAGGCATTCCTGCCCCATATAAGGAATATATTCTTGACAGCGGGCGGCCGCGCGGGTATCTCTTCGCCAACAGACGGCACAAGGCTCTCGGGAACAACGAGAGCCAGTGCAGACATTAAGCAGAACTCGCATTTGAATAACGAAGACGAGGACCATATGATCGACGCGTTTACGGTAGAAACGGCGCATCTACTTGGCGATGCCCTACCGGCGCTCCATCGTCTTCGCCATAAGATTTTCGTCGAGCGGCACGGGTACCAAGTCCCGACGTACCGGGGCATGGAATGGGACACGTTCGACACGCCAGCGGCGGTTTATTTGCTGTGGCGGGATGACCTCCAGCAGGTCCGGGCGATTGCGCGCCTGATCCCGACCACGTTCCCATACATGATCAAGGAGCTGTGGCCGGAATTGATCTACGGCCGCGAGCTTCCCAGCCGACCCGATGTGTGGGAGGTGACGCGCCTCGGAGTGGACCGGGCCCTCGCCCCGGCGCTCCGCAGGCGCGTTTTCGGCGAGATGATGTGCGCGTGCGGCGAGTTCGGCCGCAGGATGGGGATCAGCGAGTACTACCTGGTCACCCACCCGTGGGTAATCCGCAGCATCGAAGCCAACGGCTGCCGCGTCAGGATGCTCGGCCACACCCGGGCCATCGGCCGCTGCGTCGTCAAGGCCGCCGCGGTGCAGGTCAGCGACGCAGCGATCGCGACCCTGCGGCGAACCTACTCGCTGCCGCCGAAGGTGCTGCGGGTCGCCGGCGAGACCGCGGGCAGCGGCCCGGCCGAGGCGGCTTCGCCATGGGCGCCGATCGGCGCGATCTCCTCGCTTGCGGCGGGCGCGCTGCCCCGGCCGGTCGCCCTGTAAACGCCGGCGGCCCGACCCATCTCCTCGGCTTGGTGCTCGAACGCCCGGGCGACACGCGTGCAGGCCTGCAGCTCGGCGTGCCCGGCGCGGGCGTCCTCGAGCAGCGACGCCGCCAGCCCGACATTCCCCTGCGAAGCCGCAACCCGGGCGGCGCGCAGCGACCGCCGCACCGCCTGCCCGTGGACGGCGGCGAACCGGCGGGCTAGGATCGCCTTGTGGACGATGCGGCGCAGGTCCTCCGCACCGACGGTTTCCGGGTCCTCCCGGACCTCTCCGCCCACCGCCTCGACCAGGCTCAACACCATCCCCGACATCGCGCTGCCCCTCGATGTTTCCGCAGGTGCGGAAGCCGGGTGGCACTGTACGCGTCGGCCGCGTCGGCCGGACACCTCCCAAACCTGGTAGGGTCGGGGGCTTCCGGCGGTCGGGATTCCAGGCCGAGCGCCGTCGTTCAGGCGCGTTGCGTCACAGCGGCCGCGGCCGGCGAGGCTCGCCCTCGCGACGAGTCCTACGGGCTTCACACATGACGACGTTGTTTCTCCGGCGCCGCTCTCGGAGCCAGCGATGCCATCATTGAAAAAATCAAATGATTTCGATCTGAACAATTCATTTCACTGATTATTGCGCTGCACCCATTCTCCGGTTCGTCACGAACGCTGACGAACAGGGGAGTGGACCCAATGACAACGATCAGCATCGCGCTGGCTCTCGCCATCATCGCCCTGCCGCTGGTCAGCGGCGGGATTGCCTTCGCCGGGGGCGACCGGCTCGCGGCCTCGCGGCTGCGGCTCAACGTCCGCCTGCTCTGGGCGACCGTGGCCATCGCCGCCGTGGCGCTGGTCCTGAGCATCAGCGGGCCGCTTCCCGCAGCCGCCGGCCCCGTCGGCATCGACGCCCTGGGCGCGCTGATGGCCACGGCGGTCGGCCTGGTCAGCGCCCTGGTCCACAGCTTCTCGCGCCGGTACATGCAGACCGACCCGAGGCTCGGGGCCTTCTGCGGCTGGCTCGGGGTGATCACCGGGGCGGTGATCGCCGTGGTGCTGGCGCAGAACGTCGTCGTCCTCGCTGTCGCCTGGATCCTCACCGGCTATGCCCTGGTTCGCCTGATCGGCCACCGGCGGGACTGGCCGGCGGCGCGCGCGTCGTCCAGGCGGGCGTTGGCGACCTTCGCCCTCGGCGACGCCGCGCTCGTCGCCGGGCTCGGCCTGCTCGCCGTCGCCGCCGGGACGACCAGCCTGCCCGCCATCTCCGCCGCCGCGGGGTCGCTCGCGGTGCAGTCCTGGAGCATCGGCGGCGTCGAGCTGCCGCTGTTCGCCATCGCGCTCTGCCTCATCGTCGTCGCCGCCATGGCCCGCTCGGCGATCTTCCCGCTGCACCAGTGGCTGCTCGGCTCGATGAACGCGCCGACGCCGGTCTCGGCCCTGATGCACGCGGGCCTGGTCAACGCCGGCGGCATCCTGCTGGCCCGCTTCGGCTACCTCTACGCCGAGGTGCCGGCGCTGCTCACGGCCATCTTCGTCGTCGGCGCCGTCACCGCCTTCCTCGGCACGGCGCTGATGCTGGTGCAGAGCGACGTCAAGCGGATGCTCGGCTGCTCGACCATGGGGCAGATGGGCTTCATGCTGATGCAGTGCGGCCTCGGCGCCTTCGCCGCCGCGATCTACCACCTCATCGCCCACGGCCTGTTCAAGGCGACCCTGTTCCTCGGCGCCGGCTCTGCGCTGGAAGGCCCGAAGGCGGACCGGCACGAGGGCGCCGCGCCCAAGCTCATCGCCCTGCCCCTGCTGGCCGGGGCCGGGATCGTCGGCGCCGGCGCCTTCGCCCTGATCTCGGGCAAGACCGAGCTCGGCACGGCGGCGACCGCGATCCTGCTCATCTTCGCCTTCCTCGCGGCGATGCAGGCGGGGGCGGCCGCGCTGGCCTCCGGCAGCCTGCGCCTCGGCGCGCTGGCCCCGACGCTGGCCGCCATCGTCGCCGCCGCGGCGATCTACGCCGCCGGTCTCACCGCGGTCGAGGCGGTGCTGGCCGGCGGCATCGCCGCCCCCGGCATCGCCTTCGGCTGGATCCATGGCATCGTCGCCGCCGCCTTCGCCGCCGCGTTCCTGGCCGGCCTCGCCGTCCGGCTCAGTGGGGCGGCGTCAGGCCCGCCGCAGGCCGGGCGCCTCGCCGACGCCGCCTACGTCCGCCTGCTCAACGCCAGCAGCGCCCGGGTCGGCGACGACCTCAGCCTGGTCCGGACGCAGCCATGACCGCCCGCGCCGCGACCACCCGAGCCGCAATCACCGCGCCTTCGAAGCCAGAGCCCACCGCAGCAGAAGAGGTTCGACAGATGCCCGACGCCGCGACCGCCACCCTCGGCAGGACCGCCGAGACCGCCCCCGCCGCTAACGCAGAGGCCGCCGCCGACGCCGCGCTCTCCATCCGCTCGCGGGTCCGCAACGCCGCCGACGCCATCGCCCCGGTGTGGCCGCTCAAGACCTTCATCGCCTGCAACCCGCTCCGGCGCATGCGCCGGCGCCGACCGGCCCGCTGGCCGGTGCCGCCGGCAAGGCCACGGCCGCCCTCGATCGGGTGCTGCCGCGACCGGCCGAAGCCGATGCCGGCGACCCGCGGCAGTGGCGTTCGGAGCAGGAGACCGTGGCAGGCTGGATCGACCGGCTCCGCGGAACGAGGATCGGCGCCGAGATCAATCGGCAGGCGATCAAGTGGTGCGCGGCGTTCCTGGACGAGGGCCAGGCCGCCGTCGCCATGCCCGGCCGCGACGCCGGGCTGTTCGCGGCCTGGCGGCGGCTCGCCGCCTACGACGGCAGCGTTGCCGGCCTCGGTGAAACCGTCGCGGCGCTGCCGGCTTCGGCCGACGCCTGCATCGTCTTGATCCTGGACGGGCTCGGCATCGTCGAGGCGGACACCGAGGGCTACCTGCGGCTGCACCTGGCCGCCCTGCCCGGCTGGGCGGGCTTCATCAAGTGGCGCTCCGACAACCCCGGCTACGACTGGCAGCAGCGCCATCCCGCCGATCTCGTCGATTACCTGGCCATCCGGCTGTGTCTGGAGCGGGCGCTGGTCGCCGACTTCGCCGGCGGAACGCTCGGCTGCAAGCCGACCCTGACCGCCATCGGCGCCAAGCTCGCCGCCGGCCCGGCCGTGGCCAAACCCCTGTCGCCGCCGGTGGCGCCGGCGGCGGCGCGCCTCCACCGGCTGGCGCTGCACCTGCGGCTGGCACCGGCGACGCTGGCGCAGGCGACGCCGGACGAGGTGGCCGCGCTCCTCGCCCTCATCGACGCCTGGCCGGAGGAGAGCCACGCGCCCGTCTGGCTCGAAGCCGCCGAGGAGAGCTACCGTCACGATCTCGCCGCGGCCCTGGCGCCGGCGGCCATGAAGATCGCCCGGACGACGGCGGACGAGCCGAAGGCGGCGGCGCAGCTCGTCTTTTGCATCGACGTCCGCTCCGAGCCGTTCCGCCGGGCGCTGGAGTCCGTCGGGCCCTACGAGACCTACGGGTTCGCCGGTTTCTTCGGCATCCCCATCCGCTTCGTGCCCTTCGCCGGCGAGGCGGCCGCAGACCTGTGCCCGGTGCTGCTGCAGCCGCGCCACGACCTGACCGAGACGCCGGAGCCGGCGGCGCTCGCTTGCGCCCGGCGTCACCTCGCCGGCGTCGCCGCCGAGCGAAGCTACAAGAGCCTGATCGCCTCGCTGAAGGGCAACATCGCCGCGCCCTTCGCCTTCGTCGAGTCGGTCGGGGCCCTGTCCGGGGTCGCCTTCGCCGGGCGGACGGTGGCGCCACTGGGCTACGGCCGCTCGGTCGCGGCCTTCAAGGAACGGCTGCAGCCGAAGGTGCCGCTCAGCCCGATCCTCGACCTGACGCCGAAGCAGGTCCCATGCGGCGAGGACCACGGTCACGATCACGATCATGATCATGATCACGGGCACGAGGCCGAGGACCTGTGGGGGCTGACGATCGCGGAGCAGGCGTTCTATGCCGCGGCGGGGGCAAAGATCATGGGTTTGTCCGCGCCCTTCGCCGAGTTCATCGTGCTCTGCGCCCACGGCAGCACCTCGACCAACAACCCGTACGCCGCGGCGCTCGACTGCGGCGCCTGCGGCGGCAACCACGGCGGCCCCAACGCCCGGGTGATGGCGGCCATCTTCAACCGCCCGGAGGTTCGGGCCCTCCTCGCCGAGCAGGGCGTCGATATCCCGGCGTCTACCCTGTTCCTGGCCGCCGAGCACAACACCACGACGGACGAGGTCACGATCTTCAACGTCGACCGGGTGCCGGAGAGCCACCGGCCCGGGCTGGCCCGGCTACAGCGCGACCTGCTGGACGCCAGGCGGATCAACGCCGCCAACCGGCGGAAGCGCTTGCCCGAGGCCGGCAAGGCCGGCGGCTCCGACCTGCACGTCGCCGAGCGCAGCCTGGACTGGGCGCAGGTGCGCCCGGAGTGGGGGCTCGCCCGCAACGCCGCCTTCGTCGTCGGACCGCGGGCGCTGACCGCGCAGACGGACCTCGAGGGCCGCTGCTTCCTCCACTCCTACGACTGGCGGATGGACGAGGACGCCAAGTCGCTGGAGATCATCCTGACGGCGCCCATGGTCGTCGCCCAGTGGATCAACTGCCAGTACTACTTCTCCACGGTCGATAACGAGCACTACGGCAGCGGCAACAAGACCACTCTGAACGTCACCGGCAAGATCGGGGTGATGCAGGGCAACGCCAGCGACCTGATGGCAGGGCTGCCGTGGCAGTCGGTGATGGCGGCAGAGGACGAGCCGTACCACGAGCCGCTCAGGCTGATGACCGTGGTCATGGCGCCCGTCGCGCGGCTGGCGACGCTGATCGCCCGCAACAGCATCCTGCAGCGGCTGTTCGACAACGAGTGGGTCGCGCTCCTGGTCATCGACCCGGAAACCGGCCGGTTCTTGCGCTACCGCCGCGGCCGCACCTGGTCCGACGTGACGGCGGGCGACGGCCGGCAGGAAGACGACGCCCTCGTCCCCGGCGTGCATTCGGGCAGCACCGTCGTCCAGCCAACCCCCACCATCCCAGCCTGAGGAGACCAAGATGCAGCAGGCCACGCAGACTCTCGAACTGCACCCGATGAAGAAAATCGAGATCATCGTCAAGGGCGACCAGGCGCAGTTCGTCCGCGACCTGATGGAGCGCACCGGGATCAGCGGCTACACGATGATCCGCGACGTCGCCGGGATGGGCCACCACGGCTTCCACGAAGGCCGGCTGCTGTTCAACGACACCAGCAGCCTGGTCGTCTACGTGGCGGTGGCGCCCGAGGACACCATCGGCAGGATCCTCAAAGGCCTCCGGCCGATGTTCGAGAAACACCCCGGGGTGATGTTCGTCTCCGACGTCGCCGTCTCCCGCCTGGAGTACTTCCAGCCGGTGACGGCCTGACGAACCTGCGGCGGCCGGCGGTGGGACGGGCGGGCTGCTCCCACCGTCCCCCGGCGGTCGCCGCCCTTGTCCGGCGCATGCGGCTCCGTCACGCAGCCCCGTCACGCGGCCTTGACGCGCGTCACCTCCAGCGAGACGACGATGTGCTCGGCCAGGCGCTCCACCGGCAGGGCGACCGGGCCCGGCGCCTGATGGAGGGCAATCTCGGTGTCTTCGAGCTCCGGCAGCCCCTCGCTGTCGCCGAACACCTGCAGGCCGGCCGCCACCATGTCCTTGGGCAGCACCGTCACGCCCAGGCCCGCTTTCACCGCCGCCTGCGAGCCGGCCAGGCTGGTGCTGGTGTAGGCGACGCGCCAGGACCGGTGCACCGCCTCCAGGGCCGCGACCGCCCGCTTGCGGTAGACGCAGGGCTGGGGCGAGACGACGAGCGGCAGCGGCTCGCCCGAGCCCAGCGCGCTGCGGTCGTTGCCGACCCAGACCAGTGGCTCGCGCCAGACCCTGACGCCGCCGGCCGCGGCCTGCGGCTCGCGCTTGACCAGGACCAGGTGGAATTCGCCCTCGTGGAAGCGGGCCAAGAGGTTCAGGGTGAGGTCGCAGGTTACCTCCAGGGCGACCCGCGGGTGGCTCTTGGCGAAGGCCGCGAGGACGTCGGGAAGATGGGTGGTGGCGAAATCCTCCGGCGTGCCCAGGCGGACGACCCCGGCCAGCTCCGGCTCGCGGAGGCGCGAGACCGCCTCGTCGTTGGTCCGCAGGATCTGCCGGGCGTAGGACAGCAGCACCTCGCCCTCCGGCGTGAGGCGCACCATCCGGGCGTTGCGTTCGAGCAGCTGCCGGCCGAGCAGATCCTCGAGCCGCTTCACCTGCAGGCTGATGGTCGATTGGGTCCGGTGCAGGCGCTCGCCGGCGCGGGTGAAGGTGCCGGCATCGGCGATGGTCGCGAACGTGCGCAGAAGGTCGATATCGAGATTGGTCGAAAGCGGCATCGGCGGGTCCCCGGGCCTTTCTGCTGAAGGCGTTCCGGAAACGCATGTGGGGACGGTGGATTGGCGTTTCCAATGCTCAGGCGCGCCGCCATTGCCGTCGACGACGGCCTTTCAGCGGCTGGCCTCCCGCAGGTAGGCAATCACCGCCGTCCGGTCCTCCGGCTTGCGCAGGGCCGAGAAGTTCATGGTGTTGCCGGGGACGACCCCTTGCGCATCGGCGAGGAAGGCGTCCAGCGTCTCCTCGCTCCAGACCACCGTCGCTGCCTTCATCGGCTCGGAAAAGGCGTAGCCTTCGGCGGTGCCGGCCTTGCGGCCGAAGATGCCGTGAAGCGACGGGCCCTTGTCGGTGTGCTCGCCGGGAGCGAGCGCATGGCAGGCCTGGCACTTCTTGAACACCCGCTCGCCCTTGTCGGGCTCCTGCGCCGCGGCACTCACGGCGGCGAGGGACCAGGCGGCCATGAGGCAGGCCGCGGCGAGACGATGGGAACGCGCGCGCAACGACGTGGCGATGGTCATCGAAGCCTCGCAAAGCTGAGGTTGAGGAGCCGTCTGCCGGCGGCGAAGCGCCGCGGCGGTTCGGGGCGGACGAGGGAGGGCGCCCGCCCCGGGTCGGCCAGAGTGCGGCTAGGAGCTCTTGTGCAGCTTGAAGACCCAGAAGCTTCCGCCCTGGTTGAGGTCCTTGACGTACTTGGCGACCTCCCCGCCCCAAAGCGGCACGGCGCCGCCCCAGCCGGAGGTGACGCCGATGTACTGCTCGCCGTTCTGCTCCCAGGTCACCGGCGAGGAAACGACGCCCGACCCGGTCTGGAACTTCCACAGCTCCTTGCCCGTCTCGGCGTCATAGGCGACGAGGAACCCTTCCGGCGTGCCGGTGAAGACCAGGCCGCTCCTGGTCGCGAGCACGCCGGCCCAGAGCGGCGAGCGGTTCTTCACCTCCCACTTGACCTCGCCCGTCTTCGGGTCGATGGCCTTCAGCGCGCCGATGTGGTCCTCGAAGATGGGCTTGATGGTGAAGCCGGCGCCGAGGAAGGCGGCGCCCTTCTTGTAGTTCACCGGCTCGTTCCAGATGTCCATGCCCCACTCGTTCGCCGGCACGTAGAACAGCCCGGTGTCGGGGCTGTAGGCCATCGGGTTCCAGTTCTTGCCGCCGAGGAAGGACGGCACCGTGAACACCGGCGTGCCCTTGATGTTGCCGGTGAGCTCCGTCGGCGCCGGCGGACGGTTTCCGGCGACGAAGTTCGGTTTGCCGGTCTTCTCGTCGATGCCGTCGGCCCAGGTGATGTTGTGGACGAACGGGAAGGCCTTGATGAGCTTGCCGTTGGTTCGGTCGAGGATATAGAAGAAGCCGTTCTTTTCCGCGGCCGCCCCGACCTTCAGCGTCTTGCCGTCCACCTCCATGTCGAAGGGGATGAACTCGCTGATGCTGTCGTAGTCCCAGCCGTCGTTGGGCGTCGTCTGGTAGTGCCAGACGATCTCGCCGGTCTTGGGATCCAGCGCCAGCCTCGAGGCGGTGTAGAGGTTGTCGCCGGGACGCATCCACGAGTTCCACGGCGAGGCGTTACCGGAGCCGGTGTAGATGAGCTTGGCTTCGGGGTCGTAGGTCACGCCGTTCCACGGCGCGCCGCCGCCCGTCTTCCACTGGTCGCCCTCCCAGGACGCGTTCATCACCCCGGTCATGGTCGACGGCTTGCCGTTGAGGGTGCCCATGTTGCCCTCGACCATCGGCCGCTCCCAGACGATGTCGCCGGTCTCGGCGTCCAGCGCCCGGACCCGGCCGACGACGCCGAACTCGCCGCCGGCGTTGCCGATCACCACCTTGCCGTCCACGATCAGCGGCGCCGCGGTGATGGTGTAGCCCTCCTTGTAGTCGTCGACCTTCTTGCTCCAGACGACCTTGCCGGTCTTGCGGTCCAGCGCGACGACCTTGGCGTCGAGGGTGCCGAAGTAGACCTTGTCGCCGTAGATGGCGGCGCCCCGGTTGATCACGTCGCAGCAGGGCAGGATGCCCTCCGGCAGTCGCGCTTCGTACTGCCAGAGCTCGTCGCCGGTGGCGGCGTCGATGGCGAAGATGCGGGAGTAGGAGCCGGTGACGTAGATGATCCCGTCGTACACCAGGGCCTGGGACTCCTGGCCCCGTTGCTTCTCGCCGCCGAAGGAGAACGACCAGACGGGCACGAGGTCCTTGATGTTCGCCGGGGTGATCTTGTCCAGCGGGCTGAACCGCTGGTTGCGCAGATCGACGCCGTAGGTGAGGACGGCGTCGGTCCTTTGTCCCGCCGTCAGAAGATCCTGCTCGCTCACGCCGGCCCGGCTCGGCGCCGGCGCCATCGCCGCCACCGTCAGACCGAGAGCAACCGCTCCGAGCGCCCACGTCCTGGTGTTCATCTCCCCGTCTTCCTTCCTCCCAAGAGCCGGCGTCGGCGGGCGACCCGCGTCTGCCGGCGAGTTCTTATTGCTGTTTGGTGTCGATCCAGGAGCGGATGGCCCACATCGCCTCCTGGTTGAGGATGCCGTGGTAGGCCGGCATCTTGGTCACGCCGTTCTGGGCGTAACCGTCGCGGGTCCTCAGGATGTACCACTCGTCGCCGTCGACGCCGGGGTCCATCAGCCGGAGATCCGGGGCGAGGCCGCCGGAGATCCCGTCGATGCCGTGGCAGCGGGCACAGTTCTGGGTGTAGCCGTGCTCGCCGATGCGGATGGCGACGTCGTTGCCGCGGTAGGGGTTCTCCATCCGCCACTCGTCGCCGAGCGGCGGCAACCCCGCCGTGTCGATCGGCTGCGGCTGGACGTCGCCGTGGCCGAAGACCGCTTTCGAGAAGGTGCCGACGCCGACGATGAAGCCGGCCGCGGCGATCGCAGCGAACAGGCATGAGATCGGCTTGCGCATTCGTTTCCGCCTCCCGTTCGGCCGCCTTTTCGGCCGGCGGCCGTGCTTCTTGCTTCTCGCGTCGATCGGAAGGCTATCAACGGCGGGGGACGCGGGACAATTCACACTAGGTCTAAGGAACGAAACAGAAACTTGCTGCGTGGCCGCCCAAGGTGCCGGCCGTTCCCCGTCTGTTCGTGCGACCTTGAGCGAATTGCGGCCGCAAACGGGTGGCTGCTAGCCTCCCCGGCAAGCCGATCAGGACAAAGACGGCAGCCTCGGCGCAGCGGCGACCTCAAAGCCGCGCGGTGCCCAGGCAAAAGTAACGACGACACGCAGGGAGGCTGACGATGGACACGGCAGACAAGCGGCTGCCGCCCGACCCTCCACCACGGGGTCGCAAGCGGCCGGCGGGCAGCGAGGCCGAGGCGGCCCGCGCTCAGGAACTGCTCGACACCCGCTACATGGCGGATCTCGGGCCGGTGGAACCCGGCTGGGGCCGGCGGCAATTCCTGTTCCTGAGCAGTGTCGCCACCGGCTTCGCCGGGCTGAACTTCTTCGTCTGGCCGTTCATCGACAGCCTCAATCCGGCGGCGGACGTGCAGGCGCTGGCCTCGACCGAGGTGGACCTGGCGCCGATCGAGGAAGGCCAGAGCATCACCGTCGTCTGGCGGGGCAAGCCGATCTTCATCCGCCACCGCACGCAGGCCGAGATCGCCGCGGCGAAAGCCGGCGACGGCGCCGACCTTCCCGACCCGGCCAGCGACGCCGAGCGGGCGCCCAAGCCGCAGTGGCTGGTGGTCGTCGGCGTCTGCAACCACCTCGGCTGCGTCCCCCGCGGCCAGCGGCCGACCGACCCGCGCGGCGAGTACCAGGGCTGGTTCTGCCCCTGCCACGGCTCGCACTTCGACACCTCCGGGCGGATCCGGAAAGGGCCGGCGCCGAACAACCTGGAAATCCCCGACTACGCCTTCCTCGACGACCACCGCATCCGGATCGGCTGAGGAGGCGACGATGGCAGCCCATCGCTGGCAGAACGGCCTGGTCCGCTGGATCGACGCTCGCTTCCCGATGTTCACGGCCGCGCATCACCAGCTGTACGAGTACCCGATGCCGGTGAACCTGAACTACTGGTGGAACTTCGGCTCCATCGCCGGGGTGATCCTGCTGGTGATGACCTTCAGCGGCATCTTCCTCGCCATGCAGTATCAGCCGAACGTCAACGACGCGTTCGACAGCGTCGAGCGGATCATGCGCGACGTCAACTACGGCTGGCTGATGCGCTACGTCCACCAGACCGGCTCGTCGCTGTTCTTCGCCTGCGTCTACATCCACATCTTCCGCGGCTTCTACTACGGCTCCTACAAGAGCCCCCGCGAGATCACCTGGCTCACCGGCTGCCTGATCTTCTTCGTGATGATGGCGACGGCGTTCATGGGCTACGTGCTGGTCTGGGGGCAGATGAGCTTCTGGGCGGCGACGGTGATCACCAACCTGTTCACCGCCGTCCCCGGCATCGGCGAGAGCATCACCACCTGGCTGTGGGGCGGCTACGCCGTCGACAACCCGACGCTCAACCGCTTCTTCGCCCTGCACTACCTGCTGCCGTTCGTGATCTTCGCCATCGTCGGCGCGCACCTGATCGCGCTGCACACGACCCGGTCCAACAACCCGCTCGGCGTCGACATGAAGGGGCCGCAGGACGCGATCCCGTTCCACCCCTACTACACGGTGAAGGACCTGGTCGGGCTGTCCGCCTTCGCCTTCGTCTTCGCGGTGCTGGTGTTCTTCTATCCGGACGTGCTGAGCGAGCCCGACAACTTCATCCCCGCCGACCCGCTGGTGACCCCGGAACACATCGTCCCGGAGTGGTACTTCCTGCCCTACTACGCGATCCTCCGCGCGGTTCCGGACATCGGCCCGATCCCGGCCAAGCTCGCCGGCGTGATCGCGATGTTCGGAGCGACCCTGGTCTGGTTCCTCGTCCCCTGGCTCGACACCTCGAAGGTCCGCAGCGCCCGCTTCCGGCCGGTCTACCGCGTGTTCTTCTGGGTGCTCGTCGTCAACTGCCTGGTGCTGGGCTGGTGCGGCAAGCAGCTTCCCGAGGGGATCTTCCTCACCATCAGCCGGGTGGCGACGGCCTACTACTTCTTCCACTTCATCGTGCTGCTGCCGCTGCTGGGCTTCATCGAGCGGCCGCGGCCGCTGCCCTACAGCATCAGCAAGCCCGTTCTGGAGCCGGTGACGCCGGCACGACCCGGCTTCGCCACGGCGCTCAGCGGCGGAGTGACGCCATGAGAACGATCCATCGCGCCCTCTCCGCGCTGGCCATGGCGGCGGTTGCGTCCTCGCTCACGCTCCCGGAGACGCGCGCCGACGAGGGCGGCCGGCCGGAGCTGCCGAGCCCGCTCTGGTCCTTCTCCGGCATCCTCGGCCGCTACGACCAAGCGGCGCTCAGGCGCGGCTTCCTGGTCTACATGGACACCTGCTCGGGCTGCCATTCGCTGCGCCACGTCGCCTACCGCGACCTCTCGGCCCTCGGCGTCGGTTTCGCGCCGGAGAACATCAAGACGCTGGCCGCCCAGTTCAAGATCGAGGACGGGCCCGACGAGGAAGGCAAGATGTTCCGCCGGCCGGCCCGGCCTTCGGACCGGATCGTCTCGCGCTTCGCCAACAAGGAGGCGGCGCAGCACGCCAACAAGGGCATGTACCCGCCGGACCTGTCGCTGATCACCAAGGCCAGGCACGACGGCACCGATTATCTCTACGCCTTCCTCATCGGCTACGGCGACGCGCCGGCCGGCGTCGAGCTCACGCCCGGCATGTACTTCAACCGTTATGCCCCGGGCCAGCAGACGGGGATGGAGGCGGTGCTCGAGGACGACCTGGTCGAGTTCGACGACGGCACCCCAGCGACCGTGGACCAGATGGCCCGCGACGTGACCGAGTTCCTCTCCTGGGCCGCCGACCCGCACCGCGAGGTCCGCCACAGCATCGGCTCGCGGGTCGTCATCTTCCTGTTCCTGCTCACCCTGATGCTGATCGCGCTCAAGCGCGAGATCTGGGCGCATCTGCACGAGAAGAAGCCGGAGCCCCCGGCCACTGCGCCCGCCGACCCGGCGTCTTAACGGCCCTCCCTCTCCCGCGCGCGGATGCACCTGCCGTCACAACAGCGTCATAGCGAGCCGCGGAGCGGCGTGGCGATGTAGGTCGGGTTAGTCGCAGGCGTAACCCGACGAACGGATGGCCAGGCATGCGTCGGATTACGGCTTCGCCTAATCCGACCTACGGCTTCGTCGGCTTTCGCCTCCTCGCAATGACATCGTCCTGATGTGACGTAATGACATCTTGTTCCAGCGGGAAAGCACTGCCGCGAGGGCGCTTGACGTAGCGTACCGAATGCACGGCTCCCGGGCGGCCTCAGCCTGCGTCGCCGCCGGCGCGCCGACGCACGAGCCCCTTGGCCGGGCTGTAGCCGAGGATCGCCAACGCCAGGAAAACCGCGAGGGCGCCGAGGGTGACGGCCAGCGCCTGGCCGTTGAGCTGGCCGTAGAGGGCGAAGCGGATCAGCTCGACGGCGTGGGTGAACGGGTTCAGCCGCGCGATCCAGGGCAGCACCCGGCTCGCCTCCTCCAGCTTCCACAGCGGATACAAAGCGCTGGAGAGGAAGAACATCGGGAAGATGACGAAGTTCATGACGCCGGCGAAGTTCTCGAGCTGGCGGATCAGCGAGGAGAGCAGCAGGCCGATCGCCCCCAGCATCAACCCGCAGACGACCAGCGCCGGCAGCAGGGCCAGGTAGCCCGCCGCCTGGAAGCGGATGTCGAACGCCCAGGCCACCAGAAGGAAGGCGTAGACCTGGATGAGGGAGACGGCGGTGCCGGCGAGAAGCTTGCAGGTCAGCAGGTACCAGCGCGGCAGCGGCGTCATCAGCAGGATCTTCATGCTGCCCATCTCCCGGTCGTAGACCATCGAGAGCGAGCTCTGCATGCCGTTGAAGAGCTGGATCATGCCGACGAGGCCGGGAACGATGTAGACCTCGTAGGTGATGTAGGTCTGGTAGGGCGGCATGATGGCGATGCCGAGTGCGGCGCGAAAACCCGCGGCGAAGACCAGGAGCCAGACCAGCGGCCGGACCAGGGCGGCGAAGAACCGCTCGCGCTGATGCAGGAAGCGCAGCACCTCGCGGATCAGGATGCCCCAGAGGCAGACGAGCCAGCCTCGCGCCGTCACACCGCCGCCTCCGCCGGCCCGCCGCCCGCGAGCGCGGCGAAGGACTCTGCCATGGAGCCGGCGCCTTGCGCCTGAAGCAGAGCGTCGCGCTCGCCGTCGGCCCGGATCGCGCCCTGGTGCATGACGACGACGCGGTCGCCGGCCTGCACCTCGTCGACCAGGTGCGTTGCCCAGAGCACGGCGATGCCGCCTGCGGCCAACGCGTGCACGTCCTCGACGATGCGGGTGCGGCTCGGCACGTCGAGGCCGACGGTGGGTTCGTCGAGCAGCAGCACCGGCGGCTCGTGGAGCAGCGCGCGGGCCAGTTCCACCCGCCGGCGCAGGCCGCCGCTCAAGGCGCGAACCCGCTCGCGGCTGCGCTGGCCGAGGTCCATCCGCTCCAGCAGCGCCTCGATTCGCTCACGCGCGCGGTTGCCGGCGAGGCCATGGAGCCTCGCGGCGTAGCGCAGGTTCTGGGTGACGGTGAGGTCGAGGTCGAGGGTCGGCTGCTGGAAGACGATGCCGAGGCGGGCCAGCGCCCGGTTCGGCCGGCGGCGAAGGTCGAAGCCGGAGACCAGGATCCGGCCTTCGCCGGGCTCGATCAGGCGGGCGATGAGCGAGAACAGCGTCGTCTTGCCGGCCCCGTTGGGGCCGAGCAGGGCGGTGAAGACGCCGGGCTCCACGGCGAGGCTCAGGCGCTCGAGGCCGAACCGGCCGCCATAGGAGAACGACACGCCTTCCAGGGCAAGGGCGGGCGGCGGCAAATCCGGGTCATCGGCCATACCGTTCAGACTAGAACGCGGCGACGCTGAAAGCACACCTTCGAGCTTTGTATGACCAACAACGAGATGCCCTCACCCTCCCGCTGGCGAGGGTCCCTCCCTCTCCCACGCGTCGCGCGGGCGAGGGTAAAGAGGCCGCACACTTTGGTGCGCGTCTCCCTCTCCCGCGCGCCGGTAGGCGCAAGCGGGAGAGGGGCGGGGTGAGGGCCATCTGCGGATCCGACCGCTGCATCCGTGAACCCCTCACGGCTTTACCACGACGCCCCAGGGATAGCGGCCGACCCGGATGGACTTGACCGGCTCCAGCCGGGCGACGTCGATGACGGTGACGTCGCCGCTGACGCCGTTGGTCGTATAGAGCCGCGTCTCGTCGCCGTTCAGCGCCAGGTGCCAGACCCGGCGGCCGACCAGCAGGTAGTCGAGGACCTCGTAGGTCCGGGCATCGACGACGGCGACGTGGTTGGCCGGGCCCAGGGCGACGAAGGCATAACGGCCGTCCCGGGTGAGCTCGATGCCGACCGGCTGGATGCGGTCGGCGGAGATGCCGCCGATGCGAAAGCCGATGGTCCTGATCGCCTCGCGGCTTCCCACGTCGATGACGGCGACGGTGCCGCCGATCTCGGAGGAGACCCAGAGCAGCTTGCCGTCGCGGGTGAAGGTGCCGTCGCGGGGCCGCTGGTCGACCAGGGTGTTGTCGATCAGGGTCAGGCTCTGGGTGTCGATCCAGTGGACCATGTTGGTCGTCTCGGAGGTGTTGATGACGATCCGGCCGTCCGGGCTGACGGCCATCCCCTCCGGCTCGACGCCGACGTCGATCTGGCCGATGACGTGGCGGAACGCGGTGTCGACGACGGTGACGACGTCGTCGTTCTCGTTGGCGATGTAGAGCTGGCGATCGTCCGGATGCAGCACGAACTGCTCCGGGTCGATCCCGGACGGGATCTCGCCCAGCTTGGCCATGGTGGCGGTGTCGTAGATCTCGATGCGGTCGTCGTCGCTGGCGCAGACGTAGAGCCTGGAGCCGTCGGCGCTGAGCGTGATCCCCCGGGGCCTGCGGCCCACCGGCACGGTCTGGGTGACCGCGAGCGTCTGGCCGTCGATGACCGAGAGCGTGTTGTCGCGCTCGTTGGAGACGATGACCGTCTCGGCCTGCGCGGCCGGGACGGCGGCGAGCAGGAGACAGGCCAGGGCCGTGGTGAACCTAGTCATGGCGACACTCGCTTTCCGGGCGGTCATGGCCGAGGGTGTCCAGCGCCGTCTGCGGATGGAGAAACCCCTCCTGTGGCGACATGGAGACGACGGCGCGGGCGGTGACCAGAGGAATGGGTTGGCGCAGTTGCCCGTCCCAGGGGCGGTACGACAGGGACAGGCCCTTGAAGCCGGCGAACTCGAAGGCGTCGCCGCGGATATAGGCGGCGATGGCGGCGAATTCGGACGAGCGCGAGCGGCTCGCGGCCTCGCCGATGGAGCGGATCGCCGCCCAGGCGGCGTAGTCGGTCTCGGTCATGTCCCGCCCCGCCTGACGGCGAAAGCGCGACTGCAGCTGCAGGGCCCCCCACTGCTCCAGGCTCGCGTCCCACGCCACCGGCACGAGCCCCTGGGTGCCGGCCACGGGGCGCGGCGCCCAGGTCCGGTACGGCAGGTACTCGCCGAACAGCCCGAGCTCGTCGGCGACGATCAGCACGTCGTGCTCGGCGACCTGGGTGAAGACCGGCACCTCGGCCTCTGCGGTGCGGCGGATGTCGAGCTGCTCGGACCAGGTCTTCTCGGCGACGATCCGTCCGCCGAAGCGGCCGGCGGCGCGGCGAACGGCGTCTGCGAACAGCGCGTCCGCCCGGCTCGGCCCGGTGACCAGCACCCAGCGCTTCCAGGTCTTGCGCACCAGGTACTGGCCGAGCGCATCGGCCAGCATGGCCCGGCTCGGCAGCGTGTGCAGGAGGTTGGCCCGGCAGTCACGGTTGCGGAAGCGGTCGTCGGCGGCGCCGGCATTGAAGATCAAGATCTCTCCTCCGCCCGCCGCGGCGAGGAGCCGGTCCAGGCCCTCGCCGTTGAGCGTCGAGACGACGTAGGGGACGTCCAGGGCGGCGAGGCCGGCGGCGACGTCGCCGTCCTCGGCAAGGACGCTTTCGGCGAGCGTGAAGCGATGGCCGGTGAACCGGCCGGTGGTGTTGTTGTCGGCGATGGCGAGGCGCGCGCCCTGCAGGCCGTCGTCCTCGGGCGCCACCTGCAGCGTCGACAGGCCCGGCGGCAGGGCGACGGCACGCGAGAGGTAGCCGACGCGGACCTCCTGCACCGGCTGCGGCCCGGCCGCCTCGCTCCTGCCGGCCGCGGCCAGGAGGACCAGGGCCATCAGCCCGAAGGCGATGGCCCCGAACGCGATGACAACGTGCGCCGCTCCGCGGATCATGCCTTCCGGTGCCCCCGTTGCTCGATCCAAGCCGGGCAACTGTAGCAGCGGCTCGCAACGGACGGTCAATCGGACCAAAGTCGGGTGCGGCCAGGGCCGGCGGTGCGGCATAATCGTCGAAGGAGGAACGGGATGACCGAAGGCCGGTCCGGCAGGGGCAGAGAAGCGGTTCGCGCGGTAGCGCTGGCCATGATCACCGCCGGCATGGTGGCGGCGGCGCCGGCATCCTCCTCGGCGGCGGCGGAGGGAGCGTTCTGGCTCGCGATCGAGAACCGGTCGGAGCATCCGGTGAAGGTGGCCCTGCCCGGCGCACCGGCGCTCACCGTGCCCGCGGGCGGCGAGCCCGCCCGGATCGAGGCCGGTCGGAACGGCGACGGCGACGGCGGCACCGGCGTCACCGTCCGGCTGTGGTGGACGTCCGACCCGCGCCAGCTCTGCCAGATCTACACCCCGTGGGGGCGTACGGTCACCGTCACCGGCAGCCGCGAGATCCTCTGCCGCTCCCGCTGAAGCGCATCGCCCGACGCTCTCCCGCACCCAGGCTCAAGGCCCGGGAAGCGCCTCGGCGTCGTTCGGTTCGGCCAGCTCGGCGACCTCGTCGTCGCTGAAGACCCGGCCGCGGGTGAGGAAGCGCACGCCCTCCGGCGCCTCCAGCGAGAAGCCGGCGCCACGGCCCGGAACGACGTCGATGATGAGCTGGGTGTGGGCCCAGACCTCGAACTGCGCCTTGCCCATGAAGAAGTCGCAGCCGGCGATGGAGCCCAGCCTGACGTCCTGGCCGCCGGTGCGGAACTCGCCCTCCGGGTAGCACATCGGCGAACTGCCGTCGCAGCAGCCTCCGGACTGGTGGAAGGCCAGCGGCCCGTGCATCGCCTTCAGCCGCTCGATCATTTCGGCGGCCGCCGGCGTCACCACCACGCGTTCTACCATGGGCTCCTCTTCCGTCCTGCAAGCTGCACCTTGCGGCTGTCCCACGTCATCGGCCCCCGGAACCTGTTCGGCAGCGGCTCGGCTCATTGAGCGCGCTTGCCGCTATTCCTCAGTTCGTCACCCCCGGACTTGTTCCGGGGGTCCACGAAGGCGTGGATCGCCGCAACAAGTGCGGCGATGACGGGAAGGGGGACCGGACGTACCGGACGCCGCTGCCGCGTCTAGAAGAAGCCCATCGGCTTCGGGTCGTAGCTCACCAGCAGGTTCTTGGTCTGCTGGTAGTGGTCGAGCATCATCTTGTGGTTCTCGCGGCCGATGCCGGACTGCTTGTAGCCGCCGAAGGCCGCGTGCGCCGGATACAGGTGGTAGCAGTTGGTCCACACCCGGCCCGCCTGCACCGCCCGGCCGACACGGAAGGCGCGGCCGCCGTCGCGGGTCCACAAGCCGGCGCCGAGGCCGTAGAGGGTGTCGTTGGCGATCTCCAGCGCCTCTTCCTCGGTCCTGAAGGTCGTCACCGAGATCACCGGGCCGAAGATCTCCTCCTGGAAGATCCGCATCTTGTTGTGGCCCTGGAAGACCGTCGGCTCGACGTAGTAGCCCTTGGCGAGCTCGCCGCCGAGGTCGGCACGGCCGCCGCCGGTCAGCACCTTCGCCCCTTCCGCCTTGCCGATGTCGATGTAGGACAGGATCTTCTCGAGCTGGTCGTTGGAGGCCTGGGCGCCCATCATGGTGTCGGGATCGAGCGGGTGGCCCTGCTTGATCCGCCGGACCCTGTCGACCGCCTTCTCCATGAAGCGCTCGTAGATGCTCTCCTGCACCAGCGCCCGGCTGGGGCAGGTGCAGACCTCGCCCTGGTTCAGCGCGAACATGGCGAAGCCCTCGAGCGCCTTGTCGAGGAAGTCGTCGTTCTCGGCCATCACGTCGGCGAAGAAGATGTTCGGCGACTTGCCGCCCAGCTCCAGCGTCACCGGGATGATGTTCTCCGAGGCGTATTGCATGATCAGCCGGCCGGTCGTCGTCTCGCCGGTAAAGGCGACCTTGGCGATCCGCTTGTTGCTGGCCAAAGGCTTGCCCGCCTCGACGCCGAAGCCGTTGACGACGTTGATGACGCCCGGCGGCAGCAGGTCGCCGATCATGTCCATCAGCACCATGATCGACATCGGCGTCTGCTCGGCCGGCTTGAGCACGACGCAGTTGCCGGCGGCCAGAGCCGGCGCCAGCTTCCAGACCGCCATCAGGATGGGGAAGTTCCACGGGATGATCTGGCCGACCACGCCCAAGGGCTCGTGGTAGTGGTAGGCGTAGGTCATGGCGTCGATCTCGCAGATGCTGCCTTCCTGGGCGCGGATGCAGCCGGCGAAATAGCGGAAATGGTCGATGGCGAGCGGGATGTCGGCGGCGCGGGTCTCGCGGATCGCCTTGCCGTTGTCCAGCGTCTCGACCAGGGCCAGGACCTCGAGCCCTTGCTCCATCCGGTCGGCGATCCTGTTGAGGATCAGCGCGCGCTCCGCTGGCGAGGTTGCGCCCCATGCGGCCTTGGCGCCATGCGCGGCATCGAGCGCGGCCTCGACGTCCTCGGCCGTCGAGCGGGCGACGTCGCAGAGCGGCAGCCCTGTCACCGGCGTGGGATTGCTGAAGTACTGGCCGCGTACCGGCGGCTTCCAGGTGCCGCCGATGAAGTTGTCATACTTCGGGCGGATGACGATGCTCTCGGCGAGCTTCTCCAAGGCTTGGTGGATCATGGTTCACCTCCCTCCGATTAGCGGGCGCGCAATAGCGCCGACCCGGGCGTTCTTGTTGCGTCTCTTGCCAATGTGGGGTCGGCGCGCGCGCGCGTAAATCGGACTTTCGTCGGGTTGAAGTCGTAGGCCCGCTCTGGTGAAACTGGCCTCATGATCAGGCTTTGGTGGCAGGTTCGGGCACTGGCGGCGGCCCTGCCGTTCTCGATCTTGCTGAGCGCGCCGGCGATCTCCCGGCCGCTGGACGACGTGCGCGAGAGCGGCACGATCCGCATCGCCGTCTACCGCGACTTCGCCCCGTTCTCGGAAATGCGCGACGGTCGCTTCAGCGGCGTCGACGTCGACATCGGCCGCGCGATCGCCGAGAGGCTCGGCGTCGGCGTCGCGTTCATGCCGGTCACCGCCGGCGAGAGCGTCGACGACGACCTGCGCAACGCGGTTTGGAAGGGGCACTATCTCGGTGGCGGCGTCGCCGACGTCATGCTGCACGTGCCCGTCGACCGCCGTTTCGCCATGCGCAACAAGCTGGTCGCGATCTTCGGCGCCTACGCCCGCATGGACCTGGTCGTAGCCGGATCAGAGGAGGTCGCGGCCGCCGGCCTTGACCCCGACGCCATCGGCAACGGCCGCATCGGCGTCGAGATCGCGACGCTGGCGGACGGCTACCTGCTCAGCGCCTTTGCCGGCGCGCTGCGCGATAACGTCGTCCACTACCCCAGCAGCGTCGCCGCCGCCGAGGCCCTGGCCGAGGGCGAGGTCCAAGCGGCGCTGGGGACGCGGGCCGAGATCGAAGCGGGGCTCGGCTCGCGACGCGGCGCCTTCACCGTCTCGCCGGTGGAGATCCCGGGCTCGAGCTGGCTCATCGGCGCCGCCGTCGACGAGCATTCGCGCGATCTCGGCTATGCCGTCGGCGACGTGCTCGCGGAGCTGGTGGACACCGGCACCATCGCCGAAGCCTTCGCCGCCCGCGCGCTGAGCTACCTGCCGCCGGAAGGCGAGTAGCCGACGGGCCGCAGCACTCATACCTTTTTCCAATTGCCGGCTTGGCGAACCATTTACGAAGATGCGAACGGGCGGCGACGCGCCGTCGGCGCCCCGCATAAGCCACGGAGGAGAGACGCAATGCGCAAATGGAGCCGCCCGACGGTGGTCGAGATCGCCGTGGGGATGGAGATCAACTGCTACGCTTGCGCCGAAATCTGAGGCCGGGTGATGGCGCCGGTCGGTCTCCCGCCGGCCGGCGCCTGCACCGTCATGCGGATCATCATCCTCGGATCGGCGGCCGGAGGCGGTTTTCCCCAGTGGAACTGCGCCTGCGGCAATTGCGCCCGTGCCCGCGCCGGCGATCCGGCGGCCAGGCCGCGGACCCAGTCCTCGGCGGCCGTCAGCGCCGACGGCGAGGCGTGGTTCCTGCTTAACTGCTCCCCCGACGTGCGCTGGCAGATCGAGCAGACGCCGGCGCTGCAGCCGCGCGGCGGCGTCCGCCACAGTCCGATCGCCGGGGTGATCCTGACCAATGGCGACGTCGACCACGTCGCCGGGCTGCTCAGCCTGCGTGAGCGCCAGCCGTTCGTGCTTTACGCCACCGCGCGCGTCCTTGCGGCGCTGGCCGCGAACCCGATCTTCGCGGTGCTGCGCGAGGACTTGGTCGAGCGCAGGCCGCTGGGGCTGCGCGAGGTGATCGAGCTGCGCGGTCCCAATGGCAAGGCGAGCGGGATCGAGGCCGAGGCCTTCGCCGTCCCGGGCAAGGTCGCGCTCTATCTCGAGGACCCCCGGGCCGAACGCTTCGGCACGGTCGCCGAGGACACGATCGGCCTGCGGCTTCGCGACACGACCACCGGCCGCTCGCTCCACTACCTCCCAGGCTGCGCGGCGCTGCCGGACGACCTCGCCCGGCGGCTCAATGGGGCTGAACTGGTGCTGTTCGACGGCACGACCTGGCGCGACGACGAGATGGCCGCGAGCGGCGCCGGCGAGAAGACCGCCGGGCGGATGGGGCACATGTGCATGACCGGCGAGGCCGGCTCGCTCGCCGCCTTCGCCCGGCTGGGCGTCGGGAAAAAGGTCTACGTGCACCTCAACAACACCAACCCGGCGCTGCTCGCGGATTCGCCGGAGCGGGCGGCGGTCGAGGCCGCCGGCTGGCGGGTGGCCGAGGACGGCATGGAGATCGCGCTGTGAGGCCGGTGCTGACGCCGGGCGAACTCGAGGTCGAGCTGCGCCGCATCGGCGCCGAGCGCTACCACAGCCTGCACCCGTTCCACGCCCTGCTCCACGGCGGCCGGCTGAACAAGGGCCAGGTCCAGGCCTGGGCGCTCAACCGCTACTGCTACCAGGCGGCGATCCCGCGCAAGGACCTGACCCTGATGAGCCGGATGGAGGACCGGGCGATGCGCCGGGAGTGGCTGCATCGGGTAAGCGAGCACGACGGCGACGAGACCAACCCCGGCGGGATGGAGCGGTGGCTGGCGCTCACCGACGGCCTCGGCCTCGACCGCGACGACGTCACCTCGCTGCGCCTCGTGTTGCCGGCGACGCGGTTCGCCGTGGAGGCCTACGTGCACTTCGTCGGCGAACGCAGCACGCTGGAGGGCGTCGCCTCGTCGCTCACTGAGCTGTTCGCGCCGGCGATCCACAAGGAGCGCATCGCCGGGATGCTCGCCAACTACGACTTCATCGACGACGGCGTGATGCAGTATTTCCGCCGAAGGCTGGTGGAAGCGCCGCGCGACGTCGGCTTCGCCCTCGACTACGTCAAGCGCGAGGCGCGGACGCCTGAGCGACAAGAGGCGGTGTTGGCCGCCGTCCGCTTCAAGTGCGACGTGCTCTGGGCGCAGCTCGACGCGCTGCACTTCGCCTACGTCGAGCCGGCCCTGCCGCCGCCCGGCGCCTTCATCCCGGAGGGCATGGCATGACGATTGATACGTCGTGCCGGAGCGCCCTGTCCGAGGCGGGCGTTCCGCGGTTCGCCCCGCACGTGCGGCTGTCGTTCGACAGGCGGCGGGGGCGCTGGGTGGTGATGGCGCCGGAGCGGCTGTTCGTGCCGGACGAGATCGCAGCCGAGATCCTGCGGCGCTGCGACGGCGCCGCCAGCATCGCCGCGATCATCGACGCGCTGGCGGCGGAGTTCGACGCGCCGCGCGAGGAGATTGCCGCCGACGTCCTCGCCCTGGTCAGCGACCTCTGCGAGCAGGGAGTGCTCATGCCGTGACGGCTCCCGCGCAAACCACGCCGCCGCCCCTGGCCCTGCTCGCCGAAATCACCCACCGCTGCCCCATGCGCTGCGTCTACTGCTCCAACCCGCTGGAGCTGGTGGCGGCGAGCGGCGAGCTGGACGAGGGGACGTGGCTGCGCGTCCTCGAAGAGGCCGCAGACCTGGGCGTGCTGCAGGTGCACTTCTCCGGTGGCGAGCCGCTCGCCCGCCGCGACGTCTTCCACATGATCGCGCACGCGGCGAAGCTCGGCCTTTATACCAACCTCATCACCTCCGGCATCCGCCTGGACGCAGACGTCGCTGCCCGTCTCGCCGAGGTCGGGCTGGAGCACGTGCAGCTCAGCGTCCAGGACACGGCCGCCGACGGCGTCGAGCTGATCGGCGGGCTCGCCGGCGCGCTGGAGCACAAGGTTCGCGCGGCCGAGGCGATCGCCGCCGCCGGCCTCGCGCTGACCCTCAACGCGGTGATCCACCGCGGCAACGCGGGCCGGATCGACGACTTCATCGACCTCGCCCTGGCGATGGGCGCCCGCCGGCTCGAGGTGGCGCACGTCCAGTACTACGGCTGGGGGCTGCTCAACCGGGCGCGGCTGATGCCGACGCTCGATCAGGTCCAGGGCGTGACCCACCGGGTGGAGGCGGCGCGGGCCCGCCACAAGGGCACCCTCAGCATCGACTACGTCGTTCCCGACTACTACGCCCGGCTGCCCAAGGCCTGCATGGGCGGCTGGGGCAGGCGGTTCATGGTCATCGACCCGTCGGGGCGCGCCCTCCCCTGCCATGCCGCCAGCACCATCCCGGGGCTGGCTTTCGCCAACGTCCGCGACACCTGGCTCGCCGACATCTGGCTGCATTCTTTGGCGTTCAACGTCTTCCGCGGCACCGACTGGATGGCCGAGCCCTGCCGGAGCTGCGATCGCCGGGAGCTCGACTGGGGCGGCTGCCGCTGCCAGGCGCTGGCCTTGACGGGGGACGCGGCCGCCACCGATCCGGCCTGCCACAAGTCGCCGCACCATGCCGCCATGGTCGAAACGGCGTCCGGGGAAGCGCGCGGCGCCGCGCCCTCGTCCGCCGGGCACATGATCTATAGAGGCCGCATCCACAAAGGCCGTGTCGTGCGGCCCGACGCGGCGCAAGCCGCCATCGCCAGGAAGGTCGAGGGGGCATGTTCAGGGTCCTGATCGCCGATGACCACCCGTTGTTCCGGACCGCGCTCCGCCAGGTCATCGAGAGCCTGTTCAAGGACTACGAGATCCTCGAGGCGGGCACCCTGGACGAGGCCAGCCGCTTCATCGACGAGGCCGACAGCTACGATATCGACCTCGTGCTCCTGGACCTGCAGATGCCCGGCTCCAGCGGCTTCTCCGGGCTGGTCAGCCTGCGCAACGCCGCGCCGTGGGTGCCGATCATCGTCGTCTCCGCGACGAGCTCCGACGATACCGTCCGCTCGGCGATCACCTACGGCGCCTCCGGCTTCATCCCCAAGTCGTTCTCCAAGGAGGAGATCGGCGTCGGGATGACCCGGGTCCTGTCCGGCGACGTCTACGTCCCCTTCGCCGCCGCCGGGTTCCCCACCGGCCGCGCCAGCGCGCTCCGCGCCGACAGCGAGGAGCGCCTCGCCGCGCTCACCCACGGCGAACTGCGCGTCCTCGACCTGCTGGCCAAGGGCAAGTCCAACAAGATCATTGCCTACGAACTGGGCATCAAGGAGTCGACGGTGAAGGCGCACATCACCGCGATCCTGCGCAAGCTCAAGGTCCACAGCCGGACCCAGGCGGTGCTGGCCGCCCGCGACCTGAGCTTCGGCCGGAGCTGAACAGGTTCCCTCACCCTCCCGCTCGCGGCACGCCGCTTCGCGGGTGCGCGCCGTCTTCGCTTTGCCGCCGCTCACCCGTGGTGCGCGGGGATGCCCTTCGTCGTCGAGTATTCGAAGTGCAGAGCCTCGCCGGGGTGGACCAGGGCGTAGGCCGCGTGGGCGGCGGCGGCGGCCTCGGCGAAGCCGGTGAGGATCAGCTTCAGCTTGCCGGGATAGGTGACGATGTCGCCGATGGCGAAGATGCCCGGCCGCTGCGTGGCGCAGGTCGCCGGGTCCACCTTGATCAGGTGACGATGCAGCTCCAGCCCCCAGTCGGCGATGGGGCCCAAGTTCTGCGCCAGGCCGAAGAACGGCAGCAGCGCGTCCGCCGGCAGGGTCCGCCGCTTGCCGTCGAGGTCGCTCACGACCACCGCCTCCAGCCGGCCGTTGGCGCCCTCCAGGCCATGGAGCTGGAACGGAACGACGAGGTCGATCCGCCCTTCGCCCGCGAGCTGGCCGAGCTTCAGCACCGAATCGGGCGCGGCGCGAAACTTGGCCCGGCGGTGAACGACCGCGACCGAGGCGGCAACGTTCGCCAATGACAGCGCCCAGTCCACGGCCGAATCGCCGCCGCCGGCGATGACGACGCGGCGGTCGCGGAAGTCCTCGCGGCGCTTGACCAGGTAGTGGACGCCGCGGCCGTCCGCCTGGCCCTCGTAATCCTCGATGTGCGACAGTGGCGGCCGGTTCGGGCCGAAGGCGCCGACGCCGGCGGCGATGATGACGGCGGCGGCGTCGATCCGGCTGCCCTTGCTGGTGGTGAGCAGCCAGCGGCCGCGCTCCGTCTCGCTCATCCCCTCGACTTGCTCGCCAAGGTGGTAGACCGGGTCGAACGGCGCCGCCTGAGCGTGAAGCTTATCGACGAGTTCGTGTGCAAGGATAGCCGGATAGCCCGGAATATCGTAGATTGGCTTCTCCGGGTACAACGCCGTGCACTGACCCCCCGCCGCGTCCAGCGCATCGATCACATGGCACTGCATGTTGAGCATGCCGCACTCGAACACGGCGAACAGGCCGACGGGGCCGGCGCCAATGATGGCGACGTCGGTGCGATGGGGCTGGTCGGGCATGCGGGCTCCGCGGCGGGTGATTTTTGTTTACTGGCGCGTGGTCGCCCATAACATGAAGACATGCACCGTTCGGTTCAACCGACGACCGGCGCTGCCGCGGGCGCCCGCCCTTCCCGGCTGCCGGCACATCCGGCTGCCGGCTCGGCCTGCGGAGAATCGGTGACGGTTCTCGATCTTCCCGACGAAGACGCCACCTGCGCCGTCGCCGCCCGCCTGGCGGGCCTGTTGCGGGCGGGCGACGTCATCGCCTTGTGGGGCGGGCTTGGCGTCGGCAAGACCGTCTTCGCCCGCGCCCTGGTGCGCGCCCGCGCCGGCGCCGCGATCGAGGTGCCGAGCCCGACCTTCACCCTGGTCCAGATCTACGAGCGCGGCGACGCGGAGGGTGGCGACGGTGAGGCTGCCGACGTCTTCCATTTCGACCTCTACCGCATCGAGGCCCCGGAAGAGGCGCTGGAACTCGGCATCGACGACGCCTTCGCCGGCGGCATCGCCCTCATCGAGTGGCCCGACCGGCTGGGGCCGTTCCTGCCGGCGCGGAGGCTGGACCTCGTCTTCAGCGACGTCGTGGACCGGCCCGGCGCGCGCCGCCTGGAACTGGCCGGGCACGGCGACTGGCCCCGCCGGCTTGCCGAGGCCGGGCTTGCCTGAGCGGGCGGCAGAGATCGAAGCGTTCCTGGCGGCGCACGGCTGGCGCACCGAGGAATTGCGGCCGCTGGCCGGCGACGCCTCCTTCCGCAGCTATCGCCGGCTGGTCCGCGGCACCCGCCGGGCGGTGCTCATGGACGCGCCGCCGGCGCACGAGGACGTGCGCCCCTTCGTCCGCATGGCCGAGCACCTGCGCCGCCTCGGCTTCAGCGCCCCCGCCATCTACGCCGAGGACGTCGCCCGCGGCCTGCTTCTGCTGGAGGACCTGGGCGACGACACCTTCACCCGGCTGCTTGGCGCCGGCGCCGACGAGCAGGCGCTCTATGCTCTCGGGGTCGACGTGCTGATCGCGCTGCACGCGCTGCCGGCGGCGCAGGCCATCCCCGCCGGCCTCCCCGACTACGACCTGGACCGGCTGCTCAAGGAGGCGCTGCTGTTCGTCGACTGGTATCTCCCCGCCGTCACCGGCTGCGCGCCGGCCCCCTCCGAACGCGCCGGTTACATCGAGGCCTGGCGGGAGGTCCTGCCGCTGGTCCTGGCCCAGCCCCGGACGCTGGTGCTGCGCGACTATCACGTCGACAACCTGCTGCGCCTTGCCGACTGCGACGGCCTCGGCGCCTGCGGGCTGCTCGACTTCCAGGACGCCGTCGCCGGCGCCCCGGCCTACGACCTGATGTCGCTGCTGGAAGACGCGCGCCGCGACGTCGCCGGGGACCTCCGGGCCGAGATGCTCGCCCGCTACCACGAGGGCGCGAGGCCGTCTGACGGGCAGGGCTTCGCCACCGCCTACGCGATCCTCGCCGCCCAGCGCCATGCCAAGGTGATCGGCATCTTCACCCGATTGAGCCGCCGCGACGGCAAGCACGGCTACCTCGTGCATATTCCCCGCGTCTGGGGCCTGCTGGACCGGGCGCTGGCGAACGCGGCGCTGGCGCCGGTCGCCGCTTGGTTCGACCGGCACGTGCCGGCGGAGGTACGCGGGACGGCGCCGCTGGGGCTCGCGGCGCAATGACCGCCGCCCCTCGGCATGGCGGCGCCGTGCACGTGCCGCGGCGGGCGATGGTGCTGGCCGCGGGCCTCGGCCTGCGGATGCGGCCGCTGACGGAGACGCGGCCGAAGCCGCTGATCGAGGTCGCCGGCCGGAGCCTGCTGGACCGGGTCATGGATCAGCTGGAGGCGGCGGGCGTCGAGGAGATCGTCGTCAACGCCCACTATCTGGCCGAGCAAATCCAGGCGCACGTCGCCGCCCGTGACGCCGGGCGGGGAAAGCTCGCGGTCTCCGTCGAGCGCGACCGCCTCGAAACCGGCGCCGGCGTCGCCATGGCCCTGCCCCTGCTCGGCAAAGGGCCCTTCGTCGTCGTCAACGGCGACGTGCTCTGGCTGGACGGGCCCCGGCCGACGCTGGAGTGCCTGGCGGCCGCCTGGGACGAAACGTGCACGGACGCGCTCCTGCTCCTGCACCCGACGGCGACGGCCTTCGGCTACGACGGCGACGGCGACTTCGTCATCGACGAGGACGGCCGTCTGCAGCGCAGCCGCGGCGGCCCGGCGCCTTACCTGTTCGCCGGCGTCCAGATCCTGAGCCCGCGGACGCTGACCGATCTCCCCGACCCGCCGTTCTCGCTGAACTGGGTCTACGACCGGGCCGCCGCGGCCGGCCGGCTTTACGGTGTCGTCCACACCGGCTCCTGGTTCCACGTCGGTACGCCTCGCGACCTGGCCCTGGCCGAAGCCGAGCTGGCGCGGCTGACCTCGACCTTGAGCGCGGTGGTGCCATGAGCCGGGCCAGCGTCTTCACCATCTCGCCCGACCGGCCGTTCCTCGACGATCTGGTCGAAGGGCTGCTTGCCGAGCCCCGGTTCGGCATCGGCGCGGATCCGGCGGCCTTGGCCAGCGTGCGGATCTTTCTTCCCACCCGGCGGGCCTGCCGCAGCCTGGCGGAAGCCTTCGTCCGCGCCGGCGGCGGCCGGCCGCTGCTGCTACCCAGGATCACCCCGCTCGGCGACATCGACGAGGACGAACTGGCCTTCCAGCCGGACGAACGCGGCCGCGACGGCGCGGCGGCGGCCTCGGTCCCGCCCGCGATTGCGCCTCTCCGCCGGCAGCTTCTCCTCGCGCGGCTGTTGACGACGGCGAAGGCCGACGCCATCGCCCCGGATCAGGCGCTGCGCCTCGCCGCCGAGCTCGCCCGCCTCCTCGACCAGGTGCACACGGAAGGGCTCGACTTCTCCGCCCTGGCGGACCTCGTTCCCGGCGAGTTCGCAAGGCACTGGCAGATCACGCTAACCTTCCTCGCCATCGTCACCGAGCACTGGCCGCGGATGCTGGCCGAGGAGGGCGCCATCGACCCGGCGGACCGGCGCAACCGGCTGCTGACGGCGCAGGCGACGGCGTGGCGCGAGAGGCCGCCGGAGACGCCGGTGATCGCCGCCGGATCCACCGGCAGCATCCCGGCGACCGCGGAGCTGCTCGCGGTCGTGGCCCGGCTGCCGCGCGGCGCCGTCGTCCTGCCGGGCCTCGACCTCGCCGCCTCGGACGAGACCTGGGAGGCGCTGGAGGCGTCGCATCCGCAGTTCGCCATGGCCCGGCTGCTGGACCGGATGGGCAGCGACCGCGCCGCGGTGCGTCCGTGGCCGGCGCTGGGTCGGACCAGCGGCCCGTCGCGCACGCCGCGGGTCCGGCTGGTCAACCTGGCGCTGAGACCCGCCGCCACCGCCCATGCCCAGGCGGCTTGGCCGCCGCTGAAGCAGGCGCTGGACGGTGTCACCCGGATCGTCGCGCCGACGCCGCAGGAGGAGGCCCGGGCGATCGCGCTGATCCTGCGCGAGACCCTGGAGCACCCCGAGCGCCGCGGCATGCTGGTGACGCCCGACCGGGCGATCGCGAGGCGCGTCGCCGGCGAGCTGCAGCGCTGGGGGATCGCGGTGGACGACAGCGCCGGCGTGCCGCTGGCAAAGACGCCGCCCGGAACGTTCCTCCGCCTCACCGCCCGGATGCTGGTCGAGGCGCTGGCGCCGGTGCCGCTGCTGGCGGCGCTGAAGCATCCTCTCGCCGCCTGCGGGCTGGCACCGTCCGCCTTCCGCTGGCGCGTCCGCCGGCTGGAGCGCCGGATCCTCCGCGGACCGCGGCCGGCACCGGGGCTGGAAGGCCTGCGCGCGGCCATCGACCATGCCGAAGGGGACGCGCTGATGCGCGACACCCTCGCCCGGCTGGACGAGGCGATCGGCGCGTTCATGGAGCTGGCCGGGGCGCGCCGGCAGCCGCTGTCGGCACTGCTCGCCGCGCATCTCGCCGCGGCCGAAGCCCTGGCGACGACCAAGGGCGAGCCCGGGGCGAGGCGGCTTTGGGGTGGCGAGGCGGGGGGCGAACAGGCCCTGGCCTTCGCCGCCGAGGTGGCCGAGGCCGCACACGACGCGCCAGAGGTCGGCGTTCGCGCCTACCCCGCCCTCCTCGACGAGCTGATGGCCGGGCGGATGGTTCGGCCGCGCTATGGCCGCCATCCGCGCCTCGCGATCCTGGGGCCGCTGGAGGCCCGGCTGATCTCGGCGGACGTGGTCGTTCTCGCCGGGCTCAACGAGGGGACCTGGCCGGCCAGGGCGGAGGCGAGCCCGTGGATGAGCCGGCCGATGATGACGGCGTTCGGCCTGCCGGAGCCGGAGCGGCGGGTCGGGCTTTCGGCCCACGACTTCGCCCAGGGCTTCTGCGCCCCGGAGGTCTACCTCAGCCGGGCCGCCCGGGTGGAGCGGACGCCGACGGTGCCGAGCCGCTGGCTGGTGCGCCTGGAGAACGTCGTCAACGGCAGCGACATGACGGAGTGGCTGGCCTGCGGCTCCCGCCATCTCTCCTGGCAGGCCCTGCTCGACCGCCCGGCACAGGTCCGTCCGGTGCCGCCGCCCTCGCCCCGCCCTCCGGTCGAGGCGCGGCCACGGGCGCTCTCGGTGACGCAGATCGAGACGTGGATGCGCGACCCCTACGGCATCTACGCCCGCCACGTCCTCGGCCTGCGCCGCCTCGATCCCCTGGACGCCGATCCGTCCGCCGCCGATTACGGCCAGTTCGTCCATCACGCGCTGGAGGCCTTCGTCCGCGCCTATCCCGCGGCGCTTCCCGCCGATGCCGAGGCGCGGCTGCTGGCGCTGGGCCGCGAGCGGATCGGCGCGCACGGCGACCGGCCCAGCGTGCTCGCCTTCTGGTGGCCGCGCTTCGAGCGGATCGCCCGCTGGGTCGTCGAGGTCGAGCGCGAGCGGCGGAAAGACATCGCCGCCATCGCCGGCGAGGTAAAGGGCCAAACCACCATCGATGGCCCGGCCGGACCGTTCACCCTCAGCGCCCGCGCCGACCGCATCGACACGCTGCGCGACGGCAGCCTCGTCATCATCGACTACAAGACCGGCGCGTTGCCGAAGAAGAAGGAGGTCGAGGCGGGCTTCGCGCCGCAGCTTCCCCTCGAAGCCGCCATCGCCAGCCGGGGCGGCTTCGGCGGCATTCCCGGGCGAACCGTCACGGCCCTCGAGCACTGGCAACTGCACGGCAAGATCGACGGCGGCGAGCGCTGCCCGGTGAAGACCGCGGACCTGGCAACGCTGGCCGACGAGGCGCTCGCCGGGGTCGCGGCGCTGGTCGCCCGCTTCGATCTGGAGGGAACGCCCTACCCGTCCCGCCCCCGCGCCTCCCATGCGCCGAAGTTCAGCGATTATGAGCACCTGGCGCGGGTGAAGGAGTGGTCGGCCGGCGAAGAAGGATCGCCATGAGGATATCCGGATGATGCGGCGATGAAGCAGCTCTCGCTGTTCGCCGACGACCTGCTTGCGGCGCGAAAACCGCCGCGCGAGGGACGCGGGCTTCGCGACAACGACCTGCCGCCGGCGCCGGTCGAGGATCTGGCCGACAGGCGGCAGCGAGCGGCGACCGAGCCGCGGACGTCGGTCTGGGTCGGCGCCTCGGCCGGAACCGGCAAGACCAAGGTGCTCACCGACCGGGCGCTGCGGCTGATGCTGTCCGGGACGCCGCCGTCGAAGATCCTCTGCCTCACCTTCACCAAGGCCGCCGCCGCCGAGATGGCGAGCCGGATCGCCACCGTGCTCGGCGGCTGGGCGAACGCGGCCGAGGCCGACCTGAACGCGGCCCTGGTCTCGCTGATGGGCCGCCCGCCGAAGGACCGGGAGCGAACCCGGGCGCGGTCGCTCTTCCCGGCGGTGCTGGACGCGCCGGGCGGGCTGAAGGTGCTGACCATCCACGCCTTCTGCCAGTCGCTGCTCGGCCGCTTCCCGCTGGAGGCAGGGGTGGCGCCGCACTTCTCGGTAATGGACGAACGCGACGCCGCCGAGGCCCTGGCCGAGGTCGGCGAGGCGCTGCTGCTGCAGGCGCAGGCAGGCAAAGGCACCGTCGCTTCAGCGTTCGCCACGGTCACCGCACACCTGCAGGAGACGCGCTTTCGCTCGCTGATGCAGACGCTGGCCTGCGCCCGCGACCGAATGGCCGGCTGCCTCGCCCATTACGGCTCGGCGGAAGCGGCCACCATGGCGCTGCGCCGCCACCTCGGCATCGGCGAGGACGAGACGGCGGAGCGGGTGATCGAGACGGCCTGCAACGACGCTGCGTTCGACCGCCGGCTTCGCGGCGCGCCGGAGGCGCTCGCCTGCGGCTCGGAGGCAGACCGCAAGCGCGGCGTTGCCATCGCCGTTTGGCTCGCGGCCGACACGCAAGACCGCGTCGATGGCTGGAACGACTATCGCGACGTGTACGTCACCAAAAAGGGCGAGGTTCGCAAGAAGCTGATAACCAAGGCGTGCGGCGGGTCGACCGAGGGCTTCGAAGCGGTCCTGGCCGCCGAAGCGGACCGCGTCGTCGCCACGTCCATGCGCCGGCGCGCCGCGCTCTGCGCCGACACCAGCGGCGCCGTCCTCACCCTGGCCGAGACCCTGCTCGCCGCCTACCGGCGGCACAAGGCGGCGCGGGCGCTGCTCGACTACGACGACCTGATCGAGCACGCCGCGGCGCTCCTGGAGCAGGACGGCGGCGCCGCCTGGGTGCTCTACAAGCTCGACGGCGGCATCGACCACATCCTCATCGACGAGGCCCAGGATACGAGCCCGCAGCAGTGGCGGGTGATCCGCGCGCTCACGGCCGAGTTCTTCGCCGGCCACGGCCGGGCCGAGGCTCCCCGCACGGTGTTCGCCGTGGGCGACGTCAAGCAGTCGATCTTCAGCTTCCAGGGCGCCGATCCGAGCCTCTTCCTCGACAACGGCCGCCGGTTCGAGGCGCTGTCGGCCGAGGCCGCGCAGCGCTGGGACCGGGTGGACCTCACCGTCTCCTTCCGCTCGACGAAGGCGGTGCTGGCCGCCGTCGACGCCGTCTTCAGGCTCGACGAAGCCAGGGACGGCGTCGCCCTCGACGGCGCACCGATCCGCCACGACGTCTCGACCAGGCGCGCCGGCGACGGCGGCCTGGTGGAGGTCTGGGAGCCGCTGCGGGCCAGGCCCGACGACGAACCGGAGCCGTGGCGGCCGCCGGTGGAGCGGGTCGAGAGCGACTCGCCGAAGCGCCGGTTCGCCCGGGTCATCGCCGGGCGAATCGGGGCCATGCTCCGCGGCGGCGAGCTCCTGGAGTCGAAGGGCAGGCCGGTGCGGCCGGAGGACATCCTCGTCCTCGTCCGCCGGCGCGAAGGCTTCGTCGAGGAGTTGGTGCGGGCGCTGAAGGCGCGCGGCGTCCCGGTCGCCGGTGTCGACCGGATGGTGCTGAGCGAGCAGATCGCGGTGATGGACCTGATCGCGCTCGGCCGGTTCGTGCTCCTTCCCGACGACGACCTCAACCTCGCCGGCCTGTTGAAGAGCCCGCTCGTCGGCCTCGACGAGGACGACCTGTTCGCCCTCGCCCATGGCCGCGGCAAGGCCAGCCTGTGGTCGGAGCTCCGCCGCCGGCGGGACGAGCGGCCACGGTTCATGGAGGCACACGACCTGCTCGCCGGCCTCCTCGCCGACGCCGACACCATGCCGCCGTTCGAGTTTTACACGCGGGCGCTGGGCCCGCTGGACGGGCGCCGCCGCCTGCTCGCCCGCCTCGGTCAGGACGCCGACGATCCGATCGCCGAGTTCCTCGACCTGGCGCTGGACTACGAGCGGCGCCACCCGCCCTCGCTGGAGGGCTTCCTCCACTGGTTCGAGACCGGCGAGGCGATCGTCAAACGCGACCTGGAGCAGGCGCCGGCGGCGGTCAGGATCATGACCGTCCATGGCGCCAAGGGCCTGCAGGCGCCCATCGTGTTCCTCCCCGACACCATGCAGGTGCCGCGGGCGAACGGGAAGGACGGCGTGGAGCTGCTCTGGACCGACGCCGGCGACGGCGTCGTCGTGCCGCTGTGGGCGCCGTCGGCCAACGGCTGCGAGGAGATCGCCACCCGCGCCAGGGCCGGCGCCAAGGCGGAGCAGCTCAGGGAGTATCGCCGGCTGCTCTACGTGGCCATGACCCGCGCCGAGGACCGGCTGATCGTCTGCGGCTGGATCGGCAGGACCAACGAGCAGGAGGAGTGCTGGTACCGCACCATCCGCCGCGGGCTGGAGGCGAACGCGGCCGAGATCGGCTGCGAGCGCGTGCAGGACGACGGCCTCGCCGAGAGCCCCGATTTCGACGCCGACCCGACGGTGCTGCGGCTGCGCTGCCCGCAGGCGAGCCCGGTCGCGGAGATGCCGGCGGGGGCGCCGCCGGTCTTCGCCGATCTTCCCCGGTGGGCCTCGACGGCGGCGGCCGACGAGAAGGCGCCGGCGCCGCTGGTCCCCTCCATGCAGGCCGGCGCGCCTAAGCCGCTCCGCTCACCGGCCGCAGAAAGCTTAGGGCTGAAGCGCGGGCGGCTGATCCACACCCTGCTGCAGTGGCTGCCGGACGTAGCCGCGGATCGCCGCCGTTCGGCCGCCGACGCGTGGCTGGCCGCCTCGGCCTTAGACCTGGAGCCAGCGGCGCGGACGGCGCTCATCGACGAAGTGCTGGCGGTCCTCGATCACCCGGATCACGCGGCGCTCTTTGCCCCCGGCAGCCTGGCCGAGGTGCCCATCGGCGGGGTGATCGGCGAGCGCCTGCTCAGCGCCCAGGTCGACCGGCTGGTGGTGACCGAGGACGCGGTGACGATCGTCGATTACAAGACCGACCGGCCGGCGCCGGGCAAACCGGAGGCGGTGCCCGGCCGCTACCTCGCCCAGATGGCCGCCTACCGCGCGGCGCTCCGGCTGATCTATCCCGGCAGGACCGTTCGCTGCGCCCTGCTCTGGAGCGACCTGCCGTCTCTGATGCTGCTGCCCGACCCGCTGCTCGATCGGCACGCGCCTTGACCGGCCCTGAGCCGGTTCATACATTCCCTCGGCCCGCGCACGGGCTTCCTTCCTCTTCATTCACGACACGTTGATGGGACCGAGATCATGCCGAAGCAGGTGACGGACGACTCTTTCACCGCCGATGTCCTGAAGGCGGAAAAGCCGGTCCTGGTCGACTTCTGGGCGGAGTGGTGCGGGCCGTGCAAGCAGATTGCGCCGTCGCTGGAGGCTTTGGCCGAGGAGCTCGGCGAGAAGATGACCATCGCCAAGCTCAACATCGACGAGAACCCGATGACGCCGTCGAAGTACGGCGTGCGCGGCATCCCGACGCTGATGCTGTTCAAGGACGGCCAGGTGGCGGCGACCAGGATCGGCGCCATGCCCAAGGGCAAGCTGATGGAGTGGATCCAGTCGGTCCTGTAAAAAGCCGGCCCTCACCCTCCCCACTTCGTAGGGTCCCCTCCCTCTCCCACGGCTTCGCCGCGGGCGAGGGTCAGTCTGCGGCTCCTTCCGCAGTCACCGCCGCCACCCCGTAGACGCCGCGTGTGAGCGCCCGGCACTTCCCTCGCACGCTGCAAGGGCGAGGTAGCGGCAGACGTGCCGATCGTCCCCCTCTCCCGCGCGCCGAAGGCGCAAGTGGGAGAGGGTCGGGGTGAGGGCGGCGTCAGTGCAGGTCGTGGCCGAAGGCGTTGGCGGCCAAGGCCGCGCCGGCCAGGTATAGCGAGCCGCAGATGAGCACCCGTGCCGGCGCGTCCGCGTCCCGGGCGAGCGCGGTGAGCGCCCCTTCGATGCTGGTCGCGGCGTCGGCAAGCAAACCCACCACCTCGCCCGCCTCGATGCCCATCCGCGGGCTCAGGCTCGCCGGCTCGTCCGGCACCGCCACCGCCACCAGCCGGGCGACGTAAGGTGCCAGCGGCAGCAGGAAGCCGATGGGGTCCTTGCTGTCGAGCATGCCGAAGACGAGGTAGAGCGGCCGGTCCCGCCAGGCGTGAGCCTGCAGGGCCAGCGCCTGGCCGGCGCCGGGGTTGTGGCCGCCGTCGAGCCAGAGCTCCCACTCCGGCGGTAGCAGCGCCCTCAGCCGCCCGCCCGTCAACGGCTGCAGCCGCGCGGGCCACGACGCACCGGCGATGCCCCGGCGCATCGCCTCCTCGTCGACGGAGACGGCTCCCAGCGCCCGGGCGCAGGCGACGGCGGTGCCGGCGTTCTCCGCCTGATGCGGGCCGGCGAGGCCGGGCCGCGGCAGGACGAGCCGCGTACCCGCATCCTCCCAGACCAGCATCCCGCCGTCCTCGCGCACCGTCCATTCGTGGCCGTGGCGGATCAGCGGCGCACCCACCGCGTCGGCCCGCCTCGCGATCACCGCCGCCGCCTCCGGCCCCTGCGGGCCGACGACGCACGGCACGCCGGGCTTGAGGATGCCGGCCTTTTCGCCAGCGATCTCCGTCACGGTTGAGCCGAGGAAGGAGCGGTGGTCGATGGAAATCGGGGTGATGGCGGTGAGCAGCGGCCGGTCCACGAGATTGGTCGCGTCCAGCCGGCCGCCGAGGCCCGTCTCCAGCAGGGTGACGTCGGCCCGCGTCCGGCTGAAGGCGAGGAAGGCCGCGGCGGTGGTGATCTCGAAGAAGGTGATCGGCCGGCCGGCGTTGACGAGCTCGCACTCCTCGAGCAGCGCCGCCAGCGCGTCCTCGCCGATCTCCCGACCCGCCGTGACGATACGCTCGCTGAAGCGGACGAGGTGCGGCGAGGTATAGACGTGCACCGCCAGCCCCGCCGCCTCCAGCATGGCGCGAAGAAAGGCGATCAGCGAGCCCTTGCCGTTGGTGCCGGCGACGTGAACCACCGGCGGCAGCGCCGCCTGCGGGTCGCCAAGGTCCGCCATCAGCCGGGCGATGCGGTCCAGCGACAGGTCGATGACCCGCGGGTGCAGCGTCTTCAGCCGGGCGAGGACGAGGTCGCTCCGCTGCTGGCTAACGAGCGACACGGTCGTCGGCCGGCAGGGGTTCGGCCTCGGCCGGCAAGGCTTCCACCGCGAGCGCGGCCTCCGCCTCGGCCGTGTCGACAGCCGCGACCGGCGCCTCCACCTCCAGGCGCGGCCGGCGCAGCAGCGTGTTGAGCCGCACGATCGTGTCGCGGAGCTCCGAGCGGTGGACGATCAGGTCGACCATGCCGTGGTCCAGCAGGTACTCGGCCTTCTGGAAGCCCGCGGGCAGGCTCTCGCGGATGGTCTGCTCGATGACCCGGGCGCCGGCGAAGCCGATGACCGCCCCTGGCTCGGCGATGGTAACGTCGCCCAGCATGGCGAACGACGCCGAGACCCCGCCGGTGGTCGGGTCGGTCAGCAGCGCGAAGTACGGCAGGCCGGCCTCGCGGACGAGCTGAACCGCGATCGTCGTGCGCGCCATCTGCATGAGCGACAGGATGCCCTCCTGCATCCGCGCGCCGCCCGAGGCCGAGACGACGATGAAGCTGGCGGCGTCCGCGACCGCCGCCCGGGCGCCGGCCAGGATCGCTTCGCCCACGGCGACGCCCATGGACCCGCCCATGAAGTCGAAGTTGAGCGCGACCACGACCATCGGCAGCCCGCCCATGGCGCCGCGGGCGACCACCGCCGCCTCGTTGCGGCCGGTGCGCGCCTGCGCCTCCTTCAGCCGCTCGGGGTACTTGCGCAGGTCGCGGAACTTCAACGGGTCCGCCGGCGTCTTCGGGCTGTCCACGGTTTCGAAGACACCGTCGTCGAAGAGCATCGCGAGGCGCGTGTCGACCGGCAGGCGCAGGTGGTGGTCGCAATGGGGGCAGATTCGGAGCCGGCTCTCCAGCTCGCGGTGGAAGATCATCTGCTCGCACTCCGGGCACTTCTCCCAGAGGTTGTCCGGGACCGCCCGCGAGCCGGCGCCGACCCACTCGCGGAGCTTGGGCCGGACGACGTTGGTGAGCCAGCTCATGCCGTGGCCGCGCGCCTGGCCTGGCG